>Ga0068877_10003356_pt1 | contig 12703 bp, 13 predicted proteins | sample NOAtaG_FD_66437 | JGI IMG/M metagenome (GOLD analysis project Ga0068877, IMG submission 66437) | Freshwater lake microbial communities from Lake Erie, under a cyanobacterial bloom - NOAA_Erie_Diel6S_1000h metaG | ecosystem: Environmental > Aquatic > Freshwater > Lake | place: USA: Ohio, Lake... | reverse complement strand
CCGCGGAGAACTCGAGAACCCCAACAATCGGCTGGTTCAGGCAATCCTCAAAGTGGATCCGAATTTCGCCCAGGCTGTCCACGGCCCCCTGCCCGATTGTCGAACGGTCTATCGGCACCAGAAGCAGGGGCCCTATCGGGCGCAAGTGTTTCATTCCAATAACTACCTGCGCAATGTCTGGGGGCGATTTTTTGAGGTCGTGGAAATACTTCCGCGTCATCACGTTCGCCAGACCGTCATGCTGCTCCGCAAATCCTGAACGTCAATTCCTCCGCCCCCGATTCGAATTTGAAAGCAACGGGAATGTCCGGCACGAAATCGCTCCAGGAAACCTACTCGCCGGAGGGAATCTGTTTTGGCTGCGGACCAGCCAACAAAGAGGGGCTGCGCATCCGAAGTTTCGTCGAGGGGGAAGAGCTCGTCGCCACATTCCAGGCGGAGCGGCGACATCAGGCCTTTGAAGGAATGCTCAACGGCGGCATCATCGGTTCCCTGCTCGACTGTCACTGCAATTGGATGGCTGCCTGGCATCTGATGCAGCGCCAAGGGCTCGAAGCCCCTCCCTGCACCGTCACCGCCGAATACACGATCAAGATGCTTAAGCCGACCCCGATTGCCGCGCCCCTGCAACTGCGGGCTTGGGTAATCGAATCCAGCGATCGCCGCGCGAAAGTGGGTGGCACGCTTTCGGCAGCTGGCGAAGTCACCGCGACTTGCGAGGGTGTTTTTGTCGCAGTCCGGCCGGGCCATCCGGCGTTTCATCGCTGGTAAGTCGAGCCCCTTGGCGAGCGAACCTCGGTCCGTTTGCCTTCCACAGCGAGCGGCAAGGGAGGATTCCCTGCCTCCAGCCCGTTGACCAAGTGGCTTAATCGGCCAAAATAGGGGCTATGAGGCTGGCCGTCTCGCTCTCTCACGGAGCCGGGCGAGCGTTCCGCCCACCCGCAGTCATTCTCAAACACTCAGACCGCATTTTCCCGGGCAGACAGCCGCTCGCCTCAACCCGGGAGTTTCTACTCGCAGGAGTACCGAATGAGCACCACCAGCCTTCCCCACCCGGCCACTCAAGCTCAAAAGTCGAACGACCCGTTGCGGCTGATCGACGTCGACTTCGTGCGATTTTATGTCGGCAATGCCAAGCAGGCAGCTTATTTCTATGCCCAGAGCTTCGGTTTTGAAATCGAGCAGATTTCCGACCTCACGACTGGCTCCCGGGACCAGGCGACTTATCTCCTCACTCAGGGGAACATTCGCTTCCTGTTGACGACCGGATTGCACAAGGACCATCCTGCCCAGCAGGAAGTCGGACTCTATGGCGACGGCATCAAGGATATCGCCTTTACTGTTGAGGACTCAACTGCTGCCTACGAGCAAGCTCTGAAGAATGGTGCCCAATCGGCTTACGAGCCGGTGACGCTTTCCGACAGCCGGGGCACTGTGGTGATGTCCGGGATCAAAACCTTTGGGCGAACGATTCACAGTTTCGTTTCGCGGAGCGGCGACTATGTGCTGGAGCGGGTCAAACGCGGCGACCAGTTCATGCCAAAGTACGCCTCGACCGGCGATTTGGCGATCAATGCCTACAACCGCAGCAATCCAGTCGGCCTGTTCTACGTCGACCATTGCGTCGGTAACGTCGAACTCGGCAAGATGAACTACTGGGTGCAGTGGTATGAAGACGTGCTCGGATTCAAGTTGTTCAAGCACTTCGATGACAAAGACATCTCCACCGAATATTCAGCTTTGATGTCGAAGGTCATGGACTCTGGTCGCGAACTGATCAAGATTCCAATCAATGAACCGGCTCACGGCAAAAAGAAAAGTCAGATTCAGGAGTACCTGGAGTGGCACAATAACACTCCAGGAATTCAGCACCTGGCCTTGTTGACCAAAGATGAATTGCACACGGTCGCCCGCCTGCGACAGCGCGGCGTCGATTTCCTGCGGATCCCCGATACTTACTACGAGACGGTTTGGGATCGGGTCGGTGAAATCAAGGAAGATGTCGACGTGGTCAAGGACCTGCGACTGCTCGTCGACCGCGATGACAAGGGCTATCTGCTGCAGATTTTTACCAAACCGCTTCAAGACCGGCCGACCTTGTTTTTTGAGATTATCTGTCGCCGCGGCAGCGAATCGTTTGGCAAAGGGAATTTCAAAGCTCTCTTTGAGTCGCTTGAACTCGAGCAGGAACGTCGGGGCAATCTGTAGTGGTTTGGCAAAGCCCAAAAAACAGGGTTGAGTCAAATCGTACCGCGGACATCCCCTTCCGTTGATGCAACATTGGACTGGTGACCGTTCCTTAACACCTGTGGCGGAGCGACGCCGGGCTTGGGAGTCGACGAACTGGAATTCTGTCGGAACCTGAAAGTCAGGTCAGCCAAAGCACGGGGCTGAAGAGGTTGAGGCGGGCGCGGCTCGGGTCACGCTCGCTATAGGTCGCGCGGCTTAAGCTGGTGCCGCAGGTTCCCGCACCGCGCGGTTATCTCAAGCGTTATTTCAAGCGCCGTCTCAAGCGCCGTCTTAAGCGCCGTCTTAAGCGCCGTCTTAAGCGCCGTCTTAAGCGCGGTCCGCTGCTCCTGCCGGGAATCGACCGCCCATTTGTGGTGGTGATTGCATGGAAAATCAAGTTCCCCAATTTTTGGCTGGCTTTACGCTCCGTCGGCCTTGGGGCGGGGGACTCTCCCTCGCTTTCCCTTTCTCCCTCGACCCTTGAACGAACCACCCTGCTCGCGGACCGCGGAGAGCGGCTCGCCGATGGCATCCCGCATCTGCGTGATTCGGTCGCGCAATGTCGCCGCCCGCTCGAACTCCAGCGACTCGGCGGCCTGCAGCATCTCCTGCTCCAATTCGTTGATGTACTCTTCCGTGATGTACACGGTCTCATCAGTCCGGCCGACCATCTCATTGGCTTGGCGATGCGCGGATAGTTCGGACTCGATTCCCTGAGAGATGTTCTTCTTGACCGTTTGCGGCGTGATGCCGTGCAGCTGGTTGAATTCCTGCTGCAATTTACGGCGACGAGCGGTCTCGGCAATTGCATTCCGCATGGCCTCGGTAATCTTGTCCGCATACAGAATGACCTTCGCGTTCACATTACGCGCCGAGCGGCCAATCGTTTGAATCAGCGATGTTTCGCTGCGGAGAAAGCCCTCCTTGTCTGCGTCCAGAATGGCCACCAGAGAAACTTCGGGCAGGTCGAGTCCTTCGCGGAGCAGGTTTACGCCGACCAAGGACTCAAACTTCCCCTCCCGGAGGTCCTTCAGCAACTCCACCCGCTCGAACGCATCCAGTTCGCTGTGCAGCCACTTGCATGCGACCCCATTTTCGCACAGGTAGGCAGAGAGATCTTCGGCCAGCCTTTTGGTCAGAGCCGTCACGAGCACTCGCTCGCCAACGGATCGCCGCTGCTTGATTTGTTCCAGAAGGTGAGCGACTTGGCCGCTGGCGGTGACGACTTCAATTTCCGGGTCGAGCAGCCCGGTGGGGCGAATCACCTGCTCGACGACTTCGCCGCCGGTTTTCTCCAACTCGTAATCATTGGGGGTAGCCGAGACATGGACCACCTGGCAGATTTTTGCCTCCCATTCCTCGAACTTGAGCGGTCGATTGTCCAAGGCGCAAGGAAGCCGAAAACCGTGTTCGACCAGCGTCATCTTGCGACTCCGGTCGCCACTGTACATGGCCCGCACCTGCGGAATGGTCACATGCGACTCATCGATAAACAGCAGATAGTCCTTGGGGAAGAAGTTGTAAAGCGTATCCGGTGTTTCTCCCGGTGCCTTGCCGGCCAGGGGGCGACTGTAATTTTCGATTCCGGGACAATGTCCCACCTGTTCCATCATCTCAATATCAAACCGGGTCCGAGCGCTCAGTCGCTGGGCCTCCAGCAATTTCCCCTCCTTGCGGAAATGCTCCAGTCGTTCAGCAAGCTCCTGCTTGATAATCTCGATTGCCGACTTGATTCGCGACTCGGGGGTCACAAAGTGTTTGGCTGGGTAGACAAACAATTGGTCGTGCGTGCTGAGGACCTCGCCGCTCACCGGATGGATGATCGAGAGTTGTTCAATTTCGTCTCCCCAGAACTCCACCCGAAACGCATACTCCTCATAACTCGGCCAGATTTCCACCGAGTCGCCCCTGACCCGAAATTTCGAACGCTCGAAAGCGATGTCATTTCGCTGGTAGAGGACATCGACAAGTTGCGAGAGCATCTGATCGCGGTCGCGCTGCTCGCCCCGCTTGAGCGAGACCACCATCCGCCGATAGTCATCTGGCGAACCCAAACCGTAGATGCTGCTCACGCTGGCGACAATGATCACATCCGAGCGGCTGACCAGGGAACTGGTCGTCGCCAATCGCAGACGGTCAATTTCTTCATTGATGGAGGCATCTTTTTCAATGTAGATATCCCGCTGGGGGATATAGGCCTCGGGTTGGTAGTAGTCGTAATAACTGACGAAATAGTGAACTGCGTTATACGGGAAAAAATCCTTGAACTCGCTGTACAACTGGGCGGCGAGTGTCTTGTTGTGAGAGATCACCAGGGCTGGTCTCTGCATCTCCTGAATCACGTTGGCCATCGTGAAGGTTTTGCCAGAGCCCGTCACCCCCATCAAAACCTGATGCTTTTTCCCCTCGCGCAGCCCTCGCACCAACGACGAAATGGCTGCCGGTTGATCGCCCGCCGGTGGAAAGGGTGCCCGCAATTGAAACATCACAAAAATCCTGAAACAGAATGGGCCAGGTGAAACCGACCACGCAATCGTCGTCAGCCGACCTGAACAGGGTGCCACTTATTCTGGATAAGCAAACTTCCCCAATCCCATTTGTATCGGCCAACAGGGGCTCAAGTCCAGCCACAAGGAGGATTTCGACGCCAAGCCAATCGGTCCGGTGGCCGTTTGCTTGCGAAAGCCCGGGACTTGACGAACCCTAGTCGACCTCGCCCGACTCCTCCGGGGGCGATTCGCCGGCAGTGGCCGGGGCCAGCCGTCTCAGGTAAGGCAGCATCGCCTGGAACTTGGCGGTTCCAATCCCGCTGACGTTGAGTAATTGGTCGGTCGAGTGAAATCCCCCCGACTGCTCCCGATAATTGACAATGGCCGCCGCCAGCTTCGGTCCGACTCCTGGCAAATTGGCCAACTCAGCTGCCGAGGCTGTGTTCAAATCGACTGCAAACCGCAAGTCCGTGCGGCGAGCGCGGTCGATATCAATCAGACGCGTGCGAAGCGTCGCTACTTGCCAACTGCTCCAGCCAATCATCGCCAGAGCGGCGACCAGCAAAAATCCCGCCAACGTCCCTTGGTCGTAACGGCTGAAATACCAAGCGTCGGGCCCCGCGGGGGAACTCCCAAACGGGCGCACCGCGTGCAGCGGCGCTTGCTCCTCGCGTTTCCCCTCGGCCGTTCCTGCGCTGAGTTCCAATTCAGTGACTTGCAAATTCGTTCCGGCTGCCGCTTCCAATTCCGCCGGTGAAACGTCAACAACGCTGTCAGGTAGGCCTGGCAACGGTTGGCGGGAGGCAGCCGAAGAAGAGTCCTCTGGATTGGCGAGCACGGGTCTGACCGCTGAGACAAGTGAATCGCTGGGAGACAGACCCCAATTGTAACCGCTCGCAGAGGTGTTGGGGGCGGTCTGCTGGCAAGGACCTTCGGCGATCCCGGCTCGAATCGTCCCATCCTCCAAGCCCTGAATGGCTCCTCTCAAAACCGGTCTGGTCAGACAAGTCTGGCTGGACAAGTCAGCCGGCTCGCGGAGCGAACATCTGGCGCAGCACCAATTGCGGGAAAACCCAGGCATCTTTGGCGTAGCGTTTCACCAGCCGCCTCGGTTCGCTGAGCATGCGATGCAGCCACTCCAGCCCACAGTGCTGCATCCAGCGGGGAGCGCGGCGCCGTTCGTTTGCCAGAAAGTCGATCGTTGCCCCAACGCATAATGCCACTTTCGCAGCGATTTGATCGCGGTGAGCGTGAACCCAGCACTCCTGTTTCGGGGCACCCAGCCCGACAACGAGGACATCCGGGCGGCAGTCAGCAATCCGCCACAGGATCTGTTCATTTTCCTCGGGGAGTTTCTCGAATCCCAGCGGAGGACTGTAACAGCCAACGACTTTGACACCGGGCCAGAGCTTTTGAATATTGCTGGCCGCCCGCTCCGCCACCCCGGGCGCTGCGCCCAATAGGTAGACTTTCAGCGGACCCAGCCCGTTGGTCGAGTCAAACAGTCGTGGAACCAAATCCGATCCCGGCACTCGCTCCGGGAGTTTTTGCCTGAGCAGTCGCGAGGCCCAAACCAGTGGATGTCCATCGGCCAAAACCAGGTCCGCATCCCGATAGGCGCCCTGCAATCCCTCATGCTCTTGCAGCAACACGGCGTGGTCAACATTGGGCGTGACAACAAATCGGCAGCGCACAGAATCCTCTGCAACCCAGGATCGCAACTGGGCGACCGCCTGCTTCATCGAAAGCGGATCGATCTCAAAGCCAAACAGGCGACGTCGGGGAATCGGGCGAAACGAGGAGACTGGCGGCTCGCAAAGCGACATGGCTGAAGCGTTCCCGGGAGAAGAGTGGGGCGAGGTGAGGTGCCGAGACAAGGCTGCAAAAAATACGGTTCCGGAGGCAGCGGATCGCGGGCAAGCAAAGCATAGCTCATTGCCGCACCATTGTCGCAACCGCTTCGTCGCCACCGCATCATTGCGACCGCATCATTGCTACCACAGCATCGCAGGACGGTCATCGGCTCCCGGCGGAGCCCCGGCATGCAGCTCGCTGAACCACAAGGTTCTTACGATGGTACCGGTTGTAGGGAATCTGCCAGGACTGGAATGTGCCAATAGACTTGCGAGTTCCCTCCTTGGTTGCATCCCCTCCCTGAGATCCCACACTTTCCTGATCCGCTGGCAAGACATTCACTCCGGGGCCAGACCTTTTGGCCACGCGCCGAAGCGCCCCCGGTCGCAGTTTGCCATTTCAGTTTATCCCAGCCTGCCGCCGCGCAATCGTTCCGCATGCACTCTGCCGTCCCCGACTTCCTGATAACCGCCTACAACTGGACCGTTGGCCCGCTTCGTTCGGCTAACGTGCGGGTGCTGAAAGCGCGCGGCCTGCTCCCGGTCTCTATCCTTTTCTATCACCGTGTCGCAAACTCGTTTTTCAATGGCTGGACGATTAGTCACGAAGGATTTACCCGGCAAATTGATTGGTTGCAGGCAAACTTTGACTTGGTCAGTCTCTCAGAGGCTCAGCGACGAATCGCCAGTGGCTTCAATAATCGCCCGACGGTCGCGATTACCTTCGACGACGGTTACGCCGAGAACAGTGAGTACGCTCTGCCCTTATTGCTTGAGCGGAGCATTCCTTTCACTTACTTTGTGACAGTCCGGAACGTAGTCGACCAGCGACCATTCACGCACGACCTTAATGCCGGACGGCCATTGCCGGTTGACTCCCTTGAGACCGTGCGGGCCTTGGCCGCGATCGGAGTCGATATTGGTTGCCACACGATGACTCACCCGGATCTGGCAACCCTGGATGAGACGCAATTGCAGCGCGAAATCTCCGCTGCCGGCAAGGAATTGGAGGACCACATTGGCCGCAGCGTTCCTCACTTCGCATTTCCCTTTGGTCTGCAGCAGAACCTGACTCGCCGGGCCTTCGAAATCTGTCGCGAGCACGGATATGCGGCAGTTTGTTCAGCCTACGGCGGCATGAATGCGATTGGCCAGGAGGTCTTCCATCTGCAGCGGATCCACGGGGATCCGAGCGAGGCGCGGGTTCGGCATTGGCTCTCCTACAGTCAGCGACAGTTGTCCGTTCCACGCTTTCGGTATCAAGACTGATGAACAAGCCGGTACTCAAAACCGAGGCGACATCTCCCCGCCCACTGAATGCAATGTTCGTGCTCACCAGCCTTCCTGTTGGCGGCGCTGAGACACTGCTTCGCAATCTGACGCGAACATTCAATCCGGAGCGGATTCGCCCGCTCGTTTGTTGCCTCAAGGAACCGGGTGAATTGGGTGAGCAAATCGCGGCGGAAGTCCCGCTTTACAGTCGAATGCTTCGTGGCAAGTACGATGTGTTTGTGCTCCAAAGGCTGTCGCGTTTGTTCCGCCGGGAAAAAGTCGATGCGGTCGTCACTGTTGGGGCTGGCGACAAGATGTTCTGGGGACGGCTGGCTGCACGGCTCGCTCGCGTTCCCGTGATCCTCTCGGCACTCCATTCGACCGGATGGCCTGATGGCGTCGGCCGACTGAATCGCATGCTCACGCCGATCACCGATGGCTTTATCGCCGTGGCTCGTCCTCACGGGCAGTTCCTGGTCGAGTTCGAAAAGTTCCCTCAAGACAAAGTCTTTGTGATTCCCAATGGAATCGATACCCAGCAATTCGTCCGGGATTCAGCCTTGCGTGCTGAATGGCGTCGAGCCTGGGATTTGGGAAATGAATCTCCCGTGGTGGGAATTGTCGCCGCAATTCGGCCCGAAAAGAACCATTTGCGTTTTCTCCGGATCGCTCGGCGCGTTGCCGATCAGCTGCCCGCCGCTCGGTTTGTGATCGCCGGCGATGGACCCGAACGAACACGGATTGAACAGGAAATCGCTCAACTTGGTTTGGGTCAATCTGTCCGAATGCTGGGCACTGTCCAGAACATTCCCGCCGTGCTTTCGATGCTCGACCTGTTTGCCTTGACCTCTGACAACGAAGCGAGTCCCGTTTCCATTCTCGAGGCGATGTCCTGTCAACTGCCGGTCGTAGCGCCGCGCGTCGGCTCGATTCCGGAATTGGTTCGCCCTGACCTGACCGGGTTGCTGGTCGATGCAGCCGACGAAGCGGCGGCAGCAGAAGCCTGGTTGCGTGTTTTGCGAAACCCGGAACGCTCTCAAGCTTGGGGCAAGGCCGGCCGCGGTCATGTCCAGGCCAATGGCTCGCTTCAGTCGATGACCGAGGGCTACGAGATTCTGATCAGCACCCTCTATCAAGCGAAGCAATGGCGCGGCAATCGGACAATGGCCACCGGCAGACCAGAGGCTCGCTTGAATCGGGTCGCAAAAGCTTGAACAGCGAGAGTTTCAGCGGCAATCGCCCTGTTAACGGTTCAGGTTCTGCACGGCATCCGCAAACAGTGCCTTGATCACTTCATGCCGTGAGGAGGCCACTCCCGCGAGAACGTCCGTTCCATTACCGATCATCCAGTACCCTTCTACCTGCTGCACCGCCCAGAGCTGTGCAAAGTCTAATCCATCGGTGATGCCTCGACGCTGCAATTCAAGCTGGAACCGCCCCGCGAGCTCGCGAAACTCCTGTTGTGCTTCAGGATTCAAACGGTTCCAAGTTTCAATATCAACCATGAGATGTTCCAATCTGAGTTGCCGTTGCGGAATTAAAACCGAACGGTCAGATGAAGGCATGCGAGTCGAGCGAGCACGTCGCAAACGTTAATTTTTCAAGCGGAGCGCAAATCGCCCGCCGGAAAAAACAACCTCGAAAAAGGCTGACTGTTCAGGGACCGGTTCCCGGAACCACTGCAAGTTTACCCAGGAACGCTCGGGTTGTTTGGGCTCGGGAAACGCGATGTCCGGAAATGAACTTCCGGCGGTCCCTGAGGTAGTCGTGAAAGTCGTCAACCGCACTGCCTGATTCTCGCATTTGCTCGTCATCGGGGACCGCGGTGACAATCATCTCTCGCTCCGCGTTGAGAAAGTTGACATTGGAACTGCTTGTGGTGGTGTCCTGCTCGCCCAAGTGCTCCACCACGAAAACGAGGGTGGTGGTCGGGACTTTGGCTGCGTAGAAAACGACTGCCGATTCCACCACGGTAACGCTCACATTGCCCGGAGTGAGTTGCGGCTCAGCTAACAGAAGCGGTTTAACCGCCGGCACCCGGGCTTGAACGGCCACGATTGGCCAAAGCGTCAACGTCAGCAGGCTTGCGAGCAAAATCAGGCGATTCATGGGGAGGATTCCGCTTGTCTGTTTGACGGGTCGAGGACGGGGTGAGCGATTTACTGCACCAAGCGCATCGCGATGAAGGTAGCTCCGGTTTTTCGCTCAGGAGTCTTGATCGTTTCAGGCATTCATCACGGTCGTTCTGGTTTGCTTTTTGGCGTCGATCCGGCTGGGCGATTGCCGTTGAACTCGAGGTAATGGACACCCTTCTCCAGCCGAACTGCCTGCACGATTCCAAAACTGACGGTCAACGTCTGGGGGAGCGTTTCAAACAGCAGGGCGGCCTCGTTTGCGTAGTTGCATTCGTGTCGATCGGCGGGTAGGTCTTTGAGATTCGAGTATCGTTCGTCCTCCAAAAAGGGAATAAAGATGGCGAATCGAATCCGCTCCTTGTAATGCTTCCAGCCGCCGATGTCGTTGACCCGTTCCTCGGAGATCATGCCGGCGGTCTTCAATTTCTCAACCACAGCCTCGGTTTTCAACTCCCACTGCGCGGCGTATCGCCCTGTTTCATTTTTCGGAAGCAGGTGGGTCTCGAGCACCGTCATCAGATTCCGTTCGAGTGCCTGCTGCGGGGTGAGTTCCCCAATTTTCGCGGTCAGGCTCTCAGGATAGGCGAGAAGGTAGGCCTGATAGGCTGGCTGCCGACGCCCGCCTGTTTTGGTGTACTCCAGCGACAGGGTCAGGCCATCTTTCTGCCGAGCGAATTGGATGGCGCTCAGGTAGGATTCGGTGATCGGTGCACAATGCTGTGCGCTCAGTGGTCCCGCCATCGCAAGGCTCGCCAGCAACAAACCGATTCGAAACATGGCAATATCCCCCTTCTCGCGGCTGCAGACGCTTCGCCGATGAGGCCCCGCGAACACATCGCTGTCACTTGGAAGTTCAAACTCATTCTTCCCGCCACACGTTAACGCTCCAGCGCGCCTTTTCCGGCGAGAATCTTTTCGCGAAATTTGGCGATTCGGGCTGTCCGAGTTTCTGATTTCTTCGCTCCCTTCAAATTCAGCAAATAGCTTTTTTGCCGGCCCGCAGTCAATCGCTGAAAGGCCTCCGCCAGTTCAGGGTCGAGGGCGAAGGCTGCGGATAGCTCTTCGGGGAGTTCCAGGAGTTCAGCAATTTTGGGAGGCCGCCGGCCTGCCACGGCGTGCGCCATCGCCTCGCGAAGATAAGCTTCGATCGCCGGACGCAGCTTGCGGACGTGAGCTTGCTCGGTGAAGCGTAATAGACTTGGGACCGGGCTATTCTCGCCTGCCCGCTCCAGGATGCCAGCGCTATCGCTCAGCAACGCGGCGTCGAAAAAGCTCAAGCGGAATTCGCCCCGGAGTGCACCGATGATGGCGATATTTCGTCCGACATGTTGGTAGCAGGGGTGACCCCATTTCACGCACTCGCTCAGTCCACTGGCGAGGCAGATTTGGCGAAGTTCGAGCAGTCCCTTCAGCCACCGCCGGGTTGAGCAGTCAGCAGTGCCAAATCGTGGGCATCGCCCGCAGCCTTTCGAAAAGTAGTCTTCAATCTCTGTAATCATTCACTAAAGCGACTTGTTGAATTACTCTCTGGGGTTTTGGTAGCCAACTGCGTCGGCCACGTGGCGTTCTTTTGAGTTGCCTTGCGAGTGCGGCCCATTCGGGAGTCACCTTCGGACTGTTCGCTCGAGAGTCGGTCCGGTTCTGCCGAGAGCATCCTATTCCAAAAGCGTCGCTGCTACGAGATTTATCGATAATCCCTGCCGGTCTGGCCGCATTTTCTAGGCTTTGGGGGGCAGAACTCCGAGGGTCGCCTCGTTGATTGGTCAGGGACGAGCAGGTACTCGGGGGTTAATCTGCGGAACTTTCGATGATGATTTCAGTGCGCACTGAGTTGGCGAGAAAGCATTCCTCGTGCGCAGCGTGATGAAGCTCAGCGATCGATTCTGCGCTGGGATGAGGTGCCTCCCATGCTATTTGCGGTCGCAACCGAACGGTCAACAGGACTAGTTTGCCATCCTCCCGTTTCCCCATTTCGCCAAGGGGCTGATCCCGATAGCGGTTGCACTTCCAGCCCCGCCGGGCGGCGAGTGAGAGAAACCAGAGCATGTGGCAGCTGGCGAGCGAGGCGACGAACGCTTCTTCCGGATCGACTGCAGTCGGATCGGACATCGGCAAAGGCACAATCTCGGGCGAAGACGAAGCGGCAACCTCAGCGCCACCGTCAAAGCTCCAGCGATGAGCGCGCGAATAGCGGTTGTCCAGAAAATTGGCTCCGCCGCATTCCCAAGTGACAGTCGCTCCGATCGTGGTCATTCATAACTCCTGAAGTAAATAGGGTTTTGTGCTTATCAGCGTTCTTCTTGCTTTACCGGACGATCTCGTCGCGGATATCGGCTTGGCTGTCGCCGTGCCGCCACTTCCCACGCCTCCGTCACGCCATCGCCAACCCCTGCGCCGCCGAACGCCACTGATAACCCAGCGGCGGCCAAAAAATGATGTTTGAAGAAACCGCGCGATCCGCCGCTTTGGTTCATCGGTTCGTCCGGTCCTTGGCGTTGCAAAACTCGCCTATCAAGTCAAACAGCACGCCGATTGCAGTGGTATCGGACTCTGCTCCATCAAGCTCGTTCCAGGGAGTTTCGGAGTCGGGAAACGCGAGACATAAGACGAGGTGAAATGCCCCCATTCTTGATCCAGTAGTTATGAGAGTACGGTTTGGGTAAAAGTTTCCTCTTCGCTGTGCTGATGGAGCGGAGGGAGCGCAGCGACCGAAGCGGAATCAGCA
>Ga0068877_10003347_pt1 | contig 12733 bp, 11 predicted proteins | sample NOAtaG_FD_66437 | JGI IMG/M metagenome (GOLD analysis project Ga0068877, IMG submission 66437) | Freshwater lake microbial communities from Lake Erie, under a cyanobacterial bloom - NOAA_Erie_Diel6S_1000h metaG | ecosystem: Environmental > Aquatic > Freshwater > Lake | place: USA: Ohio, Lake... | reverse complement strand
CCATCCACCATCTGGCGATGGTGGCTACCAGGAGGTGAGTCACCTGCGGACGCCCGTAGCCAACGCCGCCAGGCGGTGGAGAGCTACGCAAGTCGTCCTATCCTCCCATCCACCATCTGGCGATGGTGGCTACCAGAAGGTGAGTCACCTGCGGAAGCCCCGTAGCCAACTCCGCCCCGTACCCAACGCCACCCCGTAGCCAACGCCGTCAAGGCGGTGGAGAACTACTCAGTTTCTTGCGATGCTCAAATTTTGAATCGCGCCACCAGATCGCGTAGGCTTTGCGCCTGAGCCCCAAGTTCTTCGGCACTGGCTGCCATCTCCTCCGATGCCGCCGCATTTGACTCGGTGGTATGGGAAACGCTGCGAATCGCCGCCTTAACTTCTTGGGCGCTGGCAGCTTGTGCTTCCGTCGAAGCGGCGATCTGGCCAATTCCTTCGGCTGTATCGTCCACCGATGCGACGATCTTCTTCAGCGACGAACCAACCTTCTGCGAAAGACTCGCTCCCTCTTCCACCCGCTTTGTCGACTCCTTGATCAGCTTGGTGATCTCCTTAGCCGCTTCGCTGGATCGTTCGGCCAGTTTGCGAACTTCATCGGCCACCACGGCAAATCCCAGCCCATGCTCCCCGGCTCGCGCCGCCTCGATTGCTGCGTTGAGCGCCAGCAGGTTGGTCTGGCTTGCGATCTCACTGATCACCTGAATGATCTCGTTGATCTGCTCGCTCGACTTCTGAATCAGCTTCATGGCATTGATCGCTTCATCGACCGTCGTCCCGCCTCCCTTGGCCAAGTCCGATGTCTCGATCGCTTTATTCTTCGCCAGATTTGCGTTTTTGGAGATCACCTCCATGGCGTCGATCATCTGGGCGACACTGGCGGTCATTTCTTCGACGGAGGCGGCCTGAGTCTGCGCGCCTTCACTTAGGTTCGCACTGCTTTCGGCGATCGTCCGAGCTCCCTCGTTCTGCTGCTGAGCGGCTGCCATGACCTCGCCGATGATCGACCGAAGATCTCCAATCATCCTCCCAAGACTTGCCCCCAATCGGCCCATGTCGTCGCTGCCTGTCACGCTCACCGATTGAGTCAGGTCTCCCTTCGCCGCCGACTCGACCGTCATCGAAAGCTCATTGACCTTCTGCTCCAGTACCCGCTTCGCCTCAATCTGCTGTGCATGCGCTGCAGCTTCTCGTTCCTCCGTCTGGATCTCGCGGAGCGTATCGGCGGTGACGTCGGCCGCCATCTTGACCACTTTGACTACCGAACCACGTTCGTCGAGCACGGGACTGTAGGCGGCCTGGATATAGATGACCTTTCCCCCTTTCCCGAATCGCTTGAAGCGTGCGACTTTGAAGATCCCCTGTCCCAAGTCATGCCAGAAGTCGCGGTACTCCGCAGAGCTGCGATACTCTGGGTCCACGAAGAGGCTGTGATGCCTTCCCTGGATTTCTTCCAGGCTGTAACCGATGGCCTGGAGAAAATTTTCGTTGGCCCAAAGGATCGTTCCATCGGTCGTAAACTCGATGAAGGCCATCGAGCGGCTGAGCGCATCAAACATCAGGCTTTTGGCGGCGAGGGCATCCGCCCCGGTGGATTGCTGCAGCGATTGAATGCCAGTCGAAGCGGTACGGCGGCCTGTTCGACGCGAAGTGCTGGTTGGGTCGGCCATGGATCGACTATCTCCGTGAGTTGTTTTCTTTTGCTTGTTCTAGGTTACCCGCACGATGTCATTCGGGCTGCTGTTGGATCGGGACACAATCGATGGCTCTTCCTTCCGTCCGATCCTGTTCGAACAGGATGCGCTTCGGAAATTTCCTGTCGGCTTAGGTCTCTGTCCCAAGGTCAAAGAACTCGACCTCTAACCAGCCTCACCGCTGACAGTCCATCCAATCGGCGACCGAAAGCCGGACCACCATGCCATGCAGCCGAGCCCCAACCACCCCTCGCCTGGGGGCCGATAAGAAGTCAGAATAGTTGACCTCAACTACCGGTCAAGCAGCGAAGTCGGCAAGCTACTGGGCAAACTGGAGATAGATTGCCGGTTCTAGCGATCGCACCATGTAAAGCGACCTGCGCGGCTGGTGTGCCAAAGCCACCTTCTTAGTGCCCAAACATCATCGCCCCCTCACTACTGCCGTGCAGCAACGAGTTGGTGAGAGCTGCAACTTCCCAAACTTGGGTCCCAGGCGGATGCAACAAATGCTTCGTGGGCTCGATGGGATACCAGCCAGCATGAGACAAAAGGGTCCAACCGGCAATTCCGCGGGGCAGTGCGTCACGATAGCCCTATCGCGCCTACTTGCCTCGCTACGGAGACAGGGTGGCTAAGGAGGGTGAATGGATCGATGGACTTCTCATGCATCTCCACGACTCCGTGATTCCGTGAGATCCACTAAGTGAGGTGAATGGTCGGGGTGCGAGCCTGATGCTGCCCCATTCCTATGGTCCATCCGTCCATTCTGCATTTCGGTGGGTCCACAGCGCCACCCACTACTGCAACATAGCCGGACAAGACGGTGCCAACTGAAATGCAGCCCAATCGTCGCACGACATCCAGCGCCATCCCCGGCGACCTTTTAGGGGGGATTTCCAAAGGATGCAGCGGGGCGATCCCGAACCAAACGAATCCAGATGTCCCTGAAAAAAGCGATCATTTCTGGTTGCAAAAATTGACGGAGCGTCAATAATTGACGTCATGGTCGAATTAACGCGAAAACAGCGGGAAATAGAGCAGCGCACCCGGGAAATCCTTCGGGTGGCAAAGCCGATTTTGTTGCGAGAGGGGCTGCACGCCCTGACGATGGATCGCGTAGCGGCGCAAATGCAGTACGCCAAAGGGACGATTTACAACCACTTCCCACATAAGGAAGAGATCGTACTGGCTTTGGCTTTCGATGCGATGCGACTGAGGCGTGCTCTGTTCCAAGCTGCAGCAGTCGAAGATATCTCTAGCCGTGAACGAATGATGTGCATCGGGCTGGCCTGCGAATACTACACCCAGCACTGTCGAGAAGAGTTCCAAGTGGAACAGTGGATACGGCACGCGAACATCTGGGACAAATCGTCCGCAGCTAGGCAGGAATGCATCCGCGAATGCGAGGCGGGCTGCATGGAATTGGTTGCCGGACTGGTACGGGACGGCATCCAATCCGGAGATCTTCCAAGCCTCGATGGGGACTCGCCCGGCCATGCGCTGAGCCCCGAGGAGATGGTCTTCGGATTGTGGTCCATCACCTTCGGTTCGCAGATCCTTTCGTCCAGCAGCCCCTCGCTGCCAGCACTTGGGGTAATGGATCCCATTCGCTCTACACGTGTCCATTGCTGCACATTGCTCAACGGATTCGGATGGCGTCCCATCTATCCGGTCGACGCGTATCTTCTGCGGGTAGAACAATTCGCGGAAACGGTACTGCCAAAATTCCAAGCCATACAGCGAGATCACGCATGAATGCAACGGCGCCGGCGAAGCCGAAGATCGCCCCTTGGGTGGTGCGATGGATTCTCGGTGGTGCGATGTTGATGGCTTTGGGCTGGGTTGTTTTCTTTTCGCATGAAGCCAAAGGGCATCGCAAGAGCCCTGCGCCGTTACCCCACAACGTTCGCCAGCAGCTTGGCGGCGATGCTGTGGCAGTTTCAGCAGATTCGCTTCTGGCAAATGCCAAGGACACGGGCACACAGAAAAATTACAAGCCCCCGGCCAATGGTACCCAACTGCTGGTGCGAGCCTATACGATCCCCAAGGGTGGCGCAGGTGTGGTCAGTCAGCGGACTTTCTCGGGGACGCTGCAAGCAAGATACCAAAGCCTTTTGGGCTTTCGAGTTGCTGGCAAGATCATCGAGCGGCATGTGGAGGTTGGTGATCGGGTAGCAAAAGGTCAGGTACTGTTTCGCCTCGATCCCACCGACTTTGATCTGCAAATCCAGGTAGCCGAATCGGATTTGGAAGCAGCAAAGTCGCAGTTGATTCAAAATGAGGCGGAAGAGCGACGGTTGGAAGAGCTGCGCCAAACGCGTTCCACCAGTCAGTCGGATTACGAACTTGCCCTTGCAGCACGCGATACCGCTCGCGCACGTCTGAGAGCCGCAGAGAATCGCTGGATGATGGCGAGAAACCAGAGAGACTACGCGGTATTGATCGCAGACCAGGACGGATTGGTCACCAAAATCATGGCGGAAGTTGGCCAGGTCGTCTCTCCGGGGCAACCCCTGGTCCACTGGGTGCAGGGAAGCGATCTGGAAGCGGTGGTGAGCATTCCAGAGTCGCTTCAAAGGATGCTCGATCAACGTCACGCTACCATCCGTTTCTGGTCTCGCCCCGACTTGTCCGTCCGCGGTGTGCTGCGAGAAATATCCCCGGTAGCTGACCCTTTGTCGCGGACCTACGACGCCCGATTCACTTTGATGGATCCCCCCAACGACTTGGCTTTGGGCCTCACAGCCACCGTCGTGATCGATCAGGCGGATACCGACGGCATTTTGGTGCCGATGGGGGCGATCGCTCAATCGGATACGGCACCCATCGTCTGGCGCATCGGGAAGGATGGTTCCGTGGAGGCCATCGCTGTCGAAATCTTGAAGTATGGCTCTCAGCGCGCTCTGATCAAAGGACCGCTTGCCCCTGGGGATCAAATTGTTAGCGCCGGGGTTCAGCGGATCGATACGCAGTGCCGCGTGCGTGTTTGGCAAGACACCCTCTGATGTCGATTCGGGCGATTTTCGAACTCGAAATCCACCTCATTTAACCGCTCCCGCTGCAAACTGGTGCCGCCCCATGCCTGGAATCGATCCCCATGAGAAGGATCGGCTTTGGTTGAGCCAAAGCGATCATCGGTGGAACCTGTCGCGATGGGCGGTAACGCATCAGGCATTTGTCTGGTTCTTGATGCTGGCTTGCAGCTTGGCCGGCTTCTCTGCCTACATGCAGATGGGAAGAGCCGAGGATCCCACCTTTGCGATCAAAACCTGTGTGGTGGGTGCCACTTGGCCCGGAGCGACTCCTGATGAAATGCAACGCTATGTCGCTCAGCGCATCGAAGACAAGCTGCGAGAAACTCCAAAGCTCGACTTCTTGCTCACCTACTGCATCAGCGATCGCATGATGACGCTGGTGCAACTGAAGGATTCCGTGCGAGGGCGCGACGTCGCAGACACTTGGTACCAAGTTCGCAAAAAACTGGACGACATCCGTGGCGACCTTCCCACCGGATTGCTCGGTCCCAGTGTAGATGATGAATATGGCGACGTTTACAGCGCGATTTACTCTTTCACTGGTGAAGACTATTCACTGGCCGAATTGAAACGGATGTGCGAGCAGGCCCGAAAGCGCCTGCTGAAGGTAAAAGATGTCGAAAAAGTCGACATCATCGGCGATCAGCAGGAACAGATTGTCGTCGAGTTCTCGCATAGGAAGTTGGCAACCCTAGGGATAACACCCCAGCAGATCTTTGACAGTGTGGCCCGGCAGAGTGGCATGAGACGCTCAGGGAGCATAGACACTGCCGAAGATCGAATCCACGTTCGAGTCAGCCGTGACTTTGGTGGAATCGAAGAGATTGAAGCGGTGCCGGTCGAGGCGTCTGGTCGAGTGTTTCGACTCGGCGATGTCGCCAAGGTTTCGCGAAGCTACGAAACACCACCGAACTTCCTGATGCAATACAACGGCAAACCCGCTGTATCGATTGGCCTGGTGATGAGCAAAGGGGGGAATGTCCTGGAGCTGGGTAAGTCGCTCGAGCAAGAAATGGAACTCCTGAAGTCGGAGATCCCATCGGGAGTCGAGATCGGCACCGTCTCCTTTCAGCCCAAAGTGGTAGAAGCATCCGTCGGCGAATTCCTTAAGTCCTTTCTCGAAGCTCTCGCCATCGTGCTCATCGTCTCCTTCATCAGCCTGGGCTTGCGGACTGGAATCGTTGTGGCATTGAGCGTACCACTGGTGCTGGCTATCTCCCTGGTCATCATGCACGCGATGGGAATGAACCTAGATCGAATCTCGCTGGGCGCCCTGATCCTCGCGCTCGGGCTACTGGTCGATGATGCCATTATTGCAGTGGAGATGATGGCCGTAAAAATGGAGCAGGGATGGAGCCGATTGGAAGCCGCTACCTTCGCATGGACATCGACCGCCTTTCCCATGTTCTCTGGAACCCTGATCACGGTAGCTGGTTTTCTGCCAGTGGGATTCGCCCCTTCGACTTCCGGAGAGTATGCAGGCGGGATCTTCTGGGTGGTTGGAATCTCCCTGATCACATCCTGGATTGTTGCAGTGCTTTTCACTCCCCTACTAGGGCTTCATCTGCTCCCGGATCCTTCAAACCACACGTCTCCGGGCCAGTTCGATCCCCACCATGCATTCGATACTCGGTTCCATCGAGTGCTTCGGAGCTTGGTCCGAGCCGCCGTATCGCGACCATGGATGGTGGTTACTACGACACTCGCTCTCTTCCTCGCCTCCGCCTTCGGAATGACCAAACTGCAGCAACAGTTCTTCCCACAGTCATCCCGCCCAGAACTGATGGTCGATATCCGAATGAACGAAGGGGCTTCGATCGGTGCCACGCAGGAGATGTGTCGACGCGTGGAGGCGGCAGTGCTTCCATGGATCGAGGCAGCAAACGGAACCGATAAGGATCCCTCTCCGACCGGTCGCAGCGATCCAGAGCTCCCCATGCTCGAACCGGGAGATATCCTCCAAGTGGCCACGTACATCGGTGCGGGTTCCGCCCGCTTTTTTCTAGCGCTCAATCCCGATTTACCCAATCCCAGCTTCGGGAAATTGGTGATCCTGACTTCGGGAGTCGAGGCGCGGGAAAGGCTGCGCAACCACCTGAAACGACTCTTCGAAACCGACCCGCAGTTCTCCGCCGCCTCCATGCGAGTCCTGAGACTCGACTTTGGTCCACCCGTGGGCTACCCAGTCCAGTTTCGCGTTGTGGGACCCGATCAAGCTGTGGTGCGAAACTTCGCAAATCGCGTACGCGAAGTCATGCGCAAAGATCCCGCGGCGGTCGATGTGAATCTGGAATGGGAAGAACCGGCAAAGACGATTCATGTACGGATTGACCAGGATCGAGCCAGATTGCTAGGACTCTCACCGCAAGAAATCGAACTCGGATTGCAGACCCTACTCAGTGGTTCAACCATCTCGTTCTATCGAGAGGGAACTGAAACCATCCCGGTTGTGGCCCGCGCGATCGATGAAGAGCGTTTGGATCTGAATCAATTCGAGGACATCACCCTCTTCACACTCAGTGGCAAAAGCGTCCCGCTGCAACAAGTCGGGCACTTGGAATATGCACAGGAAGACCCCATCGTTTGGCGTCGCAACCAGGAACAGATTCTCTCCGTGCGCTGTGATATCGCAGATGGCAATCAAGCTCCCGATGTCAGCCTTCGGATCGATCGCGCGCTCAGGCAGTTGCGAGACGAACTCCCTCCTGGCTATCGCATCGATCTTGGAGGCAGCATCGAAGAAAGCAATAAAGCCAATGCGGCGCTCTTTGGTATGTTTCCCATCATGGTCCTGGCCATGCTGACGTTGCTGATGGCACAGGTTCAGAGCTTTCGAAAAATGCTGCTGATTTTCGGTATCGCACCGCTCGGATTGATCGGCGCGGTCGCTTCCCTGCACCTGTTCAACGCCCCCTTCGGTTTCGTCGCTCTGCTGGGCGTCATCGCCCTTGCAGGTATGGATATGAGGAACTCCGTGATTCTGGTCGATCAGATTGAGCAAGACATAAGACAGGGCCTGAGCCCCTGGCAAGCAGTGATCGAATCATCGGTTCGCCGAGCCCGCCCGGTGATCTTAACGGCGGCGACCGCCATTCTCGCGATGATTCCGCTGACGCGAAGCGTCTTCTGGGGCCCCATGGCGATGGCCATCATGGGAGGACTCTCGATCGCCACATTCCTGACACTGATCAATCTCCCAGCCATCTACGTGATCCTGTTCCGAATCCATCCAGAAACAATTACTGCTGCGATGGACGCCTCCCAAAAATCGAAAGCCATCTTCGACCAAAGCGAACAACAGGAACTGCCAGACCTCGTGTCTTGATGATCGCCAATCCGCAAACTGGAACGATGGAATCTATCTCTTCAGGCCAGTTCGCAATCGAGCGCAAGATGAGAACGGCCAAAGAGACCCTAAGCGACATCGTACGGCAGGGAAAAGGACGCGAACTTGGCCCCGTGGCGGTTTGGGAACAGGTCGTGGCCGACGTCAGAGGGTTCATGCACCATGCGGTCTGGTGACAGGTCGTCCAGGCGAGCCTATTTCTCAAGGTAATGAAACGAAATGCTCGGTGAAGCTGAACGAGTTTGCCGCCTGCGAACTGACGACATGCTGATGAAGAAGGCCAAACCAGGCCGGTAAGCAATCTCAGGCCCCAGCACTTGTAGTGGGCTCAGACGCCTTCGTAATCCATGGCGTTGCGTTAGAAAGACGTTCATTGGAAAATGAACCGACGGAGCCTCCACGAGTCGAGGATCGAGCATGATGAAGGTCGTGGCGTTCGCAGGTGTCCGATCTTCCCCGAGATGCGACCGATCTTGGACGAAGCGTTCGATATCTTTGTTGACAAGAGCGAATACGTGGTCACTGCTCCCCAGTATCGAGCGGTAGCCAATACGTCCATGGGCTGGAAGAACTCGAACCTACGCATCGAAATGACGCGACTCTTGCGACGCGCGGGAGTCTCAAGCTGGCCACGATTGTGCCATTCGATGCGGGCCAGCCGGCAGACGGAAGTGCAACGTGAGTTCCCGATGCACCCTGGTTTGTTCGTCGCTTTTCAACTCACCTCAGTCCTTCCCGCTGAGATCCTTGCGGGGTACCAAGGGTGTCCTCTTCAATGCGATTGGCGTTGCGGACGTTACACTGACATGGAGACTGACCGGAGGTGTGGCAATGAAAATCGGTAAAGGGATTTTTCCGGTGACTCCCGTCTTTGTATCATTCAGGTTGCCCAGAGGATGCGGAGCGATAGCTTGCCTCCGCCTCCATATACTCCTCAATACCAATACCGATAGCCGGGACAGCGCTGCACCAAAGCCGCAGGCGACCGTCCATGCGCAAATAGTTATAGCCTTCGTTTACCGTCTTCCATTCCTGCCTTTCGCCATACTTGTGCCACACGGTTTTGAGATCTAGGTCAGGCTCGCCTCTCGCCGAATGGTAAACGACAGCGCTAACCTGCGATCTCCAGATCCACACGTCGATTATGTGAAACGGAGACGGTTCAAATGAGTACCCGGCCGCCTCTGGGAATCCCTCGTTTGGAATTTTCTTGGTGTAAGGACCATAAAGACCAATGGCATCTTCAATCGAAGAGCCTAGGTTCAGCAGTGGTATATCTTGTAATAAGGTTGGGCCGACCAATCGGAGTCGAATACCGTCGACGATCCATTCCAAAAAGCGGTTGATCATGCGATTTCATTGCTAGAACAGGTTTTGCTTCGATCCAGACCACAAGTCGTTTTCGCCGAATTCGAGAGCCTGATAAAAACCGTCACAAGCTAATCATCCCTGAAAGCGACGACCTAACCTGGATCGCGGGTACTCTTGCTATGACATCCCGTGTTTGCCACGATAGCTCTACTCGATGAGGGCTGACTGGCGGTTAGAATCGTAACTTAAGTTCCCTCTGCATTTGGAGCGCCCCTGCTTTGGCAACACACCACGGATCGAACGACAATGCTAACTGCTTGCCACCAAGTACGATATTGCCAAGGAGTTTGGCGCGGTCAATGTGAGGACGGAGCGCTGACACCGGTGGGTAACGGCCTTGTGCCCCAAAGCAGAGTATCAAACCGGCAGTTCTGAACTATCTGGCCAGTCGCTGGCCCGTTTTTGCGAAGTGGCGCCAGTGCCGTTCCATGGTCTCCCGATCCCATCCCAACTCACCTTGCAAATCCAGGGAAACACGTTGGTCCCGAGCGACCTTCTGCTTTTGCAAAACCAAGATAAATGCTTCGAACCCTTGGTGTCCATGGACCGAAAGCAGGTACTCCACGACACTGCTGACATGGAAAGTATAAAAATCTTTTTGCCCCGAAGAAAAGTCAAACATCCTGACTTTGTCCTGCATGCGTTCGCGAATCAGAGAGCGATAGGTTTGCGTCAATTCGGGATCATCCTTGGCTACCAGGGAAGCGTACAGCCCAAATCCATCGCGAAGCCACACCGGAACCGCGGAGGGCGCGTCGTATGCAGGGAATCTCTTCAACAGTACGACTGTCCCAACAAAACGAGAGGTCCAGTCCCTCCAGCTATTGCTGAAGACCGGATCCCGCACTGCAAAGGCTGGCAGATTCGAAACCAACAGGCAGGGACTTTCCCCGTCTGTCCTCCAAAGGACGGAGCCACTAGCTGTGAATGATGTCCGGAAGAGCACTTTTTGCAATGCATCATAAAACCTATCTTTCTCCAGCACTAGAACGGCAAGCTTAGTTGAAAACAGAGATTTGGTATCACCAATCTTCAAGAAGCGACAGGAGCTGATAAACGACTTTTCAGCCAACTCGGCAATCGAAGTAGACTCCGCCGGCGCAAGATCGGTAAACACCAGCAGATGCTCCGTCTCCACCAGCTGCATCTTGATCTTCAGCCCATCCAGGGCTGACTGAATCTCATTCCTCACGGCTTCGACGCGAGCCGGATCGAAATCCGCTGTCTCGCGAATTCCGGCCTTGTCTCGCTGCCTTGTTGCTTTCCCGATGTCGGCCTGGACAGGTGGAACCACTCCCGATTTCTGCTGCGCAAAGCTGTGGATGGGCGCGATCCCGGAGAAGAAATTCAAAACGAACCACACAATTGAAAGGCACTTCAAGTGAGAACGTCGTAAGCCCATCCGTCGCGTCCACTTAACCTCCCGCCTTGCCTGAACCATAAGCCCACCTGCTGAACCGCAACTTATATTGATCGGGATAAAACTGCCGTCCCATTTTGACAGACAGACGCAAAAAAACTAAGGGGCGATCTCGGATCGGTTTAGTGAACCGGGGTTCATCATGCAGTGAGTCAGAATGGCAATGGCAAGCTCTCGGAACTATCCCCATCGACCTCGCGCCCTGAAGTGTTCCCCAAGCGCTCAGGGAACGTCGAGACGACGACTTCAGCCTAGTTTGGTGTCGGGCACATGCCGAGCTCAAGGAAAACTTGCAACAGAGTAACTACTTTTTGGAAGACGGCCTGCGGTTGGGTATTCCATGCTAGGCAGGAAAGATCCAACCACTGATTATCGGTTTGTTGGTTGCTTTCTCAAGCATAGCCCGCAACAGCAACCAAGCAGCAAATACGTACCATGCCTAGTGCTTGCTGCCACCAAGTCCCGAAATTCGTCCCAGTCTGACTTAGTCCTCGCCTTCTGGAGAAGGCAAGGACGAAATGGCTACCGGTTTGGCCGACGCCCGTCTCTCGAATCGTGAACCTTTGGACTCCTTTTGCGCCGAACTCATCGAGATTTTTTGGCCCATCCGACAATTCCGTGAGTCAGCGAGTCATGTGCCACTTACTGCTACACAATGGTGTCATCCTGGAATCACGCCCCAATTCTGCGGAACGGCGTACCCCGTCCGGTTCTTTGGTACTAGCAGACGCAAGCCGCGGTGTGAACGCCCTTACGCTGGGATCTGGAAGATGGCAGCACCTTGTTTTTCTACCGAAGGGGGATGAACTCCAATTGTTACCCTCCCAAAGGAAGTGTGAGCCCCATCCCGAGTTAGCCTCGAAGGCTTACATCCTTAGCCCTTTGCCCAAAAGAGATCATCCCTCCCACTGGGTTTGGCCGGACGGATCCTCCTCTGAGTGCACGCGAGTTACCCATCGCTTCCACGGGGGACTTGAAGCGGATGAAGTACAGTTTTCGCCACCCACAAGATCGTCCCTTTTTTCCGTGGTTGCTCAATGCCTCTTCTTGCTCTTCCAGGTACCCCCGTACTGGTAGTGCGGGTTGCCAGGCTTGACTGTCTTGAGGCATTCGGGACAAACAAATGACCAGTTGCGGCTTCCATCAAATCGAACGCGATAAAGCGTCTCCTCGATCTTGCTGCAGCGCTGACAGGCTTTGGTGCGAATTCGCTTGACGACCAATTCAACTACCTCGCTGATCGGGGCAGCGGAATCGGCCGATCTCGAACCCTCGCTTCGCAACATGCTTGGTTGCTCGCCCGGCGGTTCTTTCCCGCCACAATCGAAAGGAAGACGGTTTCAACTCGGTACGCATCAATTCGATCACCTCTCCCGGCGAGAGTCCAAATTGACGCTTGATGGCGTCAAAGCTGGTCCGGTCTTCCCACGCCATCTGGATCACACGATCCACATCACCGATCGAAAGCGACTGGGGGGTATGTTTGGCCATCTGCTGATCTCATGAGAAATCTGAAGAAAGAATCCCGGTCAATTTTTAGCCCCAGATTCCAGCACGTTTTAGAAAACCGCACCCCGAATCTGTCGATAACCCCAAATTCGGGTCTATCTGATTTCTTGAGATTCGCCTTCACTCCCTCCACCCGTTAGGAGTCGCCCATCGAACGTCACGCGAAAGAGTTTCACGAGAAGCTCAAAGCCAGAGGCATGGCTACGACGACGATCCATAAACGGATCCAGTTCGCTAGGCAGTTCATGCACGATGCGGTCGATTGGAAGATCATCGAAGAGAACCCCTTTTCCAAGGTTCGAACGCAGCGAAGCACCGTCAAAGTCAACGAGTTCGTCCCTCGCGAAGTGGTCGACAA
>Ga0068877_10003346_pt1 | contig 12736 bp, 11 predicted proteins | sample NOAtaG_FD_66437 | JGI IMG/M metagenome (GOLD analysis project Ga0068877, IMG submission 66437) | Freshwater lake microbial communities from Lake Erie, under a cyanobacterial bloom - NOAA_Erie_Diel6S_1000h metaG | ecosystem: Environmental > Aquatic > Freshwater > Lake | place: USA: Ohio, Lake... | reverse complement strand
GCGGAGGTGCTTTCCATGGTCAGGCCCTCAGACTGGCATATGTCAAGTTAGGTTGTCACACTGGGCTGTAATGCAATATAGACATCACCCTGTAGCGAGTCAAACCGGCCCGGACTTCGCCGCGCCACTGCCCGCGAACGGCTACGGCTGGTGGTACGTGGACGGGCTCAGCGACTGCGGTCGTCACGGTCTGACGCTGATCGCCATGCTGGGCTGTGTGTTCTCGCCCTGGTACGCCTGGGCGCGCTCGGGCGGGCGGCGGCAGGTCGATCCGCTCGAGCACTCAGCGCTCAATTTCGCGCTCTACGGCGCCGTCGGGCACCGCTGGGCACTGACCGAGCGTGGGGCCGCGGACGTCGCGCGCAGTACTGATCAGCTGACCATCGGCCGCAGCGGACTGCGCTGGGACGGCACTGCCCTGCACGCCGCGATCAATGAAATCACCGCGCCCTGGCCCACGCGCCTGCAGGGTCGACTGCGGCTGGTGCCGCAGTCCTTGGTGGGCATCAGCCACAGCATCGATCGCAGCGGCGCGCACCGCTGGTATCCGATCGCACCGCAGGCGCGCATCGAGGTCGAGTTCACCCACCCTAGGCTGCAATGGCAGGGTCATGCCTACTTCGATGCCAATCAGGGACTGCGGCCGCTCGAGGATGATTTCCGCAGCTGGAATTGGTCGCGTGCGTCGCTCGCCGATCACGCTCGCGTTTACTACGACACCGAGTGGCGAGGCGGTGGCGGCACCTCGCTCGCGCTGCGTTTCGATGCTCAAGGAACGCAGGACTGCGAGCCGCCGCCGCAACGACCGCTGCCGCGCACATTTTGGGGGATCGAACGCACTACAAGGTGCGATGAGGGAGCCCAGGCCAGCGTCGAGCAAACTCTCGAGAGCGGCCCGTTCTACGCGCGCTCGCTCGTCGACACCACCGTCGAGGGGCAACGCACCCTCGCCTTCCACGAAAGCGTGTCGCTCGATCGGTTCGCCTCACGCTGGGTGCAGACCCTGCTCCCGGTGCGACTGCCGCGACGCCCCTTGAAACGAAGCCGTCAGACCGTACCGCTGCGCTGATCCATGCGCTCGAGGCGCTCGAAGGCGCGCAGGGCGAGAGAAAACTCGCGCGCCAGCAGACTCTCGCCGAGATGATCGGCGACGACACCGTGTTGCCGATCGTGCCGCACCACCGCCTCAACCAGAAAAGCCGCCTCGGGCAACGCGGGCCCGGCATCGACTGGCGGTCCGCCATGGCTCGACACCGTGATCGCCTGTAACAGCAGGAACAACTTGCGCCGCGCCGAAACCACCGCTCTCGAGCTGATCGAGTCGCCGCCGTGACGCTGCACTTCGCGACCGATTTGCGCGTACATCAATCGCGCTGCATGGATGGCCGGTCGACACTCCACCGGCAACTCGGCGACGCCGGTCGCTGCCCGCGTATAGAGTTGTTCGGCCTCCGCGACGAGACGATCGACGAGTCGCCCAAGTCGCGGGTCAAAGTCGGGACGCTGCAGCCACAGCTGCGGCTCGATGCCCGTCTCGCGCAGCCAGCGCAGCGGCAGGTAGATGCGTCCCATGCGCGCATCCTCGCCGACATCACGCGCGATATTGGACAGTTGCATGCCGACGCCCAGATCGGCGGCGCGAGCGAGTGCATGCGGTGCCCGCACGCCCATGAGCAGCGACATCATCACGCCGACCGTGCCCGCTACGCGCGTGGCATAGGCGCGCAAATCGGACAGATCCTCGTATCGACGCCCCTCAGCATCCCACGCAAAACCCTCGAGCAATGCCGCGGGAATGTCGATCGGAATCTGGAAGCGACGCACTACATCGGCCAGGGCGCGATCGGCCGCGTTGTCGATGGGTTCTCCACGATAGGCACGCTGCAGCCGATCGGTCAGCACCACGAGCGCCGGTGCGGGATCACGCGCGTTGTCGATGGCGTCATCCGCCTCACGACAGAACGCGTACAGCGACAGCGCAGGCTCGCGCACGCGGATCGGCAACAGGAACGAGGCGGCGTGGAAGGTGCGTGAACCCACGCGTATGGCTTCGCGGCAGGCTTCGAGATCCGCCCGCGTCGCAAGACCAGGTGCCATTCCACCGTCACCCATCATGCCGATTTCCCCGCCCTGACCCCCGAATCACTTTACGTCAGGGGTTTGCGCCGCGGCAACTAATGCCCCTCGATCAACCTTGGGCCCGCCCGTCCAGGCCATGTCGAGCATGGCCACTTCGCCGAACGTGCAGCCGCGACGCAACGCCTGCTCAATGATCGTCCACGACGTCAGCGGCATGCTGAGCCACGGCCAGGGATCCCGCAGTGACCAGGTGACGTCGCTGGCACTACGAAGAAATCGGAAATTGCGCGCGAACCTTGCGGTGAACATCGACTTCTGCGTCTCGGTGAGACACGGATAGAACTGCTGCAGCAAACGTTCCGGCCGATAACGCAACTGCGGCGTGCGATCGGGGTGGAGAATGGCTGCGGCCAAACCCTCTGGTGCCACGAAATGAATGCCGCTTGTCGCCCGCGGATTGCACTCGATGCCGCGCACCTCGCCATCGGCGTGCTGCACGAGATCGAACGAAATGAAACCATCGAAACCGCAATGCCCGACGAAACGCTCAACCCAGTCGGCGACTTGCGGGGGCGTGTCGATGCGCTCGAAGCACACCGCCACGGTGCCCTGCATCACCGCACCTCGATAAGTGACCGTGAGCAAGACCTGCCCCTGTCGGGCGACCGAGAACGTGCTGAGCACTTGCCCGGCGCAAAACTCCTGCACGATGCACGGCTCGACCACATGAGGTAAGCGCGCACCCCGATCCAGAAACTGCACGCCGCGTCCCGAGCACGAGGCCACGGGCTTGACCACGGTCGGACCGGCGTCGGCCAGCGCCTGCGCGTCGGGCGCATCGAGCGCGCGGGTTTGCGGCGCGGCCACTCCGGCGGCCGCACACACCCCGACGAACGAATGCTTGTCGTGCAGCGCGCGCAGCGTGGCAAAAGGCATGGAAAACAGCCGAACATTCCCTGGCAAACGCTCGCGCAGCGCGGCTGCGAAGAGGATCTCTTCCGACACCGGGACCACGAGCCCGACGCCCTCCTCCGTAATGACGCGCTGCAGATCGGCGAGATAGCGCTCGTGATCGTCGACGGGTGAGTGAACCACGACGCTGCGCGCCACCGCGCGGGAGGCGCCCGTGAGGTGCCGCTTGAACGGCTCGGCGACGATGACCCGACACCCGGCTGCCGCCAGCGCGCGGGCAATCTCCAGGGCCTTGGGTAGGCGACCCAGAGTCAGCAACACCGTCTGACTCATCGCAGCGTGCTCATGCCGATCCGGCACCATCCGCACGACGCGCGACGCGGCACATCAACTGCTGCGCGGGGCGGGTCGTCAGACGCGCCACGGGACGCACTTTGTGCGCATCGATCGGTTTGAAATCGTAGCGACGACAGAGGCGCGCCAGAATCAGACTCGCCTCGAGTTGCGCAAATCCAGCGCCCACGCAAACCCGCGGCCCCAGACCAAACGGCAGATACGCGCCCGGCACGAGCTCGTGCTCGCGCTCTGCCGAGAAACGATCCGGATCAAAGGCATGCGGGTTCTTCCAATAGTCGCGGTGGCGATGGATACACCATGGCGCGATCATCAGCATCGCCCCACGCTTGACCTTGTGCGGTCCGATGGTCGCAGCCTCGGCGGCCACGCGAGGAATGAAGGTGATCGGCGGATAGAGCCGCAACGCCTCGCGGAACACGTTGCGCACGTAGCTCATCCGACGCACCTGCTCGAGGCTGATGGGTCCATCGCCCGCGATCTCAGCCACCTCGGCCCGAATGCGCGCCATCGCTGGCGGATGCAGGCCGAGGATCATGAAGGCCCAGATGAGTGCGCTCGCCGTAGTCTCGTGGCCTGCGAGGAACATCACCCCGAGCTGATCGAGCAGCTCCTTGCGCGTGAAACCCTCGCCCGTTTGCACATCGCGCGCGGCGATCACCTCCGCAGCAATGTCGTCGTACTGCTGGCCATCGGCCGCAAGATGCGTGTCGACGAGATCGCCCAGATGCCGTCGGATCCGCTCGCAGGCCTCGAGTACCTGCGGATGCTGAGGAATCGCCGCGAACGGCGCATCGAAGATCAGTCGCTTCAACTCGACCTGCGCACACGTACGCTCGAACACGGTGAACGCCTCGAACACGTCCACGGCGGTCTGCGACTTCAGCGACGTGGAGAACACGGTGCGGCAGATGATGTCAGCCGTCAGGTGGCTCATCGCCAGATCGAGCGAGAACGACTCACCGCGAGCGGCGGACTCGTCCAGCCTGCGCTCGTAGTCATCGACTGCCGCCGACATCGATACGAACGCCTTGTTGAGCCTCATGTGTGAAAACGCCGGGTCGATCATCTGCCGCTGCCGTCGCCACACGGAGCCACTCGAGACGAAAATCGAATTGCCCACGAGCGGCTCAAGCGCCCCGACCATCAGGTCGTTCTTCGGATAGATATCCGTGGGGTCGGTGAGGATGTGACGCAGCAACTCGGGCTCATTGACGATGAGGATCGAGCGGCGCGAGTAGCCGAGCCAACCGGTTTTCACGCGGTATGCCTTCGCCGGCAGCAAACTGAGCAGATCGCCATCGCCCTGTGCCATGACCCGCAACAATGACACCAGCGCAGCCAAGGGCTGCGGCCGCGGGGGAACGTACAACGGGCTCATGGTCTTACCCTAGCTCGCACCGAGGCCGCCGTGAAGGGCCAGAGACTTTACAGGCGCCCGACTGCAGCGCAGCATCACCACCTCATGGACTCGTTGATTCCGCTGGCGTTCAAGATCTTCGTCGTGCTGCACATCGCCCTGGGCAGCATCGGCCTCGTGGCATTCTGGGTGCCGGTGCTCGGCCTCAAGGGCGGCGCGCAACATCGCAAATGGGGTCGCGTGTTCAGCGTGTGCATGCTGCTCACGGGCGCCGCTGCCCTCGGCATCAGCACCTGCACACTGCTCGATCCGCTCGGCACGCATCCGCACCTGAGCGATCCGGTGTGGATCCGCGGCATCTTCGGCTGGATGATGCAGGGCCTTGCCCTGCTTACCGTGAATCTCGCCTGGTACGGCTGGCTCTGCGTACAGAACCGCGAACGACACGAAGCCAATCTCGAGTGGCGCAATCTCGCCTTGCAAGCGGCACTGCTCGTCGCCTCGATCCATTGCGCGTACCAATCGTGGCGCGCGGATCTGCCGCTGATGCTCGGTATGCCTGCCATCGGGCTCGCCACCGTCGCCACCAATCTTTGGTTCCTGTACAAACCACAGCGTCGACCACTCGACTGGTTGCGCGAACACATCAAGGCGCTAGTCGGCGCAGGCATCTCGGTCTACACGGCATTCTTCGCTTTTGGCGCGGTTCGCACCGTACCGGCGCTCGCCTTGCACCCAGGCCTGTGGGCGATTCCACTCGTCGTCGGCCTGGGTCTCATCCTTTACCATCAGGCCGCCATCAGTCGCCGGGCACCGGCGCGCGGCTGAAACGCAACGTGCATCGCGTCATCGTCGTCGGCGCTGGCATGGGCGGCCTCGCGGCTGCAGCCGATCTCGCCCGTCAGCGTCGCAGCGTCACCGTTCTCGAGCGCGCGTCCGGCGCCGGCGGAAAGTTGCGCAGCGTCGCCGTCAACGGCCAACCGATCGACGCGGGCCCCACGGTGTTCACGATGCACGAGGTGTTCGCACAACTGTTCCGCGACTGCGGCCAGCGCTTCGAGGATCACCTTGAGCTCGAGCGCGCCGACATCCTCGCGCGCCACGCATGGAGCTCGGGTGGCGTTCTCGACTTGCACGCCGACGTGCAGCGCTCGGCTTCGGCCATCCGCGAGTTCGCCGGCGAGCGCGAGGCGCAAGGCTATCTGGATCTTTGCGAGCGCAGCGCTCGGGTGTACATCGCGCTGCGCGACAGTTTCATGAGCGTGGCGCGACCCTCACCCGCCCAACTCGTCGCACGACTCGGCGGCCAAGGTCTCGCCGCGATGTGGCGCACTCCGCCATGGCAATCGTTGTGGCAGGCCCTCGGTAGCCACTTCCATGATCCGCGTCTGCGCCAATTGTTTGGCCGTTATGCCACCTATGTCGGCTCATCGCCGCTGGCGGCACCCGCCACATTGATGCTCATCGCGCACGTGGAGCAGACCGGCGTGTGGCTGGTGCGGGGTGGCATGCGACGCGTGGCCCAGGCACTCGAGACCTTGGGTCGCTCACTCGGGGCCGAGTACCGCTACGACACCCCCGTACGCCGTATCCTGACGCGTAACGACCGCGTCCATGGGGTCGAGTTGGCGTCAGGCGAAACCATCGAGACCGATGCGGTGATCTTCAACGGCGACGCCAACGCGCTGGCGAGTGGCGCACTCGGCGCGGAGGCTCGCACGGCGACACGCGCGATCGAGCCACCGCAGCGTGGACTCTCAGCGGTGACCTGGTGCCTGCATGCACGAACGAGCCACTTCGCGCTGGAGCATCACAACGTATTCTTTGCTGACGACTACCCCGCCGAATTTTCTGAAATTTTTAATCGACGCCGAATCACGAAAGACCCCACGGTCTATCTGTGCGCGCAGGATCGCGGCGCCGCCAGCGGACTGGCCGCGGATGCCCAGGGTCGCGAGCGCATGCTGCTGTTGGTCAACGCACCGGCGGACGGCGATCGGGGTGGCGTCGACGATGCGAGCCTTATGGATCTGGAACAACGGGTGTTCGGTCTACTGGGACGGTGCGGACTGCAGATCGAGCGACGGGACGGCGACGCCGTGGTCACCCGGCCGCAGGATTTCGAGCGGCTGTTTCCCTGTACGGGCGGCGCCTTGTACGGCCGTGCCAATCACGGTGCGTTCGCCAGCTTTGAAAAGCCCGCTTCGCAGACGCGGATCGGTGGCCTGTATTTGGCCGGAGGTTCGGCCCACCCGGGACCCGGAATTCCGATGGCGACGCTATCGGGTCGCCTCGCCGCTGCGCGTCTCGCCGCCGACGCGCGCTGAACTCATACGTTCAGCGCAGTGAAGTCGCCATTCAGCGCGGTGACGGTACGATCTTGTCGAGAATGCGTGCCGAAGACAACACGCCGGGCAAGCCCGCGCCCGGATGGGTGCCGGCGCCGACGAGATAGAGACCCTCGACCTCCTCGCTGCGGTTGTGCGGCCGAAACCACGCGCTTTGGAACAACTGTGGCTCCATGGCAAACGCGGCGCCGTTCACCGAAGAGAGGCGATCACGGAAATCGAGCGGCGTGAGCATGTGTGAGGTCGCGATCGACTGGCTGAGACCCGGCAAGACCGTGGATTCGAGACGGCGCTCCACGGCCGCGCGATAGGGCTCGGCATGGGTGCGCCAATCGGTGCCGCTCTGCAGATGCGGCACCGGCGCCAGCACGTAAAACGAATCACAGCCGGGTGGTGCCAAGGTGCTATCGCTGGCACTCGGGCGATGCAGGTAGAGACTGAAATCGTCAGCCAGCACCTTGTGCTCGAAGATATCGTCGAGGAGTGGTTTGTATCGCGGACCGAGCACCATCGAGTGGTGATAGACGTCGTCGTAGCGGCGTCGCGTGCCGAAGTACCAGACGAACAAGCTCATCGAGTAGCGTGCCCGCGCCAGCTTCGCGTCGGTCCATCGTCGACGTGGATGATGCGCGAGTAATTTGCCGTAGGTCCACGCAGCATCGGCATTCGACACGACGATGTCTGACTCGAGCACCTCGCCGTCGGCCAGGCGCACGCCCCGGGCTCGACCGCGCTCCACCAGCACTTCACTAACTTCCGCGTTGCAGCGTACGCGCCCTCCCTGCCGCTCGATCAGGCCGACGATGCCTCGCACCAGCGAGCCCATGCCGCCTTCGGCGTAATGCACACCATGCGTACGCTCCAGATGCGCGATCAGGCAGTAGTACGCCGTGGTGGTGAACGGATTACCGCCGATCAGCAAGGGGTGGAAGCTGAACAGAATGCGCAGTTTATCGCTGCGGAAATAGCGCGACACTTCGCTGTAGACCGAGCGGTAACCGCCGAGTCGCAGCAGATCCGGCGCGGCCTTGAACAAGGTTCCGAGTTCGTGGAACGGCTGCTCGGCTTGACCGACAAATGCGACTCGGTAGATTTCCTTGCTGACCTCGAGGAACCGATCGAAGCCGGCGACGTCACGCGGCTCGATACGCGCGATCTGCTCACGCATGGCGGCGAGATCTGCGGTGTACCGGAATACATCGCCGTCGTCGAAGCGGACTTCGTAGAACGGATCGAGGGCGCGCAGCGTCACATCGTCGGCCAGTCGACGACCACAGGCCTGCCACAGCTCCTCGAAGAGATACGGCGCCGTGACGATGGTGGGGCCCGCATCAAAGGTGTAGCCGTCCTGTCGGTAGACGTAGGCCCGGCCTCCCGGCGCATCGAGCTTCTCGAGCACCGTGACGTCGTAGCCGCGGGCACCCAGACGTGCCGCCGCCGCTAATCCGCCAAAACCGCTGCCGATGACGATTGCCCGAGCCATTCACCCACCTCTGTCTGACCTATCGCCTGCACGATACCGTGACGCTGCTCAGGATGGAACGATCTGTCGCTCGCGAGCCGCATCGACGACCCGCTGCGCGATCATCGCCGGCTGCTCCTCGTGTGCAAGATGACCCAGTCCTGGCAACTGGGTGATCACGGCCTGCGGCAACAAGCGGCGCACACGCAAGGCCTCGCCCGGCAGGATCATGCGATCGTTGGCACCGACGATGAGACGCAACGGCGTGGAAAGGCTCGCCATTTCACGCTCAAGTGGACGCACGTCCCACACGCCCATCATGGCGAGCGCGGCGCCGGCGTGCGCGGGAGAACGAACGAGTCGCGCGTAAAGTTGCAGCCCCCGCGCATCGAGTTGCGACCCGGTGGCCTGCAGCAAACGCTCCACCTCGCCCGGGGCCTCGAGTCGTTTGGCGAACCAGCGCGACAACCAATCGCTGCTGACGAACGGACGGATGAAGGGGGTGATGGCCGGATGCTTGAAGCCGGGTAACGGCAGCAGCGCGCCGTTCAGGCTGACGAGCAGGCCCGGTACGATGCGTCGATCAAGACACATCCGACAAAGAATCGCGGCACCGGCCGAATGACCGACGGCCAGAGCCGGTGAAACCCCCATCACCTCGAGCAGCGCAGCCACACCAGCGGCCATGCCGGGCAGCGACAAACCGGAGAGTTCAGCAGGGCGCTCAGTGAATCCATGCCCAGGGAGATCCGGCGCGACCACGGTGAAGGTCTGCGCGAGCCGCGGCAACAGATCGCGGAACGAATGGGTGGAGGCTCCCGTTCCGTGCAACAACAGACAGACCGGGCCCGAGCCCGCGCACTGCACGTGCCAGCGTAGGCCCGCGGCCGACACAAAGCGGCTGCAATCGCGGTTCGGCCAGTCCTGACCGTCGAGTTCCCATGAGGGAGCACGCAATTGCGCCACCGTCGCCTCTCCGCCACCGCCGCTTGCGGTATGTTACCCGCACTGATGACCACGCAAACGCCCAAGCGCCGCTGGATAGTCGCCGCCGCAGCCCCCGTGCTGCTCGCACTCGTGTTTTTCGCCGGGCCCGTACACCGTATCGACGAGACCGTGTCGCCCGTCCAACTGCCCAGCGAGCCAACATCTCTCGAGGCTTATCTGGCCGAGAGCGAGCGACGTCATCCCGACATCGTTCCCGGCGCCGAGAAAAAAATCGTCTGGGCCCACGCCGATCGGCGCAAGACACCGGTGTCCATCATCTATCTGCACGGGTTCAGTGCTTCCCGTCAGGAAGTCGCGCCGCTCTGCGACGAGCTGGGCGTTCGACTCGGTGCCAACGTGTTTTACACGCGCCTCGCCGGGCACGGTCGCGCGCCGCAAGCGATGGGCGAAGTTCAAGGCAACGAGTGGCTGCAAGATGCCGTTGAAGCGCTGGCCATTGGTCGCGAAATCGGCGAACGCGTCATTGTCATCGGGACGTCCACCGGCGGCACCTTGGCGTTGTGGCTCGCGCAACGTGAACCGTCTTCGATTGCCGCTCTCGTACTCATCTCGCCGAATCTCGGACCCCGAGGTGCGGGCGCGGATTTGATCGCGGGACCCTGGGGTGCACAAATTCTGCGCGCGGTCATGGGTCCCGAGCACCGATGGGACCCGGCCAACGCGGCCCAAGCGCGCTACTGGAGCTGGCAATACCCGTCGACCGCGCTGCTGCCCATGATGGCGCTCGTGGCATTGGTGCGTGGGTCGCCGCTTGAATCGATCACCCCACCGACGCTGGTGCTCTACTCGCCGCAGGATCAGGTGGTCGACCCGTCGAAAACCGAACAGGCCTTCGCCCGGTTCGGTGCACGCGACAAGCGACTTCAAGCGGTGAACGACAGCGCCGATCGCTCGAGTCACGTGCTGGCTGGCGACATCCTGGCTGCGCGTGACACGGCGCGAGTGCGCGAGTGGATCGTCGATTTTCTTGAGCCGCGCTGAGCCGCTACGTGCTCTGATCAGCCGCTAAGCGGTACGAGTTTGTCGCGGTACGCCGCGGCCCGCGCCGCGTAATGACGGGCCGTGCTCGCAATAAGCGCGAGGTCGCGCTCCGTCACCTCGCGAACGATCTTGCCAGGTGAACCCATCACCACCGAACCGTCCGGAATCGTCCGATCCGGCGGGATCAACGCGCCGGCCGCGATCAGACAATGCCGGCCGATCACCACCCGATCGAGTACACGCGCGCCGTTGGCGATGAGCGAGTCATCCCCGACCGTGCAGCAGTGCAACAAGGCGACGTGCCCGACGGTCACGCGCTCGCCGAGTCGCGTCGGCACCCCCCGATCGGTGTGGATGACGCTGCCATCCTGCACGTTGCTCTCGGCGCCGATCTCGATCCAGTCGTTGTCCCCACGCAGCACCACCTGGAACCACAGACTTGAGCGCGCACCGAGCCGCACGCTACCGATGACGTCGGCCGAAGGCGCCACGTAGGCGTCGTCTGCAATGTCAGGGCGTCGCCCATCGTATTCGTAGATCACACGTCGCTCCCACGCAGCAATCCGAGCCAGTCTCGATCGGCATCGGCGTAGGCAATGAAATGCGGATTGAGCCAGGTTTCCCGATGGTTGTATTCGAGCGGTACACCGTCGAGCTGGACCACTTGACCGCCGGCGCCTTGCACGACGGCATGCGCCGCGGCCGTGTCCCATTCCGAAGTGGGCCCGAGACGCGGATAGACGTCCGCAGCCCCTTCGGCGAGCACGCAGAACTTGAGCGAACTGCCCATCGCCACGAGCTCATGGGGTCCGAGCCTCGCGAGGAACGCATCGAGCGAATCGCCGCGGTGCGAGCGGCTGCCGACGACCCGGACCGGATGCGCCGTCGGTCGCGCCACACCGATGGGTTCGACAAGCGTGCCGCGCGACCGCGCGCGCCAGGCGCCGTCCTCGACCGCACCGGCCGCGGAAGTCACGCCCCAGTAATCAAGGTCCTTCACCGGGACGTGCACGACCCCAAAAACCGGCCGGTGCGCCTCGATCAGCGCAATATTGACCGTGAACTCGCCATTGCAGGAGAGAAATTCTTTGGTGCCATCGAGTGGATCGACCAGCCAGAACCGCGACCAGTGCTGTCGCTCGGCAAACGGCACCTCAGCCGACTCCTCCGATAGCACCGGCCATTCGGGTGTGAGCGCCGCGAGCCTTGCGCTGATCAGTCGATGGGCGGCGAGATCGGCCGCGGTCAGCGGCGAGCGGTCCTGCTTGTGTTGCACGCCGACCGAATGACCCTGTTCGTGCTCTCGGTAGATCTGCAGGATGGCATCGCCCGCCTCACGCGCGATCTGCCGGACCGCGGCGATCATCGCGGCATCGAGCCGAGGACGCGGCGACGAACTCATCGAACTCGCCTCACCGGGTCAGTACGAGCGCGGCAGCCCAAGCAGATGCTCAGCCACGTAGGAGAGGATGAAGTTGGTCGAAATCGGCGCCACCTGATACAGCCGCGTCTCGCGAAACTTGCGCTCCACGTCGTACTCCGCCGCGAAGCCAAAACCACCGTGGGTCTGGATGCAGGCGTTGGCCGCCTCCCACGACGCCTTGGCGGCCAGGTACTTGGCCATGTTCGCTTCGGCACCGCAGGGCTTCTTAGCGTCGTAGAGTTCGCAGGCCTTGTAGCGCATGAGACTCGCCGCCTCGGTTTCGATGTAGGTCTCGGCGATCGGAAACTGCACGCCCTGGTTCTGACCGATCGGTCTATCGAACACCACCCGCTCGCTGGCATAGCGGGCGGCGCGAGCCACGAACCAATAGGCATCGCCGATGCACTCGGCGGCGATCAGCACGCGCTCGGCATTCAGTCCATCGAGGATGTACTTGAATCCCTTGCCCTCCTCGCCGATGAGGTTCTCCACCGGAATTTCGAGGTTGTCGAAGAACAATTCATTGGTCTCGTGGTTGACCATGTTGGGTATCGCACGCAGCGACAGCCCCTTGCCGAGCGCCTCGCGTAAATCGACGAGAAACACCGACAGTCCGTCCGACTTTCGACTGACCTCGGCGAGTGGCGTGGTGCGCGCCAGCAGGATCATCAGATCCGAATGCTGCACCCGCGAGATCCACACCTTCTGCCCGTTGATGACGTACCGGTCGCCCTTGCGGGCCGCGAAGGTCTTTAGCCTGGTGGTGTCCGTACCGGTGGTCGGCTCGGTCACGGCCATCGATTGCATGC
>Ga0068877_10003345_pt1 | contig 12739 bp, 13 predicted proteins | sample NOAtaG_FD_66437 | JGI IMG/M metagenome (GOLD analysis project Ga0068877, IMG submission 66437) | Freshwater lake microbial communities from Lake Erie, under a cyanobacterial bloom - NOAA_Erie_Diel6S_1000h metaG | ecosystem: Environmental > Aquatic > Freshwater > Lake | place: USA: Ohio, Lake... | reverse complement strand
GGCGTCGCTGGATGCGCGCGCTCCGCGGGAGGTGATATGTCCTACATCCTGGATGCCTTGAAGAAGTCCGATCGGGAGCGTCAGCGGGAGGCACCCCTGATGCCTTTGCATGAGGTGCCGGCTTTCCGCTCGCGACCGCGAAGCTCGCGCCGCCCCTTGATCATGGGGGCAGTGGTGGCAGCGTCGCTCAGTATCGGAGCGGCGGGCCTCTGGGCATTCCGGTCTGGGGAGGAGGCAAAAAAAGCGGCGGCAGCCAAGACCATCGCAGCGCTTCCGATCCCGGTCGTCCCCGCCGTATCCGGGGCTGCAATGACGGCGTCAGACGCGGGGGCTGTGACTGTCAGCCCGACTGCATCCGTGTCACTGGCGTCGGGCGCTTCAACGCAAGCTGAGGTGGCCGATGATTCTTCCGGGTCGATGCCAGCGGCCACTGAGGTCCCTGTGTCGAGCACACGCGAGGGTCTGCTTGAGCTCTGGCAGCTCACCGAAGCCGAGCAGGTGTATCTCCAGCGGCTGGACGTCAGTTTTCACGTCCACTCCAACGACCCGCAGCAGCGCGCAGTGATCATCAATGGTCTTCGCGCGCGGGAAGGGCAGTCGCTGGGCGAAGACCTGCGTCTTGCCGAGATCGTGCCGGATGGGATCATTCTGGAGTTCCAGGGGCAGTCGGTGCATCTCGCCAACCCGCAGCCCTACTGAGGCCTTGCCCTCAGTCAGCCTCAGGCTGCTCAGCCCCGCTTGGGGTCGAGGCTTCGTGCACCGTCGTGGCTGATGCGGCCTTGTCACCGGCCGCGGTCTCTGCGGATGATGTGGCAGGAAGTGCCGGCAGCACCGGTGAATGCCCAAGCGCATCAGCAGACGCTTTCACTCCGCTCACCGAAGACTCGATCTGCAACTCCCGCACGCGGTCATAGCGGTCCCGGGTTTCCTGCTCCGATGTAGCGAAATCGCTGAGGATGCGCGTCCGGACAAACACCATCAGATTCTTTTTCTCGACGGTGTCGGTGGTGCTGCGGAAGAGCGCGCCAAGCAAGGGGATATCCCCGAGTATCGGGACTTTCCGCTCGGACTTGCGGTGCTCGTCCTGCATCAGGCCACCCAGCACCAGAATGTCGTCGTCACCCAGCATCACCGAGGTCTGGACGCTTCTCTTGTCGGTCACGACGTCTTGCTGGGTACTGTCACCGGTCAGGGTCTCGATTGTCTGCTGTATGTCGAGCGTGATGGCATCGCCCTGATTGACCTGCGGCTTCACCTTGAGCGTTACGCCAATGTCCTGTCGCTCGATGGTGGTGAAAGGATTCTCGACAGGTGCGCCGGCGCTGGTGGCCTCTCCCGTCTTGAAAGGCACGTTGGATCCGACGAGGATCTCTGCCTCCTGGTTGTCCAAGGTGACAATGGACGGGGTCGACAGGATGTTGGCATTGCCAGCGGTATCGAGCGCCTGCAACACCGCCCGGAGCGAGCCGTTGCGGAAGTATCCCAGCGTCAGGCCTGCGCCCACCTGTTCCAGCGCCGAGTCGGCTGCCTGCAGCTGCCCGCCCGGGAAGCGGCTGATGGCCTGTGTCCCATCGCCGTTGAACGATGTCTTCCACTCGACGCCCAGGTCACGTACGAGCTTCGCGTCGACCTCGGCGATGATGGCCTCGACCAGCACCTGTGCCCTACGGATGTCGAGCTTGCGTACGACCTCCATGATGTCTTCCATCTGCTCGGGTGGCGCATTGATGACCAGCGCATTGGTCGATTCGCTGGCTTCGATCGACATCGGCGGTCGTTGCGACGCCGGGTTGCCCTGATCAGATTTCTCCGTGATCCCCTTCAGTACGGGAACCATCTCGGAGGCCTTGATGTAGTGCAGATACACGACCTTGATACTGCCCTCGGCGATCTGGGGCTGATCGAGGCGTGTGAGCAGTTCGCGCGCTTTGGCGCGGATCTCCGGAGGGCCGGCCATGAGGATGGCGTTGGAACGTTGATCGGCGACGAGTTGCAGCCCTTCGCCTGCCGTCTTGCCCAGCAGACCCTGCAGGATTTTCAGCATGTCGTCGGCGGACGCATGCGTCAGGGCTACCGCGTCGAATTCGAGGGAGCCGCTGTTGTCGAGTTCCCGCGCGATCCGGGCAATACGCTTCACGCCACTGGCAACGTCCGTGATCAGGAGCGCGTTCTGTCCGGGGAGCGCAACGATTCCGGCCTGTGGCGGCATCATGGGCTTCAGCGTGGTGGCCATTTGCTCGGCGGGCAGGAAGCCGAGCCGCACGACCTCGTTCACCGGCAGATCGGCTACAGGCTCCTGCAGGGACTCGAGGAATTGTGTCGCCCCCGTGCGGATGTTTGCAGAGGGCAGGATTTCGAGGATGTCACCCTGGTCGATGGCGGTATACCCATACACCCCGAGCGAGGCGACGACCACGCGGTAGGCCTCGTCCGGCGTGAGTGGGTCCCGCGCGAGGATGGTCACGGTCCCCCGCACGCGGGGATCCACGACCACCCGCTTGCCGCTGGTTTCTGCCAGCCACTCCAGCACCGAGCCGATATCGGCGTTGCGCATGTTGAGGGTAATGCGAGAGGTGTCCTGCGCCAGGGAGCCGAAGGACAGCACGCAGCCCAGCAGCGCCGCCGCGAGGGGGCGGCGGCGATTCGGGCAACGCAATGGCAGGGCAACGGGTCCGATCACCGGAAACGGCAAATCCTTGTCAGTGGCCCCGGAGCAAAGCAATATCGGTACCATCCGGAGCAGTCTTCACCGACAAGCATAGTTGCTCGTGGGGAACTGCCAAGGAGCGCTCAGCGGCAATGTGTGGCGATCTGCTCGTTCAGCTGCCTGATTTTTGCGCGCAGGCGATTGCCCTGCGCCGCACTGTGGCCCCTTCGCAGTTGTTGCCAGGTGCGCTCCCTCGCAGCCTCGAGCCGGGCGCAATCGGGCGCAGCTGAGGCGACAGGGATAAGAGGTAATGAGAGTGCCAGTCCGGCAAGAAACGCCGTCAGCTTCATGGTATGTCCCTCCGTGGACGTCGTGCCTATGGAAACCCGTGCACCGGGCAGCGTCAAGCCCGGCTGAGCACCGCGCATGAACGCGCAGGTGGCGGGGGTAGTGCTTGCGGGCGGTCGCGGGAGCCGCATGGGGGCCAATCCAAAGGTGCTGATGCGGCTGGATGGCCTAAGTCTGGTCGAGCGTGCACGTCGTCGTGCGATTCCACAGGTCGGTGTCCTTTGCATCAGCTCGCATCTGGGTGCTGAGCGTCTTGGCCACCCCGACTGTATCGTCTTGCCCGACTCCATTCCCGGTTTCAGAGGCCCTCTGGCGGGCGTTTGCTCGGCGATGGAGTATTTCCGGACTACGGCGCCCGCGGTGGAGTGGCTGTGCAGTTTCGCGGCGGATACGCCCTGGTTTCCGCGTGATCTGGTCGCTCGGTTGCTCGAGGCGCTGACCGCCGCCGAAGGCGCAGACATGGCAGTGGCCCGCTCGGCCGGTCGCGAGCACCCTGTGTTCGCACTGTGGCCGATGACAGCGTTGCCCCGGTTGCGCAGTGCCGTGGAGGCCGGCACCGATCTCTCGATGGGGAGATTCCAGTCGGGCTTCCGGGTCGCGTGGGCAGACTGGCCGGCAGGGGAGCTCGATCCTTTTTTCAACCTGAACACACCAGAAGACGTCGCGGTCGCATCCGCGCGTTTGCGTGAGGCCGGGGACAGAGGATCGGGCATTCGCTAAGCTCCGCGGCATCTTCCCTCACGGAGCCTGGTGATGCGCTGCTACCCGTCCCCGATCGCATTCGCCGTTGTGCTCACGGCAGCATCCTGTGTACTCCCGGGCTGTGCACCGGAGGTCGGCAGCGAAGGTTGGTGTGAACAGATGGCGGCGACGCCGACCTCCGAGTGGAGCCTCAAGGATGCCGGGGACTACGCCAGATCTTGTGTCATCCCCCTTCCCGGGAAAGTAGGCAGCGAGGCGTGGTGCAAGGAGATCGGCCAGAAAGCCGCAGCTGACTGGAGTGCCAATGATGCGAAGAACTATGCCTCGCAGTGCCTGTTGCCATAGGCCCGAGTGCGCTCACCACACGATGTAACGGAGAGGCGTGTAACAGATGGGACCACTCAAAGGATTGCGCGTCATCGAGATCGCCGGGATTGGCCCGGGCCCCTTTGCCGCGATGATGCTGGCCGATATGGGCGCGGATGTCGTGCGGGTGGTGCGCCCGGGTGCGGGGGGGATGTCCATGGCCGGCGACCCCCGGCTCGACTTCTTCAACCGCAACAAGCGTTGCGTCTCGCTGAACCTCAAGGATCCGCGGGCCACCGAGATCCTGCTGCAGATGCTCGAGGGTGCAGATGCCGTGCTGGAGGGGTACCGCCCCGGGGTAATGGAAAAACTCGGGCTGGGCCCGGATGTCTGCCTTGCACGGAACCCGCGTCTCGTTTTCGGGCGCATGACCGGCTGGGGACAGGAAGGGCCACTCGCCAGCGCTGCGGGCCACGACATCAATTACATCGCTCTCACGGGTGCTTTGCATGCGATCGGTGAGTCGGGCGGAAAGCCGGTAGTACCGCTGAATCTCGTGGGAGATTTCGGCGGAGGAGGCGCTTTCCTCGCCTATGGCATGGTGTGCGCGCTTCTCGAGGTTGCTCGTGGGGGGGCGGGGCAGGTGGTGGATGCAGCCATGGTGGATGGTGCATCTACCCTCATGGCCATGATGTACGCGGCATTCCAGTCGGGTTTCTGGAGCAACGCGCGTGGCAGCAACATGCTGGACGGCGGTGCGCATTTTTACGGCGTTTACGAGACCGCTGATGGAAAGTTCGTGTCGATTGGTTCCATCGAACCTCAGTTCTATGCCTTGCTGCTGGGAAAGCTCGGCATTGACCCGGCCACACTGCCGCACCAACTCGACCCGCGCCACTGGCAGGAACTGCGCCTGCGTTTTGAAGTGATATTCAGGACGCGCACACGCGATGAGTGGTGTGCATTGATGGAGGGTACGGATATCTGCTTTGCGCCGGTGCTTGGATTTGATGAGGTCCCGCAGCATCCACATATGGTTGCGCGAGGTGCCTTTCTGCACGAGGGTGGCGTCTGGCAACCCGCGCCAGCGCCGCGATTCAGCCGCTCCCGGCCGGATGTGCCAAGTGCTCCTGCAGCGGCCGGTGCAGACACGGACACTGTACTCGGTGCACTCGGTTTGTCCGCTGCACAGATCGCCGGGCTACGCGAGGCTGGCGTGATCGCCTGAACGATTCTCGCGGCAGTCAGCCGCGTTTCAGAAAGCGTTTCAGTTTTTTGACGAGTGACCCGGCACGGCCCATATCCCGTTGTTCGCGCTTGGGTTTCACCCAGTACATCTGGATGGATCTGCGTTCTGCACTGCACGGCAGATAACCGTGGAATGAGGTTGCCGATCTCACGAACGCTAGAAGGTTTCCCTCTTTGGGTTCGCACTCCACCGTGTAATTGGCGAAATCCTGCTCGTTGCGGGTCAGGCGCAGCTTGCCCCCCGCGTGCTGCCAGGTCTCGTTGAAGTAGATCAATACCGTGACGACCTTTGTCCGCGAGTCGTTGTGCAGCCCGGAGTCCGTTTCGTCGACATACTTGCGTGCCGTCAGCTGCAGCGGATTCTCGCTGAGGTCGAGGCTGAATTTGCGCTCGAAGGCAGCCTTCAGATCCCGTGAAGACAGCTCTTCGAGCAGCTCCGCGAAGGCGGGCCCGTAGCTGAGCTCTTCCGGCGGAAAATTGCCGCGCTCGCGAATGTCCGGATAGTCGCGGTTGATCTCCTTCAGGGCATCCGCACGCACAAATCCCGGCACATGCACATGCACGCAGGGATCGCTACCCAGAGGAGCAGCATCGAGCCTCGCGATATCCAGCATCCGCATGGGCGATACCTCAACCTTTGCCAAGAACGCCTCGGATGGACGCCTGGATATCACCGGGTACCAGCACCAACTTGCTGTTATCAGAGGCGGCGAGCTGCTTCACGGCATCGATATAGCGCTCACCGAGGAGGTACATCACAGGCAGCTCCTTGTCTTGAACCGCCGAGGTCACCATCTCGATGGCACGTTGGCTCGCCTGTGCGAGCACGATCTGTGCTTCCGCGTCCTGCCGGGAAGCCTCGAGCCTTCCCTGCGCCTCCAACACCGCGGCAGTCTTGCTGCCCTCGGCGCGCGTGACAGTTGCTCGCCGCTGCCGCTCCGCGGACGCTTGCTCCTCCATCGCCGCCTGCATGCCGGGAGAGGGGCGGATGTCCTGAATCTCGACGGTCTTCAGCGTGATGCCCCAGTCTGAAATATCGTCCGAGATCGCCTGCTTGAGACGGGCTTTGATCTGGTCGCGAGAGCTCAGGGCACCGTCCAGCTCCAGGTCGCCGATGATAGAGCGCAGTGAGGTCTGTACCAGGTTCTGTATGGCGAGGCGGAAATCTTCGACGCCATAGACAGCCTTCTCGGGCTGCACGATATTGATATAGGCAACCGCGTTGACAATCATGACCGCGTTATCCTTCGTGATGACTTCCTGCGAGGGGATGTCCAGAACGATGTCCTTGGTTGTGACCTTGAACGCGACGGCGTCGAAGTAGGGGATGATGAGGTTCAGGCCCGGGTTCAGCGTGCAGTGGTACTTGCCGAAGCGTTGCACTACCCACTTGCTGCCCTGCGGCACGGTTCGTACACCCTTCACGATGGTGACCAACACCAGCACGATCAGCACAAAGACGACAAACAGACTGTCCATGACAATGACTCCGGTTGTGTGATGGCGCGGTGTTAGCGCCGTGTGACGATCAGCGTGTTGCCCGAGACGTCCCTGACCGCGACGCGGTCGCCTACGTTCACAGGCTGATCAGAGATGAATTCCCATTCCTCAGAGCCGAGCTTCGGTGTGGCGAAGCGCAGCATTCCGCGTGCGTTCTCGTGTGGTGCCCTGATGACCTGCGCGGTCTCGCCGATGATCGCCTCCCGCGACAACCCCGCCTTGGTGCGATCCGGCGCCAGACGTTTGAAGAACTTGAACCATGCCCAGGTAAAGGCGCTGGAGGAGAGCAGCCAGAGCACCAGCTGCAAAACAAGCGAGAGGTCCGGGTACAGCAGTAGCACGCCCCCGATGATGAGAGCGCCAAGGCCAAACCACAGCGCGGTGAAACTGGGAATGAAGATCTCGAACCCTATCAGCAGCATGCCGAACACCAGCCAATGCCAGTACGCGAGTGCCATCAGGACGTCCTCCTTTTTAGCCGCACCGCCCGGGCCGGTATCACCAGACTCCGGTATTCGGCATCGACTGCCACGGCTCCGCCGGTGCGAGCGCAGCGCCGCTCTGAAGCAGTTCGATCGAGATCCCGTCTGGCGAACGTATGAAGGCCATTCTCCCATCGCGCGGCGGTCGGTTGATCGTGACGCCTCGCTCGGCGAGCCGCGCACAGGCCGCGTGGATGTCGTCGACCTCGTAGGCGAGGTGGCCGAAGTTGCGACCACCTGTGTAGGCCTCGGGATCCCAGTTGTAGGTGAGCTCGAGCAGGGGAGAGAAATTTCTGTCTCCGGCATCAGCATCGGCCGGTGCGGCCAGGAACACTAGCGTGAAGCGGCCCTGTTCGCTCTCGGTGCGTCGCAGCTCCACAAGCCCGAGCTTGTGGCAATAGAAATCAAGCGCACTGTCGAGGTTGGAGACGCGAACCATGGTGTGCAGATAACGCAAGGGATGCTCCGGGGTAGGTGTGGTGCGGCTGCAGTGTAGCGCGGCGCGGCTTTTGGTTGACAGGGTAGGGGGGGCGCGCAGGACACTGGCGTCGTTCACCGGATGCTCCCCGAGGCACTGATGTCTTCCTGTCCGTTTGCAGACCTGAGCGATCCCGATCTCCATCGCGGAGGCGTGCCAGCAGATCTCTACCGGCAATTGCGTGCGGCTCGAAGCGTTCGTGTGGACGCGCCCATGCGGGGCGGCAAGGGTTTCCGGGCATTTTTCCGCCAAGAGGACATCGATTTCATCTCGAAGCGGCCAGGGCAGTTCTCCTCCGCCCTCGGCAGCTCCTTTCTGAACGATCCACCGGAAGAGCAGCTTCCGCTGCTGCGGACCATGATTCTCAACATGGATCCACCAGAGCACATCAAGTACCGACGCATCGTCCGCAATGCCTTCACGCCGGCGAAGGTTGACAGCTATGAGGCAAGCTTCAGGGCCGTCGTGCGCGAAGCGGTCGACGCTATCGTCTCGAAGGGGAATTGCGAGTTCGTGACTGAAGTGGCTTGCGTGCTGCCTCTCGCTGCCATCTGCGAGATCTTGGGGGTTCCGGTGGCGGATCGCGACCGGTTTTTCGCGTGGACCAACACCATGCTTGGGGCTGACGATCCGGAACTCACGACCTCTGAGACTGATGGACAGATGGCAGCCATCGAGTTGTACATGTATGCCGATAAGGTCATGGCTCTTCACCGTGAGCATCCCCGGGACGACATCGTGGGCGCCTTGCTGACGGGTACGGTCGAGGGGGAACACCTCACCGAGGACGAGTTCCGTAGTTTCATGATGATCCTGATCGTTGCTGGCAACGAGACCACCCGGACCATGACCAGCCAGGGCATGCGACTGTTGATGGAACACCCTGATCAATACCAGGCGCTTTGCGATGATCCTTCGCTGATTCCGGATGCCGTAGAGGAGATCCTCAGGTTCAATCCGGCGGTGATCAATTTCCGACGAACGGTCACCGAGCCGGTGACCGTTGCGGGTGAAGTTCTGGAGCCCGGTGAGAAAGTCGTGCTGTTCTACCAGGCTGCGAGCCGGGATGAGGCGCTGTTCGAAAACCCCGACGTTTTCGATATCCGTCGGCCTGCGCGGGAGGATGTTCGCAATCAGCACCGGGCCTTTGGTATTGGCGAGCACTTTTGCCTCGGAAGCCATCTTGCTCGGCTCGAGCTGCGAATCGTGCTCGAGGAACTGGTACGCCGCATCCGCAGCCCGCGACCCGCCGGGGAGATCCGTTGGCTTCGGTCGAACTTCATCCACGGCATCAAGGAGATGCCGATTGCGTTCGATGTGGTGGGTTGATCGTCGGCCAGAACCGGAGCCACAGCGATGGGCCAGTTACGTTACGCGGCCGTCGTCAGAAACTACGCATAATGTATATTATGTTAAATATAATGCCGCTGGCCTGAGTGCCTTGGCACAGCCTCGTTTGTCTGACCCCTCGGCTGGAATGGCCGTCTCGTAATCTTGCTGACATAAAAAGAGCTCTGCGCATCAGGAATGTCACATTACTGTCATGCGACTGCAAAACAATGCCCCTACCTTACGCGCACGCCTCGGGAGGCATGATGAACGGGATCAGGGGTTGGATACTGTGCGGCGCAACGCTCGCACTTGGGAGCGGTACCGCATTAGCCGGAGTCGATGCGAAGCTTCTGGATATGTTGCTTGCGAACGGGTCGATTACGAAGGCCCAGCACAGTGAGCTCTCACGTGATCTGGTGCGCGAAGAGCGCGCCGAAAAGCGGACCAGCAAGCAAAAGCTCGATAAAAAGGAATTCACTGCATTCCAACAACTTGCTGGCTGGACCGCGAACACCAAGCTCACCGGTGATATGCGTGTCCGCAACGACTACATAAACGTTGAAGACGAACGCAAGAGCGGCGGCCGCGACAAGGACCGCCAGCGTATCCGCGCTCGACTTGCAGCCGTCACGCAGGTGAATCCGGAGGTAGAAGTCGGCATCCAGGTCGCGTCAGGTAACAGCGCTGACCGTCGTTCCACCAACCAGGACATGGATGCCTATGCAGACAAGAAAGCTCTCTGGCTTGACCTCGGGTATATCGATTACCACCCCTTGGCGGTTCCAGGTCTGAAGCTTTTCGCCGGCAAGATGAAGCAACCCTGGATCTCCATGGCCGATCTTGTGTGGGACAACGACATCAACCCGGAAGGGTTTGCCGCCCAGTACGTCCGCAAGTCCGGCACCAACACCTTCACCTCCAGCGCGAGTTACATGATCCTGAAGGACAACGTGGACGGCGATGGCGTCGAATGGGACAACGACCTCGCGGTCTACACCGGGCAACTCGCCTATGCCTTCGATCCGGCTGACACCATGCGGCTGACCCTCGGTGTCAGCATCAACGACTTCAGTAATGAAGAGCAGCAATTGCCCTCCCCTCCGGAGACTGTTGTAGCACTGCGGGCCAATGGCAATACCACGGATGCCTTCAGGCTTTACGAAGGCTTCGGGCAGCTTGACGTGATCGGTCTCCCCCTGCCGCTTACCCTGTACAGCCAGTACGTGGTTAACGATGCTTCGCGGGACTTCCTAGGTGTGGAAGACGGCGGCGAGGACACTGCATGGTTGCTCGGACTTCGGACGAACGTAGCCGGCGTAGCGCTCGATTACACCTACCGTGACGTGGAGCGCAACGCGGTGGTCGGAACCCTGACGGATTCTGACTTTGCCTCGGGCTACACAGGCTCCAGCGGTCATAAAATCAAGGCGCAGTACGATTTTCTCAAGAATTTCAATCTGTCGGTGTCCTGGTTTCTTGCGGAATCCGATGCCGCCAGCCGTTTCAAGCTTGAGGATGCTGAGGTCCAGACCCTCATGATAGACCTCAACGCCAAATTCTGACTCTTGTAACAACCTTGCATCACACTGGAGATCGACGAATGAAATTCCTGACCAAAGCATTGCCTGCTGCACTGGCATTGTTCGGTGCCCTTGCGGCGTCCCCTTCTTTCGCTGCGGCCGTTATTGAAATAGACGGCTCGAGCACGGTCTTTCCCATCACCGAGGCTGTCGCAGAGGAGTATCAGACGCAGGTGGGAGGCGCGCGCGTCACCGTGGGAATCTCCGGAACCGGCGGTGGGTTCAAGCGTTTCTGCCGTGGTGAGACAGACATCACGAATGCATCGCGACCCATTCTCAAGGAAGAGATGGTCATCTGCGCGCAGGCGGGCATCAAGTACTACGAGATCCCCGTTGCCTATGACGCCCTGACCGTCATCGTCAGCAAGGCCAACACCTTCGTGGACCAGTTGACTGTTCAAGAGCTCAAGACAATGTGGGAGCCCAGCGCCCAGGGCAAGGTGACCAACTGGAAGCAGATCCGCGCCACCTTCCCTGACACGCCCCTCAAACTCGCGGGTGCGGGCGCTGATTCCGGCACCTTCGATTATTTTACGGAGGCTGTCGTGGGCAGAGCCAAGGCATCCCGTGGGGATTACCAGGCGAGTGAAGACGATAACGTGACGGTACAGTTCGTTTCGCGAGACAAGGGAGCCATCGGATACTTCGGTCTCGCCTACTACGAAGAGAACATCGACAAGCTGCGCGCCGTACCGATCGTTTCCCCCAAGACCGGGGCGGGTGTGGTTCCCTCGGTAGAGAGTGTCAATGACGGGAGCTATCAGCCCCTGTCACGCCCCCTCTTCATCTACGTCAAGGAAAAGTCCCTCAGTCGCCCGGAAGTAAGGGAGTTCGTTGAGTTCTTCCTGACAGAGGGTGGAGCACTTGCCAGTGAGGTAGGCTATGTTGGCCTACCCGAAGAGGCTTACGGCACGCTTCGCAAGAACTTCGAGGGCGGCAAGATGGGGAGCGTTTTCGGGGGTACACCTGAGATTGGCCTCACCATCGAACAGCTCCTCGAGCGAGAAGGCAAGCTCTGAGCGCATCCAGGCAAGGGCGGTTTCGTTCGCCCTTGCCTTCTTTCCGTCACAGTCTGACGGCATAATCCGCTCCGTTCCACGGCAAGCCCCCATACATGACTCGGGATACACCCTCCTCCGCCCACGAACCGGGCAGCCGCTTCGCTCACAGCATTCGCCGGCACTTCGGCGAGCGCATTATTGAGGCTGTCCTTTTCCTGGCGGCCTTCAGTGCCGTTGCTGTCACCGTGTCCATCGTCGCGATATTGGTGTTCGAATCCAGCGAATTCTTCAAGCAGGTGTCCATTGTCGAGTTCCTCACGGACACCCAATGGACGATCATGTTTGCCGACAAGCATTTTGGTGTGCTTCCCCTGCTTGCGGGGACATTGGTAACCACCACCGTCGCACTCATGCTCGCGGTGCCCGTGGGGACTATCACGGCGATCTATCTGAGTGAGTTTGCCAACCCGCGCGTCCGGGAGATCGTGAAACCCACCCTCGAACTCCTCGCGGGCATTCCAACCGTTGTATACGGTTATTTTGCATTGTTGATGGTGACGCCAGCGCTGCAGTGGTTCATGCCTGAGCTTCCGGGCTTCAACATGCTGGGCCCCGGGCTCGTCATCGGTGTGATGATCATTCCCTATGTCAGTTCGGTAGCCGAGGATGCCATGCGCTCGGTGCCTGCCAGCATGCGTGAAGGCTCGTATGCCATGGGCGCGACGCGTATGCAGACAGCACTGCGTGTTGTTGTCCCCGCCGCCACCTCCGGCATCGTTGCGGCGTATATCCTTGGCATCTCGCGTGCGTTCGGCGAGACCATGGTCGTCGCTGTTGCAGCGGGCCAGCAGCCCAATTTCACCTGGGACCCACGCGAGCCGGGCGCCACCATCACCGCGTTTATCGTGCAGGTGGCGCTTGGCGACCTGCCGCACGGATCGCTGGAGTATCAGAGCATCTTCGCTGTCGGACTGGTGCTCGTGCTGATGACCTTGTTCTTCAATGTGCTCGGTCATCTCGCGCGCAAGCGCTTCCGGGAGGCCTATTAAGATGGGCAATGATCCGCAGGTGATCAGGCGCCTGGTGGTCCTGGGTCGCCGTTACGACAAGCTCTT
>Ga0068877_10003344_pt1 | contig 12740 bp, 10 predicted proteins | sample NOAtaG_FD_66437 | JGI IMG/M metagenome (GOLD analysis project Ga0068877, IMG submission 66437) | Freshwater lake microbial communities from Lake Erie, under a cyanobacterial bloom - NOAA_Erie_Diel6S_1000h metaG | ecosystem: Environmental > Aquatic > Freshwater > Lake | place: USA: Ohio, Lake... | reverse complement strand
GAGGCCATCCGCCGCGTCGTGACGCGACCGTGGACGATCATGGAGATCTGCGGCGGGCAGACCCACTCGATCGTCCGCTACGGGATCGACGAGATGCTCCCCCCGGAGGTCACTCTGGTCCATGGTCCGGGTTGTCCGGTCTGCGTGACGCCGCTCGAACTGCTCGACCAGGCCATCCATCTCGCCGCGCTTCCTGAGGTGATCTTCTGTTCTTTTGGCGATATGCTCCGCGTCCCCGGGAGCCGGCTCGATCTCCTCCGCGTCAAAGCGGCGGGCGGTGATGTCCGGATTGTCTACTCCCCGCTCGATTGTTTGAAGATCGCTCGTGACAACCCCGAACGACAGGTCGTCTTCTTTGCCGTCGGCTTTGAGACGACGGCGCCGGCCAATGCCATGGCGGTCGCCCAGGCAGCCGCGCTCGGCCTCGACAACTTCACCCTGCTCGTCTCACATGTCCTCGTTCCCCCGGCGATGGAGGCGATCCTCGCGGCGCCGGAGAACCGCGTCGAGGGGTTCCTCGCCGCGGGCCACGTCTGCGCGGTCATGGGCATCGGGCAGTACCATCCCCTCGCTGCCCGCTACCGGGTGCCGATCATCATCACCGGCTTCGAACCCCTCGACCTGCTCCAGGGGCTTCTGATGTGTCTCCGCCAGCTTGAAGATTCCCGTCACGAAGTCGAAAATCAGTATGCCCGGTCGGTCCGTCCGGAGGGCAATCCGGCCGCCCGGCGGCTGATCGAGCAGGTCTTTACCGTGACTGATCGCCAGTGGCGGGGAGTTGGCCCGATTCCACAGAGTGGACTGCGCCTCGCCCCCGGTTACGAGCGTTTTGACGCCGTGACCCGCTTCAACCTGGCGACGACCAGAGTTCCCGAACCCGCCATCTGCATTAGTGGGCGGATCATGCGGGGCCTCAGCAAACCTGGCGACTGTCCGGCCTTTGGCGCCGACTGTCGACCGGAACACCCTCTCGGAGCGCCAATGGTCTCGACGGAAGGCGCCTGCGCCGCCTACTACCGATATGGGCGATATGGGCGCTATGGGCGCTATGGGCGCCATGGACTCGAACGCTAGTCCTTGCCCTGACGCTCCGCCTGGCGCGGGGCCGCTATGGTGATATCTTAAATTTGGCCTCACTTGGCAATCTTTAAAAGGATGTAGAGATGACCAGACTTTTTCCCCAGACATTCCTGCTGCTCAGCCTGCTCTCGATCGCGGTGTTCGCCCAGACCAATGGGCCCCTCGCCACAACCCGCACTACGGCCGAACGAATGGGTTACGGCCCGGAAGACAAGGTTCTCATGGTCCATGCCGATGATATCGGGATGTCGCACTCGGTCAATGTGGCGACAATCGAGGCCCTCAGGAAGGGCCTGGTCACCTCCGGCAGCATCATGGTCCCCTGTCCGTGGTTTCCGGAGATCGCGGAGTACTTCCGCCAGCACCCCGAACTCGATCTGGGGCTCCACCTGACGCTGACCAGTGAGTGGAAGTATCTGCGCTGGCGTCCGGTTGCACCGATCGACAAGGTTCGCGGCCTGCTCGATCCGGATGGCTATATGTGGCGCTCGGAGATCCAGACCGCCATGAAGGCAACTCCGCAGGAGATCGAGATTGAGCTGCGGGCCCAGATCGACAAGGCCCTCGCCGCCGGCCTCAAGCCGACCCACCTCGATACGCATATGGGGACACTCTACACGCGCAAAGACTTCTTCGATGTCTACACCCGCCTGGGCCGTGAGTATGGTCTCCCCGTCATGGCCATGCGCCCGACTCCCGAGGCGCTCGAGTATGCCAAAAAGACCCGTGCTCCGATTGGCGCCGAGGCCCTCACCCAGCTCGAGGCCGACGGCTTTGTTCTTCTCGACTACCTGGTGACCGGGGTCCCCGGTCGCAACTTCGCCGAGCGCAAGGTCGCCTATAAGGAGTTTCTGCGCAACCTCAAGCCGGGAGTGACCATGCTCATTGTCCATCTCGGGATGGATGATGCCGAACTGAAGGCGGCCACCGGTTCCTGGGAGGCTCGCTATGGAGACTACCTCTCTTTCACCGATCCGGAGATCGCCGCATTGATCAGGGATCTGGGCATCAAGCTGACGACGTGGCGCGAGATGGGCCGCATCGCCTGGAAGAAGTGATGAAAGTGGTGGCAAACTTGGGTGAAGTTATCACTGCCGGGGAAGGGCGCCGTGAAAGATTCTGACTCAGGCAAGCGGCTTGGAGATGGACTGGTCTGCCCGACCCCCTTCACCGCGGCGGACCGGATCCTGCTTGCCCACGGCGGTGGCGGCCGCCTCATGCACCAGTTGATCGAACAGTTCTTTCTGCCGGCCTTCGGCAACGAACTGCTCGCGCCGCGCCACGACGGGGCCGTCTTCGAAATTGGCGGGGCCCGCCTGGCTATGACGACCGACTCCTATGTCGTCCAGCCGCTCTTCTTTCCGGGGGGAGATATCGGTTCGCTGGCCGTCAATGGCACAGTCAATGATCTCGCCATGTGCGGGGCGCGCCCACTCTATCTGAGCGCCGGGTTCATCCTCGAAGAGGGATTCCCCCTTGCCCAACTCGAGTCCATCGTCGCCTCGATGCGTGCGGCCGCCGCGCAGGCCGGGGTGCTGCTCGTCACCGGAGATACCAAGGTCGTCGACCGCGGGAAGGCTGACGGCGTCTTTATCAACACGACCGGGATTGGTCTTCTCGAGCATTCGCTGGTCATTGCGCCCCGGCGCCTCCAACCCGGTGATCAGATTCTGATCAATGGTGACCTCGGCCGCCACGGCATTGCGATTATGGCGACCCGCGAGGGGCTCAACTTCGAAACGATCATTGAGAGTGACTGCGCCCCCCTCCACAGGATCGTCGCCGCCCTGATCGATGCCGGAATCGACCTTCACTGCCTGCGTGATCTGACCCGGGGTGGACTGGCCAGCGCTCTGGTCGAGCTTGCTGAAGCGACCAGTTCACGCCTCGCCATCGCCGAGACGGCGATACCGGTGCGCGAAGATGTGCGGGGCGCCTGCGAAATTCTTGGTCTCGATCCGCTCCATCTCGCCAACGAAGGGCGGTTCCTTGCCGTGGTGCCGGCCGCGCAGGCCGCCCGCACCCTCGAAATATTGCGGAGTGAACCGGGAGGTGAGACCGCCGCGCTGATTGGTGAGGTCGGCGCTCCCGGGAGTTCGCGGGTAGTCATGAAGACTATTCTCGGAACGACCCGGATCGTCGATATGCTGAGTGGCGAGCAGTTACCGCGGATTTGCTGAACGGGGCCATCACGGGGCCGAGGTCGATGGCCCCTTCCTACTTCCTCATGATCCAATAGATCTCGCCAGGCCAACCGGGGAAGAGCCCTCCCCAGGCGAGGTTGAAGCGCATCCAGGCCGCGGAGTTCTCGAGCGGACTGCCCTTGCTGCGCATCAGAAACGCTCCGCTTACAAACTCCAGTTTTAGCCCTGCCCGCGCAGCCATTCTTTCCACCCGCTCCGGTGAGAAGACGCTGACGTGACCGAACTGTTGGGCCGTCCGCCGGATCTGCTTCTCGCGAAGCGCGGCCAGCGGACCCGGCACGACCGGGAAACCGCCAATCAGCGCCCCACCCGGCTTGATCGCCGCGACGATCTTTTCAAAGACCGCCTCTGGTTCAAAGAGGTGCTCAAGGACGTGGAGCAGGATTGCCGTGTCGTACTGACGTGGAAAGCGAAGCTCGCGATCTTCGAGATTGACCTCGAGAAATTCCGTGTACCCGGCCTCGGTGAGCCGTTCCCGGTGCATGACCGCATCGACAGCTGTCCAGGCCTCGTACTCGATCCCGGCCGGCGCCGACTTGACAAACTCGAGCATCTGCCCGAGATGAACCCCCACTTCGAGGACATCGAGCGGGCGGCCGGCGCGCTGCCACTCTTCGCGCAGCAGATGGTAGCCAAACCAGTAACGAAGAAGGCGAATCGGGTATCGAACCCGCTTCGCCTCCGGTGAAATGCCAAATTCAGGAGATCTGACCACCTGATTGGTCGCCAGAAATTCGATGTCCCAACGACCTGGTGCATAGGTCGGGGAGGGGGATTGATCTGCTCTCGACTCCATTAAACAGCCTTAAGAGACGCGACGTGTTCCGCGTGCCGGTCCATCCGGCGTCGACCGCACCTGTCGCGTGAAGAGCTCCAGAACCGGATACCAGGCCCCTTCGTCGGCGAAGGGGACGAGGTCGAATCCTCGACCATACGGATCGTCCCAGAGAGTTTTTGTATAGTCGATCCCCAACGCAGAGTAGATCGACGCGGCCACATCCTCGTTGGCGATGGCCCGATTCTGCGCCCAGCCGGGATCGGTCACGGCGAAGCCATCGCTCGATGTCGCTCCGATCGCCCGTCCGCCCGTCGCCCCGCCGCCCATGAAGAGGACGAACTGCTGGAAGTAGTGATCACGACCGCTGCTGGCGTTGAGTCCCGGGGCGTTGTTCCCGGTCCGGACCGTGCGGCCAAATTCACCCATGGCGACGATCAGGGTCTCGTCGAAGAGGGTCCCGCCGCGCTGCCCCGGCGTCGCGATCAGGTCGTTGACCAGATTGGCCAGCCCCAGATCGAGTTGCCGGGCCGGCTGGTAGATCCCGCCATTGGCGGCGTAGATATTCGTGTGATTATCCCATCCGCCAAGGTTGAGCTGGATATACCGCGTTCCCTGGTTGGCGCGGAGCAGATTGCGCGCAACAATACAAGAGTTGCCGAATCCGCTGTTGCCGTAACGCGTTCCCTCGTCCGTCGTGAACTTGAAGATCGAATCGACCTCGGGATTATACATCATGGCCCGACTCTGCTGGTAGAACCCATCCATATCGAGGACCGATTCTCCGAGCGGAGAGTTGCTGCGGACCGTCGAATCGAGATCCATCAGCATCTGGTAGCGCCGCTCAAAGTTGACCTGACCGACATTGTTGGTCAGATTACTGAGGCCGTTCGCATTGGCCGTGATGGAGAAGGGCGTGTAGCGGGCATTGAAATAGCCGGCGCTGACCGTACTTCCGCCGTTGAGGGAGATGAAGCCGGGCAGCTTCTGGTTTGGCTGGCGCTCGTTTTCAAACTCGCGGGCGACGACCGAGCCGATATTCGGCGAGATCTTCCCCATCTGCGAGGTCGGATTGCGCGAGATCTGGGTCCAGATCTGCTGCAGTGAATGGACGAGGGCTGGAGCCCGCACACTGCGCAGGATGGCCATCTTGTTGACGTGCCCGGCCAGGTTGGGCATCAACCCCTTCGGAAAGAGGATCCCGCTGATCGTCTCGGGCTGAAAGTTGGCTGGCGTCCACGAGCCGACCTTCAAATCGAAGGTATCGACGTGGCTCGGGGCCCCCTGGAGGTGAATAAAGATGCAGTTGCGGGCCCGGCCGGTCAGTTGCGGGGTCTCGGCGCCCGGTTTGGCATAGACGTTTGGCCGCAGTGCCGGCACCAGAAACGACCCGGCGACCCCCGTTCCGGCAATCCGGAAGAAGTCCCGCCGTCCCAGTTCAGTTCCACCAAAGAGCGGTGAGATGATGGCTCGCTTGTCTTCTCTCTTCTTCATTTTCATACGGCAACTCCTTGTGCTGACGGTTCAGAACCTTTCGATCAGTAGTTGAAGATGAAATCAACCTTGTTGAGCAGTACCCACTGCAGACTCTCAAAAGCCTGTTGACGTGGGGTCCAGCTGAAGAAGGGAAGCAGCTTCGCCTTCTCGGCCGCGGTCGGATAACGCGACAAAGTCAGCAGATACATCCGCTCGATCGCCTTCTCATCGGTCAGCGTGCGGTCGTTGACCAGATTGTAGACCGTGCTGCGGATCGTCTCTGTGCCGATGGTCACCCGGTCATCGAGTCTGATCCGGTTGGTGACGATCGTGTTGTTCATCAGGTTGAGCGCCTGAAGGATCGATGAGTCGTCTGTGCGCGGGTTCGAGTCACGGTTGCCACGCAGAAATGAATCGAGGAAAGACCGCACATCGAAGCGCTGGCGCGGTTCGATCGGGTCGGGCAGCTGGCCGGCCCACCGCACGACCCGCCGCAGCGTCCCCTCATCGCCGAGGATGGGAAAGCCGATGACGGTCGAGTTGGTGGTGCTGTTGGCGTCACGATAGGTGGTTACCGGGGGGAGGCCCGTCGCCTGGACGATCGCGTCGTGGATCTCTTCCGCATCGAGCCGGCGGGCGTACTTGCGAGCATAGTAGGGGACATAGTCGAGCTTCCAGGTACCCGGATAGCTCGAGGAGAGCTGGTAGGTCGAGGATTTCGCGATCTGCCCAATCACGCGCCGCAGGTTGAAACCATTCTGGGAAAAGTCACGCGCCAGCGCCTCGAGCAGCTCCGGGTTGTTCGGTTGGGGGCTCCAACCGGCGGGGAGCTTGGCGGTCGGATCGAGCCGGGCCGGATCGAAGGTGTTGGAGGGCGAGACGAGCGCCTCGACCATCATCTCTTCCCAGAGATAGTTGACGGCGGCCCGCGCAAACTGCGGGTCGGCGGTCAGCTGCCGCGCCAGCGCCTGGCGGCGATTCTCACTGCTTCCGATCGTCGTCGTCCCGAAGAGGTAGCGCGGGGCGGCCGTGTTCTGGCCGCCAATGGGCGCCCGATTCTGACGATTGCCCGAGTTGGTGTTGAGCTGGTACTCGCCGGTCGTCCCCTCACTGATTGTGTAGGTTCCGTAATTGACGTCCGTCCGCGGCCGGGCAAAGGCGCGCCGCGTCCGGGCGAAGAAGGCGCTCATCCCCCAGGCCTGGGACCGGGTCACTCCCGATCCCCACAGGTTCACCGCGTCGAGATGGCCTGCGCCATCGTGACAGAGCAGGCAGTCGAGTGAACTCAACCCGAGGAAGATCGTCGACAACTGAACCGCCGTTCCGTCCATCGTATCCTGGGTCGGCCCCATCGGCACATTTCCGAGAACGATGAAATTGACCGCGCCATTGACCGTATTCTCACCCGAGCCGGCGATCATCTCGGTGGCGATCTGGTTGTAGGGGCGGTTGTTGGCGATCGAATCGTAGATGAAGCTGTGGTAGGCTTCGCGGCCGTTCAGGAAGATCTGAATGTTGCTGGCAAAGGCGGTGTTGCGGAAGAGATCGCCGTAGAAGAGGGTCCATTTATCGACGAACTCCGGGGAGGCGATCAGGTTGTCGACCAGCCTGTCCCGCTTGGTGACCGTGGTGTCGGCCAGAAACTGCGCCACCGCTTCCGGCGTCGGAGTTCGTCCGGTCAGGTCGAGCGTCACCCGCCGGATGAACTGTTCATCGCTGCAGAGCGGCGCGGAGAGCACTCCCCCCTGGGCCATGCGGTCGAAGATGTGGTTGTCGATGAAATTCCGGCGCGGGATGTCCTGCGGGGCGGCCAACTGGCCCGCCGAATGGTTGAGCAGGTCGCTGATCTCCTCCGTTTGCCGCGAGAGATCGATGCGGTGCCGGCCGTCGACCCCCTCGAAACTCTCCGGGTCTCGCAAGTAGCTGCAATCGGACTCGGTCAAGCCACTGGAGCGACCCGTGCTGGCGTCAACCGCCCCACGCCTCCAGTCAAATTGCCACAGCGCCGCGCTGATGGCCAGCACACAAAGCAGCAGAGCCGCAGCCCGCTTGATAGGTTGCTTCATTTTTTCCATTTGGTCCTGCCTCCCGTAAAAGACGAGCCTAAAAGACGAGCCTAAAGGACGAGGTTGTCGGGCCTCATCCACACCTGAAAAGACCGCCACCGGTGATCTCGCAGGTGATTCAGTACAAAGGGGTAATTTAGTACTGCAGTTTGTTCCAAAAGGGGGGTATTGGTGCCAAACTTTAATAAAAATATAAAAGCAGCCGTTCCGGATGGCTGACCACGGGGAGGCGACCATCCAACCAAATCAATAAAGAAATCAATAAAGAAATCATCAATAAAGAAATCAATAAAGAACACCAAATATTAGCACATTCTCAGATAGGGGATGTAACACAAAAGATGTATCAGGTCAGATATTTTTTTCCGGTAAGGATCAGGACCGCCCGGCGGGCCGCGAAACATCCTAACGGGGGGCTGACGGGGGGCTTGCTTCCATCTGAATTCACGTTTAAGATGACTGCGTTCTGGCCAGTTCTGGCCATTTCTAGTCAGATATCGCTTTTGAGTTTAACAGATATTGCTTTTGAGTATCACATTGGCTACTCTACCGATTGGTATCCATCCCATCTCAATGTCAGCGCTTCCGCCCAGGCGGTGAAGGCGACGGGGGTCGATCAATTGAATCATTTGACCAGTAGATTCAATCAAACCAATTGAATCATTGCACAAACCGATCAGTAGTAATCGATCAGCAGCAGATCAACAGGTTGTGTATGGGGCGTCGTATCAGGATCGAACTTACAGCACGTAATGATTTTTGGCGCAACGCCTTCTTTGTGGAGTGGAATCACCAGTACCCCGACCGGGCGCTTGACAACACCCCCGCGGGATTGCATTCGGGACTGCCCGTGGCTCTGCCCGCCGCTCTCCCCGCCGCTCTTATGGTCGCAGAGGATTGGCTTCCGGACCTGGAGCGCGTGGCCGGGCAGTGCTTTTCAGCTGTCCGCCCGGCTCCGGCCGATCCCGGAAGACGGCGAATCTTCAGCCGTCTCTTCTCATCTGGTCGGGGGTGACGACTTGCGCCAGGGTTGCTTCTCCGGAGCGACCAGGCAGCAGCAGCGATATTTTTAATCAATATCGGCATCATCAACATCATCGAATTCAACCATATCATCGAATTCAACAAAACCACGAGGTTCAGGATCGAAATGAAATCACTCAAACTTTCAGTTGCCGTTCTCATGCTGGCCGGGATGCTCGGTTCAGCTCTGGTCACCGAAGCCTATCCCCCCTTCGTCAAGAAGGCTGAGAAGTACGGGGCGAAGAATTGCCTCTTCTGCCACACGCAGGCCTCCGGCGGCGAGGGTTGGAACAAGCGTGGCGACTGGCTGATTGCCGAGAAGGACAAGCGCAAGGCCGACTCCATCGACGTCACCTGGCTCGAAGAGTACAAGGAAGAGGAAGGCGAGAAGAAGCCCCAGTAGTTCCTCTGCCGCTGGTCGATTCGACAACCCACTTCAAACCGAGGCTTGATGACTATGTCAGAAGAGAATGGCAATGTGACGCGGCGTGATGCCATCAAGGGGATCGCCGTCGGTCTGGGAACAGCCGGCAGCCTCCCGATACTGCAGAATAACGGGCTGGCGCAGGGGCACCAGCAGGGGCATCAGCATGGCGCCCCGGCCACGAAGGCGGCCGCCCCGGAAGCTAAGGCGCCAAAGTTCTTCTCCGCGGAGCAGTTGGCCCTCGTGGCGACGATCGCGGAGCTGATCATTCCAACGGACGATCACTCGCCCGGCGCGATTGCGGCTGAGGTTCCCGCCTTTGCCGACCTGATGGTCAGCGAGTCGCCGGCCGAGGTGAAGAAGCTCTGGACCGACGGTCTGGCGGCGATGGACGGACTGAGCCGCACCCGCCACAATCTCTCCTTCAAAGAGGCCGCTCCGGCTCAGCAGGTGGCGATTCTCACCGAGATCAGCCGCAATGAGATGAAGCCGCAGACCCTCGAGGAGCGATTCTTCAAGGTGATTAAGAACATGACCATTGATGGTTACTACACTTCGAAGATCGGGATCCACCAGGAGCTTCAGTACAAGGGGAATACCTACCTGAAGGAGTTCAAGGGGTGTACCCATCCGGAGCATCAAAAGTAGGCAGGATGTTCAATAGTCTGGCTCTCCATCTGGAGAGTTGACCTTTATGGCCCGGGCTTCCTGTGAAGGCTCGGGCCATTTCTATGATGAGGAGTTGCCATGGAGTTCAATACGATCCTCAACCTGGTCGGGATTGGTCTGGTATTGCTGAGTGGAGCCTCTGGGGTCGCCCTCTTTCTGCGTTCGATCACCGCTAACGGTAGTCAGGCCCAGGGACCGGGGATGACGACGCTCTGGGGGCTGTTCCTGATTGGGCTGATCACCGGACTGCTGCTCATCTCCGTCTCCTCATCCGCCCGTTAGCCACCGTCCGGTTATGTGGGACCGGCAACGTCGGCCGGCATGGGGCGGATTGGGGGCGGGCTGAACGCCGGGCGGACGGGAGATGGAAATCCGCGCTGTGGTTCTCGATAGTCCTGGCCGAGTGGGCGCCAGGGAAGCGGCTCAATGAGTCAAAGACAACCAACAACTTCGTCTGCGGTTGATGACCGGAGACAACTTCCAGCCGCGCGGGCAGTCCGCCTGGGACGGCAACTTGGAGGATTGAGCAAATGAAGCGTCGAACTTTTATCTCCAGTACGCTGGCGACGGGGGCGGCTCTCGCCGGCCGCGGCGTTGGTGAGACCCTCGCGGCGGCGAGCGCCCCGGTGCGCAAGTTCAAGTTGAAGTATGCCCCCCATTTCGGGATGTTCAAGAACCACAGCGGCGAAGATCTGGTCGATCAGCTCAAGTTCATGCACGACCAGGGATTTACCGCCCTCGAGGACAATGGTCTGCCCGACCGTTCGGTGGCCGATCAGGAGCGGATTGGGAATACGCTGGCCAAGCTGGGAATGGAGATGGGAGTCTTCGTGGCGACCAAGGATTTTCAGAACCCGACCATGGTTCTCAACAAGCCGGAGATCCGCGAGAAGGTGCTCGCCGACATCCGCAATGCGGTCGAGGTGGCGAAGCGGGTCAATGCCAAGTGGTGTACGGTCGTGCCGGGTTGCCACGATGAGCGGCTCGAATGGGACTACCAGATGGCCAATGTGATCGACAACTTCCGGCGGTGCGCGGAGATCTGTGAGAAGGCCAACCTGATCATGGTCATGGAGCCGCTCAACAATCGCCGTGACCATCCGAAGCTCTTTCTGACCAAGATTCCGCAGGCCTACGCGATCTGCCGGGGAGTGAACAGCCCCACGGTCAAGATTCTCTTTGATATGTACCACCAGCAGATTACCGAGGGGAACATCATCCCGAACATCGACCTCGCGTGGAGTGAGGTGGCCTATTTCCAGGTTGGGGACAATCCGGGACGCAAGGAGCCGACGACAGGGGAGATGAACTACCGGAACATCTTCAAGCATATTCATTCAAAGGGCTTCACCGGTGTGGTCGGAATGGAGCACGGCAATTCCCGTCCGGGCAAGGATGGAGAGCAGGCAGTCATCGACGCCTACGTGCAGAGTGACAATTTTTAATAATAGTAAGGGAGATGCTGATGTTGAGCCTTGCTGGCAGGTGGGGAACGCTGCTGTTGTTGGTGGTGTGTGGATTGGGTGTGGGGGTGGAAGGGCAGACCAGACGGCGGACGGGGCCGGCTGGAAAGCCGGCGGCGACCAGGCCGGCCCTGCCGGTCGAGACACGGACGGCGCTCGACCGGATCTCCGCCGAGTCGATGCGCGGCCATCTCGCGTTTCTCGCCTCAGATCTCCTCGAAGGGCGGAATACTCCGTCGCCCGGGCTCGATATTGCTGCGGAGTACCTGGCCACGCAGATGATGCGGGCCGGGTTGCAGCCGGCAGTTGAAGAGGGTGGGCGGCGGAGCTACTTCCAGGTCGCGCGTTGGCAGGTCGCGAAGCCTGATCTGGAGAGTTTTGAGCTGACGGTGGTCGATGGCGGCGCCGTCTACCGTATCGACGCCTCCCGGGTCAGTCTGCAGACCGAGCAGGCGATCGAGGCGAAAGGGCTTCCGCTGGTGCGGATCGATGTTGGGGATCCGGCCGGACTCGCCAGTCTGAAGGCGGAGCAGGTGCAGAACCGGGCCGTGCTGATCGAGCTGCCGGAGCTGCCGCGCGATGATCGGTCGCGCATGATGGAGGTCTTCCGGACGCGCAGCCAGATCCTTGCCCAGCTGGCGACGCTCAAGCCGGCCTTCATCCTCTCGATCAGTCGCAGTAGCGAGTCGCGGGGGCTTGGGGCCGGTCGACTGATCGATCCTGAAGCGCCGGCGGGGCGCGCCGGGGGTGGGGCGCGGATGGACCAGATTCTGACCGTGCACGATCCGCGTCTGGTCAGCCTGTACGATGGGATGGGCAAGGGCGAGACCCGTGGGACGATCACTTTCCGCCTCGGCGCCCCGCGCCAGGTTCCGGTGGAATTGAAGAATGTGATTGGTATCCTCCCTGGCTCCGATCCGGCGCTCAGGGACAGCTATGTGATCGTCTCCGCCCATTATGACCACGTCGGGATCGGACCGGCGGTCAACGGTGACCGCATCTACAACGGCGCCAATGACGATGCCAGCGGCACGGTCTCGGTGCTGGAGCTGGCGGCGGCGCTGGCGACCCTCAAGACCAGACCGAAGCGGACGATCGTCTTTATCAACTGGTTTGGGGAGGAGAAGGGGCTGCTTGGTTCACGGTATTATGGACGCCACCCGGTCTTTCCACTGGCGAAGACGGTGGCCATGGTCAATCTCGAGCAGGTCGGGCGGACCGACAGCAGCGAGGGGCCCCAGGTCAACAACGCGACCCTGACCGGGTTTGACTTCACCGATCTTGGTCCGATCTTCAAGGCCGCCGGCGAGCTGACCGGGATCAGCGTCTACAAGCACGAAAAGAACAGCGACGCCTTCTTTGGCCGCAGCGACAACCAGGCGCTGGCCGATGCCGGCGTCCCGGCCCATACCCTCTGTACCGCCTTCGTCTATCCCGACTACCACCAGCCGGCCGATCACTGGGAGAAGATCGACTACGAGAATATGGCCCGGGTCAATCGCATGGTCGGCCTGGCGCTGATCAATATTGCCAACAATCCGCAGCCTCCGCAGTGGAATG
>Ga0068877_10003342_pt1 | contig 12744 bp, 9 predicted proteins | sample NOAtaG_FD_66437 | JGI IMG/M metagenome (GOLD analysis project Ga0068877, IMG submission 66437) | Freshwater lake microbial communities from Lake Erie, under a cyanobacterial bloom - NOAA_Erie_Diel6S_1000h metaG | ecosystem: Environmental > Aquatic > Freshwater > Lake | place: USA: Ohio, Lake... | reverse complement strand
GCGAACACGCCGGCGGTGTACGGGAAGCTGCCGGGCACGTTCTCGAGCAGCAGCCACTTCAGGACCTCGCCGTCGTCCTCCCAGGCGGGCAGCGCCACCTTGCGGATCCGGCTGCCCGACAGCGTCGTGCTGGTCAGCGCGGTGCGGATCTCGCGGTCGCGGATGCGCACGACGTACTCGTCGCCCGCATAGGCCTTGCGCATGTCGGGCCACATCGCCAGCAGCTTGCGGCTGGCCGGTTCGAGCCGCGCCTCGCGCAGCCCGGCCTGATCCTCCAGGGCGCTGCGGGCGCGCACCTTGTCGGGGTTCGCTTCGTGCAGGATGCGCGAGCTGGCACGCAGCTGCTGCACCTCGCGCGCCAGCCGCGACTGCTCGCGCGCGCGGCGCTTGTAGCCGCGCACCGCGTCGGCGATGTCGGCCAGGTAGCGCACGCGGGCCGGCGGCACGATCGGGTTGCGCTGCGTGCTGGCACGGGTGGCCACCGGCGGCAGCCGGCCGGCGCCGCCCGCCAGGCCCAGCGCCTGCAGACGCGGCCGCAGCGCCTGGTACAGCGCGGTGACGCCGTCGTCGTTGAAGCGGCTGGCCATCGTGCCGAACACCGGCATCTCGTCGGGCCGCCGGCCCCAGGCCTCGCGGTTGCGCTGCACCTGGCGCGCGACGTCGCGCAGCGCGTCGGCCGCGCCCTTGCGGTCGTACTTGTTGATGGCGACGAACTCGGCGAAGTCGAGCATGTCGATCTTCTCGAGCTGGCTGGCCGCGCCGTACTCGGGCGTCATCACGTACAGCGGCACGTCGACCAGCGGCACGATGGCCGCGTCACCCTGGCCGATGCCCGAGGTCTCGACGACGACGAGGTCGAAGCCGGCGGCCTTGCAGGCCGTCAGCACGTCGGGCAGCGCGCGGCTGACCTCGCTGCCGAAGTCGCGCGTGGCCAGGCTGCGCATGAACACGCGCGGGCCGCGCTGCCACGGCCCGATCGCGTTCATCCGGATGCGGTCGCCGAGCAGCGCACCGCCGCTCTTGCGCCGGCTCGGGTCGATGCTGATGACGGCCACGCGCAGCGCGTCGTCCAGGTCCAGCCGCAGCCGGCGGATCAGCTCGTCGGTCAGGCTGCTCTTGCCCGCGCCGCCGGTGCCGGTGATGCCGAGCACGGGCACGCGCCGGCCCTGCGCCGCCTCGGCGAGCGAGGCCCTCAGCTGCGGCGTCGCCCGGTCGTTGTCGAGCGCGGTGATGGCCTGCGCCAGCGCACGCCAGGCCGCGGCGTCGTGCCCCTGCAGCGCGGAGGCGTCGGCGGGCGCGTGCGCCGACAGGTCGTGGTCGCAGCGCATCAGGATCTCGCCGATCATGCCGGCCAGACCCATGCGCTGGCCGTCCTCGGGCGAGTAGATGCGGGCCACGCCGTACTCATGCAGCGCGCGGATCTCGGAGGGCACGATGACGCCGCCACCGCCGCCGAAGACCTGGACGTGGGCGCCGCCGCGCTCGCGCAGCAGGTCGACCATGTAGCGGAAGTACTCGACGTGCCCGCCCTGGTAGCTGCTGACGGCGATGCCCTGCACGTCCTCCTGCAGCGCCGCGGTGACGACCTCCTCCACCGAGCGGTTGTGGCCCAGGTGGATGACCTCGGCGCCCATGCCCTGCAGGATGCGGCGCATGATGTTGATCGCGGCGTCGTGGCCGTCGAACAGGCTGGCGGCGGTGACCAGCCGCACCTTGTTCGTCGGGCGGTACTCGGCAAGCGCCTTGGCTTCGGCGGAGAGATCGGTCATGGCGGGTCCGGCGGCTGGCGGGCGCGACGCGCGGCGGCGGCGCGACCCCGGTGGATTCCGGATGATGCCACCGGCCGGGGCGCCGCTACCATCGCGTCGCGATGACCTTCCTGGCGATCGACTGCGGCAACACGCGCCTGAAGTGGGCGCTGTACGCCGGCCCCCGGCCCGGCGCGGCGCTGCTGTGCGAGGGCGCCGCGTTCCTGGAGACCATCGACGAGCTGGCGGAAGCGCAGTGGCGCGAGCTGCCCGAGCCGGCCTCGATGCTCGGCTGCGTGGTCGCCGGCGACGCGGTGCGGCGCCGCATCGAGGAGCAGCTGGAGTTGTGGGACGTCGAGCCGCACTGGGTGGTGCCGGCGCCGCTCGAGGCCGGGCTCGTCAACGGCTACGACCACCCCAGCCGGCTCGGGGCCGACCGCTGGGTGGCAATGGCCGGCGCGCGCGGCCGCGCGCTGGCGCAGGCCGCCGCGCTCGGCAGCCCGGCGCGGCCGGCGCTGGTGGTGATGGTCGGCACCGCGGTGACAGTGGACGCGCTGGACGCCGAGGGCCGCTTCCTCGGCGGCCTGATCCTGCCCGGCTTCGGGCTGATGCTGCGCGCGCTCGAGCAGGGCACCGCCGGCCTGAAGGTACCCACCGGCGAGGTGGTGGACTTCCCCACCAACACCAGCGACGCGCTGATGAGCGGCGGCGCCAACGCCATCGCCGGCGCGGTCGAGCGGCAGGCGCGCAGGCTGCGGGCGCGTGCCGGTGCCGAGCCGCTGCTGTACATGAGCGGCGGCGCGGCGATCAAGCTCGCGCCGATCACCGACCTGCCCTTCGAGACGGTGGAGCGGCTGATCTTCGAAGGCCTGCTCGAGATCCAGGACCGGCGGCTCGGGCAGCCGGCGTGAGCGGTGCCGGCGGCACTCAGGACTGGATGTAGCTTTCGAGCTGTGCGATCGTCGCCTCGTGGTCGGCGATGATGTCGTCCATGATGTCGCGCATCGAGATCATGCCGAGCACGGTGTCGCCGTCGACCACCGGCAGGTGCCGGATGCGCCGCTCGCTCATCAGCGCCATGCAGGCTCGGGTGCCGGTGCGCGGGCCGACCGTGTGCACCTCGCTCGACATGATCTCGGCCACCCGGGTCTCGCGCGAGTTGCGGCCCTGCAGCGCGATCTTGCGCGTGTAGTCGCGCTCGGAGAACACGCCCAGCAGCCGGGCGCCGTCCATCACCATCAGCGCGCCGACCTCGTACTCGGCCAGCAGCTTCAGGGCGTCGAACACGGTGTCGTCGGGGCGCACGTGCCACAGCGCCCCGGACGGGCCCGCGGCGGCGGCGTCGCGCTTGCGAAGGAGTTCGGAGACCGGCTTCATCGTCCCTCCCGGCGGTGGATCGGCGGCGCCCTCGTGGCGCGGCGGTCGCGCCCGGCGGAGCAGCCCCGAGGAAGGCTAGCCTGCCCGATGTCGGCGCCGGCGACAAGAGCGGCGACCCCGGGGTCGGGGGCGCCTGCCGGCGCCCGGCGGCTCGGAGGGTGAGGGCCATCCAGCGCGGCCTAGGGGGCTGTCCGAGACGCCCCGATCCGGACGCACAGCGCAGCCGTGGCGCGGGCTACGGCGAGCACTGGCAGCGCCGAGCGGTGCGTCGCGGGCAGTCAGAGCGGCCATGATGGAGGCCTCTCGCCCCCTCAGCCCGGCACGACCGCGGTGGCCTCGATCTCGACCTTGGCGCGATCCTCGATCAGCGCCACGACCTGCACTGCCGACATCGCCACCCCGTAGTGGCCGATCAGCTCGCGGTAGGCGGCGCCGATCTCGCGCGCGCGGGCCAGGTACTCGCGCTTGTCCGTCAGGTACCAGGTCATCCGCACCAGGTGGCACGGCTCGGCGCCGGCCTGCGCCAGCACCGCACGCACGTTGGCCAGGGCCTGCCGGACCTGCGCCACGAGGTCGTCGCCGACCATGCGCTGCTGCTCGTCCCAGCCGATCTGGCCCGCCACGTGGACCTGCAGCCCGCGGGCGGCGACCCCGTTGGCGTAGCCGCGCGGGGCGGCCCAGCCCGGCGGCTGCAGCACGCGGTGCGGCCCGTCCGCGCTCACGCGCCCTCCCGCAGCCGGAAGCGCTGCAGCTTGCCGGTCTCGGTGCGCGGCAGGCTGGCGCGGAACTCGATCTCGCGCGGGTACTTGTAGGGCGCGATCGTCGCCTTGACGAAGTCCTGCAGCGTGCGGATCATGTCGGCGTCGGCGGCATGGCCCGGCCGCAGCACCACGTAGGCCTTGACGATCATGCCGCGCGCCTCGTCGGCGCGGCCGACCACGCCGCACTCGGCCACCGCCGGGTGCAGCAGCAGCGCGCCTTCCACCTCGGGGCCGGCGATGTTGTAGCCGCCGGAGATGATCATGTCGTCGGTGCGTGCCTGGTAGACGAACTGCCCGTCCTCGTCGACGAGGTAGGCGTCGCCGGTCAGGTTCCAGCCGCCCTGCACGTAGCTGGCCTGGCGCGGGTCGTCGAGGTACTTGCAACCGGTGGGGCCCTTGATCGCCAGGCGACCGACCTGGCCGCGCGGCAGCTCGCGGCCCTCGTCGTCGAGGATCGCGGCGCGGTAGCCCGGCACCGGCAGGCCGGTGGCGCCCGGCCGCGCGTGCGCCTCGTCGGCGCTGATGAAGATGTGGAACAGCTCGGTCGAGCCGATGCCGTCGATGATCTCGATGCCGGTGGCGTCCTTCCAGAGCCGGCGGGTCGCCGCCGGCAGCGCCTCGCCGGCCGAGACGCACTTGCGCAGGCTCGACAGGTCGTGCGCGGCCACCTGCGAGGCCATCGCCCGGTAGCTCGTGGGCGCGGTGAAGCACACGCTGGCCCGGAACTGCGCGATCGCCGGCAGCAGCGCGTCGGGCGTGGCCTTCTCCAGCAGCACCGTGCTCGCGCCGATGGCCAGCGGGAACACCAGCAGCCCGCCGAGCCCGAAGGTGAAGGCGAGCGGCGGGCTGCCGATGAAGACGTCGTCGCGCGTGGCGCGCAGCACGTGCGGCGGCCAGCAGGCGCAGGCAGCCATCACGTCGCGGTGGAAGTGCAGCGTGCCCTTGGGCACGCCAGTCGTGCCCGACGTGAAGGCCATCAGGCAGATGTCGTCGGCCGCGGTGTCGACGTTGGCGAAGGTGGCGGGCTTGGCGGCCGCGCGCGCCTCCAGGCCGTCGGCACCGCCGCCGTGGAACGACAGCACGCGCGCGAGCGTCGGGCAGTCGGCCCGCGCGAGCTCGAGCTCCCCGGCCAGCCGCGCGTCGACGAGCGCGTGTGTGACCTGGGCCTTGTGCACGATGGTCGTCAGCTCGCGCGCACGCAGCAGCGGCATCGTGCCGACGACGATGCCGCCGGCCTTGACCACCGCGAGCCAGCACGCGGCCAGCATCGGCGAGTTGGCGCCGCGCAGCAGCACGCGGTTGCCGGGCACGAGGCCGAGGTCGTCGACCAGCACGTGCGCGATGCGGTTGGCCTCGGCCAGCAGTCCGGCGTAGGTGTAGCGGCGGTCGTGGCCGGCGACGCAGGGCCGATCGCCGTCGCCGGCCGCGACGCGGCGGTCGAGCAGCTCGGCCGCGCAGTTCAGCCTCGGCGGCAGCTGCAGCGCGGGCAGCTCGAACAGGAACTCCGGCAGCGCCTGCGGGGGCGGCAGGCGGTCGCGCGCGAAGGTGTCGACGTGGGCCGTGCGCACGGCCGCGGGCTCAGCGCTCATGCGGGCCGATTCTTCGGCCGGGTACTTTAGTTGTCAACCAATCGACCCCGCGCCGGATAATGCGGCCATGACGCGAGACGACGCCGCGGCGCTCGATGCCGCCGACCCGCTGGCCCCGCTGCGCCAGCGCTTCCGCATCCCGCCGGGCCTGATCTACCTGGACGGCAACTCGCTGGGCGTGCTGCCGGCCGACGCGCCGGCGCGGGTGGCGGAGGTGGTCGAGCGCGAGTGGGGTCAGGGCCTGATCCGCAGCTGGAACGAGGCCGGCTGGATCGCGCTGCCGCAGCGGGTGGGCGACAAGATCGCGCGCCTGGTGGGGGCGGGCCCGGGCGAACTCGTCGTGGCCGACTCCACCAGCGTCAACCTCTACAAGGTGCTGGCGGCCGCGCTCGACATCGCGCGCGCGGGCGACCCGGCCCGCACGGTGATCGTCTCGGAGCGCCACAACTTCCCGACCGACCTCTACATCGCCGAGAGCCTGGCGCGCGAGCGCGGCTGCGAGCTGCGCCTGGCGGACACACCGGAGGCGATCGCGGCGCAGCTCGACAGCCGCACCGCCGTGCTGATGCTCACGCACGTGAACTACCGCAGCGGCCGCATGCACGACATGGCCGCGCTGTCGCAGGCCGCGCACGCGGCCGGCGCGCTCGCGATCTGGGACCTCGCCCACAGCGCCGGCGCGGTGCCGGTGGACCTGCACGGCGCAGGTGCCGACATGGCGGTGGGCTGCGGCTACAAGTACCTCAACGGCGGCCCGGGCGCGCCGGCCTTCGTCTGGGTGCACCCGCGCCACGTCGAGCGCTTCTGGCAGCCGCTGGCGGGCTGGATCGGCCACGCGGCACCGTTCGAGTTCACGCCCGGCTACCGCCCGGCACCGGGCATCGCGCGCTACCTGTGCGGCACGCCGCCGGTGCTGTCGATGGCGGCGCTGGAGTGCGGCGTCGACACGGTGCTGGCGGCCGAGCCCCTCGGTGGCATGCGGGCGCTGCGGGCCAAGTCGCTCGCGCTGACGCGGCTGTTCGCCGACGAGGTGGAGTCGTCCTGCCCCGGGCTCGCGCTCGCCTCGCCGCGCGAGGACGCGCTGCGCGGCAGCCAGGTCTGCCTGCGCCACCCGGAGATCGGCTACCCGGTCATCCAGGCGCTGATCGCGCGCGGCGTGATCGGCGACTTCCGCGCCCCCGACATCCTGCGCTTCGGCTTCACGCCGCTCTACCTGAGCCACGTCGAGGCATGGGACGCGGCGCGCCACGTCGCCGAGGTGCTGCGCACGGGCGAGTGGCGCCGCCCCGAGTTCAACCGCCGCAACGCGGTGACCTGAAGGTCGCCGGGAGGCCACGCAGATGAGCGGCTGCCCCTTCCACGCCACGCCTGGGGACGACCGCGAGGATGTCGCGCCTGCCGAAGGCGGCGCCGGCGGCCCCGGGCACCACGACGCCAAGCTCGACTTCAGCGCCGACATGAGCTACGGCGACTACCTGCGCCTCGACCAGGTCCTGACGGCGCAGCACCCGCGCTCGCCCGACCACAACGAGATGCTCTTCATCGTGCAGCACCAGACCAGCGAGCTGTGGATGAAGCTGATGCTGCACGAGCTGCGCGCGGCCACCGGCGCGATCGCAGCCGACCGCATGCCGCCGGCGTTCAAGATGCTGGCCCGCGTCAGCCGCATCATGGAGCAGCTGGTGCACGCCTGGGACGTGCTGGCGACGATGACGCCGCCCGAGTACAGCGCGATCCGCTCCTACCTGGCCAGCTCGAGCGGCTTCCAGAGCTGGCAGTACCGCTGCATCGAGTTCGGCCTGGGCAACAAGAACGCGGCGATGCTGCGCCCGCACGCGCACCGGCCCGACCTGCTGGCGCAGGTCGAGGCCGCCTACCGCGCGCCGAGCCTGTACGACGAGAGCCTGCGCCTGCTGGCGCGGCGCGGCCTGCCGGTGCCCGCCAGCCACGTCGAGCGCGACTGGACGCAGCCCTACCCGGCCAGCGACGAGGTCGAGGCGGCCTGGCTGCAGGTCTACCGCGACCCCGAGCGGCACTGGGACCTGTACCAGCTCGGCGAGGAGCTGACCGACCTCGAGGACGCGTTCCGCCTCTGGCGCTTCCGCCACGTGACGACGGTGGAGCGCGTGATCGGCTTCAAGCGCGGCACCGGCGGCACCAGCGGCGTGGCCTACCTGCGCCGGATGCTGGACGTGGTGCTGTTCCCGGAGATCTGGAAGCTGCGCACCGACCTCTGAGCGGCGGCGCGGGCGGCGGCGCTCTCAGCCCATCGCGTCGAGCGCGCGCTCGAAGGTGGCCACCGTGCGCTCGACGTTCTTCAGCTTGTCCAGGCCGAACAGGCCGATCCGGAAAGTGCGGAAGTCGGCCGGCTCGTCGCAGGCGAGCGGAACGCCGGCGGCGATCTGCAGGCCCTGCCCGGCGAAGGCCTGGGTGTTGTGCCAGTCGACGCGGTCGGTGTAGGCGACGACGACGCACGGCGCCTCGAAGCCCTTGGCCGCCACGCTGGCGATCCCGCGCCCAGCCAGCACCGCGCGCACCCGCTCGCCCAGCCGCTGCTGCGCGGCGCGGGCGGCGTCGAAGCCCATCGCCGCGGTCTCCTTCATCGCGTCGCGCAGCTGCACCAGGCCGTCGGTGGGCAGCGTCGCGTGGTAGGCGATCTGGCCGCGCTCGTGCGTCTCCATGATCGCGAGCCACTTCTTCAGGTCGAGCGAGAAGCTGGTGCTGGCGGTCTGCTCCAGCCGCGCGCGGGCGCGGTCGGACAGCATCACCAGCCCGCAGCACGGCGTGCTGCTCCAGCCCTTCTGCGGCGCGCTGACGATCACGTCGACGCCGACGGCCGCCATGTCGACCCACATCGCGCCGGAGGCCACGCAGTCCAGCACGAACAGGCCGCCCACCTCGTGCACCGCCTCGCCCACCGCGCGCAGGTAGTCGTCGGGCAGCATCAGACCGGCCGAGGTCTCGACGTGCGGCGCGAACACCACGGCGGGCCTCTCGCGGCGGATCGCCGCCACGACCTCGGGCACGGGCGCCGGCACGAAAGGCGCGTTCGGCCCGGCGTGCGTCATGCACGCCTTGAGCACCGTCACCGACGACGGGATCGAGCCCATCTCGAAGATCTGGCTCCAGCGGTAGCTGAACCAGCCGTTGCGCAGCACCAGCACCTTCTGCCCGGTGGCGAACTGGCGCGCCACGGCCTCCATGCCGAAGCTGCCGCTGCCCGGCACGACGATGGCCGACTGCGCGCCGTAGACCTTCTTCAGCGTGGCGCCGATGTCCTGCATTGCCTTGCCGAAGCGCTTGGACATGTGGTTCAGCGCGCGGTCGGTGTAGACGACCGAGTACTCGAGCAGTCCGTCGGGGTCGACGTGGGGCAGCAGGCCGGGCATGGGGGCTCCGCGATGGAACGACGGCGCCGAGGTTAGCAGCCCGGCGCCGTCCCGTGCTCCGCCCGGGGGCGGGGGCCGAACCTAGAATCCGCGCCACTTCCCACGCCCGCCCGCACTCCGGGCCGCCGCCGCGATGGACACCCGTACCCACCCTGCCCGCGAGCGCCTCGTCCGGCTGCGCGAGGCGCTGGCCTCGGCCGGCGTGCACGCGCTACTCGTGCCCTCGGCCGACCCGCACCTGTCCGAGTACCTGCCCGGCCACTGGCAGGGACGCGAGTGGCTGTCGGGCTTCACCGGCTCGATGGGCACGCTGGTGGTGGCCGCGGACAAGGCGGCCCTGTTCGCCGACAGCCGCTACTGGGTGCAGGCCGAGGCCGAGCTGGCCGGCTCGGGCATCGAGCTGGTGCGCATCCCCACCGGCGCGAGCCCGATGCACATCGAGTGGCTCGCACGCGAGACGCCGCGCGGCGCGACGGTGGCCGTCGACGGCACCGTGCTCGGGCTGGCGGCCGCGCAGGCGCTGCGCAACGCGCTGGACGCCGCCGGCGTCGCGCTGCGCACCGACGCCGACCTGCTCGAGGCCGTGTGGCCGGAGCGGCCGCCGCTGCCCGCCGCGCCGGTCTACGAGCACCGGCCCCCGCACGCGACCACCCCGCGCGCGGCGCGGCTGGCCGCCGTGCGCGAGGCGATGGCGCGCCACGGCGCCACCCACCACCTCGTCAGCACCGTCGACGACGTGGCCTGGATCACCAACCTGCGCGGCAGCGACGTCGAATACAACCCGGTCTTCCTGGCCCACCTGCTGGTGGACGCGCGGGGCGCGCGGCTGTTCATCGGCGCCGGCAAGGTGGACGCCGCGCTGGCGGCGGCGCTGGCCGCCGACGGCGTCGCGCTGGTGCCCTATGGCGAAGCGGCCGCGGCGCTGGCCGCGCTCGGCGCCGCCGACGTGCTGCTGGTCGATCCCCGGCGCGTCACGCTCGGCCTGCGCCAGCGCGTGGGCTCAGGCTGCAGGGTGGTGGAAGCCACCAACCCGAGCGTGCTGCTGAAGAGCCGCAAGAACGACGCCGAGGCCGCCTTCGTGCGCGAGGCGATGGCCGAGGACGGCGCGGCGATGTGCGAGTTCTACGCCTGGTTCGAGCAGGCCCTCGGGCGCGAGCGCATCACCGAGCTCACCGTCGACGAGCGCCTCGGCGCGGCGCGCGCCCGGCGCGCGGGCTTCGTCGGGCCGAGCTTCTCGACCATCGCCGGCTTCAACGCCAATGGCGCGATGCCGCACTACCGCGCCACGCCGTCCAGCCACGCCGTGATCGAGGGCGACGGGCTGCTGCTCATCGACAGCGGCGGCCAGTACCTCGGCGGCACGACCGACATCACGCGCGTGTGGCAGATCGGCCGGCTCTCGGCGGCGATGAAGCGCGACTTCACGCTCGTGCTCAAGGGCACGATGGCGCTGTCGCGCACGCGCTTCCCTCGCGGCACACCGGGGCCGATGCTCGACGCCATTGCGCGGGCGCCGCTGTGGGCCGAGGGCATCGAGTTCGGGCATGGCACCGGCCACGGCGTGGGCTACTTCCTGGCCGTGCACGAGGGCCCGCAGAGCATCAGCAAGGCGGTGCCGACGCCCGACATGGCGATGGAGCCGGGCATGATCACCTCCGTGGAACCGGGCGTGTACCGCGCGGGGCAGTGGGGCGTGCGGATCGAGAACCTCGTGCTGGCCGTGCCGGCGGCCACGCCGGAGAGCACCACCTTCGGCGAGTTCCTCGAGTTCGAGACGCTGACGCTGTGCCCGATCGACACGCGCTGCATCGAGCGCGCGCTGCTGCGCGAGGACGAGGTGGCGTGGCTCGATGCCTACCACGCCACCGTGCGCGCGCGGCTCGAGCCGCGGGTGCAGGGCGACGCGCGCGCGTGGCTGCTCGAGCGCACGCGGCCGCTCTGACGGCGCAGGCGCCGGGTGGCCGGCGCGGCCAGGGGCCGGGGACCGCGCCGGGATGAGCGCCGCGCCGTCGCTGCTGGGCATCGACCTGGGCGGCACCAAGATCGAGGCGCTGCTGCTCGACGCGGCGGGCGCCGAACGCTGGCGCCGCCGCGTGCCGACGCCGCCCGGCGACTACGAGGCCACCGTGGCGGCCATCGCGGGGCTGGCGGCGCAGGCGCGCGCCGCCGCCGGCGCGCCGCTGGCCGTAGGCCTGGGCACGCCCGGGGCAGCCGGCGCCGACGGGCGGATGAAGAACTGCAACTCCACCTGGCTCAACGGGCGCCCGCTGCACAGCGACATCGAGTCAGCGCTCGGCCAGCCGGTGGCGCTGGCCAACGACGCAAACTGCCTCGCGCTGTCGGAGGCGACCGACGGCGCCGGCGCGGGAGCCGACGTGGTCTTCGCGGCGATCCTGGGCACCGGGTGCGGGGCCGGCATCGCGGTGCGCGGCCACGTGCTCGGCGGTCCCAACCGGCTTGCCGGCGAGTGGGGGCACAACCCGCTGCCCTGGGCCCGCGACGATGCCGACCCGCCCGCACCCTGCTACTGCGGCCGCCGGGGCTGCATCGAGACCTGGGTCAGCGGCAGCGGCCTGGCGCGCGACCACGCACGCGTCACCGGCCAGGCGATCGCGGGCGAGCGGATCGTCGAGCAGGCCGCGGCCGGCGACGCTGCCTGCCGCGCCACGCTGGAGCGGCACGCCGAGCGACTGGCACGCGCGCTGGCCTCGGTGATCAACCTGCTCGACCCCGACGTCATCGTGCTCGGCGGCGGGTTGTCGAAGCTGCCGCACCTGCCGCGCGAACTGCCGCGGCTGTGGGTGCCGTGGGTGTTCGGCTGCGGGCCGGGAGAGCCGGTGCTCACGCGGCTGGCGGTGGCCCGCCACGGCGACGCCTCGGGCGTGCGCGGGGCCGCTTGGCTGGCGCGCGGGCTGCCTGCGCGCTGACCTGGTCCCGCCCGGCCGGAAGAAGAAAGGCGCGCCGCACGCGCGGCGCGCGAGGGGAAGAAAGGCGCGCCGCACGCGCGGCGCGCCAGGGGCCGAGGCGGCGTGCCGCGCGCTCAGCCGCGGCCGTGCTTGGCGATCAGCGACTTGGCCGTGGACAGCAGTTGCGCGCCCTTGAAGCCGCGCTTGTCCATGTCGGCCACCCACTCGTCGTCGATGGCCGCCGACAGCTTGATGAACTCCTGGGCCTCGGCGGTGGTCAGCGTGTAGATCGTGTTACCGCGGTCGGCCGCCGCCTTGCGACCAATGGGGTCGTTGCCCTGCTGGGTCTTGCCGAGCCAGGCCGAGGCCGTCGAGCCGGAGTTGGCGTCGATCACCCGCTTCAGGTCGGCGGGCAGCCCGTCGTACTTGGCCTTGTTCATCGCCATCACGAAGGTGGTGGTGTACAGGGCCGGGCCGGTGGCGGGGAACTCGGTGTGGAACTTGGTCAGCTCGTGCACCTTGACCGAAGGCACGACCTCCCAGGGGATCACCGCGCCCTCGACCGTGCCCTTGCTCAGCGCGTCGGGGATCTGCGGCAGCGGCATGCCCACCGGCGTGGCGCCCAGCGAGCCGAGCAGCTTGGTCACCTGGCGCGTCGGGCCGCGGACCTTCATGCCGCGCAGGTCGGCCGGCGCCTTCACCAGCTTGCCGGCGGTGTGGAACATGCCCGGGCCGTGCACGTGCAGCGCGAGCACCTGGGTCTCCTTGAACTCGTCGGGGCACTGGGTCTGGAAGTACTCCCAGTAGGCCTTGGACGTGGCCTCGGCGTTGTTCATCATGAACGGCAGCTCGAAGGCCTCGATGCGCGGGAAGCGCCCGGCCGTGTTGCCCGGCAGCGTCCAGACGATGTCGACCACGCCGTCGCGGGCCTGGTCGTACAGCTGCACCGGCGTGCCGCCGAGCTGCATCGCAGG
>Ga0068877_10003341_pt1 | contig 12745 bp, 9 predicted proteins | sample NOAtaG_FD_66437 | JGI IMG/M metagenome (GOLD analysis project Ga0068877, IMG submission 66437) | Freshwater lake microbial communities from Lake Erie, under a cyanobacterial bloom - NOAA_Erie_Diel6S_1000h metaG | ecosystem: Environmental > Aquatic > Freshwater > Lake | place: USA: Ohio, Lake... | reverse complement strand
TGCGCGATCTGTGCGAGCGTTACCCCGACAGGCCCATCCTCGGCTCGGGGGACGTTTGGGACGTGCACGACATTTTTAGGATGATCGCCTACACGGGTGTGAGCGCGGTCTCAGTGGCGCGGGGGTGCATCGGAAACCCGTGGATATTCCGGCAAGCCCGGCAGATGCTCGCCGGGCAGGCACCGACGGCACCGACGCTGGCCGAGCAGCGTGCGGTGCTGCTAGAGCACTTCGCCCTGTCGATGGCCCTCAACGGCGAGAAGCACGCCGGGCGCATGATGCGCAAGTTTGGGATCAAGTTTGCACAGCACCACCCCAAAGGTGAACAGGTGAAGTTGGAGTTTGCCCGCGTGAGCACGCTGGAGCAGTGGCGTGGGGTGTTGGATGCGTGGTACGCCGAGGGGGTGCCGGATGGCGCGGGGTGAGAACCGGATGCCCGGCTCGGAGAGCCGGGGTACCCGGCGATGCTCGGCTCGGAGAGCCGATCTACCCGCTGGCGATGCTCGGCTTGGAGAGCCGATCTACCCGTGGGATCTACCCGTGGGGTTTATTTGCCGGCCAGCACGCGGCGCATCGCGCGGATCGTCCCCTCGCTGACGTGGTGCTCAAGACCCTCGGCGTCCAACGCCGCGGCACGGGGTGGCACGCCGATGTGCAGCAGGAAGCGCAGCACCACCTCGTGTTTCTCCTGCGTTCGGCGGGCCAGCCGCCTGCCTGCAGGGGTGAGCGTCAGAGGCCGGCGCGGGCCAGGGTCGATCAGGCCCGCCTCGCGCAGACGCCCCGCAGCACGCGTAACCGTTACGTGCGAAACGCCCATGTGCCGGGCAAGGTCGCAGATTCGGCACAGGCCCGCACGGGCGATGATCGCGGCGACGGCCTCGACATAATCCTCGGCACGCTCGGCCCGGTGTGCCGCGCGCACCGCTAGGAAGCGACGCGACTGCTCAAGCTCGGCCCGGTCAGATGCCATCGGGGGATTATGCGCGGCGGGCGCGCAATTTCCAACCAGAAGAGTTTTACTCCAGAGGCCCTGAGGACCCAGATGTGGTGACTCATCGGGATAACTCAGAGGGTTGAGACTGGCGATAGGAAATCGTCGTGGGATCAATCCCCATCCCCACATGCCTTCGGCCCCAACGGGGCCGCGGGGTCTAGCCACGGGTGAAGCCCGCGCTTTTGCGGGCGCAACCCGTGGAAGCTCCTCGCCACGGGTTCCGGCGGGGGAGCCTCGCCTCCACCTGTGGCTACAACCCGCAACCCCTTCGGGTTTGAAGTCGCTGGAAGCCGCACGCAGCATCTCCTCCGCGTTCCTCCGCCAACTTCCGCACACTCCACGAACCTCTTTTCTCGGGTGCTTTATGTGGGCCAACCCCACCCCTGCCCCTCCCCTCGGGGGAGGGGTTACTGATGGACCTTGGCCGGCGCGTACCCTCATGGTCGTATGTCGAATCCTTATGATGTCGAGCTTCCTCCCCCGATCCCCGCGCTGCCCGGCGTGGTGGCGACCCGGCCGCATGTTGATGATGTCATCGACCTGCTCGCCCTGGCCCTGACCAACGCCGCCGTCGAGTGTGCACGGGCCTTCGGCGAGTTTCACCTGGCGCTCTCGGGTGGCAGCACGCCGATGCCCCTCTACCGCAGGCTGATGCTCGACCCGAGTTACCGCCACCTGCCGTGGGACCGCACGCATTTGTGGATAGTCGACGAACGCCGCGTGCCCTTTGACGACCCGCAGAGCAACTACCGGCAGATACACGAACTGCTCGTCGAAGACTCCGGCATCCCCAAGTCGCAGGTCCACCCAATCGAGGCGATGCGCCCCGACGCCGACCGGCACTACGAAAACGAGCTCCGCCAAGCCCTAGACTGGCGGCGGAGCAACCAAGACCGCCTGGACTTTGTCGTCCTGGGCATGGGTGCCGACGGGCACACCGCCAGCCTCTTCCCACGCTCGCGTGCGCTCCGCGATGCCTCGTCGCCCCCCAGGGACGTGCTGATCAACACCGGCCCGGAAGTTACGCCACCCGAGCGGGTTACGATGACGCCACATTTGCTCAACGGGGCCAGGCAGTTGGCGGTGCTTGTCTGTGGCCAGGGGAAGCGGCAGACCATCGCCAAGGTCGCCGCCGCCAGCAGGCTCGGCCAGCACGACATCGCCCTGGCCGCCGATGAACTGCCGATCCTCTCGATCCAACCCTCGGCGGGGATGCTGACGTGGTACCTCGACCACGCCGCGTGCCCGCGGGCAAGCACATGAATATCCCCACACCCAACCCGGCCATCACCTTCGGCGTCCTCTTCGAGGACGAGCACCTGATGGTCGTACACAAGCGTGCCGGCCTGGTTACCCAGCCGGGCAAGGGGCACGAGGACGACGCGCTCCTCAACGGCATCTGCGCCTACCGCGACGGCAAAGTCGGCAAGATGCTTGCACGCCTAGGCGAGCAGCGCGACTTCGGCCTCCTGCACCGCCTGGACCGCGAGACCTCCGGCCTGCTCTGCGTCGCGCTCTCGCCAGCCGCGTACGACGGGATGCGCGAACAGTTTGAGGGCAAAGAAGTTCGTAAGTTTTACTGGGCCATCACGGTCAAGGCACCACTCCAGCCTGCGGGGGTTATAAGTAGGCCGATTTTGGAGATCGAGCCAAAGAAACAGGGGGACAAGAAACTCGCCAAGATCAACCCCGCCGGCAAGCCCTCGGCCACGGCGTTCCGCGTGCTCGCAATCTCCCCCAACGGCGCGGTCGTCGAGTGCCGGCCACTCACCGGCCGGCTGCACCAGGTCCGCGTCCACCTCAACAGCATCGGCTGCCCGATCGTCGGCGACGGGCTCTACGCCCCCAAAAAAGTCTCAGCACTCTCCCCCCGCCTAGCCCTGCACGCCTGGCGCCTGGCCTTCACCCACCCGATCACCGACACGCCGATCGATTGCCGCAGTGAGTTCCCGAAGGACCTGCGGGGGGTGCTGCGAAAGTTGAAACTGGTGGCGCCGGATGGGGTGGCGGCGGGGATCTGAGGTGGTGGGTGAGGGCGGGTCAGCGTGGGGTAGCAAGTTATCCACCATCTATCCACAATCTGTCCACAGGAGAAAATAGGAGTTGCAAATCATTTTTGGTTCTGGTACGTTGAGTATGCCGTCGGGTGTTCCGAGGGCCGGATGAGTGGGCGTGCCGTGGAACGCCCGGGTGAAAGACTCGGCCAAGCCGAGTGAACGAGATAAGGAGCCTCGCGTGAACCTGTCGAAAGCGAAAGCACTTTTTGCCCCCCCCCCCATCAGCACCGTCGGCGTTTAATAGGGGTGCTGGACCCGGCGCCGCGGTCCGATGTGAAGATGTGCACACTGCTGTGGCGGTTTCGAGGCCGTCATCAAGTCGTTTGACGAAACAGATAGCCGCCGTATCCTTGTTTTTGCTCGGTCTGATTTTTGCCGCCCCGACAAGGGGTTCGACAGCCGGCTCAGACCCTGTTGTAGTTAACCGCGTCTCGCAGGTAGCAATCGACGACGTGGGGTGGAGGTTCACATGCGTCGTTGCGCAGAGTGGCCCTAATGCGAACGTGCAGGCGGTTGTTGCTATGCCGCACGTCGGAACAATCCACGGAGATAACCTCTCGGCAGTTCTCTATCAGGTAGATTCATCCTCCCCCGACGGATGGTCAGCCAAGGCCTTTGAGGATGCGACCAACGCGGAGGTTATCAAAACACTCATCCAGGCATATGGCATGTCCGAGGTCGACGCAGGCCCGTGGGTTTGGGATCGGAATGCCCCGTCTGTGGCCTCGGCAACAACCAAGGCCACGAAAAGCTACAACAAAGGCCTGCTCGTCGATGATGTTCTGTACCGCAATATCATCGATGACCCCAACGTTGAGAATATCGTAACATTTCTGGATGAAGTTGGCTACAAAGCCGCGAACATCGTCATTGACAAGAACTCCAACGCCTGCTCGCGCGGTGCGAAGCTCAACACTATCAAATCCGCAGTTGAGCGGTATGAGTCAGCGATCAAATTTAACAACAGTGAGTATGTTGCCGCGATCCAACAGATACGAACATCTATTGCGTCCTGCCTACCTTTTAGTTCTGTAGCTGAACAACAAAACCCCGTCCTAAGCGCGCTCGGCTTTGACCACTCTGCCAACCCTGCAACTCCAGCTCTGCGCTTGGCCGGACAGCCGGAGATCGGTCGCGTGGTCTCAGGGCGTGCCATATTAAACTCAAATGAAACGCCATTTACCCTGGAAGCTCATAAAATAATACCACTCCCGATTACCGAAGACATCATAGTGAATGCCCCAGAAATTGCATCTGCTATCGGAAGGAACGAACTAAAAATCGTCCTAACCTTCACTACGATCACATTGGCTGATGGAACCAAAACCCATGCAGTGTTAAATGTAATCACAGTCATCAAGGAAGGAAGAGAATCTACAGGCGCTCATTTGGTTGCGACCGACAAATCAGGCGACTGGCGGGAATGGAATCCGTATTACTGGTATTTTCCTTGCAGTGCTGCATGCAGAAGAGACCTCGCGGTTTGGCAGCTGGCTGGGCAAGTCGAAGAAGGTTGCTGGTGGAACTGTTTGTGGCAGGCGAATTTGGCTTGCTGTGTAACTCTTCCTTTGCTTACCGCCGCGGTTACTAATGCCATGAACGCATACTTTGCTTGCTGTATCGCAAACCAGTGGAAATGATGCAAGATCTGACAGGAAAAATTGTCCAGAAAGCGACGGAACGACCGGGAGCAGTCCCGGTTGTTCCATTTGGGTCGGCAAGCCGAGGTCGCGATGCCAGACGGATACAAATAGAACTTATCCGCAAAAGCCGAGGTGGTTTTTGGTTTGAGATAATCCCTCTTCTATTCCTCACCATTGCGGGCCTTATTTCCTTGATCGTGGCTGTGTATTTCGGAAGTCTGATTGGTCTGTTCGTCGCACTGATAAGCATTCCGATCGGGCTACGCGGTCTGTGGAAATGCTGGCGTTCGCCGAATGTTGGTTTAGATGACCATCATGTCGCCGAGATATTTATTTTGTTCTCCAGGTGTCCGTCGTGTTTCTATGACCTCGGCCCCCGGCTCAAAATCGACGACCAACCGACTACATGCCCGGAGTGTGGCTCGGTGTGGTCACGAAATCTTCGCACAGCGGCGAGAACGCTTGATCGTTTGCCCCAGGAACCATCGGCACTCAACGAGAAATCGCCCGGAGAATAACAACCGAGGGCCTCGCATGGCCCAAGCCCCTCTCTACCGCACAGCCTTAGAAAGGTCCCCTCACCCCACCAGCGGGTGGCTCACCACCACCATCGACGGCACAGGCGGGTACGGCAAGCGATAGCGGAACAGGTGCAAATCCGCCAGCCGCGTGCCCATCCGCGTCGCCGAGAGGTTCAGAACCTCTTCATAGTTTCCCAGCAGCGGCGTCGGGGCGTCGGCGTTGTTCAGGCCCAGGTCCAGCACCTCCGTCGGCACCGGGAGTATCGAGTTCTCACTCCCCGGCGAGGGGTGCGCGATCGAGCCGGGGAACGCGCTATAAACCTCGGCACGGATGTCCCTGGCGATCGGCAGGCTCCGGTGGATCAGCATATCGACGATCAGTTCCTCCGCCGGGGTGTTGACCGATACGCCGTGCTCGCCGCGCTCGCCGGGGGTCTCTGGGTGCATCGGCGCGTTGGCGATGCTCACCCACCCGCACATCGTGTCGACCGACCCGGCGTTGCCGACGCTCCCGCCGTCGAGTACGTACCGAAACGCGCCGCAAGCGTCCTGCGTCGTCCGCAAGGTGATATCCCTGGGCGAGCAGAACTGCCGCATGATCGGGGTGGGCGTGCCGTGGGCACTCTCTGACCCGAGGTCCATCGGCAGCACGCCCCTGCCAGCGTCCAGCACGTCCCCAGGCAGGCCCCCCCAGTTCTTGATCGATGCGATAGGCCAGGGCGTGCTCGGGCGCAGCCGGCAAAGGCCGATGAGCGCGCTGATGATCCCCAGGTCCAGCATCCCCGGCGACTTGCTCGGCACGACCAGGCGCGTAACCAGGTGCGCCTTGGCCCGCACCCCCAGCAGCGAGGCGTTGCACTGGAACCCACCCTTCCGGAAGGTCTCGAGTTTTTTGTGCGACGACTTCCTCGTCGGCACGCTGACGATCATGTCCAGCGTCTCCCTGTCCCCGGCGTGCTCTTGCACGAACCGCTCGAAGGCCTCCTGCGCGCTCCGCAGGGCCTCAAGCTTCTCGGCCGGTGCCCCGGCCTGGGACATCGCCCCGGCAAAGATGGAGATCCCCGCCCGGCTGGGCAGGTGCGTCAGGGCCTGCCAGGCGTTCTCCTCGCGCACAGCCCGGCTGATCCGCCAAGCGAGCGTCTTGTCCACGCCAAACCGCCTGGAAATCTCCTGCGGCTTGCGCAGGTCCCCGCCGACCGACGCAGCCAGCCCCGCCAGCGCACGCCGAAGGACGTGCACGCTCACCTGCCCATCCTGATTTTCAAGTTCGGTAATCATAAGGGGTGTCGTAAAGGGCAAACCATACGGTAGACCCAGACAAGATACCGCACAAACTGAGGAAACCAAAGCCGGTCAAATAATTCTGCCGAGAAATCTACAAAAAACACTTGCACAGATCGATTTTGGATGTAGACTGACGTTGGGGGGTCCCTTAGGAGGGACTTGGTGGGGTGTTTGTGCGGAGTTCCTTGTGCCTAGCCCGCCCGCATCGTCCAGTTAGTTACATGCCCAGTGACATCCCCAGTTACATTGCCCAGTTACATTGATTAGGAGGCCACCATGAAGACTCGAACCCTTGCCTTCGGAACTCTTTTCGTCGCCACGCTTGCCGGTTTGGCGTTGGGGCAGCCGACGCTGACCTCGCTTGGAACGGGCACGCCGCTGGGGGTAAGCAACCCGCAGGGTGGGACGGTCTACATCGGCGGTGCGGGTGGGACGGGGACGGCGAACGTAACGCGTTGGGCGCTCAACGGTGCCGGGCTTACGCTTAGTGATGCCGGGACCCCCGGCAACGGCTACATCTCTGCCGATGGTCGTTACCTGGCAACCTCAATCCTCAACGGGCCGACGCGGTTTGCGATCGGGAACTCGGCGACGGGCGTCTCCCCCGCCTTCTTGGCCCCCGGATATGCCGTGCCGACGCTGGTCCCCTCGTCGACGCAGCCTGGGGCGACGGAGTTTGGGGGCGCGCGTTGGGATGCGACAACCAGCACGCTGCTGAACATGGGTGTGCCGGGGATCATCGCGTATACCCCCAACTCTTCGGGGCTGGGCAACTCGGGTGTCTTTGGGCCAAGCTCCAGCGGCCAATCCACGGGCAACTTCCTGACGCCCAACGCGATCTCGGCCAATGGGCGGTACATCCTTGCGCTGGCGTATGTCAGTTCGTATAACCAGAACGGGACGCTCGGGACCGCGACGGGGCCAGGCACGAATATCAGCGCCAACTCGTTCTACTGGCGGCCGGTTGTGTGGGATTCGCAGGCCAACGCCGGGGCCGGGGCGATGACGGTCCTGCCCACGCCCTTCCGCACCGCAAGCGCGGCGGCCTCGACGCGCCGGCGCACGGGCAACCCGTACGCCATCAGTGATGACGGGCTGGTGATCGTCGGCGCGCAGGAGCACAACGCGAGCACCGGCGTGAGTGCCGATCCTGATGGCGGTCGCATCGTAATCTGGAACTACAACACCGCCACGAGCAACTGGGGGATGACGTATCTTCCCAATGGGAAGGCGTATACCCGTGCGCAGGTGGGTGATACCCCCGCGCTGGTTGGGCCGCTGACGAGCAGCTCGACGCCGGGCTCTTACCGCATGAACGCAGCGGGGACGATCATCGTCGGTCGGGCTATCACCGACCAGATCACTACGACGCTGGGCACATCGGGCACGGGTGATGACATCGTTACCGGCGGGACACCCTTCATCGGCAAGTGGACGTGGAACGCCGGGACCTCATCGTGGGACGGGCCCGTAAGCATCAACGTCAACAACATGGCCGCCGCGTCGTGGCTGCCGAGCAGTGTTACCAGCTGCGGCGCGCCGCCGAACATTTCTGTCAACGGGATGAGCGATGACGGGAGGATTGTCGTCGGCACGGCGACGTACAGCACCTGCGGCTCGTTCATGGCCGGGGGTTGGATCTGGACCGACCCGAGCGTTGCCGGCGGCACGGCCGGGGAGATCGTGGACTGGTACGACTACCTCGTTACTCTGGGTGTGCCCGGCGTGACGGCCGACTACGGCCCCACCGGCGACAACGGTGACACGACGCGCGGGCTGCCCAAGATCGGCTTCCCCTCGGCTATCTCCCCAGACGGGAGCGTGATTGTTGGGTTCCAGGGTGGGAACCAGCGGATCATCGGCGCGGTGCCGTGGGCATTGCGGCAGAGCAGCGCTAGCGCGTGCGTGGGTGCGACGATCGTGTCCAACCCTGCCGCGTCGTTCAACTTCTCTCGTTGCAGCACGCCGATCCTGAACGTCGCGGCCTCGGGCACACTGCCGATTACGTACCAGTGGTATAAGGACGGGTCCCCGTTGACCGACGGGACCACCCCCGCCGGGGGGACGGTTGTTGGTGCCAACGCCAGCCAGCTGCGTCTGAACAACGCCAAGGCCGGGGACGCGGGGAGTTACTACTGCGTTGCCACGGGCCCCTGTGGCACGCCGGCGCAGTCGACGGCGACGGCAGTGCAGCTCGACCCCACGGTCACGCTGAGCAACGACCTCTTCGCCACGGCGTTGCCCGTCGAGGAGGGGACGTTCAACTACAACGCCTGCGGGGCGTTTGTTGAAGACCCGAACTTCGGCCCGAGCACCTGCACGTTTGCTGTTACCACCGGGGACGTCTGGTACAACTACACCCCGACGTTCACGGGTGATGCCCGCATCGAGACGTGCGGTGCGGCGTTTGACACGATCGTTACCGTCTATGCGCAGGACGGCAGCGAGATCGCCTGCAACGACGACTACCTCACCGGGCCGTCGGCCTCTTGCAGCTCAAGCCGCAGCCGGGTGGCGAGGTTGCCCGTGGTGCAGGGTGTGCCCGTGAGCATCCGGATAGTTGTCAAGAGTTCGAGCATCTTCAGCAACGTGGGGCAGGTGAGGATTCTGCAGGCCCCCGCCGCCGCGGCCGGGGATTTGTGCGAAAGCCCAATACCTGCGGTGCTGGGGGCCAACGCCTTTGACACGACCGAGGCGACCAACAGCGGGGACAACGCCAGCTGCAACCTGGTGACGAACCTGAACACGCGCGACGTGTGGTTCTCCTACACGCCGGCGTACAACGGGACGGTGCGCGCTTCGACGTGCCCGGGGACATCGTTCAACACCGTCCTGTCGATCTACACCGGCTGCGGGGGCGGGGACATCGCGTGCAGCGACGATGTTGCCGCGGGCGTCTGCGGCACGGGCACGTCGACCCAGAGCGTCATCAGCAACTTCCCCGTCACCGGCGGCACGACGTACCTCTTCCGCGTGGCGGGCAAGACGCTGGGCACTTTCGGTGCCGGGACGTTCACGCTCGCCTACACCGCAACGCCCTGCGGGCTAAGCGACATCGCCGGCCCGGGGCAGTCGATCGGGGCTGACGGTCAGTTGACGGCCGACGACATCATCGTCTACCTGAACTGGTTCTTTGCCAGCGACCTGCGGGCCGATGTTGCTGGCCCCGGCCAGAGCACGACCCCCGATGGTCAGTTCACGGCCGACGACATCATCGTCTTCCTCAACCGCTTCTTTGCGGGGTGCTGAGGGAAGTGGTTGGGTGTGAGGTGTTGGGCCTAAGGGCCGAAGGCCGAACAAAGGTACCGAGGCATAAGTAGGTTCTTTGAGACAATCGAGATACCCCCTAGCCCTGGGCCGGAGCAATCTTGCCTGGGGTTTTTTGTTACCGCTGGCGGGTTTAGGTACCCCGGATTTCTGAGCCGGGACGGGTACCCCGGACCCCCGGGCCGGGCGTATTGGTTTTCGCATGGTCATTGCCCGTGCCAACCCCATCCATGCTCCTGTCCGCCAGAGCATGCTGGGTGGGGGGTTTGTATGATGGCAAATGCCCTCGCCCAAAGGTACCAAGCGTGTCGGCGTGTCGATGCGGGTGGAGCTGCACAAGCGTGGCCCGTTTCAGTCGTCGCAGCAGGAGGTCTATCTGGCCGTGATGCGCACGGCCAGTGTGCTCGGGGTTGCCTTTGACCGGTTCCTCAAGGGGCACGGGCTGTCGCAGGGTGGGTACTACGTGCTGCGGATCCTGCGCGGGGCCGGGGCGCAGGGGTGCTTGTGCAACCAGATCGGCGAGCACCTTGTTGCGCACGTTCCCGACGTTACCCGGCTGGTCAGCCGGCTTGAGCGGGCGGGGCTGTGCGTGCGCGTGCGCAGTGAGCAAGATCGGCGTGGTGTCTGCGTTCGCCTGACCCCGGCCGGTGAGGCGTTGCTGGCCTGGCTCGATGAGCCGATGCTCGACCTGCACCGGGAGCAGTTGCGGACGCTCAAGGCCGGGGAGTCGGCCGAGTTGCTCCGGCTGCTGTCGCTGTGCCGGGATGGGGCCCGGGAGCAGTCTCAGGGCCAGGGCTAAAGGGGCAATCGCCTCCATCTCGCCCAGGGTGGTGTTTGGCTCTACCCTTGCACCCATGCCGACGGCGATTCAGATCGACGACCTGGTCAAGACCTACACCCCTGGCGTGCAGCCGGCGGTGGATCATGTAACACTCTGTATCAACCCTGGCGAGTTGTTTTTTCTCCTGGGGCCCTCGGGCTGCGGCAAGACGACGCTGCTGCGGATGATCGCCGGGTTTATTGACCCCACGAGCGGGCGCATCGGGTTTGCAACGGGCGCTGCCGGGGGCGTGCGCGATGTTACCAACCTGCCCCCCAACGAGCGGAACACGGGGATGGTCTTTCAGAGTTACGCGCTCTGGCCACACATGAGCGTCTTTGACAACGTCGCCTTCGGGCTGACGATCCGCAAGATCAGCAAGGCCGAGATCGCCCGGCGTGTCGGCGAAGCACTCGAGATGGTCCAGATGGGGCACCTGGCCCAGCGCAAGCCCAACGCACTCTCGGGCGGGCAGCAGCAGCGCGTCGCGCTTGCGCGGGCACTCGTCGTGCGCCCCGATGTGCTGCTGCTCGATGAGCCGCTGAGCAACCTGGACGCCAAGCTCCGCACCGACCTGCGCAGCGAGATTCGGCGGATATGCAAAGGCTCGGGGATCACGACGGTCTACGTAACGCACGATCAGAAGGAAGCGCTGAGCATGGCCGACGCGGTCGCCATCATGCAGTCGGGGAAGGTTGTGCAGCAGGGCGCGCCGGGGGAGTTGTACCGCCGGCCAAAGTCGCGGTTTGTTGCTGAGTTTTTGGGAGAAGCCAACTTCATCCCCGGCACGATCGCCGGGGCACCCGGCCCAGGCGGGCGGGTCTCGGTGCAGACGGCGATCGGGACGCTCCAGAGCGGCAACACGCTGGCGGGTATCGCAGGTGGTGGTGTGGTCGTCTCGATCAGGCCCGAAGCATTTCGGCTGAGCGCTGGTGGTGGCACGCCTGGGGGCGTTAACCAGGTGCGTGGGGAGGTTGTAGAGGGGACGTATCTGGGGGAGATCGCGCAGTATGCCGTGCGCGTGGGGGATGGGTCGATGCTGAAGGTTGCACACTTAAACCCTGGGATGGTGGGGCTGAGCGCCAGGTCGCAGGTGGCCTTGGAGGTCGATGCCGAGGATGTGGTGCTCTTGCCGGGGGGGTGAAGGCCTGCACTACGGGTTAGTGCCTGGCAACGATCCTGAACTGCGCCAGCGTGTACCCGGCCAGCAGCAGCACCCCGGCGTAGATGACCAGCAGGCCGATGGGGCCGTAGGTGTGCGTGAGCGATTGCCCGGCGGAGATCGAGACGATCGCGCCGACGGCGGGGAGGAACGACCAGAGGTAGACGATCAACGGCGTCGCGTTGCCGAGCTTCATCCCCATCACCCCCCCGAGCAGGACCATGACCACGCACGCCAGCGACGCGGCAACGCGCTCGTGCTGCTTGCTGGTGATCTCGAACCGCAGGTCCTGCACAGCATCAGCCAGGCGTGCGGTCGCCTGCGGCAGTGGGTCGGCCTTGTTCGATGGCCCCGCAGTGGTGCGGGCGCGGGCCTGGGCCAGCAGGGCATCGACGCGGAGGGCGGCCAGGTCGGGCAGTGGGTCGATCGCGGGCTGCAGCGCGGAGATGGTCAGTTCGGTCAGTGTGCCGGCCAGTTCGTCTGGATCGACGGTCGCGGGGCTGCTGGTCGAGGGCGTGGTGGTGGTTGTTACGTTCTCCAGCACGAGGTTGAAGGTGGTGCCCGTGGCCTCGGTGCCCTTGGTGGGTGCGAGGAACGCGCGCTCGGCCTTGTAGGTGCGCGTGCGCTGCGGGCCGGGGGAGATGGAGACCTCGATGGTGCCGGCTTTGATGCCCGGTGCCGAGCGCGGCATGGAACTGGGCACCGGGATCAGCGCCAGCCCCGTCGGGCCAGGAGTTTTTTCCACCCCCGCAGCACGGATGATCACCGGGCGGCCCGAGGGGTCCGTCAGCGCCACCGCACCGCGCTGGGCTAGGTCTTGCCCGATCTGCTCGGCGGCGACGCGCTGGGCCAGCAGCACGGCCAGTTGCCGCTTCGGGTTAGCAACTAGGTTGAGCGCCTCGGGCTGCGCCTTGGCCTGGGCAAGTTGGCTGAAGGTGAGAAACTTCGGGTCGTCGCTGAACGCGCTGGGGAGCACAAAGCGGACCTCCGTCTGCTC
>Ga0068877_10003340_pt1 | contig 12746 bp, 6 predicted proteins | sample NOAtaG_FD_66437 | JGI IMG/M metagenome (GOLD analysis project Ga0068877, IMG submission 66437) | Freshwater lake microbial communities from Lake Erie, under a cyanobacterial bloom - NOAA_Erie_Diel6S_1000h metaG | ecosystem: Environmental > Aquatic > Freshwater > Lake | place: USA: Ohio, Lake... | reverse complement strand
CGCGTCGACCGCGCCCCATCGGGATCCGGATCCTCGGCGTCGGCTTCGCGCCTCCGCCTCGGATTTCGAATCCCTCTGATTGAACTGACTGCGTCCCGCATGGGGCGGCGACTCGGCCCGGCGTCGCCGAGCGCGGAGCGCGCGCGAGTTGTCCCCGACTGCGAGTTTCCAAACAGAACCTACAGGAACCGCTCGATCAACTTCCGCGAGTGCGGGTCGAGCGCGAAGCGATCCCGCACGCGATAGCTCAGCCCATGCGTGTCGGTGATCAGCAGGGCCCCGAGCGCGAGCCTGCGGATATCTTCCTCGCCCTTCAGGACGAAGCGCGCCTCGCCGCGGTCGGTCTCGACCGTCCACGTGCTCGGCGTGGAGAAGGTCGACACGCTCAGGATCCGCTCGAGGGTCGGGATGAACTCGCGGCTCGCAAGGTCTTCCTCGATCAACCTGCGCTGCGTCTCGGGCACGTCGGCGAGCCGCGCGAACCAGAGCACTTCATGTCCGTCGCCGCCGACGAGGCTCACGTCCTGGTCCGGCGCGCTCAGCGGGAATGCCCGCACCGGGAGGACGCCGGCATGCCGCGTGCCATCGGCAAGCGTGCAGACGAGCCGTCCGCGCGCATCGCGCTCGAGTGTGAACGCCGGCGTCGTCATGCTCCCGCCTCTCTGAGCGCCGTCGGCAACGCCGACGAATCCGCCTGCGCCTTGCGCTCCTCGTCGTTGCGCCTCGCCTGCGCTTCGTGGATGCGCCAGTACGCCCCTTGCCGCGCCATCAGCTCGTCGTGCGGCCCGACCTCGACCACTTGTCCGCGATCGAGCACAACCAGCCTGTCCGCCTTGCGCAAGGTCGAGAGCCGATGCGCGATCGCGATCGTCGTGCGGCCCTCGACGAGATTGTCAAGTGCAGCCTGGATCTCCTTCTCGGTCTCCGTGTCGACGCTCGAAGTCGCCTCGTCGAGAATCAGGATGCGCGGATCGATGAGGAGCGCGCGCGCGATGCTGATCCGCTGCCGCTCGCCGCCCGAGAGTCCCTGTCCACGTTCGCCGACGAGACTGTCGTACCCGTGCGGAAGACGCAGGATGAACTCGTGCGCCCGCGCGGCGCGCGCGGCGGCGACGATCTCCTCGCGCGTCGCGCCGGGCCGTCCGTAGGCGATGTTCTCCGCGATCGAACCGAAGAAGAGGAACGGCTCCTGCAGCACGAGGCCGATGTGGCGGCGATAGTCCGAGACGCCGAAACGACGGATGTCCGTGCCGTCGACGTGGATGCTGCCCTCGCTCACGTCGTAGAAGCGACAGATCAGGTTCACGAGCGTGCTCTTGCCCGAGCCGCTGTGGCCGACGAGGCCGATCATCTCGCCGGGACGAATGTCGAGGTCGAGTCCGCGGATCACCGCGCGGCTTCCGTAGCGGAATCCCACGTTCTTCAGCGTGATGTGGCCTTCGGGCTTGTCGATCTTCACAGGCTGCGAAGGTTCCGGCACGCTCGAGTTGTGGTCGAGGATGTCGAAGATGCGCTTCGCGCCCGCCGCCGCCTTCTGCGTGATCGACACGATCCGGCTCATCGACTCGAGGCGTCCGTAGAAGCGCCCGATGTAGGCGATGAAGGCGGTGAGGACACCCACCGTGATCTCGCCCTTGCTCACCTGCCAGATGCCGAAGGCCCACACGATGAGGAGCCCGACGTCCGTGAGGAGCGTCACGGTCGGCGAGAACAGGCTCCACGTACGGTTCAGACGGTCGTTCACCGCGAGATTGGCGCGGTTCGCATCGGCGAAGCGCTGCGCCTCGCGCTTCTCCTGCGCGAACGCCTTCACCACGCGGATCCCGGGAATCGTGTCGGCGAGGACGTTCGTCACGTCGCTCCACGCGCGGCCGATCTTCTCGAAGCCCATGCGCAGCCGGCTGCGCACGGCCTGGATCAGCCAGCCGATCACCGGAAGCGGCACGAGCGTCACGAGCGCAAGCCACGGATTGATCGAGAAGAGGATGACCGAGGTCATCACGAGCATCACCACGTCGGTGATGAAGTCGAGCGCATGCAGCGACAGGAAGATCGAGATCCGGTCGGTGTCGGATCCGATGCGCGCCATCAGGTCGCCGGTGCGCTTCGCACCGAAGTAGTCGAGGCTCAGGCCGAGGAGATGCCCGAACGACGTGGTGCGCATGTCGGCCGCAATGCGCTCGGAGACGAGCGCGAGAAGCCACGTCGTCATCCAGCCGAGGATCCATGCGAACACGGCGGCGCCGAGGAGTCCGCCGAGAAGCCACGCGACGCGCGTCGCCTCGATCACCTTTCCGCTCTGGAAGGGAATGAGGACATCGTCCATCAGCGGGATGGTGAGATAGGGCGGAACCAGTCGCGCGGCCGTCGCCGCAAGCATGAGCGAGATCCCGAGGAGGAGCTTCCATCGGTAGGGATGGGCGAAGCGCCACAGCCGCAGCAGCACCCACGTCGACGGCGGCGAACGGAGTTCGCGCTCGCATGCGGGGCACTCGTCCGAACCCTCGGGCAGCGCTGCGTTGCAGGTGGGGCATGCCGCGGGGAGATCGTTTCCTGCGGGCGGCGCGCCGTGGAGAAGCGCATGCTGCACCGCCTCGAACTGCGTCGCGAAGCGCAGCGCCGCCGCGTTTGCGTCAAGCGTGAAGCGCCAGAACTGGAGGCGCCGGTCGCCGTCGAGGAGTTCGAGCATCCCAAGCCCGGCATGGTCGCTGTGGCGAAGCGTCAGCGCGGTGGCCCCGGGCCTTGCGAGCGGCCAGACGCGCTCGCCGCCTTCCGTTCGGTCGATCAAGGCCCCTGGGGTGAGTTCGACCCTGCCCCTGGCGTACCGAAGCCGCCTGTCGAGGTCGACTTCGAGCGTTGCGGTGGCCGGAGGGGGGATGGTCGTCATCGGGGGAGGGAGCGCGGAAGGGGGAAAGTACGAAAGATTGGTCGCCCGAGGGAATGCCCGGTCGCTCGGACACGCCATTTGCCGCCTCCCGCCGGGCCCCTTCGGGGCTCGGCTGTCTCGTTCCCGGGGTCTCGTTCCCGGGGTCTCGTTCCCGGGGTCTCGTTCCCGGGTCGCGGGAGCCCGGGTGTCGGAAGTTCGCCCGGGGCTGGTCGTTCAAGCCGGTGTGCGCGCCGGGTCGTGAAGTCGGCGCACCGAGTCGAGCTTTGACGGTGTGGACCCTCGGTCATGTGGAACTTGGGTCGTGTGGAACTTGGGTCGTATGGAACTTGGGTCGTATGGAACTTGGGTCGTATGGACCTCGGACGTATCGGCGCGCTGCGCAACAAGCATGGACCGGCTCACGATGATTCGCTCACCCTTGCGACGGTACAGTATGGACAGTGCTTCGAACGCAACGGCCCGCAACGACGAACGCGGTGCAAGTTCGAGGCAGAACGCCATGGACGACCTTCGACTGCTGCGCATCAACTACCTGCGTGGCCCCAACATCTGGACCTACCGGCCCGCGCTCGAAGTGTGGCTCGACCTCGGAAGCCTCGAGGATCGACCTTCGAACACGATTGCCGGCTTCAACGACCGACTCGTCGCCTTGCTTCCCGGCCTTGAGGAGCATCACTGCGGCGTCGGCGAACGCGGCGGATTCCTGCAGCGGCTCGCATCGGGAACGATGGCCGGCCACATCCTCGAGCACGTCATCATCGAGCTCTTGAACCTCGGCGGCATGCCGACGGGCTTCGGCCAGACCCGCAGCACGTCGCGCCGCGGCGTCTACCGCATGGTCTTCCGGGCACGCGACGAGCGCGTGGCGCGCATCGCGCTCGCGGAAGGGCATCGGCTGCTCTCGGCCGTCCTCCGCGGGGAGGAGTTCGAGGTGGCCGACTCGATCGAGGCCGTCCGCGACGAGGTCGACCGCAGCTACCTCGATCCGAGCACCGCCTGCATCGTCGCGGCGGCCACCGAGCGCCAGATCCCGCACATTCGCCTGAATGCGGGAAGTCTCGTCCAGTTTGGCTACGGGGCGCGGCAGCATCGCATCTGGACCTCTGAGACCGGCCACACAAGCGCGATCGCGCAGGAGATCACCCGCGACGAAGTGCTCACGCGGTCGCTGCTTGCGACCTGCGGCGTGCCGGTCCCGAAGACGACGGTCGTCCGTTCTGCGGACGAGGCATGGGAGGCCGCGCAGGAGATCGGGCTGCCGGTGATCGTGAAGCCGACCGAGTCGAGCACCGCGCGCGGCATGCTGCTCGACCTCTCGACCGAGGATGCGGTACGGGCCGCGTATGCGAGCATCGCGGCGCAGGATGCGGAGGCGATCGTCGAGCGCTCGATTCCCGGCACCGAGCACCGTCTGCTTGTCGTCGGAGGCAAGGTGGTCGCGGCCGCCCGCGGCGACGGCTGGTGGGTGACGGGCGACGGCCGCTCGAACGTGCAGGATCTCGTCGATCTCCAGATCAACGCCGAACTTCGCCGTCGCGACCGCGGCGGGATGTCGTCGGCGCGCATTCACTGCGCGACCGACCGGACGGTGCTTCTCGATCTCAAGCGTCAGGGGCTCGCGCCCGACAGCGTCCCCGTCGCCGGAAGCCGCGTCCTGATCCAGCGGATCGGCGCGAACGCGACCGACTGCACCGACGACGTGCACCCCGAGGTCGCGCGCATCGTCGCGCTGGCGGTGCGCGTGGTCGGCATCGACATCGCCGGCGTCGACGTGGTGGCGCGCGACATCGCGCGGCCGCTTCGCGACCAAGAAGGCGCGATCCTCCGCGTGAACGCGGGGCCCGGCCTCCTCATGCACCTGACTCCCGCGCTTGGGTCGCCGCGACCTGTGGGTGAGCGGATCGTCGAGCACCTCTTCCCCTCAGGCGACGATGGCCGCATCCCGATCTTCGGCGTCGCTGGCTCGCGCGACACCGGCCACATCGTGCGGCTCATCGCCTGGCTCATGCACCTCGGCGGCCTGCACGTCGGGCTCGCGTGCCGCGCCGGGCTTTGCCTCGATCGGCGCAAGGCAGATGCCGGCGATGGCACCCGCTGGGAGTCGGCTCGACGCCTGCTCATGAACCATCTGGTCGAGGCCGCGATCTTCGAGACTCCTGCGTCGTCGATCCTGCGCGATGGCCTGCCCTACGATCGTTGCGAGGTGGGCGTGGTGCACGACCTCGATGGGCATGAGCGGCTGGCGGAGTTCGACGTCGTCGAGCGCGACCAGATGTTCAAGGTGATGCGCACGCAGGTCGATGCGGTCCTTGCACGCGGTGCGGCGGTGCTGAACGCGGCGGATCCTCGGATCGTTGACATGGCGGAACTCTGCGACGGCGAGGTCGTGCTCTACGGGCTCGACGAGCGCAACCCCGCGATCGTCGCGCATCGCACGCTGAGCAGGCGCGCGGTGTTCGCGCGCGGCCGGTCGATCGTGTGCGCGACCGGCGCGGGCGAGACGGTGCTCGCCGATCTCCTCGAAGGTGTTCACGGGCATGCCCGCGAGGTTGCTCGCGGGGACGGCGCGCGCGCATCGGCCGACGAGGCGACGCTCGCGGGCGTCGCGGCGGCGTGGGCGCGCGGGCTCGAACACGACGTGATCGTGACGGGCGTCGCGACCTTCCGGAGCGATCTCGATCCCTTCTCGCAGCTGATGGCCGACGACCGAACCGCGGCGGGCACGGCGAAGGGCACCTGACGAACAGCGCCGCAGCGCGCGTCCGCGCGTCGGCGGCAGACAGACGACTCGATCCATGGAACTCAATCGAATCAAGGCCCTGCGAGGGCCGAACCGCTGGAGTCGACACACCGCCATCGAGGCGCTGGTGCATTGCGCGCCATCCGAACGGTCGATCGCGGACATCCCCGGCTTCGAGACGCGGCTCCGCGAGTGCTTTCCCCACATCGGCGTCCTCGCCAAGGGGCGCAACGGCGAGAGCTCGCTCGCACATGTCCTCGAGGCCGCGGCGCTTGCGCTTCAGGAGGAGGCCGGTTGCCCGGTGACCTTCTCGCACACCGAGCCGACCATGGAGGACGGAGCGTCGTTCGTCGTCGTCGAGTACGGCGAAGAGGACGTGGGACGCAAGGCGATCGCCGAGGCGCGCGCGCTCATCGAGGCCGTGATCGCCGGCGCGCCCTTCGACGCCGAGCGCGCCGTCGCCTCGCTGCGCGCGCTCGATGAGGACGTGCGCCTCGGCCCGAGCACCGGCTCGATCGTCGTCGCGGCCGCCGCGCGGGGCATTCCGTTCCAGCGACTCACGCAGGGAAGCATGGTGCAGTTCGGGTGGGGCTCGCGACGGCGCCGCATCCAGGCGGCGGAGATCGACGCGACCGGCGTCGTGGCGGAGTCGATCGCACAGGACAAGGATCTCACGAAGGCGCTTCTCTGGGCAGGCGGTGTTCCCGTGCCGCGCGGTCGTCCCGTCGACTCGCTCGAGGACGCGTGGAGCGTCGCGCTCGAGGTCGGCCTGCCGGTCGTCGTGAAGCCGCTTGACGGAAACCAAGGCAAGGGCGTGACGGTGAACGTCGACACGCGCGAACTGATGGAGGTCGCGTACAAGGCCGCCGCTGCGATCGGTCAGGTGATGGTCGAGTCGTGTCTTCCGGGAAACGACTTCCGCCTGCTTGTGATCGGCGATCGACTGATCGCCGCCGCGCGGCGCGATCCGCCGTTCGTGACGGGCGACGGGACGCTCACCGTGCGCGAGCTCGTCGCGAAGGTGAACGAGGATCCGCGCCGCGGCGAGGGACATGCGACGAGCCTCACGAAGATCAGGCTCGATGCGATCGCGCTTGCCCGGCTCGAACTGCAGGGCCTCGCGCCCGAGTCGGTGCCCGAGCGTGGCCGGCGCGTGGTCCTGCGCAACAACGCGAACCTCTCGACCGGCGGCACCGCCACCGACGTCACCGACGACGTGCATCCATCGGTCGCGGAGCGCGCCGTCGCCGCCGCGCAGATCGTCGGCCTCCACGTCTGCGGCGTCGACGTCGTCTGCGACAGCGTGATGCGTCCGCTCGAGGAACAGGGCGGCGGCATCGTCGAGGTGAACGCAGCGCCCGGACTGCGCATGCATCTTGCGCCCTCGCACGGCCGCGGCCGCCCGGTCGGCGAAGCGATCGTCGGGCTTCTCTATCCGCCCGGCGAGGACGGCCGCATTCCCGTCGTCGCGGTGACCGGCACCAACGGCAAGACGACCACCGTGCGCATGATCGCGCACTTCTTCGCGGAAAGCGGGAAGTGCGTGGGATTCACCGGCACCGACGGCGTCTACGTCGGCGGGCATCAGATCGACAGCGGCGACTGCTCGGGACCGAAGAGCGCGCGCAGCGTGCTCATGCATCCGGACGTCGAGGCGGCGGTGCTCGAGACCGCGCGCGGCGGCATCCTCCGCGAGGGGCTCGGCTTCGACCGCTGCCAGGTCGCGGTCGTCACAAATCTCGGCGAGGGCGACCACCTCGGCATGCACCACATCCACACCACGGAGCAGCTCGCCGCCGTGAAGAGCGTGATCGTGCAGGCGGTGCCGGCGACGGGGGCGTGCGTCCTCAACGCGGCAGATCCAAACGTCGCGGCGATGGCGCGGCTCTGCCCCGGCGAACTCATCTACTTCTCCGCGGCGAGGCATCATCCGGTGCTCGAGCGGCATCGCGCGCAGGGGAGGCGCTGCGTGTTCGTCGATGGCGGCGACATCGTGGCGGCGCACGGGCAGCAGATCCAGCGCATTCCGCTGCGCGACATCCCCATGACCCGCGGCGGGACCATCGGATTCCAGATCGAGAACGCCATGGCCGCGGTCGCTGCGGCGTGGGCGTGCGGCATCGACTGGAGCGTGATCCGGCGCGGCGCGGCCACCTTCCAGAGCGATCGCCGCAGCGTGCCGGGACGATTCAACATCATGGAACACCGCGGCGCGACGGTGATCGTCGACTACGGACACAACCCCGATGCGATGCGGGCGCTCGTGCGCGCCGTCGAGGCGATGCCGCTTGGCGATGGCGGCCGGCGCTCGGTCGTCATCAGCGGCGCGGGTGACCGGCGCGACGAGGACATCCGCGGCCAGACGCAGATCCTCGGCGCTGCGTTCGACGACGTGGTGCTCTTCCAGGACGCGTGCCAGCGCGGCCGGGCCGATGGCGAGGTGCTGGCGTTGCTTCGCGAAGGGCTCCGGGGCGCCGCGCGGACCGCGCAGATCGACGAGATCCGCGGCGAATTCGCCGCGATCGACCTGGCGCTCGAGCGACTTCGGCCGGGCGACCTCTGCCTCTTGATCGTCGATCAGGTCGAGGAAGCCCTCGCGCACATCGAGGCGCGCAGCGCTACCTGAGGTCGCGAAGCGCCGGGTGCTCGAAGAGCAGTCCGCCCACGTAGCGCGCGCCGGGCGCCGTGAGATGCATGCCGTCCTCGGAGATGAGCTTCCCGTCGGGAGTGAGAAGCGGGACCCGGCCATCCTCATCGATCAGCATGCCGAGGAGATCGATGAACTCGGCATCGACGATCCGCGCGCGGTCGAGTTCGTTCTGGACGCGGACCGACTCCACGACCTTCGGGCGGAAGTTGCGCCGCGACGCACCGCGTTCGGCGAGGAGCGCGTTCGGATTCCAGCCGAAGTTCTTCAGGCCCACGACGACGATCCGCGTCGCGCCGAGTTTCCGGTAGAGCGCGACGTCTTCGGCCCAGCACTCCGTCTCGAGCGCGCCGAGCACGAAGATCGCGATGTCGGATTCGGCAAGCGCGCGGCGGGTCTTCTCGGGAATCGCCTCGACGCTTCCCTTGCAGGAAATCTCGTCCTTCCGGGAGACCTGGTGGTACGAGAGCTCGTAGTTCGCCAGATAGCCGTTCTCGAGTATGCAGTTGCCGACGTCGCGCGCGTAGCTGTTGCCGACGATCAGGACATTTGGCTTCGTCGCGTCCGTGAACGGCGCATCGAGATACGAATAGACGCGGTTTCCGTACTCCTTGCGGCGCATGAGCCGGCCATCGCTGTTGACGGCCTGGCTGAACTCCGGGACCCGCCCCGGAAAGCCGCCCTTGCGGTCCACCATGAAACCGGCTGCGGCAAGGCCTGCGCCGCCGAGGACCGTGAACGCGAATACCTGTGCGCGCGTCCAGCCGCCGCTCTGGCGGAACGGGCGCTCGACGAATCGCCAGGAGAGGTAGGCAAGCGGGAAGGCGAGCGCCAGCGCGCCGAGCGACATCAGGAGCGTGGGATGCTCCGCGCTCATCAGCCGCAGGAACGCGAGGAGCGGCTGATGCCAGAGATAGAGGCTGTAGCTGATGAGCCCAACTCCGACGACGGCCCGATGGCATAGGAGCCGCGCGGCGGGCATCGTCTCGCTGGCGAAGGCGATCACCAACATGGTTCCCACGACAGGCACGAGCGAGAGCGCGCCGGGTAGCCGGGTTGAGCCGTCGAAGAGTGCGACCGACGCGGCGATCATCGCGAGGCCGAGGATCGCGAGGAGTCCGCGCGCGCCTGCGCTGAAGTGCGCGCCGAGGTCGCCGCGGCGCGACTCGGCGTAGGCGAGGATCGCGCCCGCGAGTAGCTCGAACGCGCGGGTATGAAGCATGAAGAAGGCCGTCTGCGGCGAGCGCGACATCGTCCATTCGGCGAGCGCGAGGCTCACGATCGCAGCGCCGCCAAGCGCCCAGCCGGTCCAGCCCCGCCGATGCACCGCAAGCAGGATCCACGGGAAGATGAGGTAGAACTGCTCCTCGATCCCGAGGCTCCAGGTGTGAAGCAGTGGCTTCAGTTCCGTCGAGATGTCCCAGTAGCCGGATGTCAGGAGCAGCAGGATGTTGTTGGCGGAGAAGACCGTTGCGAACGTGCTCTGGCCGAGGTTCTCGAAGGCGTCGGGGAGAAGGAGGAACCATCCGGGAATCAGGCAGGCGAACAGCACCAGATAGAGCGCGGGAATGATGCGTCGCGCCCGCCGCTCGAGGAAGTGCACGATCGAGAAGCCACCCTTGTCGATGTCGCGCAGCAGGATGCCCGTGATCAGGTAGCCGCTGATGACGAAGAAGACATCGACGCCGACGAATCCGCCGGCGAAGCCCGGCACTCCGGCGTGGAAGGCAAGCACGGGCAGCACAGCCCATGCGCGCAGTCCATCGACTTCCTTGCGATACCGGAGCAACTGTCGCGCGCCTTTCTGTCGGAGTCCCTGCAGCACTGCGACGTCGGAAGCCGGGAGGGTAGCGTGGCGTGGCGCCGGCCACCTGAGATGGGAATCGCCCGCGATTCCCGAAGCATCCCCTCGCCCATCCCTTTCCGAGCGGAGCGTGGCCCCTGCATGCACCGCGCTGGCCAGCGGCGTGTTGGCGGCCGTCAGCCCCAGTTCGTCAGCAGGACGCCGATGTCCGACGACGAGGTGAATCCATCGCCATCGAGGTCCCCATCCGGGGTGCCCCACGTGCTGAGGAGGATCCCGAGGTCGACGGAGTTCACCACGCCATCGCCGTTGAAGTCGCCGGGCTTGCGGCATGTCATGCACTGCGTCTCTGCCTGCGCGGCGCAGGTGTTGTCCCATTCGATGTTGCAGCAGAAGCTGTCGGCCGCGCAGATGAGTTCGCAGCAGGCGGCGTCCGAGCACGCGGCCGTCGCGTGACCGGTGCAGCAGTCGCCGGCGCCCGGGGCGCCGCAGACCTCAGAGCACGGTGCGCATGCGGTCATCGCCGCCTCCGCGCAGTTTGCGTCCCACTCCGATTCGCAGCAGAACGGATCTTGCGCGCACACGGTCGCGCAGCAGGTGGCGTCCGAGCAGGAAGGCGTCGGATGCGCCGCGCAGCAGTCGCCGCTCGACGCGGCTCCGCATCCCGGGCCGCAGACGCCGCAGACTTGCCGCGCCGTCTGCGCGCAGGCATTGTCCCACGCCTGCGAGCAGCACACGGGGTCCACGAGGCAGATCGAGAGGCAGCATCGGTCGTCGGAGCAGCCTGGCGTCGTGCGGGCGGTGCAGCAACTTCCGGCCGCCGGGTTGCCGCACGCGCCGCCGCAGTCGCCGCAGAGGATGTCGGCTGCTTCCGCGCAGGTCGCGTCCCACTCTTCGTCGCAGCAGAAGCCGTCGAGCGAGCAGACGGCAGAGCAGCAGAGTTCGTCCGAGCAGGATGGCGTGGTCTTGGCGGCGCAGCAGCCTCCAGTACCCGGCTCGCCGCAGCCGATGCCGCACACGCCGCAGATCTGGGTTGCCTTGTTCGCGCACACGGCGTCCCACTCCGATTCGCAGCAGAACGCGTCCATCGCGCAGACGGCGTTGCAGCAGGTGGCGTCGTCGCAGGAGGGCCCGTCGTGCGGCACGCAGCATGCGCCTGTGATCGGGCTCCCGCACTCGTCCGCGCAGACGCCGCAGTATTCGATCGCAAGCGACGCGCAGCTTGCGTCCCACTCGACGTCGCAGCAGAAGCTGTCGGCGGCGCACACCGGCACGCAGCAGGCAGGGTCGGCGCAGGCCGGGGTCGCGTGCGCCTCGCAGCAGTTCCCGGCGGCCGGGTCGCCGCAGCCAACGCCGCAGACGCCGCAGACGATCTGCGCGTTGAACGCGCATTGCGCGTCCCACTGCGTCTGGCAGCAGAACGGGTCGACCGAGCAGAGTCCTTCGCAGCAGTCGGGGTTGTTGCACCCCGGCTCGTTGTGTGGAATGCAGCAGTCGCCGCTGTCCGGGTCGCCGCAGGGATCGGCGCAGATGCCGCAGATCTGTTCAGCAGCAGCGGCGCAGTACTGATCCCACTGGCCATCGCAGCAGAAGGCATCCTGCGAGCACACGATCGAGCAGCAGGGTGCGTTCGAGCAGGCCGGCGTCGTCTTCGGTGCGCAGCAGTTGCCAGCGTTCGGATTGCCGCAACCGACGCCGCAGACGCCACAGTAGGTCTGCGCCGTCGCGGCGCACATCGCGTCCCAGCGCGTGGTGCAGCAGAAGGGGTCGGCCGCGCAGATCGCCTGGCAGCAGTTCGGCTCTGAGCAGCCGCGACCGTTGTGCGCGAAGCAGCAACTCTGCTGGATGCCGCACTGCGCGAAAGCACTCTTCGCCGAGGCCAGCGAAAGCGCAAGCGCGAGCACGAGCATGGCCACGGCGCTGCGCGCGAACTCGCACGCGCGGATGGCGGCCGGACGTGCGGCGGCGTGAGGATGCTTGGTGCGGCAGGCTGACGACATACGACTCTCGTCCGCTCAATCCAGAGCTGGCTTTGGGATCGACGCTCCCCCCAATCTCGTTGGGGTTGGGAGACCCGCCGACTATGACGCAGGAATCTCCGTAAGTCATGGTGGAGAGGGCGTTTACTCTAAATTGGCCTTCCCGCGTTTCCCGATGCGGGGCCATGTCCCATAGGTGGTCGAGGGGGAGGTCCTGAAACCAGAAGCGGGAGGCCGGGGCCGCGAGGGGGGCGCGTACCGGGGCGAGGCTCTGTCTGACGGATCTGCCGGGGTTCGATCCGCACGGCATTCCGGCAGGCCATGATCAACCCATGATCAACCCATGATCAGGCCATGATCAACCCATGATCAGGCCATGATCTGTCGTCCTCGGGTTCAACTCGATGCATCGCGCCGTTGGATCGTTGGGGATCCAGCTTCGTTCCCCCTCTTTCACACCCGAGCGGCGACGGAGGGGTCGCGCGGCAGGAAGGCATCGTCGTCGCGAGCGGGCATGGACGTGGTATACTCTCCTCCCGCTTCGGACGTGAGAGCCCGAGGCGGTCTGCGCTGGTTGTCGACGACCTCGATTTCACTCGCAGACCACACGATGGCCCCATCGTCTAGCCTGGTTCAGGACATATCCCTCTCACGGATAGAACAGGGGTTCGAATCCCCTTGGGGTCACT
>Ga0068877_10003339_pt1 | contig 12748 bp, 10 predicted proteins | sample NOAtaG_FD_66437 | JGI IMG/M metagenome (GOLD analysis project Ga0068877, IMG submission 66437) | Freshwater lake microbial communities from Lake Erie, under a cyanobacterial bloom - NOAA_Erie_Diel6S_1000h metaG | ecosystem: Environmental > Aquatic > Freshwater > Lake | place: USA: Ohio, Lake... | reverse complement strand
GGTCAGCAGACGCAGTTTAATCCTCTGATTAGTACTCTGCTTAATCAGTATCGTTTGTCGAAGGGGCCGAGTAAGACTACTAAGACGTATGAGGAGATGCTGAAGGGGTTGCCTTCTCAGGAGAAGATTGGTGGGGCGTATCAGACTGCGATGCAGAATCTTGCTGGTTATATGCAGAGTCTTGATACTACTCGTGGTGCTGGTGGTGTGAGTGAGGCTATTAGTGCTATTGGTGGGGCTATTGGTGCTGCTCCGGGTGTTGCTGCTGATGTTGCGGGTGCTGCTGGTACGCTTAGTGGTGTTGGTGCTGCTGGTGGGGATGTTATGTCTAAGGCTATTCTTGGTGGTGCTCAGGCTCGTTTGGCTGGTACGGCTGCTCAGCAGATGCAGTCTGCGGCTGAGAGGGCTATGCAGATGCGGCTTGGTTTGGCTGAGTCTCAGGAGGCTGATACGGCTGCTCGTCGTGCTCTTGGGTTGCAGTTGGCTCAGGCTAGGACTCAGAAGGCTGGTGCTGCTCCGAGTATGTTGGAGTTGTATTCTACGTTGTTGGGTATTCGCGGGCAGGAGAAGGCTTTGCGGGGTTTTAGTGGTGGGGGAGACACTATTGAAACGCCTCCTCCCCCTGTAACTGGAGGATTAAGCCCTCGGCAGTTAAAAAGCGTTCAAAATAGTGCTGCAAATAAATATTTAGAGGGGCTTTCTGCGGGTTATTTTGGTTAATATTATTAGTATTTAGGCCGTCTTTTGACGATGTTCCGGTATACTAGATTGGAGAATGTAATGGCTGAGGGACGTAATACTGCGGGTGGTGTAGGTACTGCTGGGCTGCGGTGGTGGCAGGAAGGCAGCACAGAAAAGAAGCCCGCTTATTTTACTAAGGATGCTTCTGGTAGTTTTTGGAAGGCTCAACGGCCTCTTCAACAGCGGGCCGGAAAGTATTACAAGAAGCAGTTTAGGCTTATTGATGATCGTAATACGTTTTATCAACAGTATAATCCTGATACGCAGGAGCCTAAGTATACGTTTGCTGAGGCTATGCGTCTTTCTCCGTTCGGGTATACGGGTATTTTTGGTAGGTCTAAGTCTAAGCAGACTCTTGGCCTGATTGGTGAAGAGTGGCAGCGAGCGTACGCGCTTGATCGTCTTCGTAAAAATAAGGAGATGCTTGCGTTTAATGTTGTGGCGAATACGTCGCCTACTGTGCTTAAGGATATTGCTGCTGCTGATCTTATTGCTCCGGGTATGCAGAAATATAATAATCTTGCTGGACTCTACTCTAAGTTTAATGATAAGTATGGTGTTAAGGGTGAAGGTTATGTAGACCAGTATGGGCATCTTCCCGAAGTAGGAACCAAGTATGGTATCCTCTTCAATACGGATCTTAAGAAGGTTCGTAAGGATGACGCTGATGTGACGTATCAGAATAATCTTGTTAAGGCTAGTGTTGCGGTTGCTAAGGATCTTAATAAGATGTATAAGGATACTGGTAATAATGCTTTTCAGGCTCTTGGTTTGAAGTTTCTTGCTGCTAAGGATTATCAGATTAAGTCTGCTAGGGGCGAGTATAATCCTGAGCGTGTGAAGGAGATGGAAGCGCGGTTGAATGATTATCCTGCTATGATGCAGGAGATTGCTGCTGCGCTTGGTGGCGAGTCGCAGACGAAGTATTCTAGTATTGCTACGGGTATTGTTGGCGCGACTGTTGGTCTTCTTGCTCAGGGTCCGGCTGGTATGGTTCCGGGTTATCAGATGGGTGCTTCTAAAGCGGGTAATGATAAGGCTAGCAAGGCTCTTGATTATATGAATAGTCTTGCTGAGTCTGATGCTCTGCGTGGTCGTAAGACGTATTGGACTAGTCTTGATGGCGGCCTTAGCCAGTTAGGCACTATTGGTCTTACGGGTAACTTCCTTCGTGGTGTTGCCCGGTTTGGGCTTGGTTTGCCTGCTGGTATTGCTCTTGCCGGTGATGAGGGGTATCTTGCTGGTAAGGAGACTGTTAAGTGGGCTAAGGCTGAGGGTAAGTATGATTGGGGCGATGGCGTAGATTTTAAGTTGGGTGATGCTATTTGGGCTGATTATGCTCAACGATATTATGATCCGTTTGCTAAGGATGAGACTGGTCGTGGTCGTTCTTGGGCAGAGGGTATTAAAGATCCTGATTCGTGGGATCGTTTTGGTGAGAAGATTAATGAGGATCCAGCAGCGTATGTGTTGGATGTTCTTGATATTGCGCCTGTGGTTGGTGCGGCTGCTAAGAGTGCTAGTATTGCTAGTACGGCGGGTCGTACGGCTCGTATTCTTGGTGGGTCTGGTCGTATGGGGGTAACTACTGCTGAGCGGGCCGCTTGGAAGGATGCGCGTCAGGTTGTGTCGTATGATGAGGCTGTGGATAGGCTTAATAATGTTCGTGGTTTGGAGCAAGTCTTTGGTCGGGCTGCCGATCCTAAGACTATTGAGGCTGCTGAGGCGGCTGTGCTCGCCGCGAAGTTTGATGCTGCTCCTAGTGCTCGTACGTGGCGTAAGACTGTTCGTGCTGCGTATAATGGGGATACTCTTGCTGCTAACGAGTTGAGTCGTTGGAGGGCTATGGGTATGGAGTTTAATGGTCTTGAGCGCGGTATTGGTGTTCGTGCTAGCGCGTTCTTTGAGCCTCGTACGAAGGTGCTGGAGAAGCCTGAGAGTGTTGCTGAGGCTAGTCCTATGGCTGTGTATCGTTTACCTGCTTCGCCTATTATTCGTGGTGCTAAGGAAGCGTTTTTCTGGATTGGTAAGGGCGTTGATAAAGCGGCTCAGGCTGGTGCTGAGAAGAGTGGTCTGACGGGTAGGCTTGCTGCTAAGTTTGTTGATATGCCGTTGTTATCGTATCGTTATAATTATACGAAGGCAATTAAGAATGAGGCTGTTAACGAGTGGGGTGATATTAATACTGAGATGCAGCGGGCGGCTAGGTTGTTGCAGTTGGATCGTGAGGCTGATTTGACTCCGACTATGCGTCGCGCTATTGAGTCTGATTTGTTTGGTGGTACTGGTGCTACTCCGCTTCAGTATCCGGCTGTTCAGCGTCAGCAGATTCGGGATAAGATTGCTGCGCTTCCGCGTGATAAGGCTACAGGCGAGGTTGTGCCTGCTGCGCGTAAGGATCTTGCTAATTTAGAGTTGAAGTTGAGCGAGTTGCTTGATAGTCAGATTGTTGATATTGATGAGGCTGCTAAGGCTTTTGATGATTTGTTTGATGAGGATCTTGCTAATCTTCGTTTGCGTATTGCTGATCCTACGCATATGGCTGGTGATCCTATGCTTGATGCGGCTGTTGATGTGCATCGTAAGTTGGCTCGTCAGGATAGTGCTGTGCGTAGTCGTATTGTGCATGATGATACTACTCCTACGAGTATTAAGCATATGGAGAATTTGTATCGTGAGGCTATGGATGGTCTTGGTCTTGGGATGGAGAAGTTGTTTGGTAGGAGTGGTACGAAGGGGCGGCTTGGTAGGTTTACGGGGCGTGTGCTTCGTGTGAATACAAATATGCTTCTTCGTGGTCTTGTGCAGGGTGCTGATCGTGAGCAGATCCTTAGTTTGGCTCAGAAGCCTGATGAGGTTGGTACGGTGTTTGATGATATTGAGAGTCCTGCTTTGCGTAAGACTCGTGAGAATCAGATGGTTCGTGCGTTTGAGGCGCTTAGTGATCCTGAGGTGTTTGTGGATGGTTTGGGTTCGTATGGTACTCCGGGGCGTCCTGTGCTTATTCAGGCTAAGGCTAGTAAGAATGTTGTGTTGGAGGATGTTGGTCCTGATTTTGTGCAGTTCCATATTCCTCGTCTTCGTCATACGATGGATAATGGGCGTGTTATTCGTGGTAAACTTGTGGATGAGAATGAGGTGTTTGTTCTTCCTAAGGTGTTCTTTGCTGCAAAGAAGAAGGGCGCTGGTCCGCTTGTGTTGGAGTCTTCGGCTGGTGGGCGGCAACTCTTGTATGAGGGCGCTCTTAATGCTATGAGTGGTGTGTATCCTAAGGCTCGTTATTATTCTGAGAAGATTAATGATACGGGTGCTCGTGGTGTTCGTCAGAATGAGAAGATGATTGCGAATGAGCATCAGGTGGCTGAGTCTGGTTTGCGTCAACACGCGCTGAGTCGTATTATTCAATCTCAGGTGCATTATATGCGTAGTCGTGTTGAGCGTGATTTGCGTGGTCTTGCAGAGTCACAGGCTGTTATTGTACCTGCTGCTGAGGTTGTTGGTAAGGAAGCGCGAGAGTCGGGCTATCATGTGTTGCATAATATTCGACCGTTTGATAATGCTGATGATGCTCTTGATTATGCTAGGCTTCGTGGTGTTGGGAAGCAGGCTGAGGAGGCTTTGGCTGCGTATGCGGATGGTACGCTCGCGCCGATTGAGTCTACTCTTGATGTTGTTGAGGGCTTAGGGTATCGTATTGTTGATGGTCAGCCTCAGTTCCTTGTGCGTGGTGGGATGAAGGATTGGGCGTATGAGGGTGCTGTGGAGGATCTTGCTACGAATTCTACGCTTAAGTCGTGGATTGCGCGAGAGTTTAGTGATCCTAGTGAGATTCCTGATGATGGTCTTGTGCTTGCTATCCCTAATCGTACGTATCGTGATCTTGCTGAGACAGTTATCGAATCTGATACTCTTGCTACGAGGCTTCTTAATATGCAAGGTATTAAGGGTTGGGGTAACTTGTTTAAGTGGTTCGTGTTGAATGCTAACCCCGGTTTCATTGCTAATAATATTATTGGTGGTATGGCAATGATGATGATGTATAACCCTCTTGTTGCTAGTCGTCTTGCTGCTAGTATGGTGCAGAAGATGGCTAGGGAGTCGCTTGCTAAGCGGCTTAATAATGATTGGTTTACGGCTCAGTTAACGCATTTTAAGGCGGAGTCTGAGGCTGTTAGTCGTCAGATTGCGTATGAGAAGGAGAATAATATTTATCGTCAGGACGCTGGCTTGATGGGCGCTATTGATGAGCCTAATTGGGCTAAGAAGTATATTTGGCATGGTGGGTATACTGTTGTGTCTGCGTGGGAAGGGACAATGCGTAATAGTGTTGCTATGCAGTTCTTGCGTAATGATGCTGGTTTCCAATCGTTTATGCGTGGTCCAGAGGTTAAAAAGTATATTGAGGATGGCATGGATTGGAATGGTAATGTGCGTCAGGGTGATGATGCTATTACGCCGTTTGAGGCGGCTGTAGACTTGCTACTGGATCGTTCTTCGCCATTCTTTAATGCTAATCTTAAGCATCGTATGCGGTATATGACGAATACGATTAGTGGTAATTATCATAACTTTACTGGTTTTGAGCAGTTGCTTCGCAATGTGGTTATGCCATTCTATGCTTGGCAGCGGCATTCTGCTACGTTCTCGTATCGTATGCTTGTTGATCGTCCTATTACGACGAATATTCTGTATAATGTTGGGCAGCAGGGGTATCAGCAGAATCTTGAGCAGGGTTTGCCTGAGTGGATGATGGGTACTGTTCCTGTTCCTCAGGTTATTAAAGATATTTTTGATATTACTGATGATGATTTTCGTATTGATGGTGGCGCGTTGACTCCGTTTGGTACGACTGGTGATATGGGTATGGCGGCGTTTAAGTTGCTTGCTGGTGGAGAGTCACCTACGAATGTGTTTGAGTTTGGTAACCCGTATTTTAATCAGTTGATTCAGGATACTCTTGGTGTTGATCCTGTTACTGGTAGGATTAATTGGGAGAGGCTTCGTGAGGATGGTGCTAAGCCTGAGGGTGTGGCTGGTATGGGTAAGAGTCTGTTTGGTAATATTTTTAAGGCTACGTATCCGTATAAGTTGGCTGAGTTGGCGAAGTATAAGGAGTATGAGGAGGATGCGCTTGCTAATAAGTATGCGGCGGTTGAGAATGCTCCTGATATTCTTAGGAATTATGATCCTAATGATCCTGAGGATCCTTGGAAGTTAAGTATTCCTGAGATGCGTAGTCGTGAGGAGGCTGATCCTACGAGTCGTGCGTTTAGTGTTCTTGGTATTAAGACGTATAATCTTAATCCTGATAAGTTGCCGCCTAGTGTTAGGCAGGATGCTGTTGGGGCTATTGTGTTGAAGTATGCGAATGAGGCTGGTAAGCGTAGCGATGCTGAGTCGGCTGTTCGTAGCGCTGATGAGTGGAAGCGTAAGTACGAGTATGTTACTGAGGTGTGGTTGCCTGCTGCGGAGGCTCAGAATATGGATCCGGTTCAGATTCAGTTGGTTCTGACGAAGATTATGGATGAGCGTCCTAAGCGTGGTATTGCTAAAGATTTGACTGATTCTATGATTGGAGGGTAATGTGTTATGAGTGAGGGTGATATTCAAGTTATCCTTCATCGTCTTGATGAGTTGGATGCGCGATTGTGTCAGATCCATGATGAGGTTAAGCGTACTAATGGGCGTGTGACTGAGTTGGAGATTCAGGAGGCTCGCTGGCAGGGCGAGGCTGAGGGTAAGCGTATGCAGAAGATGGTTGCTACTAGTGTGATTAGTGGTGGTATTCTTGCTGGTGTTGTTTGGTTTGTTAGTCAGGCTATCTAAAGGAGGAATTATGCCGCAGTTTAATACTACAGGACGTAATGATGTTTCGGGGGCTTTATCTATGGCGGGTGGTGCTACTGCGGCTAAGGGGAAGTCTCCTAGTGCGCCTAAGGCAGCCCTTGTGTCTGCTATGGCGAAGAATAAGATGTTAGAAGGTAATAAGAAGGATCCTACTAAGTTGAATTATTGGATGAATAAGACTGGTGGGCGTAAGAATGCTGCTTATGCTATGTGGAAGCGGCGTAAGAATAATGCTGGTCCGAAGGGTGGTATGCGATGAACTGGAAGGAAGTAGGTACCCGTGCGGTGCTAACATTTGTGCAGGCTTTTCTGGCTGTCCTGCTTGTGGATGGTCTGAATGGTATTGATAATTGGGATGCTGTGCAGCCTGCGGTTATTGCTGCTATTGCTGCTTTGTTGTCTATGTTGTATCGTGTGGTGCGTGAGTATCAGGCTAGTAAGGGTTGGGAGGATTAATTATGAGTGGTATTGCTATTAGTTTGGCGCGTAAGGCTGCTGCAAAGGCTTATGGCGCAGCAGGTAAGCAATTAGGATTACTTGACGAGGCGCTTTTTAGCGGGCAGGCTACTCCAAGGGAGGTTGCTAGGCAAGGTAATATTTTAGCAAATAGGCGTAGCACTATTTCTGGCAATGCTCGTAATACTAATATGAAGGAAAAGTTGGCTAAGCGTAAGGTTGCGGCTAAGTCTAAGGCTCCTAAGCCGGGACAGGTAAAGCCGTATAATCCTCCTAAGCGTTATGGCCCTAATACGCGGTCTGAGCAGCGCGTAGACGACTTGTTTGGTGTGTAATTATGCCTCCTGCTAATGATGACTATCGTAAGCGTTTAGCGGAGCGTAAGCGTCTGCTTGCTCGTGAGTCTCAGAAGCGGCAGCGTGAGAAGGCATTTTCTACTCCTGCGCCAGCGAGGTTTGGTGTAGAAACAGATACTAAACAGGATCGTGTTACTGATTTTGGTAAGCCTTTTGAGTCTTCGTTGTTGACGACAAATCAGGCGGCTAAGACTATTGATCGGTTTGCTGGTCAAATGGCACGGCGGTATAGTATTAATCCTATTAAGAGCGCTAGGGATGTTGTTAGGGATACTATTTCTGGTGATGAAGGGGGCTTAAAGACTGGGCCTAAGTGGTTGTGGCTTGTTCCGGGGCTTGGTATTGGTGGGGCTATGGTTCAGTATAATCTTCTTGGAAATGAGAAGGTTAGTGATGTTGCTGCTCCTGCTGATCTTATTGGGGCTAGTGGTATTCTTCGTGGTGTTGGTAGGGCTGCTACTAGTAAGGCTGGTAAGGCTGCGCTTGGCACTATTGGGGCGGGTCTTGGCTTTGGTGCGGCTAATGAGGACGAAGCACAAGCGGCACCTGTTTCTACAGCGAGTAAAATTGCTAGAAGCACCTTGAAAACAACTGTTAGACCAGAAGAAATATTAGAAACTGCTAGAAGTTATGCTGATGAAGCGACTAGTCTTGCTAATTTTTCTCCTTCTGATTTATTTAAACTTGCTAAAACGGCTACTGATCAGGCTACTGTTTCGTTTAATCAGGCTAAGGCATTAGGAAAAAATGTCAAACCCCCATCAACAGAAGATATTAGTAAAGCGCGTTATGTTGTGAATGTTGGTGAACAATTACGTAGTTGGCTTGATGCTGCTGGTTCTTTTGATCCTAGAAAGACGGGAATTACTATTACACAGGGAGATGTTCCCTTTGATATTAGATTATTGCAGAGGGCCTTGGCTGGAGGTGAAAGCGCTAAGTTAGATTTGCCTGTTTCTATTCCTACAGAAGATATTGGTATTCAGATTGCTGGTGAAACTGCGGCTACTGCTGCTCGTAAGGGAAGCAAGATGTTTCGTTCTGGTGCTGAGGCTGGATTTGAAATTGCTAACGCTATTAATCCTAATTTTGTTGGTCGTTTTAGAACACAGGACTTAACAGAAAAGGCTTCTACAGGGTTATTAGATTTGTTAACTGAGGCTCGTGGAGGAATTAGGCCAGTTACGGGTACTGTTTTTAATCGAAATACTGGTGAAGAGATTATGCCTGCTTCACAAGAACTTTGGAATGCTAATGATCATGCTATTGCTAAGGCAACTGAGGCGGCTAGGCAGGCTGTTGAGCAGCGTGTAGCAAGCGCATTAAATATTACGCTTCCAGAAGATTTTCTTGATGTTCGACAGGCTCAACTTGATTTTGTTAATGATCCTAATCGTAATAATGTAATTGTTGATTTTATTGCTAATAGTGGTAAGGGTGGTTTGTCGCTAGACGATTTATCTTCTTTTCTGACAAAGAAACTACAGAGCGGTAAATTAAGGCCTCATCAGAGAGGCGCTTATGAGCAAATGCTTGGAGATGTGTTGTCTGGTAAATATAAGCAAATTAATGCCGAGTTTAAGGCGATTGCAAAAGAAACAGATAATCCACTTAAAGATGTCATAGATCCTAAGGCAATGGATTATATTAGTAAGTATGTTGACGATCTTCGTAGAAATATTCGCGCTACTAATAAACCAGAATATAATAATGATGTGTTTATTGAAGATATGAATCGTCTTGGAGAGACTGTTGAGAATGCGGCTAGAATTGCTAGTCAAAGAGGTCAAAGGCTTACAGTTAATCTTCTTCAACAAATGGGAATTAAGGCATAGAGAGGACCGGGCGAAAGCCCGGTCCTCTTTTTTTTATCCCTTAATATCCACAACCTCACAAGCATCACTCGTACAAGCAAACGTCTGACTAGACTCAGTATTATCCTCCAACTCGTATTCGCTCAACTTCTCCCACTCAATCTTCTTAGGACTAGACTTCACCAACTCATCATACGCATCCTTCGTAATACTCTCATACGGCGCTTGACGATACGTATGATCACTCTTAGGCAAGAAGGAAATACCACTCACCTCATCAAAATGATCATACACCCAAGCACCAACCTTCATCCACTCATCCTCAGCAACACTCACAGTAATACTAGGCTTATGCTCACACCAATTCTCCTGATACGCAAGCCACAACTCTAGATGCTCAATAGCATCCAACTTAGTAACCTTAGCAGGAGCCTTCTGAGGGAACGAGAATACCATCATGTTATCAGGATTCATAACGTCAGGCTCGTGAGGCACACCAGAATCCATCAGGAAGTTTGTGAGCGGATCCTTAATATCTCCGCGCACACGCCGGATATAATACTCAGCATACCGAGGATGAATGCCGCTAGCGGAGTCCACCAATTGAGAGACAGTACCACTAGGCTTGACACAAGTAATGGCAGTAGACTGAGGAATACCAATCTGCTTAGCATACTTTGCATTAGTCATCACCGCTTCTTGTCGCATTTCTCGCAGGTTGGGACCAATCTGGTATGATCCCTTACCTACCATAATCTTGTTATCGAAGATGCCCGTAAGCGACACACCGAGCAGACGCTCCTCCTCCGTGTTCTGCTTCCACACCTTACGCAAATACTTGAAATCCGTAAGAGTAGATTGGAACGTCCCAAGGATCGTAGCCAACCGTACCTTACGCTTAAGTGAATCAAAATCATCCTCTGCACGAACCACAACCTCAGTAAGATTGCAAAACTGGTGCGGGCGAAGAATAATCTCAGAGCATGGATTAGTACCAAACGGATGGTCGTACTCCCTTCTACCATTCTTTGCAGCCTGAGCCTGTGCTGCTTGACGATTAAAGATTCCACGCTCACCACTCTTGGATTGGTAGAGGCTCAACCATTCCTCCATGAACGCATCCATACCCGGCGTGTCCGTGTATGCGACCGAGTTGTTGGCAAGCGCACGATGCGGATACTCGTTCCACCATTCCCCACTCTTAGCATTTCGCAATCGCCCATCACTAAGGTTAGAAAGGCTGATAAGGGCCGAACGTCGAACGCCCCCAACAACGACCACCTCAGCAATCTTACATACAAGATCATGTGCCTCCATCGGGTAGAGTTTACGACCAGCAGCATTCTTGAAGATATGCACTGTAAACTTAAACAAGTCTTCTAGTGGGGCGGGACCGCTAGCCCTACCACCAAAAGTCTTGAGGCGACTACCAGCGGGACGCACAGCACTCATATCCCAAGAGGGAATCTGACCCGCGTAGAGCAGACTAATCAACTCTCGCAATGCTCTAGCCCAACCAGCCTTAGAATCAGCCACATGAATGATCGTAGACGAATCCTCAAAGTGCTCATTCACAATAGGCAATTGGTTTACATCGTCACGCTCAACGGAGAAGCCTACACCCACACCATTCATAAGGATGTATAGAATCTCGTCAAAGCAGCGAGGATGATTAATAGGAGTATACGAACAATTATACCCAGCCACGTTCTCACGAGCAAGGGCAGGACCAGCAGTCATCAAGGCTCGCATACTAGGCATAACATCTAGATTAATGATAGCATCAAGCAATTCTGCCTTCAGCACAGCATCCATCTTATAATTATGCTTCTCACGAAGACTCTGATCCATGAACTCGATGTACCGGCTGACAGTCTCAGGCCAATACTCTCGCCGCTTCTCATCATCAAGCCAGCGAGCATAACGAGACGTTGCAATGAACGTCTGATAATCAGTTGGAAGACTCATTCTTCTCCTTTCTAATAGGGCTGGAGGGAGTCGAACCCTCATGCCCGGAGGCTACGGATTTTAAGTCCGCTGCGTATACCAATTCCGCCACAGCCCCATTCGATTTTTACTTTCCGTTACCAATACAACGCAAGCCACGAGAACCGTGACTAATCATATACGGCTTACCATTCGTGATAAACCAATAACCATTACACCAATTAGGATACGCATTAGTACCCTGCAAGTATTCTGTCTGCTGAATATTAAAGAAACCCCCCAACTCTCCAACAACGAACTCGCCACTAGGATCCCAACCCATAGCACAATGATGCGTATGAGCAGTCAAGACGTGACACTTCTTAATCTCAGCAATCGCTAGAGGATTATTCAGGGGACTCTTGGAGTACGTGCTAGGGTGAGCAATGAAGTAACGCTCCTTATTGCTTGTGATGTAGCAATGATCAAGATTGCTAAACACCAACTTGCAGCCGTGACGAGGAACATCCTTAAACACCTCCGTCATAGATTCCACGAAAGACTCACGATACTCAGCAGCCTTCGTGTAACGATAATCGTGATTACCCATCGTAAATACGATGCGCTTAAAGTTAGAGCACAGAATCTCCATGAGGGCTTGTGCCTCACTCAACTCCTTCTCAATGCCAGCACTCTTCTGCTTGGGATAATATTGACTCAGCGAGTCACCATTCAGAAAATCACCAGCGATCAAGAGGTTAGAGTAATCACTAGCCTCATCAAGAAACTCATTAACCAACTTGGCATCATACAAGGGGACGTGCCAATCCGCCGTAACAGCCCAATCACCCTTCAACTCTAGGGGCTTATCAAGCCCGAACTCAAACCGCGTCTTATCAGTGGTATCAACCCTCATTAACCAATTCTCCATTCATAAGTTTAGTCAAAGTGCTCAACCCATCATTCAGCCTATAACTGATCATGCGAGGCGTCACACCGTCGTTTAGTGCTTGGTCCTGAATAGGCATACCATTCACAAACACATTAACAATCGTGTAATACAAGATAGTATTATACCGCTTCAACTCCTTCAACCCGGTAGCAAGATCCACGAACAAGTCAGAGAATTCAGGAGAATCATGCGACTGCAACGTATAATAATTACGTAGCATATTTTCTACAATGTCAGTCTGATACTCCATCAACAATCTCCTCATAATCAACACTCTGATGGTGTCTTAACTTCTTCACAAACCTTACCCAGTTTTTCATTCTATTATAGACTGCTCTGCTTACATAGCCGGGTGCCGCATCAGGAGGACACGACCAGACTGCGATCATGCCCTCCTGATAAAGATCATCATACTCTGCGGCTTTGCGGAATCTGTATGCAGCGGCGGCTACAATTTTCTCGTATTCCCCGATTCTTTGTTCATCGGGGCTGATCATTAGAACGGAAAGTCGTCACCCGTGGAGGCAGCAGCCTTCGTGGGAGCCGGAGTGGACGCAACAGCATCCTCACCGGGCAGACGAATGATCGTAGTGGCGGACAAGTTATGGTACGTGACCTGCTCGCCAGCCTTGTTCTGACCAACGCTAGACGAATAC
>Ga0068877_10003336_pt1 | contig 12757 bp, 12 predicted proteins | sample NOAtaG_FD_66437 | JGI IMG/M metagenome (GOLD analysis project Ga0068877, IMG submission 66437) | Freshwater lake microbial communities from Lake Erie, under a cyanobacterial bloom - NOAA_Erie_Diel6S_1000h metaG | ecosystem: Environmental > Aquatic > Freshwater > Lake | place: USA: Ohio, Lake... | reverse complement strand
CCATCAGATCATAGCCCTGTTGCTTTAGCATCCTAAGTTCTCCCAGACAGTGGTCTTTGAACACTAATCGTCGCTAATCAAACACTAATCTAACGATAAGCCAGAAAGGAAACGAGTATAAGCAAGAACAAAACTAGGTTACGAAAAGTCCTTGAGGGATCCGCTGCCATGCACAGAGGCGATAACGCTACGCGTCTAGATAGGGAAGGCTTCTGCTGCCATCAGTAAACATCTTCGAACTTGACCGCTCGGGCATGGGTTAAGGAGATGGTTGGCGAAACTCTCAGAACTCGTATTCCGCGCGTTCGATACGATTGAAAGGCAGTCCATTCCCCTGCTACAAAGAATGCAATTGTGGCCATCGAGACGACCGACCAAAACGCCCATCCCGTAAAGTAAAGCTCAATCGATGAGCTAAGTGTTCCAAAAAACAAAATGGCAGCGATAGTCGCACATCTGAAGATCTTGCCAGAGCGTAGATTTGCCAGCACGCAGTAAGCGACGGCTACGGGAACAAGGGTCACCAGAAACAAACCAACGCTGCAGTAAATGATGAATGGACCGGGCTTCTCCGCAAACATTCCAAACATCAAGAAAGGAGCCGCGATCAATAACCCAGATACCAACCCCCACATCGGTAGCAACAGGACGCTTATCAAGCTCAATGGTCCTTGATGAATGGAAACTTCGGTTGATCCCAATCGAAAACAGGTGAAGCGTTGAAAGTACCATCCGATCCACACCACGACGGCGATAATCAGTGGGATCATCCAAAGAGTGATGATGATAGAAACCGGCAACAGCAACAACGATTGTGAGATCAAAACATAGCCTACGATGAATGGCATGGAGCGAGCCTCTGCTTCATCGTCCGAGAGCAACCAAATAAGCTGGGTCACGAAGACAACGATCCCAAGCTCGAAGGCCGTAAAGCAACCAACAATAATCGCGAGAAACCGGACAATGTCGCCATCCCCGTTCGAGAGATAAGCCCCGAGCAAACAGAGCCAGGCGACAACAACCTGAATGCCAGCAGTATAGACCAACAATGGCACAGGGCCTTGGTTCTCACTATGTCGAAACTTCAGCTCGTTTCGTTCAATGTTAGTCATTCGACATAATGCCTTTGACGACCGTAATCGTGCCCAAAACAAACATCCCTGGAGGATAAAAGAATATGACACCGGCAGCTAGCCCAGCCACGAACCAACCGACGGCCACCAACATGACAACTACCATCCTCCGGCCGTTTCATTGGAACGTGGTAACTTGGAAACTCGGCAAAGGAATGGTCCTCGGACGCCGGTACTGGCTTCGCCAACGGAATTGCTTGTATGACGGAGGGTTGCGAAGTAGAGCTTTCGGCGGATGGTACCGAAACTCTCAGTTTTCGAAGGCACTTCGAGCATGCGATAGAAATCATGGCGTGATTGATCTCAGGAAATTGGCAAAAACAGCATGGTAAACGAACGGAACTTCAACTTCTAGCACAAGAGGTTGAGATTGAAAAAACAGCTTCATTGGTTAAAATGGAGTGTCTAGAAGGCGTTGAAAAAGCGTTTTCCCCTACCCCTTTGCACCCTCGCTAGAGTTTCTTATGAAGAAAATGTTTGTTGGATGTGTTGCTTTGGCTCTTCCCTGCCTCATCGCAGCGGACACACAAGCTCAGAAATGGGCCGATGTAACTTTGACCGTCGTGCTTGAAGGTAAAGCTCCCGCGGCAAAGCTCATGAATGCCAATGCGAAAGATCCTCAATGCAAATCTCCTGAAAAAGGTCTTCCCTCGGAAGAGTTGGTGGTAAACCCAACCAACAACGGGATCGCAAACTTGGTGTTTACCATCGATACCAAAAAAACGACCATCGCAGAAAAAGACATTCACCCTGATCTTCGAGCAGTTCCCAAGACAAAGCCAATTCTTGACAACCTCAAATGCCAGTTCATCCCGCACGTTATGGCGGTACGAGCTGGTCAATCGATCGAAGTTAAGAACTCGGACTCAACGGCACACAACGCGAAGTTTGCGTTCTTTGCAAACGAAGAAAAGAATCCAACGATTCCAGCCATGTCGAGCGTAGATATCCCAACGAAGTTGGAAGAAAAAGCTCCGACCAAGGTCGAGTGCAATATTCATCCTTGGATGAGCGCTTACGTAATGGTCTTCAATCATCCTTACGTTGGAATCAGTGATGGGGATGGAAAGATCAAGATTGAGAAACTTCCTGCAGGCATTCCTTTGGATTTCAAGATTTGGCATGAGAACCAAGACAAGTCGATCGAAGAAGTGACGGTCAATGGCAAGAAGGAAAAATGGGTCAAAGGCTCCACCAAGATGACGCTCAAAGAAGGCGTAAATGATCTTGGTAAGGTTGTGATCAACATCGATCGATTCAAGAAGTAGTTCGTTCGATCTAGCATGTTCTCCCAAGGCGCACTTTGAAACGGTTTATGGCTGCATCCATATTTCTCGACCTCCCTTTGGGAGGGTCGAGTAAAGCGAAGGTTGGGTGAAGTGCAAGTAGCATTTGATTTCCGCAGTATGCCCACTGCGGCCTTCGGCCGCTCCTCCCAAAGAAGAGTACTAATTTAGTGAGCCGTTGGGCGCCAGCCCCGGTGTAGTGGCTTCGCCATCAGCGGCAACCGGGGCTAGCGCCTGACGGCCCACCATGATCCAACAAGCCGAGCCTAAATCAGTAGTCTCCAAAGAGCGGGGGGTAGCCATTCGCTCATGGCCTTTCACTTTCCTTTCCTAGTGACTCTCTATCGGTCTTCATCATGACGAAAAATTTTTTTCATGTCTTCGTGTTTGCATTGTGCATTTCGTTGTCATTCCATGTCTATGGGCAAGAGAAGTCACTGTTCAATGGACGCGATTTGAGCGATTGGGACGGCAATCCTGAACTTTGGAGTGTCCAGAATGGAGTCATTGTCGGCATCACCAAGGCAGACGAACCACTTCCATACAATCAGTTCTTGATCTGGCGAGGTGGTACCGTCAAGAACTTTGAATTGAAAGTTGTTGCCAAACAAAAAGGAAACAACTCGGGCATTCAATATCGATCGAAAGAACTCAAGGAGGTAGGGAAGTGGTCGATTGGTGGATATCAGTTCGACATTCACCCAACTCCAGCCAACAACGCAATGCTATACGACGAACGTGGGCGTGGAATTGTCGCATCCAACGGCCAATCGATGATCGTTACCAAATCTGGCGAGAAATGGGTCACCGAAAGCCGACCACCTGTGTCCGTTGATATCAATGAATGGAATGAGTACACCATCATCGCTAAAGGCAACCGACTCGTTCACCAAGTCAATGGCAAGACGACTGTAGATGTCGTCGACCAGCAAGAATCAGAACGTGAACTCGAAGGACTCTTAGCGTTTCAAGTCCACCGCGGACCAGCCATGCGAGTAGAAATCAAGCAAATCTTGTTGAAGGAATTAGGCGACGCAGAGCTGTTGACTGAATCCAATTTCCCTGTTCCACCCACGGCCACCAAAGTAACACCATCCGCCAAGAAAGCTGCTCCACAAAAGAAGTCCGACTCCAAAGCGCAGGCTACGAAAACTGCCGCGCCAACAGAAAGCCAAGAGAAGGGTGCCGACCGCAAGAATCGACAAAAGGCTAATGCCTCGAACGACAAACCTTCGGCCGAAAAAGCATCGAAAGACAAGCCAGCAACGGGAGTCGCTGTCAATGAAAACAAGGCCACACCCGTCGATCGGATCAAAGTCCTCAAAGACTTTCGTGTCGAATTGCTCTATTCAGTGCCAGGAGATGATCAAGGGTCATGGGTGAATCTATGCTTGGATAACAAAGGCCGAATCCTCGCGAGCGATCAGTACGGCGGTTTGTTTCGATTCGATGCACCAGCGTTAGGCAAAGCACTTGATCCCAAAGATGTAGTGAAACTACCCGTTGAGATTCGGGCTGTGAATGGCATGGTATGGGCGTTTGACTCGCTTTATGTTGGCGTAAACGATTATGAGAATAAAGTCCCTAGTGGCTTGTATCGCATCACCGATAGCAACGGCGATGGTGACTTGGACAAAGTCGAACTCCTACGCGAGATCACTGCGCGAGGAGATCACGGAGTCCACGCTGTGCTACCAACGCCTGACGGAAAAGCCCTCTATCTAGTATGTGGCAATGGTGCCAAGAAAACGCAAACAACCTCCACTTCCCAAGTGCCTGCGGTGTGGGGTGAAGATCATTTACTCCCTCGGATGCCAGATGGTCGCGGGTTCATGCGCGACGTCATGGCTCCCGGCGGCATTATCTATCGTGTATCACCCGACGGGAAGGACTTTGAAGTTTACTCCAGTGGGTATCGAAACATCTTCGATGCTTCCTTGAACGAGGCTGGTGAACTGTTCACGTATGATGCAGACATGGAATACGACTTCAATACATCGTGGTACCGCCCCACTCGCGTGAACCATGTGGTTAGCGGTGCTGAGTATGGTTGGCGAAATGGAGCGGGCAAGCGACCCGAGTTTTATGTTGACAATTTGCCAGCGACGATCAATATCGGACCTGGCTCTCCCACCGGAACGACCTTTGGTTACGGTGCCAAATTCCCTGCCAGGTACCAACATGCTTTCTTTATTCTGGACTGGAGCTGGGGCAAACTTTATGCGGTTCATTTGACACCCGATGGTGCCACCTACCGCGCTACCAAAGAAGAGTTTTTGTCGGGTTCGCCCCTACCGCTGACCGATGCGATCATTAATCCACGTGACGGAGCTATGTACTTCGCGATCGGCGGACGCAAAGTCCAATCGGGGCTCTATCGGGTAACTTACGTGGGGAACGAATCCACTGCCCGGCAATCAAGCATGGAGAACTCAAACCCCGAACGTGACTTGCGATTAAGCCTGGAAGTCTTTCATGGGAAGCAAACCCCGGAGGCGATCGAGAAGGCATGGCCGCACTTAGGGCACAAGGATCGGTTCGTGCGTTGGGCAGCTCGTACAGCCCTCGAGCATCAGCCACTCGGCTCCTGGAAAGATCGGATGATGCGTGAGTCCGACCCGAAGGTTCAGATCGAGGCAATTCTGGCAGCAGCCCGAGTGGGTGGAGTTTGCCCGCTGCACCGGGAAGACGATACGAAGCCAGTAGATACGGAGTTAGGAAGTCAACTGCTTGATAGTTTGGCTCGAATCGATTTCGCCTCTTTGCCGAAAGAACGGCAGTTTGCATACGCGCGAACGCTTCAAATCGTTTTGAATCGTTTTGGTAAGCCGAACGAGACAAGGACCAATGCCTGGATTGCGAAACTGGATCCCGCATTTCCTGCAGCATCATTTGAAATGAATTGGCTTTTGTGTGAAACGCTTGTTTTTTTGGGATCACCGAACATTGCAACCAAAGGAATGGCCGCTATTCAGAATGCTCCAAGCCAGGAAGAGCAAATCGAATACGCTCGTTCGCTTCGCACACTTCAAACAGGCTGGACCAAAGAAACACGCACAGCCTACCTCGAGTGGTTCTTGAAAGCAGCCAACTTTCGTGGCGGCGCGAGCTTTGCCAAGTTCGTCGAGTTCATCCGCGACGACGCCATCAAATCGATGAGCGACAACGAAAAGGAAGTCCTCAAAGAGGTCTTGGAAAGAAAACCTGAGAATAAGTCGGCGATCGAAACCGCGGGAGCCATGTTTGTCGGTCGCAAACCGAACGGGCTTCAACTGGAAGACATCGTCCGGATGGCAACAGAAGAGTTTCAAAAAGAGGGCTCCATTGCGGCTGGCGTGGCGAAACGCAATCTTGAAAACGGCCGCAAGATGTTCGGTGCAGCCAGTTGTTACACCTGCCACCGTTTCGGCAATGCGGGCGGAATGAACGGTCCTGATCTGACAAGCGCTAGTCGAAGATATTCGGTTCGGGATTTGGTCGAACAGATCATGTTACCGAGCAAAGAAATCAACGAACAGTTTGTTCCGATCGAAGTGATCACCGAAGATGAGGAACGAATCCGAGGGGTAGTCGTCAACCTAAAGGGGGACACGATAACGCTCAATACCAACGCAGCCGACCCGAACGAACGGACCAATATCGACAGAAAATCCGTTGTGAGTATCGCTCCATCCAAGGTGTCGCCGATGCCAGATGACTTGCTAAAGTTCTTGACCAAGGAAGAGATTTTGGATTTGCTGGCGTATGTGCTGAACGGCGTGGATGAGTAACCGATGGGATGCTTCGGTTTATGGAAGTGTTCCTTTGCACCACCGTAGTGTTCTGAAATACTGCAGAAGAACTAGATGCGAAAACTGAAAATCGCGACCATTTGCCAATACCAGGGATATGAAAAGGATTTCATCTACCGATTGATCCGATCTCTTTACGGCGATCGGATTGAATGCGTAAGCCCGAGATGTTGCGATCTGTTGATCGCCGGTCCATTTCGACACAAGTTTTTCGGATGGAAGCTTAAGTTTCCAGCAGCTTTCAAGATGACGATGGCTGGTCGCAAGAACCTGCCGCGAGTTTTGTATCAAACGGGTGAGAATATGAGATGGAATACGATCCCGTGCGATTACTCCATCTCTTTCGACCTAGGGGTAACCAACGTTCATCACTGTCGCTTCCCATTATGGATGGCCATGTTTGATTGGCGACATGAAGGAGTCGAAACCGATGGTGAAGAACGTCTCGGTCCACCGATCCCAATCGAACAGTTGATGCGACCAATTGAATCGCAATCTGCCAAGATGTTCAAGGCAATATTGATCAGCTCGCATCAAAGAGAGCCGAGGGCCACACTCTTGGAAGCCACCAAGCAAGTCATGGAGGTGGAGTGTTATGGCAGCGCATTCCCCGAGTCCAAGGGAAAGAAGTTTTTGAAGCTAGACGTCTGCCGCGACAAAATGTTTGCACTTTGTCCAGAAAATTCTATGTACCCTGGCTACTATACGGAAAAGATACCGGACGCATTCGCCGCCGGATGCATACCGATCACCTGGTGCGACCAAAACGTTTCGCATGACTTCAACCCAAACGCCATCATCAATATGGCTTCGTTTGCAGCAACGGGCTACGTCGAAGGTCTTCGTGAAATGGTACAGCCTCAGTCGCTGAGTCGACTCCTCAACGAACCGCTGTTACTCAAACGTCCCTCGCTCGACAACATGAAATCTTTTTTGGAAAGGATGATTCACGAAGTGTTGGGTTGATTTCCTAGCTAGTTGTTGGGCACGAATTGCCATTGAATTATTTCTTTGCGACAAGTTTTGAACCTCGATGCTGCGCAATGAGAGTTCGAAACAAACTGGACATATCTCCATCCGCACCCAGCAACTGTTCTACTTCGATTCCGGAATCCACTGCCGCTGCTACCGATTGATAAAACTCCATTGGTCGCTTTACTGCAATCAGGACTTTCCGGTGAGTTGGATCAAGACGAATGGATTCAACCCAATCATGTCCAGCTACAAACGCAGCGAACTCTTTGAACTGAGGACTCACGACTGTAAGCTCTTGTGGTAAATCGACCAGCATGCTCCTTAGTTCTCCTGCTTTGCCAGATGCCAGCAATCTCCCACCGTAGATGAAGAGAAACGAATCTGTAACTTGTTCCACTTCGTGCAAAACATGACTTGCCAAAAGCAAACTGCGACCTTGAGAAGCCCAATCCCTGAGCAACGCAATCATCTGCGATCGACCAACCGGATCCAATCCATTGAAGGGCTCATCCAGGATTAAGAACATTGGATCGTTTGCGATCGCTTGGGCTAGCTTGCATCGCTGCCTCATTCCTAACGAGAATGAATTGATTGGGCGATCGAGCTCATTCGCAAGCCCAACATGATGAAGAACCTCTGACATGCGTGCTCTAGCATCAGAAGGTGAGAATCCACTCAGGGCCAGCAGTTGACCAATCCATTGGCGTGGCGTTACCCCTGGCAAAGAAACGTCCGTGGCGGGGCATAGGCCAATGTAATGTTGAACCGTGGGATCAAGATACGGGTCGGTACCGAGCACCTTCACGGAACCAAGCGATGGACGTAAAACACCTGTTAGCAATGCGATGAGCGTCGACTTGCCCGCACCGTTCGGGCCAACCAGCCCATAGGCTCCTTGAGGCAATTCAATATGAATATCATTCACCCCAATCACGTTCCCATACATTCTCGAAAGATGATCAAGTGAGAAAAGAGGAGTCGTCGAGTCAAAGGTAACCATGCCAAACGGACCAGTGTAACGAAGGTTGGTTGGGACAGGAGCAACAACAGCGCAACTGCAGCGAATGCTTTCGGATCATTGTAATCGAGCTTCATTATAATCGAGCGGACGGGAAGCATGTCGACGGAATAGCATGAAAGGTTACAATGCGAATTCGATGCGAATCAACTCTTCACTTTCATTCAAGGTTACGTCATGAATATTATCGGCACGAACACCAATGCGACGATCAGTTATGCAAAGCAAATCTTGTCGGACATTGACGACGCCAGTATGTGCGAACAACCTCTCGGCCTGAATCACCCAGCGTGGCTTTTGATGCACCTCGCAACGGCAGCCGATTACGCGGCGACGTTACTTGGTGGTAAAGGAGTTTGCCCCGCTTCGTGGAATGAAATCTCCGATACGAAGAAACCGCTATCGAAGAACCGAGCAGACTACCCATCCAAGGATGAATTGCTCAAAACGTTTGAAGCGGCATTTCAGAACGCATCAAAGCTGTATCAAGACTCCAGCCTCGAGGCTTTGAGCAAACCCCAAAAGCTTGGTTTCTTCGAATCGGAGTTGCCTTCTGTGGGAGAAATGGCAACCTTTTTGATCTTGTCCCACACGAACCTGCACCTCGGCCAGTTGTCTGCTTGGCGACGCGCCGTGGGCAAAGGCCCCTTATTCTAGATCATCGGTTCGCCAATCGCCAAACGCGTTGCCTATCGACTATACCCTTTTCTGGATTAGTCTTATTGCATGGAAACTGATACCAACCAAGCAACCCCACTATCCTTCGACACACGGCCTACCGATGCAGCCTCCGTTGCCAAGCTCGGTTTATGTTTGGCTTTAGGATTATGGGTAGCCAGCCTCCTGGCACTTTTTGGATTTGTACTGATGGAATCCTTGACCAACTTCAAAATAGGAGTTTATGGCTGGATTGTCGCTTGGGTCTGCGTCTCGCTGATTCAGGCGATCTTTTTGGTAACATTGGTGACCGTGGTTAAATCCGTGCACAACGCGAAATCGATTGCTGATCGATCGTCCGTCATCTTCTGTAAGCCAACTCGCGATGGCTGATCCGTCACTCAACATCCGGGACAAGGGTCGACAATGGTCCCAGACTACGTGCGAGGGCTTCAACTCGCGCTTCCACCTTTTGCATCTTTGATGACAAACTTTGCTTGAAGGCGAGCGACTTCGGTTGCTAGCCCAGCCAGTTCCACGCTTCGAAGAACCTCGCGGAAATCCTTGTAAGCGTCTGGTGCTTCGTCGATGGGATAATAACGACAATTGGAAACAACATCTGCGTCCGCAAGCCCCTGATATACTTGATCCGCTTTTAAATTCGCTTTCGCCGCAGTGCGTGTCATCGATCGACCGGCGCCATGATTGATACTATAGGCGGTTAGATTGGCTCCTGGTAATGCAACCATCACGGAGGATCCGTCGCGTGGATTGCCAGGCAAAAGAATGGGATGGCCGGTCGTCTCGAACTTGGTTCCTGCTAAGCCAACATGCCCTGCAGGAAATGCACGTGTTGCTCCTTTGCGATGCACCCACTGACTAACTCCATCGTGCTCCTCACGCGAAACAATGTTGTGGCTGATGAAGTAAAGCAACTCTCCCCTGGTTCCGGGCAAAACTTTTTGAAATGCAGCCAACACGATAGCGTTGATGAGCAAATGATTGACAGTTGCGAAGTTTGCACCCATCGACATATCGTTCAAGTAGTTGTTTGCGTCTGGCGTTCCGTACTCTGCATACACCAGCTCCCGATCACCGCTGGGAAAACTGCGACCTCGCTTCTTGAACGCTGTTTGCAACCAGCGAAATTGGTTTGTAGCGAGCGCATGTCCTAGACCTCTCGAGCCGCAATGGGATAAGAATGCGACGCAGCCATCTTTCAAGCCGAAATGCTCAGCTGACTTTTTTGCCGACTCGCTGTTGACGACGTGCACCACTTCGCACTCACCGAAATGGTTGCCTCCACCGTAGGAGCCGAGTTGCTTACACTTGGCGGTGAAGTCGCGAATTGCATTTTGATGAAGTAGCTTTGCTAGCCGCTCTCCCAACCCATCGGGAGTTCGGCAAACGCCAAGATGTTGCCATTGTTCACAGCTATCTTGCCAACGAGGTGGAATCCCAAGCTTGTCCAGCAACTTCCGATCCGCGCCTTTGATGGCAGCCTCAATGCCAGTATCTTCGTTGACCGCGCGACCCTTGGGACCATGCTTTCCCGAAGCCAGCTTAGATTCGATCTCTCGGATGATCAAACGCCGAATCTTTGTATCGGCGATCTGTTCTTCCGGAATGTTCGTTTGCAACAAGCTCATCGAGCATTTGATATCTACACCGACTGGCCCCGGGTAAATATGATCCGGCGAGACGAGCACGCTACCAACAGGGACGCCATGCCCATAATGACCATCCGGGTTTAGGATGAGCTTCGAAACACCTGGCGCCATCGCTGCTGCGATCGCCTGATTGATGCAGGTCGCACCAAAGGTTTCGCGAATGACCTCGGTGCCGATTACTTGAATCGGTGTGCAGGAATCCCCTAGATCAATAATGCCAGTGGCATCACCGGTCGGTGTGATTCCTGAAGAATGTAGTGTGCTGTTCGCTGACATGATCTGTGCTTTGATAAATCGAGAGCCCAGAAATACAACGCCAAGTCTCTCGTAGCTTCCAAAGAGTACGTTTCCCAATCGTTGGTTCGCGCAAAACGACTTACGAGATCAAAAGATCATGAGTTCATCAACGATTCGATCTCCTCGGCTTCGATCGGTATGTCCGCCATCAAATCCAATTGGCCATTTTCTGTAACCAAGACGGTATTCTCAAGCCGAACGCCAAATCCTTCTTCCTGGATATAAATACCTGGCTCGACAGTCAACACCCAACCGGGTTCGATTTTCAAATGGTTGTACGTGGCGTCATGGACATCCAAACCGATCGGGTGCGAGACTCCGTGCATAAAGTACTTCTTGACCGCCAAATTGTCCGGAGTGCTTTGCTTCACTTGGTCCATAGTGAGCAATCCCAAATCAACACACTCTTTGGCTGTAATTTGTTCGCATTCCGATCGCAAGTCCTTTGTTGTCTTACCAGGCACGAGAGCGGCAACTTGCGCACGAAAAATACGAAGTACTGCATCGTAAACTTGTCGTTGGCGTTGCGAATAACGACCATTCACCGGAATAGTCCGCGTCAGATCACTTGCGTAGTTTCCCAACCCTGCACCGACATCGAGCAGGAGTAGATCACCGTCTTTGCAGTTCAAGTCGTTCGAGTTGTAATGGAGAATGCAGTTGTTGATTCCGCTTGCGATGATCGGAGAATAAGCGAACTGTCCTTTATGTCGAATAAACTCGTGAGCGAACTCCGCCTCGACCTCTGCTTCATTTACTCCCGGTTGCACGAAACGGCAGACTCGCTCGACACCTTTGCGAGTTAGATCGCAAGCGGCCCGAATCGCATCGACTTCAAAACTCGATTTGACGGCTCGCAATGGATATAACAGTTTCGATAAACGACTGTAATGATGAAGCGGATATTCTCGTTGGCATTCTTGAATAAATCGAGCATCGCGAGTTTGAACCGGGGAGCTGGATCGCTGGTGCTCGTTGGTATTCAGGAAAACATGATCCATTTCGCACATGAGCATGCGAAAAATGGCAGGGAACTCATGGAGCCACTTAACATTCTTGATACCCGATGCGTCCGTCGCTTGCTCTTTGGTAAGTTTGTACCCTTCCCAAATGGTCAGTAGTTCATTCGGTTCGCGAAGGAATAGAATTTCACGCTGGGTTGGATCCACGGCGTCTGGAGCGAGGACCAGAATGCTCTCTTCCTGATGGATACCAGACAAGTAAAACAGGTCTGCGTTTTGAATGTGTCCCATCGAACCGTCAGCGTTCGTTGGCATAATGTCGTTGGAGTTCAGAATTGAGATCGAGCGAGGAGGGAGTTTCTTCGTGAGGCGTTCTCTGTTTTGTTGAAATAGAGCGCTGGGAAAAGGGATGTTTTTCATAAGACTCTTCTAGGGGGATGGAAGATATAGCTACTTACTGACTCTCATTGTTCGCAATCCGACGATCAATCATGAACTCCTGGGCTGCGGAACCAGAATGCAACGATAACATTACTTTATTGGAAGTTGAATAGCCAACTCAAAGTGTTCGAAACCATGTCCGAAAGGCTTTCCGATCCATGCTTCGAAGTATGGCTGGCCCGCCATGATTCGATATCAAATTGGCTGCGAGCTATTCCATACTTCTGCTTGAAGCTACGAGTGAAGTCGGACGAGAAAGAGAAACCGCACTCGATCGCAATTACGGTTAGCCATTTTCGTTTCCCAAAGCTCATCAATTGAAGCGATTTCTCCATCCGCCATCGCTTCACGTATTCGTTCAGCGTTTCGCCAATCATCGCTTGAAAAATGCGGTGACAGTGAAGGGTGGCTGTCGACTGCTTGAGGGGTTCGAATTCGCCGCAATCAAAAGTTGCAATCACTAAGCAACCCATGTTCCCAGGCCGAGATCAAATGCTTTATAATCGGTACGGAGGAGCCGATCTCTT
>Ga0068877_10003334_pt1 | contig 12759 bp, 9 predicted proteins | sample NOAtaG_FD_66437 | JGI IMG/M metagenome (GOLD analysis project Ga0068877, IMG submission 66437) | Freshwater lake microbial communities from Lake Erie, under a cyanobacterial bloom - NOAA_Erie_Diel6S_1000h metaG | ecosystem: Environmental > Aquatic > Freshwater > Lake | place: USA: Ohio, Lake... | reverse complement strand
GGTCCTCGGTTTTCATTGGCGTCAGATACCTATGAAAACGCGCTTCGGCACGAGGCCGCCGACCTGCTGCTGGTGAAATATCCGGGTTAGCCGCCCGGCACCGGCAGCCCCGGGCCGGGGCCCGATTCGGCGACCAACCGCCGCGCCAGCGCCGCCGCGTGCTGGCGCAGCTCCGGTATGGCCGTGGCCTCCCAGTCGCGCGCCTTCAAGAGCGGCCCCACGTAGCGCAGCCACGGCGAGGCGCGGCCTTGGGCGTCGGGCACGCGATAGTCGTCGGCCACGAGCAGACCCAGGCCCAGCACGTCGGGCACCACCAGCCCGTTGGCGCACAGGGCGGCCACCAGGGGCGAGGCGCTGCCCGCCAGCCGCCCCGAGGGCGAGGTGCAGTTGACGACGTGGTCGATGGGGCGCTGGCGCAGCGCCGTGCCGCCGCGCGGCCGCCACGTCAGCACGAAGCCGCCCGCGGGCGCCGGCTGCAGCGCGGTGATGCGGCCGGCGTCCAGCGTCAGCTGCTCCTTCGCGCGCCAGCGCTCGAAGACCTCGTGCGCCTCGGGCGCGCAGCGGTGGCGCAGGTTGTCCCAGTGCGCCTGCAGGTGGCGGACGAAGCGGCGGCGGTCGGCGGCCGACAGGGCGTGCCACCAGCCGGGCATGTGCGGGCGCAGCGCGCCGATCCAGTCGCGCCAGTCCTCGCCGGCCGCCACGGCGGCATCGACGGCCCGGCGCAGCGCGCGCACCTGGCCGCGCAGCGTGGGGCCCATGCGTGCGCGCAGGGCGTCGATGTCGGGGTGCGCCGGCCGCTCGCGCTGCGGCCGGTGCGGCTGCGGCGCCAGGCCGCGGCGCGACAGCAGGTGCACCGGGCCGCGGTGGCCGGCGCGGTCCAGCGAGATCAGCATGTCCAGCGCCGTGAGCCCGGCGCCCACCAGCAGCACGCGCGCCTCGGGCGCCACGCGGCCGGCCAGCGGCTGGCGCCAGGGGTCGCCGGTGTAGGCGCTGCCGAGCAGGGCGCGTGTGGCCTCGTCGAGCGGGTGCTCCGGGGCCACGTGGCCGAAGGCGAGCACGATGTGATCGGCCGGCAGCTCCCGGCCGTCTTCCAGCAGCACCGCCGCGGGTGCACCGCCGTGCGGCGGCCGCACGCGCAGCGCCCGGCCCACCACGCGTTGCAGACGCGCCCCCTGCGGCCCGGCGGCGCTTTCAGCGGCGGCCAGCAGCGATTCGAGGTAGGCGCCATAGATGCGCCGCGGCACGAAGGAGCCGGCGTGCCAGCGCTCGTCGACCCAGCGGCAGTAGCGCAGGAAGTTCTCGGGGTCGTCGGGCAGCGCGCTCATGTTGCCGGCCGGCACGTTGAGCACGTGCTCCAGGCTGTCGGTGCCATAGGCCAGGCCGCGTGCCATGCGGCCCGATTCGTTGAGCAGCACCACGTTTATCGGCGTGCGCGAATGGCGCAGCAGCTGCATGGCGGTGGCGGCGCCGCTGAAGCCGGCGCCGACGATCACGATGTGGGGTGGTGGTGTCGACATGCTGATGCGATTTTCGTATGTGCAATGTCGATTGGATTCGTTGGGCGATGCAAAGCGGCTGCCTAGAGTCGCGCTCCTCGTTTCACTGAAGACAGGCGCCCACCGTGCTTTCCCGTCGACACCTGCTGTCTGCCGCGGCTCTGCCGCTGGCCCTGGCCCTGCCGGCCGCCCGCGCCCAGGGCGCTTCGAGCCTGCTCAACGTGAGCTACGACCCGACGCGTGAGCTGTACGTGGAGTTCAACAAGGCCTTCGCTGCGCACTGGAAGGGCCGCACCGGTGACAACGTCACCATTCGCCAGAGCCACGGCGGCAGCGGCCGCCAGGCGCGCAGCGTGATCGACGGCCTCGATGCCGACGTCGTGACGCTGGCCCTGGCCTACGACATCGATGAACTGCATGCCAAGGCGCAGCTGATCCCTGCCAACTGGCAGACGCGCCTGCCGCACAACAGCAGCCCGTACACCAGCACCATCGTGTTCCTGGTGCGCAAGGGCAACCCGAAGGGCGTCAAGGACTGGGACGACCTCGTCAAGCCCGGCGTCGGCGTCGTCACGCCCAACCCCAAGACGAGCGGCGGCGCGCGCTGGAACTACCTCGCCGCCTGGGGCTACGCGCTGAAGAGGTTCGGCAACAACCCGGCGCGGGCCGAGGCGTTCGTGGCGGATCTGTTCAAGAACGTGCCGGTGCTGGACAGCGGCGCCCGCGGCTCGCTGACCACCTTTGCCGAGCGTGGCGTCGGCGACGTGTTCCTGAGCTGGGAGAACGAGGCCTTCCTGGCCGTGAAGGAACTGGGTCCGACGCGCTTCGACATCGTGGTGCCCTCCTTGAGCATCCTGGCCGAGCCGCCGGTGACGGTGGTGGACAGGAACGTCGACCGCAAGGGCACGCGCGCCGTCGCGCAGGCCTACCTGGAGTTCCTCTACACGCCGCAGGGCCAGACCATCGCCGCAGACAACTACTACCGCCCGCGTGATGCGGCGGTGGCGGCGCGCTTCGCCGGCACCTTCACCAACCAGGTGAACCTCTTCACCATCGACGAGGTGTTCGGCGGCTGGAGCAAGGCTCAGCCGGCGCACTTCAACGACGGTGGGGTGTTCGACCGCATCTTCACCAGGAAGTAAGGCCGCTCCATGCTCACTTCCGTTTCCCGCCGCCAACTGATGGGAGCCGCTGGCGCCCTGGCCCTGCCGAGTCTCGCCGCCGCACAGCAGAGCCAGAGCCTGCTGAACGTGAGCTACGACGTGAGCCGCGAGTTCTACAAGGACTTCAACCTCGCCTTCGCCGCGCACTGGAAGAAGACGACCGGCCAGGACGTGACGCTGAACCAGAGCCACGGCGGCAGCAGCCGCCAGGCGCGCAGCGTGGCCGACGGCCTGGAGGCCGACGTCATCACGATGAACCAGCACAACGACATCGACATCCTGCACACGCGGGGTGGCCTGGTGCCGGCGAACTGGGCCACGCGGCTGCCGAACAACGCCAGCCCCACCACCAGCATCACCGTCATCCTGGTGCGCAAGGGCAACCCGAAGAACATCCGCGACTGGAGCGACCTCGGCCGCGCGGGCCTGCAGGTCATCATCCCCAACCCCAAGACCAGCGGCAACGGCCGCTACACCTACCTCGCGGCCTGGGGCGCGGGCGTGAAGGGCGGGGCCAGCGACGCCGCGGCCAAGGCGCTGGTGACGCGCATCTTCGCCAACGTGCCGGTGCTCGACGGCGGCGGCCGTGGCGCCACCACCACCTTTGCGCAGCGCAACCTGGGTGACGCGCTCGTCACCTTCGAGAGCGAGGCGCCGCTGATCACGCGCGAGTTCGGCGACGGCTTCGAGCTCGTCTACCCGAGCCGCACCATCCTGGCCGAGAACCCGGTGAGCGTGGTCGACCGCGTCGTCGACCGGCGCGGCACGCGCCGGCTCGCCGAGGCCTACCTGCAGTACCTGTACACCCCCGAGGGCCAGGAGATCGCCGCGAAGCACCACCTGCGCCCGCGCAACGCCCAGGTGCTGGCTCGTCATGCGAAGCAGTTCCCGAAGGTGAGCACGTTCACGGTGGACGAGGTCTTCGGCGGCTGGACGAAGGCGCAGCAGGAGCACTTCAACGACGGCGGGCACTACGACCAGGTGATCCTGGCTGCCAAGGGCCGGTGAGTCACTCGTGATCCTCTCGCGCGCCCTCCTCAAGCGCCACACCGTGCTGCCGGGCTTCGACCTGGCGCTCGGTTTCGCGCTGCTCTACATCAGCCTGATCGTGCTGATCCCCTTGTCGGCGGCCTTCCTGAAGACCTTCACGATGACGTGGCAGCAGTTTCTCGATGCCACGACCACGCCGCGCGTGATGGCGAGCTACCGGCTCACCTTCGGCGCCAGCTTCCTGGCGGCGTCACTCAACGCCGTCTTCGGCCTGCTCATCGCGTGGATGCTGGTGCGCTACAACTTCCCCGGCAAGCGCATCGTCGACGCACTGGTGGACCTGCCCTTCGCGCTGCCCACCGCCGTGGCCGGCATCGCGCTCACCGCCATCTGGGCGCAGAACGGCACGCTGGGCCAGTGGCTGCCGTTCAAGGTGAGCTTCACGCCCATCGGCGTGTGGGTGGCGCTGGTGTTCATCGGCCTGCCGTTCGTGGTGCGCACGGTGCAGCCGGTGCTCGAAGACGTGAACCGCGAGCTCGAGGAAGTGGCCGCCACGCTGGGCGCCAACCGCTGGCAGACCTTCAGCCGCGTGGTCTTTCCCATCGTGGCACCGGCACTGCTGACGGGCTTTGCGCTGGCCTTCGCGCGTGCGCTGGGTGAGTACGGCAGCGTCATCTTCATCGCCGGCAACATGCCCATGATCAGCGAGATCACGCCGCTGCTCATCATCACCAAGCTCGAGCAGTACGACTACGCAGGCGCCACCGCCATTGCCGTGGTGATGCTGGTGACGAGCTTCGTGCTGCTGCTGATCATCAACGCGCTGCAGGCCTGGGCGCGGCGGCGGCAAGGGGGCATTGCATGAACACCGCCACCGTGGCCCAGGGGCCGGCAGCGGCCGCCGTGCGCCCGCGCTCGCTGCGCGCCGCCACCACCGAGGCGCCCTGGGTGCGCCGCACGGTCATCGGCCTGGGGCTGGCGTTCATGACGCTGTTCCTCTTCATCCCGCTGGTCACCGTGTTCTACGAGGCGCTGAAGAAGGGCTGGGACGTCTACCTCGCGGCCATCGTCGAGCCCGATGCGCTCTCGGCCATCAAGTTGACGCTCATCGCCGCGGCCATCAGCGTGCCGTTGAACCTGGCCTTCGGGCTGGCCGCGGCCTGGTCGATCGCCAAGTTCGAGTTCCGCGGCAAGAACGTGCTGCTGACGCTGATCGACCTGCCCTTCAGCGTGAGCCCGGTGATCGCCGGCCTCATCTACGTGCTGGTGTTCGGCCTGCAGGGCTGGTTCGGCGCCTGGCTGATCGACAACGACATGAAGGTGATCTTCGCGCTGCCCGGCATCGTGCTGGCCACCGTCTTCGTCACCGTGCCCTTCATCGCCCGCGAGCTGATTCCGCTGATGCAGGCCCAGGGCATCGAGCAGGAAGAGGCGGCGCGCGTGCTCGGTGCCGGCGGCTGGCAGATCTTCTGGCGCGTGACGCTGCCCAACGTGAAGTGGGCGCTGCTGTACGGCGTGATCCTGTGCAACGCGCGGGCGATGGGCGAGTTCGGCGCGGTGAGCGTGGTCTCCGGCCACATCCGCGGGCAGACCAACACCATGCCGCTGCACATCGAGATCGTCTACAACGAATACCAGTTCGCGGCGGCGTTTGCGGTGGCCTCGCTGCTGGCGCTGCTGGCCCTGGTGACGCTGGTGCTGAAGTACATCGTCGAACAGCGCGTCAAGGGGCAGAAGCGCGAAGCCCACGACCGTGCCGAATGAAGCCACGCCCGCACTGAAACCAGGCACGCCCACATGAGCATCGAAGTCCGCAACCTCACCAAAGCCTTCGGCAAGACCGTCGTCTGCGACCACCTGAACCTCACCATCCCCTCGGGCGAGCTGGTGGCCTTGCTGGGGCCTTCGGGCTCGGGCAAGACCAGCCTCTTGCGCATCATGGCGGGGCTGGAGGTGCCCGACGAGGGCGAGGTGCTGTTCCACGGCGAGGACACCACCGCCACCGACGTGCGCGAGCGCAACGTCGGCTTCGTGTTCCAGCACTACGCGCTCTTCAACCACCTGACGATCTTCGAGAACGTGGCCTTCGGTTTGCGCGTGCGGCCCCGCACGGCGAAGCCGGGCTCCCATGTTGCGACGCGGCCCTCCGAGGCCGAGATCCAGGACAAGGTGCACCAGCTGCTGAAGCTGGTGCAGCTGGACTGGCTGGCCGACCGCTACCCGCACCAGCTCTCCGGCGGCCAGCGCCAGCGCATCGCGCTGGCCCGCGCGCTCGCTGTGGAGCCCAAGGTGCTGCTGCTCGACGAGCCCTTCGGCGCGCTCGACGCCAAGGTGCGCAAGGAGCTGCGCCGCTGGCTGCGCCGCCTGCACGACGAGGTGCACGTGACCAGCGTGTTCGTCACGCACGACCAGGAAGAGGCCATGGAAGTGGCCGACCGCATCGTCGTCATGAACGAAGGCCGCATCGAGCAGGTGGGTGCGCCCGACGAGGTCTACGACCGCCCGGCCACGCCCTTCGTGCTGCAGTTCCTGGGCGACGTGAACCTGTTCCACGGCCGTAGCGAGCACGCGCCGGGTGGCACCGAGCTGGTCCGCTCGGGTGCGCAGGACACGGTGTACGTGCGCCCGCACGAGCTCGAGATCGTCGGCGAGCCCGCCGACGGCGCCTGGGCCGCCACGCTGAGCCAGACGCTGACGGTGGGCGCGCAGACGCGCATCGAGTTCCAGCGCACCGACGCTGCCGGCCAGGGCCACTGGCTCGACGTGGAGCTGCCGCGCGAGGAGTTCCACGCGCTGCGCCAGCGCCTGGGCCTGCAGCGCGGCCAGCAGCTGTGGCTGAAGCCGCGGCGCGTGACGAGCTTTCGCGCGCCGGCCTAGAAGCGTGGGCGGCTGCCGCCCACGCTCCTAGATGTCGAAGTCGGTGGCGTCGCCTTCGGGCGCCGCCAGCGCGCGCTGCAGCAGCGCGCGCGTGAGCGTGGGCGCGAAGGTTTCGATGAAGTCGAACACGTAGCCGCGCAGGAAGGCGTCGCGCCGCACGGCCACGCGGGTGGTCTGCATCGGGAACAGGTGGCGCGCGTCCAGCGCCACGAGGCCTGCATCGCGCGCTTCGTCGAAGGCCATCGCGGCGATCACGCCCACGCCGATGCCCAGCTCGACATAGGTCTTGATGACGTCGGCGTCCATGGCCTGCAGCACCACGTCGGCCGCCAGGCCCTCGCGCGCGAAGGCCTCGTCGATCTGGCGCCGGCCGGTGTAGCCGGCCTCGTAGGTGACGAGCGGGCACTGCGCCAGCCGCGCCAGCGTGAGTGTGCGGCCGGCGGCGGCCTCGTCGGCCAGCGCGTGGCCGCGCGGCACGACCACGGCGTGTGTCCAGCGGTAGCAGGGCAGGGCGAGCAGGCCGGGAAAGTCGGCCAGCGCCTCGGTGGCCACGCCGAGATCGGCCGCGCCCGACAGCACCGCCTCGGCCACCTGGCGCGGCGAGCCTTGCTGCAGGTGCAGCGTCACGCCCGGGTGGCTGGCGCGGAAGTCGCGCACCGCGCCCGGCAGGGCGTAACGCGCCTGCGAGTGCGTGGCCGCCACCTTCAGCAGGCCGTGGTCGCTGGCGGCGAAGTCGGCGCCCGCGCGCTTGAGGTTCTCGGCATCCTGCAGCAGCCGCTCCACCACCGGCAGCAGCGCCTCGCCGGGCGGCGTGAGGCCCAGCAGCCGCCGCCCGGCGCGGCGGAACAGCAGCACGCCGAGCTCGTCTTCCAGCTCCTTGAGCTGCCGGCTGACGCCCGGCTGCGAGGTGTGCAAGGCCTCGGCCACGAGCGTGAGGTTGAAACCCTGGCGGACGGTTTCGCGGACGGCGCGGAGTTGCTGGAAGTTCATGAACTTGGCGGTGCAGCCAGCTCAGCGAGCGCCGTTGAGCGACTTCAGCCAGAAGAAGGGCGTGCTGACGACAACGCCGACGGCCCAGCTACCGCTCTTGCAGGCACAGGACAGGCCGATACCGGCGTAGCGCTTGCCCATATCGGTGCGGGCGTTGTGCGTCCCGGCAAGGCCCAGGTCAGCGAGCGAGCTGACCACGTGCGTCTGGTAGCCGAAGTACGCCACGGTCTCAAGGCGCCTCACCGGCGCGCCGTCGGCGCCCGCCAGGCAGTTCTGGGCGCTGGCTCCTGATGCGGGCAAGGCGGGGCGGACCGTGACCGCTTTGTCCGAGGCCCTGCCGCCCGACTCGTTGAGCAGCGCCGCGCTCATCGGCGTGCTCGCCATGCGCAGCAGCTGCATGGCGGTGGCGGCGCCGCTGGAGCCGGCGCCACGTTCAGGACGGTGGATGGCGAGGAAGACATGCGCCGCCGATTGTGGCGGCGGCGCGCGCCTGTGCCTTCCAAGACCTCAGTTGCCGCCGATCTTGAACGGTGAGCTGACGAACAGCCCGAGGCTGGTGTCCCGGCCGTTGGCCGGATCGCGCTTGTTCACGAGGCCGATGCGGATGCCGGCGTTCAACTCGCTCTTCGTGCTGTCCGAGCTCTGGATGAAGTAGATCGGGATCGACAGATCGAACTCGCGCGACTTGTCGTTGTAGGTGGCTTCAACGCCCAGCCCCAGCGAGTCGCCGAGGAAGGTGGTCTTGCGGTGGTAGGAATACGTCGACACCGTGGCCTCGAGCGGCGTCGGCGTGCCCAGCCGCCCCGACAGGCAGCGCACCGACGTGGCGCCGGCAGCGGGCAGCGGGCATACCACGCCGGCCTTGCCGGGCTCCCAGGTGCGCTGGCGTTCCACGCCCAGGGTGTGCAGGCCGCGCTCGTCGCGGATCAGCGTGGCTGTCAGACCCACACCGCGCGGCTTGGTGCCCAGCTTGAGCTGCTCGGGCGTCGTGGGATCGATGTAGGTCTGGCTGTCGCGCCCAATGGTGGCGGTGAGCCCGTAGCTGATCAGCGCATCGGGCTTGTCGAGCAGCGTGACGCCGTTCCAGGCCAGCGTGACCTTGGGTCGCGCACTCAGCCGGTCAGCCCTGCGCTCAGCCACCGTGGCTTCGCCATCGGTCAGGGGTGCCGAGAGCTGCAAGGCCAGCCGCCGCGCGTTGTCGAAGCCCAGACGAGCCAGCGACAGCCGAATGACGCCTTCGGTCTTCCCTTTGCTGGCGCTGATCAGCGCGGCATCGTCGCCCACCAGGGCCTTGGCGTCGGGATTCTTGTCGAGCAGGTCGAGGTAGCGCAGCTTGCGCTCGGCTTGTTTCGGGGAGAGGTCGATGAGGTCCTGCTTGCGGCTCTCTGCCTTGGCCGAGGCGACTGCCTTGGCGCCTTCATCGAGGGCATCGGCGAGCTGCTTGGCGGCTGCTTCAGCCTTGTCGTAAGCGTCCTTCTGGGTCAGCTTGCAGAGGCCGTCGAGTCGGCATACAGCCAGCTGCAACGCGCAGCGGACCAACGCGTTCGAAGCGATCTGGGCATCGCCTGTTGCGCCTCGCGATGCAAGGGCCGCGTTGAAGGCCACGGCGCCCTGTTCGGTCAAGTCCAGGGCGCGTTGCCTGGACGCACGGTTGCCCTCCAGGCGCAGCTCGGCCGCTGCCGCGGCGTCCAAGCCGACCTTGGCGGCGCCGTCCCCGATGGCAAAGGCGTCGCCCGTCTTCTGCTTGAGGTCTTTCACGCTGGCCTGGGCCTTCGCTGCCTTGGCCAGCAGTGCCTTGAAGTCCTTGTCGCTGGGCTGGTCCTTGGCGGCCTCGGCGGGGGTCAACAAGGGCGAGTCGTCCTTGACGGTGCAGGCCATGGGCCTTCTCGCGGCGGCCGCCGCCAAAGCTGCCGTCGACGTCGCTGAAGCCGCGGCCGACGCCGCCACTGCCGCTGAATCTGCTGCCGCGGGTGCCGCGCGTGCAGCCACGCGCGCCGGCTCCGGCGTGGTTGAAGGGGTGACGGTAGGTGGCGCCGGGGGCTCGGATGCTGGAGGCGTGGAGATGCGCGCCGCCGCGTCCCCTGGTGGCCGCTGAGCAGCAGACCCAAACAACTCGGCGGCCAGCAGAGCCTGAGGGCAGGCCGCTGGCGCGCCGGGCTCGCAGCGCTGGCCGACGACGGCGTTGAGCCGTTCCCACAGCGCATCGGCCTTGACCCGCCGCTCCCGCGCCGCGGCGCAGGTGGAGGCGGCTTCCTGGTGTGTGGATGACGCCTTGACGGCGGCGTCCGGCTGGCTCTTGCTGTCCTGCTGGACGCGCACCCAGCTCCGCAGCGCGGCATCGCGGCGTTCGCACTCGCGCTTCTCGTCGACCATGGCGCGCGTCCGCGCCGTGTCGATGGTCTGCGAAAGCAACGCCCAGTCACCCACCGGCGACTGCGCCGCCAGCGGAACCACCGCCGCCAGCGCAGCTGCCGCCATGAGGCCGCGTACCGCCAGGCGACCTGCGAGCTTGTTCATGGGGTTCTCCTCCTGTTGGTTTCGCGCAGCATGCTGCCCCAGTTCCGGGGCCGTGACGCCCCCTGTGCATGGGGCAAGCGGCGACGGTCTGGGCGGCGTCTGGCGGGCCCCGACCCATCTCGGCCTCTCCGCCTATGATGCCCGGTTGCGCCTGACGCGGCCCCGCCGAGCGGCCGAGACTCCAAGACATCCGCCTGCCGATGCCACCGCCCCCGGTTCCCGTGCTTTCCAACGTGCCCACCCCCGCCGAGCCGCCCATGCTCCGCGTCCGCGGCGCGCGCACGCACAACCTCAAGAACATCGACCTCGACATCCCCAAGCACGCGCTGGTGGTGATCACGGGCTTGAGCGGCAGCGGCAAGAGCAGCCTCGCGTTTGACACCCTCTATGCCGAGGGGCAACGCCGTTATGTCGAGAGCCTTTCGGCCTACGCCCGGCAGTTCCTGCAGCTGATGGACAAGCCCGATGTCGATGTGATCGAGGGCCTCTCGCCCGCCATCAGCATCGAGCAGAAGGCCACCAGCCACAACCCGCGCAGCACGGTCGGCACGATCACCGAGATCCACGACTACCTGCGCCTGCTGTTCGCGCGCGCGGGCACGCCCTACTGCCCCGACCACGGCCTGCCGCTGGCCGCGCAGAGCGTGAGCCAGATGGTCGACGCCGTGCTGGCGCTGCCCGAAGACACGCGCCTGATGATCCTGGCCCCCGTGGCGCGCGACCGCAAGGGCGAGTTCGCCGACCTCTTTGCCGACATGCAGGCGCGCGGCTACGTGCGCTTCCGCGTCGGCGGCACCATCGTCGAGGCCGAGTCGCTGCCCGCGCTGAAGAAGGCCGACAAGCACGACATCGACGTCGTCATCGACCGCCTCAAGGTGCGGCCCGACATGAAGCAGCGCCTGGCCGAGAGCTTCGAGGCCTCGCTGCGCATCGCCGACGGCCGCGCCATCGCGCTCGAGATGGACAGCGACAAGGAGCACCTCTTCAGCAGCAAGTTCGGCTGCCCCGTGTGCAGCTACTCGCTGCCCGAACTCGAGCCGCGCCTCTTCAGCTTCAACAGCCCCGTGGGCGCCTGCCCGGCCTGCGACGGCCTGGGCCAGGTGACGGTGATCGACCCCGAGCGCGTGGTCGGCTTCCCCGAGCTCAGCCTGGCCAGCGGCGCCATCAAGGGCTGGGACCGACGCAACAGCTACACCCACAGCCTGCTCGAGGCGGTGGCGCGCCACATGGGCTTCGACATCGAGCTGCCCTTCGAGAAGCTGCCCGCGCGCGCCCAGCAGGTGGTGCTGCACGGCAGCGGCGACGAGGCCATCGAGTTCATCTACACGGCCGAAAGCAGCAGCGCCGCCGGTGCCGACGGCAAGCGCGGCAAGGCGCGCACGGTCAAGCGCAAGCACCCCTTCGAAGGCATCATCCCCAGCTTCGAGCGGCGCTTTCGCGAAACCGATTCGCCCACCGTGCGCGAAGAACTCGCGCGCTACCAGGCCGCCAAGCCCTGCCCGCAGTGCGAGGGCTCGCGCCTGCGTCGCGAAGCGCGGCATGTGTTCCTGCAGCATGCCGACACCGGTGAAGGCCCCGAAAGAGGCCCGCAGAAGGGCCTGCCCATCTACGCCATCGAGCACGTGACGCTGGCCGAGGCGCTGGCCTACTTCCGCGGCCTCAAGCTCGTGGGCGCCAAAGGCGAGATCGCCGAGAAGATCGTGCGCGAGATCGAAAGCCGGCTGCGCTTTCTCAACGACGTGGGCCTGAACTACCTGAGCCTGGACCGCGGCGCTGACACCTTGAGCGGCGGCGAGGCCCAGCGCATCCGCCTGGCCAGCCAGATCGGCAGCGGCTTGAGTGGCGTGATGTACGTGCTCGACGAGCCCAGCATCGGCCTGCACCAGCGCGACAACGAGCGCCTCATCGGCACGCTCAAGCACCTGCGCGACATCGGCAACAGCGTGCTCGTGGTCGAGCACGACGAAGACATGATCTGGGCCGCCGACCACGTGGTCGACATGGGCCCGGGCGCCGGCGTGCACGGCGGCCGCGTCATGGCGCAGGGCACGCCGCAGCAGGTGGCGGCCGACCCGAATTCACTCACCGGCCAGTACCTCGGCCGCGCGCTGCGCATCGAAGTGCCCAGGCGCCGATCGGGCATGGGTTTCGGCGCGGCGCCGCTGCGGCTGCAGATCATCGGCGCGCGCGGCAACAACCTGCGCGGCCGGGCCGAAGACGGCAACCGCGGCGTCGACATCGACATCCCCGTCGGCTTGTTCACCTGCGTCACCGGCGTCAGCGGCTCGGGCAAGAGCACGCTGATCAACGACACGCTCTACACCGCGGTGGCCAAGAAGCTGTACCAGAGCCACGCCGAGCCGGCGCCGCACGACCGCATCGAAGGCCTGGAGCACTTCGACAAGGTGATCAACGTTGACCAGAGCCCGATCGGTCGCACACCACGCAGCAACCCGGCCACCTACACCGGTCTCTTCACACCGATCCGCGAGCTGTTCGCCGAGGTGCCGATGGCGCGCGAGCGCGGCTACGGCGCCGGCCGCTTCAGCTTCAACGTCAGCGCCGGCAGCGGCGGTGGCCGCTGCGAGGCCTGCGAGGGCGACGGCGTCATCAAGGTGGAGATGCACTTCCTGCCCGACGTGTACGTGCCGTGTGATGTGTGCCAGGGCGCGCGCTACAACCGCGAAACGCTCGAGGTGCTCTACAAGGGCAAGAACATCACCGAG
>Ga0068877_10003329_pt1 | contig 12770 bp, 11 predicted proteins | sample NOAtaG_FD_66437 | JGI IMG/M metagenome (GOLD analysis project Ga0068877, IMG submission 66437) | Freshwater lake microbial communities from Lake Erie, under a cyanobacterial bloom - NOAA_Erie_Diel6S_1000h metaG | ecosystem: Environmental > Aquatic > Freshwater > Lake | place: USA: Ohio, Lake... | reverse complement strand
CACCTGGACTACGCCGCGATGCCCGAGGGCTTGGTGCTCTACCCGCACTTCGCCTCCCAGGTGGTGCCAGGCTGGCTGGACAAGGCGCTGAAGCACCGGCACCGCGCGACGGCTGCGCTGGACAACCTGGTCGTGCTCGCCCCGGCGCCGGAGTGGGTGGCGGGCCTGCCCGGCGGCAAGCTGCCCGATCGCAGCGACTTCCGGCGCTTCGGCGACGACGAGGCGAGGCGGATGGCGGTGTGGCGTCGGGCGCTGGCCGAGAGCCGGCGGCTGGCCGACGAGTTCGCCGACGCCGTCGCGCGCGGCGGGCCGATCGAGGCCCGGCCGCTGTGACCCGCCGCGGGGTCCCCCGCCGCGCGGAACGCGGCGGCCGACGGCTACAATCACCGCCGTTACTCCTCTCACAAGGACCGGGAAAGGCATCATGGTTATGACACCGCGGACTACGCAGCCCGCCACCGGCACCTAGCCGGCCGCGCCCGCACGTCACGTCCCGCCCCCTGACCTGATGCGAAGCGCGGCCCACGCCGCGCTTTTTTCTTGCCTGTCCGCCAAGAACCCGGAGGACCCGATGCTCCAGATCACGCTGCCCGACGGATCGCGCCGGGCGTACCCGCAGCCGGTGACGGTGGCCGAGGTGGCTGCCTCGATCGGCCCCGGCCTGGCCAAGGCCGCGCTCGCCGGCAAGGTGGACGGCCGGCTCGTCGACACGAGCTTCGTCATCGAGCGCGATGCGGCGCTGGCCATCGTCACCGACAAGGATGCCGACGGCCTGGAGGTCATCCGCCACGGCACGGCCCACTTGCTGGCCTACGCGGTGAAGGAGCTGTTTCCCGAGGCCCAGGTGACGATCGGCCCGGTGGTGGACAACGGCTTCTACTACGACTTCGCCTGCAAGCGCCCCTTCACGCCCGACGACCTCGCGGCCATCGAGAAGCGCATGGGCGAGCTGGCTGCAAAGAACGAGCCGGTCGTGCGCCGCGTGCTGCCGCGCGACGAGGCGGTGGCCTACTTCAAGGGCCTCGGCGAGCACTACAAGGCCGAGATCGTCGGCAGCATCCCGGCGGGCGAGGACGTGAGCCTGTACCGCGAGGGCGGCTTCGAGGACCTCTGTCGTGGCCCGCACGTGCCGAGCACGGGCCGGCTGAAGCACTTCAAGCTGATGAAGGTGGCCGGGGCCTACTGGCGCGGCGACCAGGCCAACGAGCAGTTGCAGCGCATCTACGGCACGGCCTGGGCGACCAAGGAAGACCTCGCCGCCTACCTGCGCATGCTGGAGGAGGCCGAGAAGCGCGACCACCGGCGGCTCGGCCGCGAGCTGGACCTCTTCCACCTCGACGAGCACAGCCCGGGCACCGTGTTCTGGCATCCCGGGGGCTGGACGGTGTGGCAGGAGGTCGAGCAGTACATGCGCCGCGTGTACCGCGACAACGGCTACCAGGAGGTCAAGGGCCCGCAGATCCTCGACCAGGGCCTGTGGGAGAAGACCGGCCACTGGGACAAGTACCGGGACAACATGTTCACGACCGAGAGCGAGAAGCGGCACTACGCGCTCAAGCCGATGAACTGCCCGGGTCACATCCTGATCTTCAAGCAGGGCATCAAGAGCTACCGCGACCTGCCGCTGCGCTACGGCGAGTTCGGCAACTGCCACCGCAACGAGCCCACGGGCGGCCTGCACGGGATCATGCGCGTGCGCGCCTTCACGCAGGACGACGGCCACATCTTCTGCACCGAGGACATGATCCTGGACGAGTGCGTGGCCTACACGGCGCTGCTGCAGCGCGTGTACCGCGACTTCGGCTTCACGGACATCATCTACAAGGTCGCCACCCGGCCCGAGGCCCGCATCGGCAGCGACGCGGTCTGGGACAAGGCAGAGTACGCGCTGATGGAGAGCCTGCGCCGCTCGGGCTGCGAGTTCGTCATCTCGCCCGGCGAGGGCGCCTTCTACGGCCCGAAGATCGAATACACGCTGAAGGACGCGATCGGGCGGCAGTGGCAGTGCGGCACGATCCAGGTCGACTTCAGCATGGCCGAGCGCCTGGGGGCCGAGTACGTGGCCGAGGACTCGTCGCGCCGGCACCCGGTGATGCTGCACCGCGCGATCGTCGGCAGCCTCGAGCGCTTCATCGGGATCCTGATCGAGCAGCACGCCGGCGCGCTGCCGGTCTGGCTCGCGCCGACCCAGGTGGTGGTGGCCTGCATCAGCGAGGGCCAGGCGGCCCACGCGGAGGCTGTCGCGAAATCGCTGCAAAAACAAGGAGTTAGGGCCAAGGCCGATTTGCGCCCGGAGAAGATCACGTATAAGATCCGCGAGCATTCCATGCAAAAGGTGCCGTACATCCTGGTCGTCGGCGACAAGGAGAAGGCGAACGGCACCGTTGCGGTGCGCGCCCGGGGCAACCTGGACCTGGGGGCGATGGCGCAGCAGGCCTTCCTTGAGAAGGTGCTCTCCGACATTGCTTCCAAGGCCTAGGACGCCGCGCGGCGCGCTTTTCGTCGTGTGTGGCCGGCCTGCTTCGCCTGCGGGTGGCCCGAGGAGTTCCCGCCATCGCTACCTTCATGGACCGGCGCATCCCGAATGCGGAGCGCAAGCACAGGCTCAATCGCGAAATCATGGTGCCGCAGGTGCGGCTCAACGGGGTCGAGAACGAGCCGCTGGGCATCGTGCCCACCCACGAAGCGTTGCGGATGGCAGGTGAACTGGACGTGGACTTGGTCGAGATCGCAGCCACCGCGGACCCCCCGGTCTGCCGGCTGATGGACTACGGCAAGTTCAAGTACCAGGAGCAGAAGAAGGCGGCGGAGGCCAAGGCCAAGCAGAAGGTCATCGAGGTCAAGGAGGTCAAGTTCCGACCCGGCACCGACGACAACGACTACGACATCAAGATGCGCAACCTGCGCCGCTTCATCGCCGAGGATGGCGACAAGGGCAAGGTGACGCTGCGGTTCCGGGGACGCGAGATCACCCACCAGGACCTCGGCATGCGGATGTTGGAGCGCATCCGCGACGAGCTGGCCGACGTCGCGGTGGTCGAGCACATGCCCAAGCTCGAAGGGCGCCAGATGATCATGGTGCTGGCGCCGAAGAGGAAGTGAGACAGCGGAGTTCCGTGCGGACGGCGGCAGGCAGCCGGCGTCCGGGCGGCCACAAGCCGCTGCAGGCCATCAAGCACGCCGCGTTGCGGTGTCGCCTGCAGACGGCAGCAAAGAAGGAGCAGCAATGCCCAAGATGAAGACCAAGAGCGGGGCGAAGAAGCGCTTCCGCGTGCGTCCGGGCGGCACCGTCAAGCGGGGCCAAGCCTACAAGCGGCACATCCTGACGAAGAAGAGCACCACCCGCAAGCGGCACCTGAGGGGTCCGGCCAACGTGCACGAGACCAACATGGGCCACATGGCGGCGATGTTGCCCTTCGCGGGCCTCTGAGCGCCACGGACCACCAAGGAGCACACCCATGCCACGCGTCAAACGCGGCGTCACAGCGCACGCCCGCCACAAGAAGGTTCTCGCCCTCGCCAAGGGTTTCCGGGGCCGTCGCAAGAACGTCTTCCGCATCGCCAAGCAGGCGGTGATGAAGGCCGGCCAGTACGCCTACCGCGACCGCCGCACCCGCAAGCGCGTCTTCCGGCAGCTCTGGATCGCGCGCATCAACGCTGCCAGCCGGGCCGCGGGCCTGACCTACAGCCGCTTCATGGCCGGCCTGAAGAAGGCGCAGATCGACATCGACCGCAAGGTGCTGGCCGACCTGGCCGTGCACGACCCGGCCGGTTTCGAGAGCATCGTCGCCAAGGTGAAGGCCCAGCTGACCTGATCTCCCGCCGCGGGCCGGCCGCAGCGGCGGCCCGCGGCGCAGCGCACGGAGGCCGTCACCGCGAGGGGCGGCCTTTGTCTTTGTCCATCGCGAACGAGCGCGACCCATGAACGATCTCGACTCCCTGGTCGACGCCGCACGCGCCGAGTTCGCACAGGCGCCGACCCCGGCCGAACTGGAGAACGCCAAGGCGCGTTACCTGGGCAAGGCCGGCCGTGTCACCGACCTGATGAAGACGCTGGCCGCGCTCGCGCCCGACCTGCGCAAGGCGCGCGGCGCCGAGATCAACGCCGCCAAGGGCGCCATCGAGGCCGCGCTGCAGGCCCGGCGCGACGCGCTGGCGGCCGCCGAGCTGGAGGCCCAGCTTCGCGCCGAGGCGCTGGACGTCACGCTGCCCGGCCGCGGCCGGGCCACTGGCGGACTGCACCCGGTCAGCCGCACCATCGAGCGCATCGAGGCCATCTTCGCGAGCATGGGCTTCGACGTGGCCGAGGGCCCCGAGATCGAGACCGACTGGATGAGCTTCACTGCGCTGAACAACCCGGAGAACCATCCGGCGCGGTCGATGCAGGACACCTTCTATGTCGACCTCAAGGACGCCGAGGGGCGCTGGCTGAACCTGCGCCCGCACACGAGCCCGATGCAGGTGCGCTACGCGCGTGCGCATGCCGCGCGGCACGCCGACGCCGTGGCCGGCGGCGCGAGGATGCCCGAGATCCGCGTCATTGCGCCGGGCCGGACCTACCGGGTGGACAGCGACGCCACCCACTCGCCGATGTTTCATCAGTGCGAGGGCCTGTGGATCGGCGAGAACGTCTCGTTCAAGGACCTGAAGGTGGTCTTCATCGCCTTCGTGCGCGAGTTCTTCGAGACCGACGACTTCGACGTCCGCTTTCGCCCGAGCTTCTTCCCGTTCACCGAGCCGAGCGCCGAGATCGACATCGCGTTCCGCAGCGGGCCGCTGGCCGGGCGCTGGCTCGAGGTGGCCGGCTCCGGCCAGGTCCACCCGGCGGTGGTGCGCAACTTCGGCCTCGACCCCGAGACCCACATCGGCTTCGCCTTCGGCATGGGTCCGGACCGGCTGGCGATGCTGCGCTACGGCATCGACGACCTGCGGCTGATGTTCGAGGGCGACCTGCGCTTCCTGGCGCAGTTCCGCTGAGTCCCACCGCACCCACCCGCGAGCAAGCGATGCAATTCCCCGAGTCGTGGTTGCGCGAGTTCTGCGATCCGCCGCTGTCGACGCGCCAGCTGGCCGAGCTGCTGACGATGTCCGGCTTCGAGGTCGAGCAGCTCGAGCCCGTGGCGCCGCCGTTCTCCGGCGTCGTCGTGGCCGAGATCGTCGAGGCGGTGCCGCATCCGCAGGCCGACCGCCTGCGCGTGTGCAAGGTGCGCACCGGTGCCGGCGAGCCGCTGCAGGTGGTGTGCGGTGCGCCGAACGCGCGCGCCGGCCTGAAGGCGCCGCTGGCGACGGTGGGTGCCGTGCTGCCGCCCGGGGCCGACGGCAAGCCGCTTTCGATCGGCGTCGGCAGGCTGCGCGGGGTCGACAGCTTCGGCATGCTGTGCTCGGCGCGCGAGCTCGGCATCTCCGAGGACAGCGCCGGCCTGCTGGAGCTGCCCGCCGACGCCCCGGTGGGTGCGTCGCTGCGCGAGCACCTCGCGCTCGACGACACGATCTTCACGCTGAAGCTCACGCCCAACCTCGCGCACGCGCTGTCGGTGCATGGCATCGCGCGCGAGGTCTCGGCGCTCACTGGCGCGCCCCTGCGCACGCCGCGCATCGCGCCAGTGCCGCCGAAGCACGCGCAGCGGCTGCCCGTCGAGGTGCAGGCGAGCGACCTGTGCGGCCGCTTCTCCGGCCGCGTCGTGCGCGGCGTCGACCCGGCGGCCCGGACACCGCGCTGGATGGTCGACCGGCTGGCGCGCTGCGGGCAGCGCAGCGTCACGGCGCTGGTCGACATCTCGAACTACGTGATGTTCGAGTACGGCCGTCCGTCGCACATCTTCGACCTCGACAAGATCCGCGACCGGCTCGTCGTGCGCTGGGGCCGGCCGGGCGAGACGCTCGCGCTGCTCAACGGCAACACGATCGAGCTCGACGCGCAGGTGGGCGTGATCGCCGACGCCGAGCGCGCCGAGTCGCTGGCGGGCATCATGGGCGGCGACGCCACCGCGGTGAGTGATGGCACGCGCAACGTCTACGTCGAGGCCGCGTTCTGGTGGCCCGAGGCCGTGCAGGGCCGGTCGCGCCGCTTCGGCTTCGCCACGGACGCCGGCCACCGCTTCGAGCGCGGCGTCGACCCGGCGCTGACGGTCGAGCACATCGAACGCATCACGCAGCTGATCCTCGACATCTGCGGCGGCGAGGCCGGGCCGATGGACGACCAGATCCTGGCCCTGCCCGAGGCGCGGCCGGTCACGCTGCGCGTGGCGCGCGCCTCGAAGGTGATCGGGATGCCGGTGACGCAGGTCGAATGCGCCAGCGTGTTCCGCCGCCTCGGGCTGCCCTGCGTCGAGGCCGAGGGCACGCTGACCGTGACGCCGCCGAGCTGGCGCTTCGACCTGGCGCTGGAGGAGGACCTGATCGAGGAGGTCGCTCGCGTCATCGGCTTCGACAAGCTGCCCGCGACCGCGCCGCTGGCGCCGCTGCTGGCACGGGTGCGGCGCGAGGAGTCGCGGCATCCGAATGCGCTGCGGCACGCACTGGCCGGCCTGGGCTACCAGGAGACCATCAACTTCGGGTTCGTCGAGGAGCGCTGGGAGCGCGAGCTGGCCGGCAACCCCGAGCCGATCCGGGTGCTGAACCCGATCGCCGCCCCGCTGGCCGTGATGCGCTCCAGCCTGCTCGGCAGCCTCGTCGGCGTGCTGAAGACCAACCTCGCGCGCCGCGCCAACCGCGTCCGTGTGTTCGAGATCGGGCGCGTCTTCCTGCGCAACCCGGCGGCGCCGGACGGCCCGCTCGCGGTGGCCGGGGTGGACCAGCCGGTCCGGGTGGCCGCGCTGGCCTGGGGCCCGAGCGCGCCGCTGCAGTGGGGCCTGAAGGAGCGAGCGGTCGACTTCTTCGACGTCAAGGGGGACCTCGAGGCCCTCCTCGCGCCGCGGGTGGCGCGTTTCGTCCCGGCTGAGCACCCAGCGCTTCACCCTGGCCGTTCGGCGCGCGTGGAGCTCGATGGCCGTCCGGTGGGCTTCGTCGGCGAGCTGCACCCGCGCTGGCGCCAGGCCTACGAGCTTCCGCAGCCGCCGGTGCTGTTCGAGCTCGAGCTCGATGCGCTGCTGGCGCGCCCGCTGCCATCGTTCACGCCGCTGCCGCGGCAGCAGGGCGTGGCGCGCGATGTCGCGCTGGTGCTGCGCGCGGACATTCCCCAATCCGCCGTGGCGCAGTGCCTGTGCGACGATCCGGCGGGCCTCGTACGCGGAGCGACGCTGTTCGACCTGTACGATCCGGCGCAGCCGCAGGCAGGCATCGGCGCGGGGGAGCGCAGCCTTGCGTACCGGCTGGAGTTGCGCGACGACGCGGCCACGCTGACCGACGCGCGCATCGACGCGGCTGTCGCTGCGGCCGTGGCGCGCGTGCAGTCCGCGCTCGGGGCGCGGCTGCGGGGTTGAGGGCCTGGAGGCGGCGGGACGGCGAGGAGGGCGGTGGTGGCGGACAAGGACGACATCGGGGCTGCGGCCCGCGACGGCGAGCACCGCGCGGCGGTCGTGCTGCCCTCGCTGGAGACGCCCACGCTCACCAAGGCGGAACTGGCCGAGATGCTGTTCGACCGCCTCGGGCTGAACAAGCGCGAGAGCAAGGACATGGTCGAGGCCTTCTACGAGATCGTGCGCGGCGCGCTCGTCTCCGGCCAGGACGTCAAGCTCTCGGGCTTCGGCAACTTCAACATCCGGCGCAAGGCGCCGCGCCCGGGTCGCAACCCGCGGACTGGCGAGTCGATCCCGATCGACGCCCGTCAGGTGGTCACGTTCCACGCCAGCCACAAGCTGAAGTCGATCGTGCAGGGCGACACGTCGCTCGGCGAGGACTTCGAGTAGAGTCTGCAAGAGCTAACCGATCCCATTGATTTCAATGGAGAAGTTTCTGCCGCCCATCCCCGCGAAGCGGTACTTCACGATCGGTGAGGTCAGCGAGCTGTGCGGAGTCAAGCCGTACGTGCTGCGCTACTGGGAGCAAGAGTTCGCGCAGCTCAAGCCGATGAAGCGGCGCGGCAACCGGCGCTACTACCAGCATCACGAGGTGCTGCTCGTGCGGCGGATTCGCGAGCTGCTCTACGACGAGGGCTTCACCATCAGTGGCGCGCGCAACCGGCTCGGCGACGGCGCTGCCGCCGGGGCGGCCGGCAGCGCGCCACGGCCGGCGCGCGCCGCCCCGCCGGGCGCCCGCACTGCGCCGCAGGTGGCCGCGGCGATGGCGGCGCTGTCGGCGCCCAGCGCTGCGGTGGCGGCGGTGCCGGTCGCCGTAGAGCCGTTGCACGTCGACGCGTTGCGCGCTGAACTCATGTCGATCCGCAACCTTCTGGGCGACTGAGCTGCCGCCGGGCGGGGCCTATAATCTTGGCTTTCGTCGGGGTGTAGCGCAGCCTGGTAGCGCACTTGCATGGGGTGCAAGGGGTCGCGAGTTCGAATCCCGCCACCCCGACCAAGAAAATCAACGGGTTAGGAGTCACAAGCTCCTAGCCCGTTGTCCTTTCCGGGGTTGTCGTCCGCGCAGCCGCCGCGGCGGCGGGGCTGGCCGCTTCCGCGCAGGGCGGTGGGCGAGTAGTTGCACCTTATTGGTGCGTTGACGGGCCTGTCGCACCGCGCCTTCCCGCGCCGAGGTCACCTCGCCCGGCGCCGGTGCCACCTACGGGTTTGTGCTGATCCATGGCCCCGATACCCAGGGGGCGATCGGCCTGTGCGTGCCGCGTCCCGACCCGGGAGCGGTGAATCAGGCACGAGGTCTGCTAGATGTACCTTGTATACCAGACAGTGCACCAACCCAGCACATGGCAGCCCAGACCCAGCACCCGGCGATCGCGCCACCGCGCACGGTGGCGGAGTGGATCACGGTCGGTGCCGACATGGCCGGGCTTTCCGCCCGGCTGCGTGCCGCTCGCAGCGCAATCGCGGCCAAGGGCGCGCCGGTCTACCTCCACGTCATCGACGAACACGGCCTCGAGGCAAGGATTGCCGAGCTGGAGGCCGCCGCCGCTGTGGCTGGGGACGCCGGAGCACTGCGTGTGCGCTGGCCGCTGTTCGGTGTGCCCTTCGTCGTCAAGGACAACATCGACGTCGCCGCCGCGCCGACCACCGCCGCCTGCCCAGCCTTCGCCTACGTGGCCGAGCGCCACGCCAACGTCGTGCGGCGGCTCCTCGATGCCGGCGCGGTGTGGCTGGCGAAGACCAACCTCGACCAGTTCGCCACCGGTCTCGTGGGCACGCGCTCGCCCTTCGGAGCACCGGCCAGCGTGGCCGCCGCCGACCGCATCAGCGGCGGCTCGAGCTCGGGCTCCGCCGTGGCGGTGGCGTGCGGCGACGTGGCGTTCTCCCTCGGCACCGACACGGCCGGTTCGGGGCGCGTGCCGGCGGCCTTCAACGGCCTCGTGGGTCTGAAGCCGACGCCCGGAAGGGTAGGCACCAGCGGCGTCGTGCCGGCGTGTCGCTCGCTCGATTGCGTCTCGGTGTTCGCGCACTCGGTGGCCGACGCGGCCGCGGTGCTGGCAGTCATCGAGGGGGACGACGCCGACGACCCGTACAGCCACTTCGCGCCCGGCCCCGGCGCGCTGCCCACGGCGCGGCCTGGTGCGCTGCGGCTTGGCGTGCCGTCGACGCTGCCCGCGCTGCGCGACGGTTACGCCGACGCATGGCAGGCCGCCTGCGAGCACGCCCGCGCGGCCGGGCATACCCTGGTGCCGATCGACTACGAACCACTCGCCGAGGTGGCGGCGCTGCTGTACGAAGGACCCTGGGTGGCCGAGCGGCACCTGGTCGCCGGTCCGCTGCTGGCGCGCGAGCCCGCGGCGCTCGATCCGGTCGTGGCGCGCGTCATCGGACGCGCGAGCGGCTACAGCGCCGACGACGCCTTCGCCGGCCAGTACCGGCTGCGCGCGCTGGCAGCACGCGCCGAGGCCGTGTGGTCGAGCTGTGACCTGCTGCTCGTGCCGAGCACGCCCCGCCACCCCACCTTCGCCGAACTGGCGGCCGACCCCGTAGGCGTGAACTCCGAGCTCGGCACCTTCACCAACTTCGTCAACCTGCTCGGCTGGTGCGCGCTGGCGCTGCCGGCCGGCCGCACGGCAGGCGGCCTGCCCTTCGGCGTGACGGCCATCGCGCGCGGTGGCCTCGATGCAGCGCTGGCGCACTTCGGGCAGCTCTGGGCCGGCGAGTCGCCCGCACCGGCGGGTGCGCCATGGCCTCGGAGCGCGCCGTCGCTGCCGCTGGCGGTGGTGGGCGCGCACCTGTCGGGCCTGCCCCTGAATGGGCAGCTCGCCGAACGCGGCGCGACGCTGCGCGAGCGCACACGCACCGCGCCGCTGTACCGCCTGTACGCGCTGCCCGGCACCGTGCCGCCCAAGCCCGGCTTGCTGCGCGTGGGCGCCGGCGGCCAGGCCATCGAGGTCGAGGTCTGGGACCTGCCGCTCGAGCAGGTCGGATCCTTCCTCGCGCTCGTGCCCTCGCCGCTGGCGCTGGGCACGCTGCACCTCGAGGGCGGCCGCAACGTCCACGGCTTCCTGTGCGAACCGCTGGCCCTCGAGGGCGCCACCGACATCAGCCACCACGGCGGCTGGCGCGCCTACCTCGCGCAGCGCGCCGCCACCGCCCAGTCCTGACCTCGCACCGATACCCCCCAAGGAGGACCTGTCCATGGACCGTCGCCAGTTCGTCAACGCCGGTGCCGCCGCACCGCTGGCCATCGCGGCCTCGCCCCTCGTCGTGCCGCTGACCGCACGCGCCCAGGCGCGCCCGAAGGACGTGCTCGTGGTCGCCAACGAGTTCGGCCCTAACTCGCTGGACATCCAGACCATCGGGGCCAACCGCCCCGCCTACGGCGTGAGCTGGCTCTGCTACGACCGCCTGATGACGTACGGCAAGCGCACGCTGCCCGACGGGCGCGTCATGTACGACCGCAACAAGCTTGAGCCCGAGCTCGCCGAGAGCTGGCAGATGGCACCGGACGGCATGTCCGTCACGTTCAAGCTGCGCAAGAACGCGAAGTTCCACGACGGCACGCCGGTGACGGCCAAGGACGTCAAGTGGAGCTTCGACCGCGCGGTCAGCGTCGGCGGCTTCGCGACCTTCCAGATGGGCGCGGGCTCGCTGGAGAAGCCCGAGCAGTTCATCGTCGTCGACGACCACACTTTCCGCGTCGTCTTCCTCCGCAAGGACAAGCTGACGATGAACAACATCGCCGTGCCGGTGCCCTGCATCTTCAACAGCGAGCTCGTCAAGAAGAACGCGACCCCGCAGGATCCCTGGGGGCTGGCCTGGACGCGCAACAACGTCGCCGGCGGCGGCGCCTACAAGGTCGAGGCCTTCCGCCCGGGCCAGGAGATCGTCTACGTCCGCAACGACGACTGGAAGAGCGGCCCGCTGCCCAAGCTGCGGCGCATCGTGCAGCGCGAGGTGCCCAACGCCGGCAACCGGCGCGCGCTGCTGCTCAAGGGCGACATCGACATGACCTACGACATGCCGCCGAAGGACTTCTCGGAGATGGCCAGGGAGGGCGGCGGCGTCAAGGTGACGACGATGCCGATCGAGAACGCCATGTTCTACGTCGGCATGAACGTCACCAGGCCGCCATTCGACAACGTCAAGATCCGCCAGGCGGTGGCGTTCGCGATCCCCTACGACAAGATCATGGACGCCGCGCTGTACGGGCGCGGCGCCAAGCTCTACGGCGCCGCCAGCAGCAAGGTCGGCACGACGGCCTGGCCGCAGCCCACCGGCTACCGCACCGACATCGCCCGCGCCAAGGCGTTGATGGCCGAGGCCGGTGCCGCGGCAGGCTTCGAGACCACGCTGTCGATCGACCTCGGCGGCGCGACGGTCGGCGAGCCGGCGGCGATCCTGATCCAGGAGTCGCTCGCGCAGATCGGCATCAAGGCGCAGATCAACAAGATCCCTGGCGCCACCTGGCGCGCCGCGCTGCTGAAGAAGGACATGCCGTTGATCCTCAACCGCTTCGGCGGCTGGCTGGACTTCCCGGAGTACTTCTTCTACTGGTGCTACCACGGCCAGAACGCCGTCTTCAACACGATGAGCTACCAGAACGCGAAGCTCGACAAGGTGATCACCAACGCGCGCTTCGCCGAGAGCAAGGCCCTGTACGACAGCTTCGTGCGAGAAATGATCCAGATCGCCTATGACGAGGTGCCCCGCATCCCGCTGTTCCAGCCGAATCAGGACGTGGCCATGCAGAGCAACGTGCAGGGCTACATGTACTGGTTCCACCTGCAGCCCGACTACCGGCAGCTGAGCAAGGTCTGAGCGGAAGGGGCACGACGATGGACTGGGACGCCTACGTCGATGCGCAGGCCGCGCTGCTCGGGCTGCCGATCGCCCCAGAGCACCGGCCCGGCGTGGTGCGCTACCTGCAGCTGGCGGCCGGCATGGCGCCGCGGGTGACCGACTTCGCGCTGGCACCCGGCGACGAGTCGGGCAACGTCTTCGTGCCGGTGGCACCCGGCTCTGCGCCTGGCGCCGTGACGGGCCCGCCGTCCGGTCCGGCTCCCGAGGGCGCCGCGTGAGCGCCGTTGCCAACGTCCGCGCCGCGCTGGCCCGCATCGAGGCCAGCGACGCCCGCGTCAACGCCTTCACCGCGGTGCTGGCCGAGCGCGCGCTTGCGCGCGCCGAGGTCGTGGACGCGAGGGACATGGGCGGCCCGCTCGCCGGCCTGCCGTTCGCGGTGAAGAACATGTTCGACCTCGCGGGCCTGCCGACGCTGGCCGGCTCGCGGATCGAGCGCGACGCCGCGCCGGC
>Ga0068877_10003328_pt1 | contig 12773 bp, 8 predicted proteins | sample NOAtaG_FD_66437 | JGI IMG/M metagenome (GOLD analysis project Ga0068877, IMG submission 66437) | Freshwater lake microbial communities from Lake Erie, under a cyanobacterial bloom - NOAA_Erie_Diel6S_1000h metaG | ecosystem: Environmental > Aquatic > Freshwater > Lake | place: USA: Ohio, Lake... | reverse complement strand
CGCCGGCCGCGGGCCTTCTGCGGCAATTTCAAGTCATCTCAACACTGCCGCGGGGCTTCGCCAAGCCCAACAACACGGCCGAAATCGAGGTCCATCCCAACGGTAAGTTTCTCTATGTGTCCAATCGCGGCCATGACTCGATCGCCGTCTTTCGTGTTGATGCGAAAACGGGCAAACTTACCTTTCTTGAGCACGCACCCAGTCAGGGCAGTATCCCCCGCAACTTCGCCATCGATCCCACTGGCAATTACATGTTCGTGGCCAATCAAAACACCGGCAACATCGCTTTGCTCAAGATCGATCAAAAGAACGGCCGTCTGACGCCGTCGGGAGAAACTGTCGCCGTCGATGCTCCCGTTTGCGTCATCTTCCACCCCGTGAATTAAACTCTGATTCGCCCACCGGGCCAGGCTGCCTGCCCCTTAGCGCAATATCGTGTAGGCCAGCCAACTGCTGCCATAAGCCAGCAGCCCCATGTAGGTGAATTGCAGCACGGGCCACTTCCAACTCGCTGTTTCCCTCCGCACGACGGCGATCGTCGAAATGCACTGGAGCGCGAAGGCAAAGAAGATGAGTAGCGCCACGGCGGAGGCCAGGTTCAGATCCTGCCGCAGGGCCGCCTCCAATCCCTTCTCGTTCCCCTCGCCCTCAATGCCATAAATTGTGCCCAGCGTGCCAACAATAACCTCGCGGGCCGCCAATGAGCTGATCAACCCGACGCCGATCTTCCAATTGAATCCGAGCGGGGCAATCACCGGCTCGATCGCCCGGCCGAGGCTGGCCGCATAGCTCGCCTCCATTGGTGGCGCCACGCCGTTTTGCAGCGGTAAGTGGGCCATGGTCCACAACAACACCATGGTCAGAAGAATTGTCGTGGACGCCCGTTTCAGAAACACCTTCGCCCGGTCCACGAGGCGGTAGACGATGCTCATCGGCCGCGGCAGCCGGTAGGGCGGCAACTCAAGCACAAACGGCGCTTTTTCGGCGCGGAAGATCGTGCTCTTCAGCAGACGGGCTGTCCCTGCCGCCGCCACGAAGCCGAGTGCGTAGAGTCCCAACATCACAGCCGCGCGCGCCCCAAGCAGCGGCCCGAGCAGCGGCTGATCGGGAATGAAGGCGGCGATCAGCATCGTGTACACCGGCAAACGCGCCGAACACGTCATCAGCGGCGTCACCAGGATCGTCGCAATCCGGTCCCGCTTGTTTTCAATCGTCCGCGTCGATAGTATCGCCGGAATCGCACACGCATAACCGCTCAACAGCGGAATAAAGCTCTTGCCCTGCAAGCCCAGCTTCGCCATCGTTCGGTCGGCAATCACGGCCGCCCGCGCCAGGTATCCCGAATCCTCGAGTACGGCCAGAAACGCGAACAGAATCAGAATCTGCGGAAGGAACACCACCACGCTCCCCACGCCCCCCCACACCCCTTCAACCAATAGCGAGCGGAACCAACTCTCCGGCAAGCCCAGCGCAATCCACTGCCCGCTGGTCGCCACCATTTCCTGCACTAGTTCCATCAACGGCTTGGCGAACGTGAATATGCTTTGAAAAACCGCCACGACCACCAGCAGGAAGCTGAGCGGCCCCCACACCGGATCCAGCACAATCCGGTCCAGCTTGTAAGTCCATTCCGGGGGGGAGGGCTTTTGAAAATCCGCCAGCGCCGCCACATCCCCGCTCCACTTCCGGCAACTCGACAGATTGTTCAGAACCGGCAGTTCGATTCTGACCGGCGCCGGTATCGTCTTTGAAAGAAAATTCCTCACCTCGTCTATACCGCTACCCTCTACCGCACTCGCCAGCACCACCGGCGCTCCCAGTTCGCCTGCGAGCTTGGCGGCATCCACGGCGCCCCCGCGCCGCTTCAGCTCATCGGTCATGTTCAGAATCAACAAAGTCGGAATGCCCAGGCTTAGCACCGGCGCCGCCAACATCAGGTGCCGCGCCAGGCTTGTCGCATCCAATATCAGCAGAATCGCATCCGGCCGCGGCAAGTCCGGCATCGCCCCATGCAATACATCGTGCGTTACCTGCTCGTCTTCACTCCGCGGCTCAAGCGAATACACCCCTGGCAAATCCACCAGCGTCACTTCCCGCGTCAGGTCCACGCGCGCCGTCCCAATGTGTCTCTCCACCGTCACGCCGGGATAATTCGCTACCTTCTGCCGCAGTCCCGTCAGCCGGTTGAACATCGTGCTCTTTCCCGTGTTCGGCGGACCAATCAGCGCAACCAGCTTGTGCCCCGCGGGGTTTATGATAGGTGTTGCCGCGGTCGATCCACCCGCGTGGCAGGCTTCCATGATTTACCCTTGCTCGCTTCGCACCCGTATGTGCAGGGCAGTCTCCCGCCGTAAAGCAATTTCCGTGCCGTCCACCCGGTATACCGCCGGGTCACCGGCAGGGGCGATATGCGCCGCTTCCACCAAAGCCCCCGGGATCATTCCCATCTGCATCAGCCGCAGGCTCATCTCCTCCGGCAATTCAAAATCATCGAGGACCGCACTTTCGCCGATCTTCAATTGAGACAATGTTTTCGCCGGGAGACTCACTTGTCCTACCTCACCGAGTATAGCTTGATCCAACTTATGAAACTGCCTCTTCTCAACTGTTTGGCCATTCTGTTCACTGCAACTCAACTGCAAGCACAAATTCTTGATAATAATTTCCTGAATGGGCGCTATGGTTTCCGGCAGGTTCTCATCTCAACGACGCCCGCTGGCCAGCCCATCGAAGGCCGCTCCCTCATCGGGATTCTCAGCTTCGACGGGCGGGGTTCTTTCTCCTTTCAAGGGACGCGCAACAACGGCAACAACGCCCCGGCCCCTTTCTCCGGCTCCGGTTCTTACTCCGTTTCGGCCTCCGGTCTGGTTTCGATGACGAATCCGCTGGATTTGAATACACAGTTAAACGCCCGCCTCGGCGCCGGTCTCCTGCTTGGCTCGACAACCGATTCGGCCGGCAATCTCTTTGATCTGTTCGCCGCCGCGCCACTGCCATCCCAGCCCACCTCGAACGCCACGGTCACCGGGGCCTACGCCGGCGTGTCGATCGAGTTTCCCAACGGACTGTTCAACAACATCAAAAACAGCTTTTTCCGTTTCACGGCCAACGGCGCCGGATCACTCGGCTTGGTTAACACTTCCGGCCAAACCGTTCAGAATGGCCGCCGCGTGCTGCAGCAGCAAATCGGGCCCAGCTCCTATAGCCTCGGCGCGGACGGCGCCGGCCAGTTGATCTTTCCGGTAACGGCTCCCTTCGCCGCCAACACACAGCTTCTATTGGGCGACAAACAGCTGTACACGGCATCCAACGGCGAATTCCTCATCGGCGGATCGACCTCTCAGGGGGTGCATGATTTCTTCTTCGCCATGCGCTCTGCCGCCGGCGTCTCCTCGATCGCGAGTTTTCAGGGCCTGTATTACGCCGCGGGTCTGCGCATCGACCAGTCCCGGCCCTCCTCCTTCGCCGGCGCCATCAATGGCCTCGGCAATGGCCGCGCCGTTTGGTCCCGCCGTTCGCGGCTGCCGGAGGGCAACGCCGACTTGACCGCGGTCAACGACTATACGGTTGGCCCCGACGGCGTTGGCTCGATTCTAAACAACCGCTTCGTTCTGGGCCTGAATAACACCGCCTTTGTCGGAGCGGGCGTATCCTTTGCCGACTCGGACAATTACGAGCTGTTTCTCGGCATCCGTTCCCGGGATCTTTCCGGCACTGGAATTTTTATCAACCCCGCTGGCGTGCTCAACGGCGCCAGTTTCGCTCCCGTGGGCAACCCCATCGCCCCGGGCCAGTTCATCGCTCTGTTCGGCTCCGGTCTCGGCCCGGCCACGCCCTTGGTCGCCGCCGCGCCTTTCCCGGCCAGCCTCGGCGGCATCAGCCTCACCATCCAGGGCCGCCCCGCACCTCTCTTTTTTGTCAGCGCCAACCAGATCAGCGCCCTCGTGCCCTTTGCCACCTCCGGCACCTCGGCCGACATCGTCATCCTCCAAGGCGGCCAGGAGTCCAACCGCGTCACCGTGCCCGTTGCCCGCTCGGCGCCCGGTATCTATTCCAACACCAAGAACGGCATTGGCCCCGGCGCCATCCTCCGCTCGGACTTTTCCCTGCTCACCTCGGCCAACCCCACGCGCCGCGGTGAGACGGTGCTGATTTACCTCACCGGCCTGGGGCCCCTCGACCCACCCCTAGCCGATGGCGTTGCCGCTCCCACCACCACGCTTTCCCGTGTCGCCGACACCGTTAACGTCTACATCGGCGGCCAGCGCGCCACCGTCAGCTTCGCCGGCGCCGCGCCTGGCTTTGCCGGCCTTTACCAACTCAACGTCGTGATTCCCAACAACGCTCCTATCGGTTCCGCCGTGCCCGTCGCCGTCGAAACGCTTCAGGCTTTCCACGAAATGGTCGACATCGCCATTCAGCCCTAAACAGCAAGCCGGCCCTCCTTCCGCGGGAGCCGCCTGGGAATCGCCCTTGCTTGCCGCGTGCCTTAGTTGAAGCTCGCCAGCCCCGTGGCCTCGTCGTCGAATACTTCAAATACGGTGTACAGCTTCGTGATCTGCAATAAATCGTGCACCCGCTTGGTCAGGCCCAGCAACTTCAGCCGGCCGCCCGCGTTCGACAGTGTTGTGAATCCACTCACCAGTTCACCAATGCCGGAACTATCGATATAGCTTACCTCCGACAGGTTCAGCAAAATCCTCTTGTCACCCTTGGTTACCAGGTCCTTGATCGTGTCGCGAAACGCGCTCGATCCTTCCCCCAGTATGATGCGGCCAGCCGCATCGATTACGGTCACATCGCCAACTTGGCGGGTGGTGATTGTTACGCTCACTGTTCTAGTTCTCCTTCAGTCTTGGTTCAATTGATTCCCGTCTCTAACTGTATCGCTTCAACATCCGGACGAGGGTGCCATGGGGAACACGCATCGTGTGTTCACACTCGTCCATGAAAGCGCGCATCAAAAGCAACCCGCGTCCACTTTGCTTCAGCAGATTTTCCGGTGCCCGTGGATCCGGCACTTCTTCGCCTCGAAAGCCATCCCCTTCATCGCCAATGGTAACAACCAGCGTTCCAGGAACCGCCTCCAGCTTCAAATAAACTTTCTTTCTGGAATTGTACTTATTCCCGTGTGCCACCGCATTGACCATGCACTCCCGCACAGCCATCGAGATCGCGTTTTGATCGTCCTCGCCAAAACCGGCTTTGCACGCCAAATCAATGGCCGCCCGTTCGGCCAGATCCACGCTCTCCAACGACGAATCCAGGTTGTGTTCCTCGATTTCCTGCTCGAATGATGCCGACATATTACTTCCACTTTCGCCTCTTACCGGGCAATCTTGTCGAAGTGTCTAGCTTGTCAGCAGAAATCAACCTCTGTCAAGTGCCAGAGCCTTCCCTATGCTCCCTGCAAATGGTTTGCTCGTGGAGGCTTGGCTGAAGCATCATGGATTTAGAGTTCTCAAATTTCATATGTTCCTGCTCAAGCGCTGCTTCGGCGCTCTCGTGTTCGTTTGGCCGCTTTTTTCCCAGGCAATCGACGGCAGCCTCTCCGGCACCGTCCGCGACCCGTCTCAGGCCGGCATTCGTGACGCGCGTGTCTCGCTCGAAAACCCCGCCACGACCTGGAAGATCGAGGCTTCCACTGATGCCCTCGGCTCTTACCTCCTGAACGGCATCCCCCCCGGTACTTACCGGCTCAAAGTTTCCCGCGGCGGTTTTCTGGACACGGAAATTCGTCACCTCGTAGTCAACATCGGCGATCGCAAGATCCTCGACCTCATTCTCAACGTCGCCGGTCCCACCGAATCCCTCACCGTCATCGAAGAGGCTCTCGGCTTGGTCGAATCGGCCACCGTTGCCACGGTTGTGGACCGCCGCTTTGTCGAAAACCTCCCTATGAACGGCCGCACCTTCCAGAACCTGATCGCCTTGTCCCCCGGCGTCACACAAACCTCCTCGACGGCCCGCAACCCCGGTCAATTCTCCGTCAACGGCCAACGCACTTCAAGCAACTACCTCACCGTTGACGGCGTCAGCGGGAATTTTGGCCTGCCCGCCGCGCCCGCCTTGGCTGGCAGCTTCGACGGCACGCTCCCCGCGCTGACTTCCAACGGCGGCACCAACAGCCTCGTCTCGGTCGACGCCATGCAGGAATTCCAGGTGCAGACCTCTACCTTCGCTCCCGAGTTCGGCCGCACCCCCGGCGGCCAGATCGCCATCGTCACCCGCTCCGGCACCAACAATTGGCACGGCACGCTGTTCAACTACTTCCGCAACGAGAAGCTCGATGCCAACGACTGGTTCGCGAATCGCGACGCTCTGCCCCGCGCTCCCATCCGCCAAAACAACTTTGGCGGGGTCCTCGGCGGCCCTCTTTTCGTGCCGCGCGTGTATAACGGCCGCAACCGCTCGTTCTTCTTTCTCTCACACGAAGAGCTTCGTCTGCGCCAGCCCCAATTCGCCACCGATGCCTACCCGACTCTCGCCATCCGCAACCTTGCCTCCCCCGCCAACCGTCCCCTGCTCGATTCCTATCCCATTCCCAACCAGGGCGATCTCGGCGGCGGATTTGGCCGCTTTGCCACCACCTACTCCAACCCCTCCACCCTTTTCTCCACCAGCCTCCGCCTCGACCACCGTTTCAGCAACTCAATCTCCCTCTGGGGGCGTTTCGTCGAGTCTCCCTCCGAGGCCGGCTACCGCGGCTCGGTCCAATCTTATGACTTGAGCCTCAACTCGATCTCGCGGAACACCAACGACGCCCGCATGCTCACCATCGGCTCCACGCAAACCCTCTCGGCCCGCTTCCTCAACGAGTCCCGCCTCAACTACAGCCGCTCGCGCGGTTCTTTTACTTCCCGCATGGACGAACTCGGCGGCGCCAAACCCTTTTCAGCCGCTCAACTCTTTCCCAGCTTCGCCTCCCCGGATTCCGGCGCCGTCGGCATCCTCCCGCAGGGCCTGCGCGGCTTCGCCGTCGGCTCTCTGGCCGCCAACGGCCAGAATCAGTGGAATTTCACCGACACCGCTTCCTACCTCGCCGGCCGCCACCAACTCAAGTTTGGCGTCGACTACCGCCGCCTCACCCCCCTGGTCGAATCCCCCCTCTATCAGCAGTTCGGCGTCTTCGCCGGCCTCCAGGGACCGGTCGGCATCCTCACCGGCCGTACGGCCACCGTGATCGTCAGCGCCTATGAAAACATGCGCGCGCTCACCCAAAACTTCTCCGCCTTCGCCCAGGACACCTGGCGTCCCAACGACCGGCTCTCCCTCACCTTTGGCCTGCGCTGGGAGCTCAACCCCGCCCTCGCCGCCACCAATCGGCCTCTCTATACCGCCACCACCTCCGACCCGCGCACCGCCCAACTGTCCGGCCCCAATGCCTCTCTTTTTCCCACCCAGTGGAACGCCCTCGCCCCCCGTTTCGGCCTTTCCTTCCAACTCGGCCGCCGCGCCGGCTTCGAGACCACCCTCCGTGGCGGTCTCGGCCTCTTCTATGACCTCCCCCTCGGCGGTCTGCAGGCCCTCAGTTCCAATCCCCCTTACCGCCGCACGCGCCGGCTCTCGGGCACCGTCTTCCCCCTGCCCGAAGCCCAGGCCGCACCCCTCCCGCTCAGCACCAGCCCTCCCTTCGATGACGTCGCCGTCTATGACGAAGACTACCGCCTCTCTCACACCACTCAGTTCAACTTCACCATCGACCAGGGTTGGGGCCAGGGCCGTTTTCTTACCCTCTCCTACGTCGGCGCCCTCGGCCGCAAACTCCAGCGCCGCGAGTCCTTCGCCGGTACTCCCGGCTCGGCCTTCCGGGGCTTCAGCGTCTTCCGCGCCGACGCCGCCAGCGACTTCCATTCCCTGCAGACCCAACTCCGGCAAACCCTGCGCCACGGCCTGCAGTGGATGCTCTCCCACTCCTGGTCCCATGCCATCGACACCGCGAGCGATAATGTCGCCTTCAATCCCCCCCTCACTGCCCTCGATGGCCCCCGCGCCAATCGCGGCCCCTCCGACTTCGATGTCCGCCAAAACTTCAATGCCGCCCTGTCCTGGGACCTCCCCTTCCGCTCCACCACTCCCCTTCTCCGCGCCCTCACTCGCGACTGGGGTCTCGATTCCATTCTCCGCGCTCAATCCGGCTTCCCCATCGACATCTTCTCCCGCGCTGTCATCAATGGCGCTACCTTCCAATTCCGCCCCGATGCCCTACCCGGCCAGCCCCTTTCCCTCGCTGGCCCCGGCTATCCCGGCGGCCGCATTTTCAATCGCGCCGCCTTCGCCATCCCCGCCAATCAGGTGCGCAATGGTAGCCTCGGCCGTAATGCTCTTCGCGGTTTTCCTCTGCACCAGATCGACTTGACCGCCCGCCGCGGCTTCGCTCTCACCGAACGGATCAAACTCCAATTCCGCGCCGAATTCTTCAACCTCCTCAACCAGCCCAGCTTCGGCAATCCGGATGGCTTCTTGCTCAACCCGCTCTTCGGCTTCTCCACCCAGATGTTCGGCCGCGCCCTCGGCCTCGGTGGCGTCAATGGCGGACTCAACCCCCTTTACACCATGGGCGGCCCACGCTCCACACAACTGGCCCTCAAAATCCAGTTCTGAGGAAGCGATTCATCCAATCCGCAATGCCGCTGTGCAGGCGAACCGTACTGCTCAGATCCACGGTGCCTTTGGCTTCATCGTGGACAGCTCCGGCCATGGAGGCGTTCGCCATGCAGAGGTTGAGCAACGCGAGTGATTCCTTGTTTGGCTTGAAACCGGTAAGCACCTCAGTGCGAATAGTAACTTTGTCGGAATGACCCAACCGTGGATCCCGGGGGCATTCTCCCAGCGGATCGTTTGTGCTTGGCGGTCAGCCCACCAGGTGAAACAGGTCTTGTCGCGCACGGACCACTTCGCGTCGACTTGCAGTTGGTTCTTGCAGAGCCATTCGACTGCTTGCTGGCCGGTATTCATTCGCTATGTCCAATTGCTTCAGGTGATTCTGATTTCTGGCACAGATTACTGGACAACGACACGGCGCAGTGGGAGTTCTTGTCGATTGAGTGCGGGTTTGCAAAGAGTGAAGCTTCGGCGGGTACCGATTCTCTGAGCGCCAAATGGCTTGGACGTGAACTGAGATCCTAAAGTACGAGAGACGGAAATGCCACAATAAACCAATTCATTTAACTTTCTGGTACGGAATGAATTCGCTGGGAATCACGAACTTTTTTCTGTTATGTCTTATGTTCGCGCGGGCTTTATAATATACTCCCCGCATGCGAGTCTTCAAATATTTGTGCGCCATTTTGTCGCTGACGATGGTGGCTCCGCTTCTTTCTCCAGCGCAAACATTCTATGGTTCGCTGGTCGGCAACGTCACAGATTCGACGGGCAGTGCGATCGCGCAGGCGAGCGTAAGCCTGACGAACACGGCAACGGGCGACCGTCGGGCCGCGCAGACGGCCGCCGATGGGGCATATCAATTCGTGAATCTGCCTCCGGGGCAATACCGGGTAGAGATGGAGAAATCGGGGTTCCGGCGCGTCTTGCGGGACAACATCACGGTGGAAGTGCAGAGTGCGGTTCGTATTGATGTGGCACTGCAAGTGGGCGATTTGACGCAGACGATCGAGGTAAGTGAACAGACGCCGCTTTTGCAGACGGAAAACGCGTCCTTAGGGCAAGTCGTCGAAGCGCGCAAGGTGCTCGAGATGCCGCTGAATGGGCGCAACGTGTTCAGCCTGGTGGCGCTGGTTCCGGGGGTGGTGCCGGGAGGGCAATCGAGCCAGACGCCGACGGGCACGAATCCGTTTGCCTGGGCGAATTTCCAGATTGGCGGGGGACAAGCAAACCAAAGCGCTTCCTATATCGACGGGGCGCCGAATAATTCGAGCTATGTGAACCACACGATGCTGGTGCCGACGCAGGATGCGGTGCAGGAATTCCGCGTCCAGACGAACAACCTGGGGCCGGAGTTCGGGCGGCTGGCAGGTGGCGTGATCAATCTGTCCACGAAGTCGGGTACAAACAGTTTTCATGGTGGGGTATATGAATTTCTGCGCAACCGTTCGTTGAACTCAAACACATTTTTCAACAACCGCGCGGGTGTCGGACGCCCGGCATTTTCGCAAAATCAATTTGGGGGAACACTGGGCGGACCGATCAAGAAGGACAAGACCTTTTTCTTTGGATCCTATGAAGGATTCCGGCTGCGGCAGGGATCGTCCTATGTTTTTTCCGTACCAACGGACCCCATGCGCGGCGGCAACTTCGCGGACTTTCGCAACGCGAGTGGCGCGATGATTCCGATCTTCGATCCGCTTACGACTTGCGGGCAACTGGGTAACCCGGCCTGTCCGGTGAATGCGACAGGGCAAGCGCAAATTACCCGCACGCCGTTTCCGAACAACACGATACCGGCCAGCCGGATTGACCGGGCGGCCCGGGTTATGACAGATCTGTGGGGGAGGGCGAATTCGCCGGGGCTGCCATTCACGGCGGTTAACAACTTCACGGCGAACGCGAGCGTAGGCGGGGACCAAAATCAGTACAACACACGGGTGGATCATACGTTTTCCGACAAGCAGCGGGTCTTTGCCCGCTATACGTACTGGCGTAATCTCAACCTGCCGATCGATCCCTATGGCACGAAGACCTGCGTGGACCGCTGCACGGAAGACATGAACACGAACCAGGCGGTGCTGGGAGACACCTACACGATCACGCCGACGATGTTTCTCGATCTGCGGCTCAGTTTCTCGCGTTTCCACTATGACCGCACCGCACTGACGGCAGGATATGATCTGACGCAGTTGGGTTGGCCGTCGGCCTTGAACTCGGCGGTGGCCGTGCGGGTGCAGCCGATTCCGCTGGTTGTGGGCTACAACGGCGTATTCGGAACAAGCGGGACCGGAAGCACGATCATCGCGCGGAACGACGTCTATTCGCTCAGCCCAAATGTGACGAAGATCCAGGGCCGGCACACATTCAAGTTTGGCGGCGAGTGGCGCCGCAACACGCACAATTATTACCAACAGAACAATCCTTCCGGGTCGTTCAACTTCGATGCGCTGATGACATCGGTGAATCCGCTGGCAGCGGCGGGCACCGGCAATGGTTTTGCCTCGTTTCTGCTGGGAATGGGTTCCGGTGGTGGCTTGACGCACAACAATTTCGTGGCGGGGCAGATGATTTACCGGGCCTTTTACGCGGGGGATCAATGGCAGATCGGCTCCCGGCTGACACTGAATTACGGCTTGCGGTGGGAACAGATGGGACCGTGGTCCGAGCGATTCGACCGGCTGGTGGTGCTACTGCCGGATGCGGCGAACGAACTGAGTGGACGCGGAGGATTGAACTTCAAGGGACGGTTCGGATTGGTCAATTCCCCCGACAGCCCGAGCCGGAACAACAATGAATTACGGAACGTGTTTTCGCCTCGATTTGGCCTGGCTTACCGGATGAACAACAAGACCGTATTCCGCACCGGGTATGGCATCTTCTACTTGCCGAACGACGTGGCTTTCAATACTGCTCCGAACATCGACATCTCGAATGCCTACACGACGCCGTATCTGGGAACGACCGACGGCTCGATTACGCCGCAGGACCGGCTGTCGAATCCATTCCCGAACGGGATTGTATCGGCGCCAGGACGGAGCGCGAATGGGCAGCGGCTGTTTTATGGCCAAGGTGTGAGTGCGCCGTTGTACAAGGATCCGCGGGCCTACATGCAGCAGTGGAACGTGGATTTGCAGCGGGAAGTAGCGGGCGGATTTGCCGTGGATCTGGCCTATGCCGGCTCGAAAGGAACTCATCTGCCTGGGCCCAATCAGGCTTTGAACCAGTTGCCGGTAGAGTTCTTGTCACAAGGGGCGGCGCTCTTGCAGCAAGTGCCGAACCCGTTCCGTGGGGAGGTGCAACTGGGAGCGCTGGCGCAGCCCAATGTGATTCGGGCACAGTTGCTGCGGCCGTATCCGCAATATACGGGCTTCAACCAAGTGGCGCCCATGAATCGCAATTCCGTGTATCACTCGGCGCAGCTGAAGATCGAGAAGCGGTTCGCGCAAGGGGCATCGATTCTGGGATCGTATACGTTCGCCAAGTTGATCAGCGATACCGATACGCTGACGGCCTGGCTGGAGCCGGGCGGAGGGATGGCAGTGCAGAACTGGTATAACTTGCGGGCGGAAAAATCGGTAGCCCTCTATGACGTACCGCACCGCGCGGTGATCAGCTTCATTTACGATTTGCCGTTCGGGAAAGGTAAGCAGTTGATGAGCAATGTATCGAGCGCCATGAACCGGCTAGTGGGAGGTTGGGGTGTGAACGGCATCACGACTTTCCAGAGCGGCAATCCGCTGGCGATGGTGATGGCGGTGAACACTTCGAATTCGCAGGGAGGTGGACAACGTCCGAATTCAACGGGAGCGGACGCGAAGCTCGAGGGCTCGGCGCAGTCGCGCTTGAACCGGTGGTTTGATACCTCCGCTTTTACGCCCACACCCGCATTCCAGTTTGGAAACGTGGGGCGTTCACTCACGCGTGTGCGCTCGCACGGGATAGCGAATTACAACTTCACAATCTTCAAGAACACGACGATCACGGAGAGAGTGGGCTTGCAGTTCCGCACGGAAATCTTCAACCTGTTCAACCGGGTGCAATTCAATTACCCGGGGACGGCTCTGGGGAACCCGCAGTTTGGCGTGGTGAGCGGGCAGTATAACGATCCGCGGCTAATCCAATTCGCGCTCCGGTTGCAGTTCTGAGCTTGCGCGCGGGTTTGATTT
>Ga0068877_10003326_pt1 | contig 12781 bp, 11 predicted proteins | sample NOAtaG_FD_66437 | JGI IMG/M metagenome (GOLD analysis project Ga0068877, IMG submission 66437) | Freshwater lake microbial communities from Lake Erie, under a cyanobacterial bloom - NOAA_Erie_Diel6S_1000h metaG | ecosystem: Environmental > Aquatic > Freshwater > Lake | place: USA: Ohio, Lake... | reverse complement strand
CGGGGAATATTCGGCCGCAGGATGTGGAAGCGCTCCACGTCCATATTGAAGCGCAAGTCCGTCGCAGCGAGCTCGGACCTGAAACGGGCAACCTGGTTATCAGCCACGCCAATCTCGGCTCGCAACGACTCGATCGTGCCCGTGAGCTCCGTTGAGACCTTATCGCCGTTGCGCTCCAGCGCCGCTGCCTCTTCCTGGCTGGACTCAAGCCGCTGCTTCAGGTTGGCGATGTTGCCCTTCAGCATGTTGATCCGGACCTTGATCTCGTTCAGGCGACGCCCGCGGGCTGCGTCGATGTCCTCGACGGTGCTGTAGCGCGCGAGGAGCATGTCGTCGTAACGGGCCTGGCGCTCCCGCTCCTCCCGACGGAGCTGGGCCTGGATCACACTGTTGTTGGTCTGCTTGCGCTCGGCTTCGGTGAGGGCACGGGGGATCACCTCGACCACGCGGCCCGCTGCGTTCAGCACCTGATAGCCCTTGTGGGCGAACTGCGGCGGCACATGGTCATCGATCACGGTCACGCCTTCGGCGTTCTCGTAGCGGAAGAAACTCCCCTCCGCGAGAACAGGTGCAGCCAGGAGGAGGGCGCACAGCAGGGCGGGCGCCATGGCGCGAGCGGATGCCTTCATCATGCTGAGCCCTCTGGTGACATGAGTGAGGCGCTCAACGGCTGGCCGGCCCCCCATTGCTTGCGATACGCGAGCACGCGCGGCAGGTGTTCCTGGAAAGCGGGTGCCTGCTCGAGGAAGCCGACGATGTCGTCCAGTCTTGCGATGCTCGCCACCGGGGCAGACAGCTCGTCAGCGAGCTCCGCCACGGCCGAGCGACCGTTCGGGCCTATCTCATCGCGGTCGAGGCCGATGACCACGCCAGCCACGGTGGCGCCGGCGTTGCGGATCAGAGACACCACTTCACGGACCGCTGTGCCCGCCGTGATCACGTCGTCGATGATCAGCACCCTTCCCGCGAGCGGCGCGCCGATCAAGGATCCGCCCTCGCCGTGCGTCTTGGCTTCCTTGCGGTTGAAGGCACAGGGAAGGTCTCGTCCCGCCTCTGCCATGGCGATCGCCGTGGCAACGGAAAGGGGAATGCCCTTGTAGGCCGGGCCGAAGAGCATGTCGAAGCCAATGCCCGCAGAGGCAATGGCGGCGGCATAGCAACGGCCGAGCGCAGCAAGTGAGGCGCCGGTGTTGAAATGACCGGCATTGAAGAAATAGGGGCTCAGCCGACCAGACTTGAGCGTGAACTCCCCGAATCGCAGCGCGTTCTGCGCCAGCGCGAGGTGGATGAATTCACTTCCGTAGCCGGACATCACGCCTCCAGACTGTGTTTGGCCGCAGTATAGCAATGCGATCTCGCGGGTTTTCGCCTTATGCCATCCGCTACACGCATAAAAGTATTCTCATAGCGCATGTTTCTGCAAGTTCTGAGAAGGGCGAATGCGCCCCGGTCCGCTCCCCCTTGCGTACACCAAGAGGGGTGTCTGCGCAGTCCAGCCAGCGCACCGTCATGTATCATTGCCCCATAACCGGACGGATATTGCGATGCGCGTGATCAGCTTCTGCGCCGACGGCCTGCGTGAGGCGGTGGGCAAAGGTTTCTTCGAGTGGGCGCTGCGCCAGGACCCGGACATCATCTGCGTCCAGGACCTCCGCCTGAGCGAAGCCCGCCTTGGCGCATCCCGTTACAACCCGGAAGGCTACTTCAGCTACTTCTGGGATGCCATCGACGGCACCAGCAACGGTGTGGCCATTTATACCCGCAAGCTCCCCAAAGCCATCATGACCGGGCTTGGTCTCGGTGAGGCCGATGGCGAAGGCCGTTACATACAGGCCGACTTCGAGAACATCAGCATCGCCTGCCTGCTGGCACCCGCTGCCCGCCTCGACGATCCGGGCTCGCTTGCCCGCAAATCCCGCTTCTTCGAGCAGTTGCAGTCGCAGCTGGACAAGGTCCGAAAGAAACGCCGCCAGTACATTCTCTGCGGCAACTGGAACATGGCACACACGGCACGCGACGTCCACCGCGCCACCGCACACCAGGACGAGCCCGGCTTCCTGGCCGCCGAACGCCTCTGGCTCGACACGCTCTTCGGCACGTTGGGCTACGTGGATGCCTTCCGGGCGGTGAACGCAGACGACGACGAATTCTCATGGTGGCCGGCGGGTCGTGACGGCGGACAAGCTTGGCGCGTGGATTTCCAGGTGATCTCGGGGGGGCTTCGCGGAACCATCGAGTACGGCGCACTCTACAAAGGGCAGGAGTTTTCCTCCCACGCGCCGCTCACCATGGACTACGACATCGAACTCGAGCGGCTCTGAGCCGGAGGCAGCTGCTCAGGGCTGGGCAAGCGCCATCTTCTGCACACGCACCAGGTTCTGGGTGCCCAGCTTCGCGAGCTCGAGCATCCGCGCAAGCTGCTCGGCTGCGAGCGGTTTGCCCTCTGCCGTGCCCTGCACCTCGATGTACTCGCCCTGCTCGGTCATCACGACGTTCATATCGGTCTCGGCCGAAGAATCCTCGGCGTAGTCGAGATCGAGCACAGGCTCGTCACGGAAGATACCGACCGAGACCGCCGCCACCAGATGGCGCAGCGGGTCATCGCTGAAAAGCCGCTTGCGGCGCCCCTCGGCAAGCGCATCCACAAGCGCCACACAGGCGCCGGTGATGGCTGCGGTGCGGGTGCCGCCGTCGGCTTGAATCACATCGCAATCCAGCACGATGGTGTTCTCGCCGAGCTTCTTCATGTCGATGGCCGAGCGCAGGGAGCGCCCGATCAGCCGCTGGATTTCGACGGTACGACCACTCTGCTTGCCGCGGCTGGCTTCACGCTCGGAGCGCGTGTGGGTGGCGCGCGGAAGCATGCCGTACTCGGCGGTAAGCCAGCCGCTTCCTTCGCCGCGAAGAAACCGCGGCACGCCACGATCGATGCTGGCGGTACAGATGACGCGCGTGTCGCCGAACTCCACCAGCACGGAGCCCTCGGCATGGCGATTGAACTTGCGGGTGATGCGCACGGGGCGGATCTGTTCAGGGCGACGGCCGCTGGGTCTTTCCATTGCGCGTGTGTCCGATGGGCGGAGGGGGGAAAAGCAGAAGGCCGCGGATTATACACAGCGGCTGCCGATGGGCCGCTTGCCGCACCCGCGGCGCCCGGGGCTACAATGCCCGATCAGCTGCACCCGACGGAGATCCCGTTTGCCTCCCATTCAGAGCATGACGGGTTTCGCACGGGTCGAGACCGTGCACCCCTGGGGCACGCTGGCCTGCGAAATCCGCTCCGTGAACCACCGCTACCTCGAGTTGCAGCTGCGCGTGCCGGAGCCTCTGCGCCATGCCGAACACGCGGCCAGAGAGATGCTTCGGGAGCGCCTTGGCCGCGGCAAGGTCGACTGCTCCATCCGGTTCCAGCCCTCGGCAGGTAGCGAGGGTGGCGCGCTGCGGGTCGATGAACACCGCCTCGCGGAACTTGTCGCTGCCTGCACGCACATCGAATCGATCACACCGGGCCTGGCGCGCCCCACCGCACTCGAGGTACTGGCCTGGCCGGGCGTGCTGGCCGAGGAAGCGCCGGATGCCGACACCACCTCGAGCGCCATGCTCGTACTTGTGGAGCGCACCGCGCGCGAGCTCGTTGACGCGCGAGAGCGCGAGGGAGCGCGCCTCGGCGTGCTGCTCGAGCAGCGTCTCTCGGGCATCGAGGAGCTCATAGTGATCGTGCGTCAACGCCTGCCCGAGCTGATCGCGGGCCATCGGGACCGCCTTGGCCAGCGCGTCTCGGAGCTGGCGGTTCAGCTCGAGCCCGAGCGCCTCGCCCAGGAAATCGCCCTGCTCGCCGCCCGCGGTGACGTGGCCGAGGAACTGGACCGTCTCACCGTGCATGTGGGCGAGACGCGTCGCAGCCTTGCCGCCGGCGGAGCCTGCGGCCGGCGGCTCGACTTCCTGATGCAGGAGTTCAACCGCGAGGCGAACACGCTATCCTCCAAATCCGTCGCGGCCGAGACCACGCAGGCCGCGGTGGACATGAAAGTCCTCATCGAGCAGATGCGGGAGCAGGTGCAGAACATCGAATGAGCGCATCCACCGGCAGCGGCCGCCTCTACATCGTTTCAGCGCCCTCGGGGGCCGGCAAGACCAGCCTGGTCTCGGCGCTGGCTGCGGCGGACCCGATGGTGCGGGTCTCGATCTCGCATACCACGCGCGCGATGCGACCGGCCGAGATCGAGGGCATCAACTACCACTTCACGGATCACGCGGGCTTCGAGCGGATGCTGGCCGCCGGGGATTTCCTCGAGCACGCCACAGTCTTCGGCAATCTCTACGGCACGTCGCGGAGCTGGGTGCTCGAGACCCTTGCCACCGGCGCCGACGTCATCCTCGAAATCGACTGGCAGGGCGCCCGCCAGGTGCGCGAGCGCCTGCCGGAGGCAGTCTCGATTTTCATCCTCCCCCCGTCACTGCCCGCGTTGCAGGCCCGGCTCGAGTCACGCCGGCAAGACGGCCCCGAGGTGATACGCGAGCGCATGCGCCAGGCCGTGGGCGAGATGTCGCACTACGGCGAGGCCGATTACCTTGTGGTGAACGACGATTTCGACACCGCTCTGCAGGAGCTGCGCACCATCCTCGGCGCAGGGCGTCTGCGGCTGGTGCCCCAGTCGGCCCGTTTGCGTGAATTGCTCACAGAGCTGCTGTCGGCGCCCTGAGGGCGTCTGTTAGACTCGCGACCCCCGCCGGTACGCACCCCGGCCCGCACACCCCCAGCAGGTGAAGATATGGCACGGATTACCGTCGAAGATTGCCTGAGCAAAGTCGATAACCGCTTCGAACTGGTACTGGTCGCATCGCGTCGCGCCCGTCAGCTCGCCACCGGCGGCAAAGACCCGCTGGTCCAGGAAGCCTCTGACAAGCCCACCGTCATCGCGCTGCGCGAAATCGCCGAAGGCCTGATCGGCCCGGGCTTCTTCGACGAGCCCGCCGAAGCCACCCTCGAGGAGCTCCTCGAGGCGCAGGCGGACTCCCTCAGCAGCCTCTGATCCCCTCCGGGGCGCCGGCGCCCCGGCCGCCCCATGCAGGCACAACTCTCTTCTCTCACCGACAAGCTCCGGGGCTATCTGGGCCCCGAGCAGGTCGATGCAGTCCGGCGCGCGTTCTACTACTCCGAACAGGCACATGACGGGCAGGTGCGTCGCACCGGGCAGCCCTATGTGACGCATCCGCTGGCCGTGGCCGGGATCCTTGCCGACATGCGCATGGACCACCAGAGCCTGATCGCCGCCATGTTGCATGACGTGATCGAGGACACCGGCATCGCCAAGGAGGCGCTCTCCGCGCAGTTCGGCCCGGCGGTGGCGGAACTGGTTGATGGCGTCAGCAAGCTCACGCTCTTCGAGAGCTCCTCGCGCGCCGAAGCACAGGCCGAGAACTTCCAGAAGATGGCGCTCGCCATGGCGCGGGATATCCGCGTGATCCTGGTGAAGCTCGCCGACCGCCTGCACAACATGCGCACACTCGATGTGCTGAAACCCGAGCAGCGCCGTCGCATCGCCCACGAGACGCTCGAGATCTACGCGCCTATCGCGCAGCGCCTCGGCATGAACAACATCCGCACCGAGTTCGAAGATCTCGGCTTCGCCGCGCTGCACCCGATGCGTGCGCGCCGCATACAGGCAGCCGTTCGCAAGGCGCGCGGCAACCGCAAAGAGCTGGTCTCGCAAGCGCAGCGCAAGATCGAGGCCTGCCTGACCGCGGAAGACATCCCCGCCCACGTGGTGGGCCGCGAGAAGCACCTCTACAGCATCTATCTCAAGATGCGCACCAAGCGGAAGAGCTTCTCGGAGATCATGGACGTCTTCGCCTTCCGCATCGTGGTCGACAGCGTCGACAGCTGCTACCGCACGCTCGGCGCCGTGCACAACCTCTACAAGCCGCTGCCCGGGCACTTCAAGGACTACATCGCCATCCCGAAGGCAAACGGCTATCAGTCGCTGCACACGGTGCTTTTCGGCATGCACGGCGTGCCCATCGAAATCCAGATCCGCACAGCAGAAATGGAAGAGATGGCGAACAACGGCATCGCCGCGCACTGGCTCTACAAGAGCGGCAGCAGCGACAGCGCCGTCTCGGGGCAGCTGCGCGCGCGCCAATGGGTGCAGGGCCTGCTCGAGATGCAGCAGCGTGCGGGCAATTCACTCGAGTTCATCGAGAACATGAAGATCGACCTCTTCCCCGACGAGGTCTATGTCTTCACGCCGAAGGGCGCAATACTCGCGCTGCCCACCGGCGCCACAGCGGTGGACTTCGCGTATGCGGTGCACACCGACATCGGCAACGGCTGCGTGGCCTGCCGCATCGACCGCAACCTCGCGCCCCTGAGCACGGTGCTGCAAAGCGGGCAGAGCGTCGAAATCGTCACGGCGCCGCGGGCGCGGCCGAACCCGACGTGGCTGAATTTCGTGGTCACGGCCAAGGCGCGCACCAACATCCGCCATTTCCTGAAGAGCCAGCAACGCTCGGAGTCGATCGAGCTGGGCCGCCGCCTGCTCGACAAGGCGCTCATCTCGGTGGACTCGAACCTGAAGAGTCTCGATCAACGCGCACTGGAGCAGTTTCTTGCAGAGACACGCCGGCCCTCACTCGAGGCGATATTCGAAGAGATCGGCCTTGGCAACCGCGTGGCCGCGCTCACCGCGCGCCGGCTGGTGGGCGGTCAGGAAGGCTCCGGCACCCCCGAGCAAACGCCGCTGGTGATCCGCGGCACCGAAGGCATTGCGCTCAGCTACGCCAAGTGCTGCCACCCGATTCCGGGTGACGTGATCATCGGCCACATCAGTGCCGGCCGCGGCGTGGTGGTGCACCGCGCCAACTGCAACAACATGACCGAGATCCTCGACGACCCGGAAAAGAGCACCCCGCTGCGCTGGGCCGAGGAAACGCGCGGCGAATTCGGCTGCGAACTGCTGGTAGAGCTCGAGAACCGCAAAGGCGTGATCGCCGCGATCGCCAACGGCATCAGCGGCCTGGACGTGAACATCGAGAAGATCACCATGGAGGAGCGCGACGCCGAGCTCTCGCAGGTGCGGCTGATCGTGGCAGTGGCAGACAGGGCCACGCTGGCGCGGGTGATACGCCGGCTGCGGACGATCACATCCGTTCTGCGGGTAACCCGCGTTCGGCACTAGGCGGTGCGCGTCGATGGCATGATTCAGTCGGCTGTTGCCCCTGCGGGGAAACACGCGCTGAAGAGGATGGACAGGGAGGGACATGAACCGTTTCGTACTGGGCATAGGCTCGCAGCGCGCGGGCTCCACGCTGCTTCACCATGCGCTGGAGGCGTCCACGGACATCTTCATGCACCCACTGAAGGAATTGCATTACTTCGATACCTTGCACGGCGTGCGGGCGCCTGAGGCCCTGCGGGATTTCTCGCTGCGGCAACTGGGCCGCGAGATCGACCGTATCGTCGGCAGCAAGGCGCTCGACTTCCTCGATGCGCGCTACCGCTGCTTTCTCCGGGCGAACCGTATCCTCGGCATGAGCGCGATTTCGGAGGTGAACTATCTCGATCTCTTCCGCCCATTCGTCGCACGCTCGCCGTTACTGGGAGAGGTCACACCCGAATACATGCTGCTGGGTGATGATGCGATCCGGGCGATGAAAGATGTGGTCGGCGAAGACGCGGTGGTGATCCTGATCTGCCGCAACCCCGTTAAACGCGTGCTCTCGGCTGTGAAGCTGATGAGCACCTACAACGGCCTGAACTTCGACGATCAGGGCGCCCGTGAGTGGCTCCTGCGGATGCTCGAGACGGCCAATCCGTGGATGCAGGCGCAGGATGGCTACAACGACTATGCGGGCGCGATCACACGTTACAGCGCACACTTCAGCCGCGTCATTGCGATCGGCTACGATAGGCTCGCGACAGAGCCCGACGCGGTGGCGAGATCCATCAGCGCACTGGGTGATTTCAGGGTGGACCGGGACGCATTCGTGGCTGCTACCAAACAGCAGAGGAACGACCTGGGACCAGGCTTCAACGTTGGCACGGATGTCGAATCCCTCTTGCTCGAGCGCTACCGCACGCAATTGCACGCCGCGCAAGAGCACCTGGGCATAGAACTGGGCAAATGACCGTGAAGATGATCAAACCGGCGCGCCTTGCCTACATACTGCTGCCCTGGCGGCTGGTGTTTTTCTATTCCTACAAGGCGGGCAATACCAGCCTGGTGCACTGGCTGTATGAGTACGCGAAGCCACGTAGCAAGGGCGGCGTGGCCGTACGTGCCAAACGCATGTATCTGAATTCTCCCAACAACAGCATCTCCATGACCGAGGGCGTGAAACTCATCCGGAACCACGGCTTCCGCGGAGTTGCCTTGGCCCGGGATCCTTACTCACGTGCAGTTTCCGCCTATCTGAACAAATTCGTCGTCGACGGCGAGGTGTGGCGGAAATCGCCTGAATCGATGGAGCGGTTCGCGCGGGACCTCATAGGCGGCGACGAACGGTTTTCCTTTATCGACTACCTCGAGAAACTCAGCGCCCGCACCGCAGCCGGTGAGCGCATAGATCCCCACTTCGCGCCCCAGGTGCCGGCGTACCTTCAAGGAGTTCCGTTTTTCCAGCACCTGCTCAGGCTCGAGTCCATCGACGAGGATCTGGGCGCTCTCATACGCAAGTACAGGATGCCCCCGGCTCCGTTCCCCCGGCACAGGGCAACTGCGTCTGCGACCAATGGCGCCGAGAGTCTTGAGAACGCCTCCTCCACATCCTGTTTCGATCTCTCGCGCGATGAAGCAAGACCGACCTCCGGACAGTTGCTCTGTCCGCGTGCGATAGGCTTGATCAACGAACTCTACGCGAGCGACTTCGAGACATTCGGATATGCACGCCGCTCGATCTGAGCGACCGGGATCAACACGCTCCATCAGCTGCCAGCCACCATGCCCATCATCCAGACACGCGGCAAAAAAATCCTCTTCGTTCACATCCCCAAAACCGGAGGCGCCTCGATAGAGCACTTCTTCCGGAAATCCGGGAAGGTGTCCATGTTCGACGGTAGGGTCGCCAACCCGGATTTCCGCTGCCCACCGCAGCATTTCCATCTCGCACTGTTGAAGCAACTCGTGCCCTTCGACATGTTCGACTGCACGTTCACCGTGGTGCGCAATCCCTTCAAACGGCTGGCCAGTGAATACCGGATGCGAAACCGGCACAGGTTCCTGAACGGGCAAGACATTCCGGACTTCGAGGCCTGGGTGGCGGATATCTTCGGCAAGTACGCGGAAGATCCGTGGGTCGCGAACAACCATATCCGGCCGCAAACCGAGTTTGTCGATGACACCGTCCGGGTGTTCCGGTTCGAGGATGGGCTCGTGCCGATCGTCGAGAACGTGTGCCGTGATCTGTCTCTGGAAGTGCCTCCCGACATGACGTTGCCACACCGGCAGAAGTCGGTGGACATCCCGGTGGCCCTGAGCGCCAGATCAACCCGGATGGTGCTGGATTTCTACGAGAAGGATTTCCGTATGTTCGACTATCCGGCGCAGCCCCCGGGGGTACTGTGAAGCTACCCGCGAGCCTCAGCGAAGACATGTTCTTCTCCCGGAGGCAAGAACCGCTGGAGATTCGCCCCGGCCTGCCCGCGCTCCGTATCGAGACGGAATGCTTCATCAAGAACCCAGGCCCCGAGGACGGGCAGGGAGGCGTCTTCGACAGCGAGGGCGCGTTCATCCGCGGCTCGGGCCTGCAGCGCGGCAAGGCGCAGATCGTCACGGGGAAAAGAATTGCGCCCGGGGCAGAGACTCGGGTCGAGGAAACGCACCTTTATATCGGGGTGTTGTATCTGCATTTCGGGCACTGCCTGCTGGAGGGCCTGGCCAGAATCTGGCCACTTTTGTCGGGAGCCATTCCCCGAGATACGCCGCTTGCCGTTATGGAGCATCCGAACCGGGACCCGAGAATGCTGAAGGCCTGGCTCGCGCTGTTGGGTTTTCCGGACCAGCGGATAACCTTCGTCAATTCGGTCACGGCTTTCTCGGAGCTGATCATCCCGGACCCGGGAATCGTCATCAGCAAACATGGCTTCCCCGGGCATGTGCAAAGTCTGCAGCAGGCCTTTCTTGGCGCGTGCCGAGAGGCGCAGGAGAGCAAGCCCCGCTCGGGGGCCGTCTATCTCAGCCGCAGCAAGCTGAGTCCCGATAAACGCATCATCATCGGGGAGCAGCACATCGAGAGCTATCTCTCCTCATGTGGCGTGGACATCATGTATCCCGAAACGCTGGCGCTCCGGGACCAGATCCATGCCCTCAGGGGTTACGAGACGGTAATCGGCTACGTGGGCTCCGCCTTTCACAACCTGTTCTTCTGTGAGCCGGGGGTTAATGCGATCTACCTCTGCGCCAACCCGCCGATCAAGACCTACCACATCATTGATGAAATGCTCGGGATCAACGGCGTGTTCGTGAATGATTCAAAGGCAGGTGGCATCGACGGCTTTTCCTATGTGCACCTGCACAATGAACCGATCCTGCCGGATTTCACAAAACTGTTCGATTTTTTCGAGAGCATAGGGTTCTCAGGGGAGCGACCGAAGCGGGACGACAAACAACTGCTCGCAGAGTTCATGGGTCATTGGCAGAGAAACGTCTGCCAAACCCTCTTCGGGAAGCTCAACCAGACGACCACCAGAGCCCAGAAAGAGTCGATGAAAAACAAGATTCCCAAGCTGACGCAGGCCCTGGAAAACAACATACGGCTGATGGCCGAGCGCCTCATCAGCTCCAACACCTGATTTCCCGCGGAACCCGGCATGTCATCCCTGTTCTCTACCCTGAGCCGCTTCCGCCGACGCAGTGACGAACGTCGGGTCCTGGTGCAGGGCAACGTCGAGTGCCTGAACCCGATGCGGATCCGCGGATGGGCCTTCGGGGCGGACCGGGAGCCCCTCAGCCTGAGTGTTTCCCTGGACGGCAAAGAGTGGCCACTGCCTGCCGAGTGGCACTCCCGCCGGGATGTGGCAGATGTGCACGGCAAGGATGTTCTGGAGAGCGGCTTCACGGGCAATCCTGGAGAGGAGCTCGCGCTTGCGCTGCGCCGTGCACAACTCGCCGGGCGCCGTCCGGAGGTGCTGGCAAATGGCAGCCCGCTCGGGTGGCCGGCCCTCCCGAAGGGTACGAGTCACTGGCGTATGGAGGGCGCGTTCGTCCCCTCGGTGCGAGAGCGCATCGCCCGTCTGGAGTTGCTCAACCGCGACGAGACGCTCTTCGGCCTTGCTGCGGAAATTCGGGCAGCTCAGGGACCAGACGCAGACCCGGAGGTTATGGCAGCACTCACCTCGGCGCTCCAGGAGCGCTTCGATGCGGGGAGCGAGGCACTGGCCGCCGATGTCATCGACAAGCTCGCCCGAGCAGGCGCATTCCGTATCATGCCCTTGGAGCTCGCACTGATCCGCTCCTGCGTGCCGATTGCCCTCAGCCAGAACCAAGGCGTGGATGGCGCGATGCTGGAGGCGGCATTCTTCAACTGGCAAGACGAGGCAGGGGAGGGGCGCGGACTGCGCCTGAACCGCGAGGGGCTTCGCGAGGCGCTGGCCGGTGTGCTGGCACACCTCGCATTGCGGCGCGCATTCGCGCCGCCCGGCCCGCGTGACGCGGAGGGCTTCCGGGCGCTTCGGGTGCCGCTGGCGCGATGGGTTGATCGGCTGGCGCGGGCCGCACCTACCGCGCTGGATTTCATGGATCTTCTGGAGGCCGCACCGGCCGCAGGCCATGAAGCGGAACTGTTGCTCCGTGCAAGGATGGACAGCACGACGGGCAGGTACGCCCGCGCACTGGGAACACTCGCGGATCTGCTCGCGGTCGGCGACGGGAACTGGTACGTGCACCACCAGTCAGCGGTGTTGGCGAAGATCTATGTCGGCGGGCGGCAGGGGCTTGCACGCCGCTATTTGCCTGCACTGGTGGATCGCTTTGCAGAAGCCTCGGCGCTGAACAGCGAGCAGTGCCTGAGCAGACGGGAGGCTTGGGCCGCGGTGATGGACTTTGCCCGCGCAGCCATCAAAGACAGCGCTGCTCGCGCCAGGCGTGGCGATGCAGAACTGGCGGTGGCCGCCCGCAGCGCGGATCTTCGGCTCGCTTGCACGCAGGCCCTGCGCGCGGCCGGGGTCGACGAAAGTGCGCAGCATCAGGGCGCGTGGCGCAGCCGTAGCCGTCGCCGCGTGTTGTTCTGGGGCTCCAAGGGGCTGTTCCAGTGTTACCAGTACCGCGTGTGCCAGAAGCTTGCGCAGGCGGGCGCACTGGACATTGAAGTCGATTACCTTGACCTGACGGAGCTGAATCCTCCGCCCACCGCCAAAACCGAGCCCGAGCCCACCAAAGCCCTCGACTGGCGCCGCCGGCTCATGGGTGCAGCCGTGCTGTATGCCTGCCGCGTCCCCGCGACACCGGAGTACATGCCCGTGTTTGCCTATGCGCGGGCGCTTGGCATTCCGGTGATCTACGACATCGACGACCTGCTCTTCGACCCGGAGGTCTTCCCGCCGCCGCTGCACACTTACGCGGGCACGATCGACGAAGAGACACATAGACGGCTCGCGCTGGATAACCCCTTCTTCCTCGAAGGCTTGCGCTTCGCAGATCAGGTCACGGTCTCCACACCCGCGCTGGCCCGCGAGGTGGCACGCCACGTGGATCCCTCTGTGCCGGTAACGGTACTGCCCAACCTGCTGGACGACACCCTTGCGGCCGAGGCGCGCTCAGGCCAGCAGCAGCGCGCACGCAACGAT
>Ga0068877_10003325_pt1 | contig 12785 bp, 9 predicted proteins | sample NOAtaG_FD_66437 | JGI IMG/M metagenome (GOLD analysis project Ga0068877, IMG submission 66437) | Freshwater lake microbial communities from Lake Erie, under a cyanobacterial bloom - NOAA_Erie_Diel6S_1000h metaG | ecosystem: Environmental > Aquatic > Freshwater > Lake | place: USA: Ohio, Lake... | reverse complement strand
GGTGATTCGTGGGAAGCCATCTCGCCCGACCTCACGCAGAACGCCTCGCGCGACAGCATCGTGACGATGGGGCTCAAGGGCAGCGACATCACGATTGCCCGCAACGACGGCATTTCGCAGTGGCCGGCCATCGTGGCGCTGGCCGAAAGCCCGAAGCAGGCCGGCGTGTTCTACACCGGTACGGATGACGGCACGGTGAGCGTGTCGAAGGACGACGGCAAGACGTGGACGAACATCACGAAGAACCTGCCCGGCTTCCCGGCGGGTCATGCGTTCGTGAGCGAAGTGGTGCCCAGCCGCTTCGAGGCCGGGGTGGTGTATGTCACGGTGGACAATCACCGCCTCAACGACTACGCGCCGTACGTGTGGGTGTCGCGCGACTTTGGCGCCACGTTCACGGCCATCACGAACGGGCTTGCCGGTGAAGTGATCAAGACGCTCACCGAGGACACGAAGAACCCCGACGTGCTGTACGTGGGCACGGAGACGGGCATCTTCCTGACGCTGGACCGCGGCAAGTCGTGGCGCCGGCTCAAGGCCAACTTCCCCACGGTACGGGTGGACGAGCTCACCATTCATCCGCGCGACAACGCGCTCATCGTGGCCACGCACGGGCGCTCGCTGTGGATTCTCGATCATCTCGAGCCCATCCAGGAGTACGCGGCGGCGCAGAAGGCCGAGGCGGCGCTGTTCACGCCGGGGCCGCAGCTGCAGTGGAAGAGCAAGGACGACCGCAACGACGAGTTCTGGGGGCACCAGTTCTTCACCGGCGAGAACCCGCCGAGCGACGCGATGATGCAGCTGTACTTCAAGACACCGGTCAAGAATCCCATGCTGCGTGTGATGGACAGCAACGGCGCGCTGGTGCGTGAGCTCGCGGTGCCGGCGGCGAAGAACGTGGCCGGCATTCAGACCGTGTGCTGGGACCAGCGCGTGACGCCGGTGCCCGAGGTGAACGCGGCGGCGCCGGCTGCGGGTGGCGCGGCTGCTGGTGCGGCTGGTGGTGCGGCTGGTGGTGCGGCTGGTGGTGCGGGCACGGGGCCTGGTGGGTTCCCCACGCCGCGTCGCCCCATTGCCGGGTATCCGGTGCCGCTCCCCGAGGTGGGGTACCTGCCGGAGAACCCGTGTGCGCCGGCGGGCGGGCAGGGGGGCGGCGGGTTCCGCTTTGGCGGTGGCGGTGCGCAGGGGCCGCTGGTGCTGCCTGGCACCTACATGGTGGCGCTGGTGGTAGACGGCAAGGAGGTGGCGCGCAAGCCGCTCACGCTGGTGGCCGACCCGGAGGTGAAGCTGAGCGCCGAGCAGCGCGTGGCGTACAACGCCAAGGCGATGGAGCTGCACGCCGCGCAGGTGGCTGGTGCGCAGGCCGCGATGCCGCTGGCGGCGCTGCAGGCGCAGCTGCGCACGGTGGCGGCGAAGGTGGACAGCAGCACCACGGTGAGTGCCGACGTGAAGACCGAGTGGGCCGCGTTCCGCAAGGATTTTGACGCGTTGCGGGTGAAGTTCGGCGTGGGCGCACCGGTGTTTGCGGCGGGTCCCGGCGGTGGTGGCGGCTTTGGCGGCGGTGGTGCGGGTGCCGATGCCAACGTGCTGGCGCGGTTGGGTGCCGTGAAGGGGAACCTGCTGGCGGTGTGGGAAACGCCCAGCGACGCACTGGTGAAGCAGGCCGCGGCGGCGCGTGCGGCGCTGGACGCGGCGGTGGCCGAAGCCACGGCGTTTGCCCCGCGCATGAAGGCCATGAGCGAGAAGCTCGCGGCGGCGGGGATTACCATGCCGACGGGGAACTGACGCTGGTGTTGTAGTTGCCGGCGGTGATGCCACAGGGCGGCGCCTTCACTCGATGGAGTGGGGGCGCCGCTCGATGATGCCCGCTACGCGGTCGCATCATCGCAGCGTTCACGGCAGACGCACGCGTTCCGCGGCTTCACTCAGGGGTGGCGCACCAGCCATCCCTCACGAATGAGGGCGGCGAGCACCACGCGCCGGCTCTCCCAGTCGAGCCCGTCGGGGATGGCGCCGGCCGCGAGCGCTTCCCCGCCGCGCACCTGGTCGAGCGTGGCGGCGGCCGCCGCCGGCAGTTCGACCTCGCGCGTCCCGGAGAGGACTGCCACGCGCTCCCCGCGCCGCTCCACCTGCGAGGGCACCGCGACACGCCACTGCACGACATCGTCAGGTCGCAACGCGGGTATCGCCATGACCTGCTGCAGGTAATCGCCGGCCCGCGGACGCAGCTGTGACTCGAGGGCGTGACGCCGCGCCGCGACCACCGCACCGAGATCGACGGCGCCCGGCAACGTGGCCAGTTTCGCCGTCAGCGCCTCGTGAAGCCTCGCGCCGCCTTCCTCGTGCGCCGCGTAGCCGACCGGCAGGCTCTCGCGCCACGTGGCCTCACGCTCCACGAGCTCGTTGACACAATCGACGAGCAGATCGGCCCACGTGTACGACAGCACACCGAGGGTGATGTGGAGCGACTGTTCGTCGGTCGTGGTGGCCGCGTGCATGATGCCGCGCGGGATGTACAGCACGTCGCCAGCCGCGAGCGTGAACTCGTCCTCGACCGGGCCGGCGGTGTGCCGCGCGGGATCGAACTTCTGGTCGGGGAGCGGCAACTCGGGGCCGCCGCCGTAAATGCGCCAGCGCTTGGTGCCCGACAGCTGCAGCACGAACACGTCGTGCGTGTCCCAGTGCGGCTTGAAGCCCTGCGCGTGCGGCGGCGTGAGGTAAATGTTGGTCTGCGTGCGCGCCGACAGCTGGGCCGTGACGGCCGCGCACAGTTGGCGGAGCGGCTCGTGCCGATCGTGCAGGGCGCCGAACACCACCGTGGCCCCCTGCGAAAACGCGTGCGCGACACGCGCCGGGTCCACCATACCGTCGCGCCAGAGATACTCCGCCACAGGGACGGCCCCGTCGGAACGGACGAGCTTGATGGCGGGATGCTGAACGCCGAACCGCCCGAGAATGTCGTCGAGCACCGCTACGTCGAGCAGCGGCGCGAACCGGTGCCGATCGGTGGCGCGCGCCAGCACCCACGCGCGCCGGAACTGGTTGGCAAGAAAGTCCGTCGAGTCCGGCCGCCCGAGGAGCCACGCGATCGGATCACGCATGGGAATCGTGAGGGCCGCAGGGGGCATGGGTGCGGCGTACGCCACCGGGGCCGGCCGCCGATCGTCCGACCGGGCCGGCCCGGTGTTGGTCAGCGTGCGTCCGAATCGGACTCGCCGCTGCTGTCGGGCTTGGCGGCGCTGTCGGGCTTGGCGGCGGAGTCGGGCGCCGGGGCCGCCGGGGCCACGCTGCTGGAAGGCGCCGCATCGGATCCTGCGCCGTTGTCCGACGACTCGGCCGACCCGCTTTCACCGCCACCACACGCCTGGAGCACGCCGGCCACACCCAGCGTGGCCACGGCCACGCCGAAGCGGCGCATCAGGTGCCCGCGCGGCGTCGTGCGCGCAGTGATGTCGGCCTCGGTGATGCGGGGACGCTCGGTGCTCTCGCTCATGGTGGGCAGGGCTGGAGGAAGAACGGCCGCGGGTGAGCACGGCGTGAGGAACCGGCACGGCGGCGAGGGAGATCCTTGACGATCCGCGCGAATGTGGACGATCGCGATCGGCATTTCTGGTGTCAAGCACGCGCTCGTGCCGCAACCTCGCCGCTCGTGAGGCTCCGCAAGCGGTCCACGCCGACGCCTTCGACGGCACACGCCGCCACGGCCGCGGCCATGCGCAGCGCCGTGTGGTCGTGGGGCGCGGCACCGGAAGCCAGCACGGCCACCAGCGCGCCGGCAAAGGCATCCCCCGCGCCCGTGGTGTCGGCTACCTGCGCCACGGGACACGCGGCCACCGCAACTGCGCGCGCGCCTCGGCGGTACAGCGTCGCCCCGCGGGCGCCGTGCTTCACGACCACCATGACCGGGCCGAGGTCGTGCAGCATGTCCACGGTGCCACGCCCATCGGTGGCCAGTGCCAGCTCCTCGTCGTCCACGAACAGCAAGTGCACGTGGGGCAGCAGCGCCCGCAGGGCGACGCGTTCGTTGGCCCACCAGTGCGCCATGCTGTCCAGCGCCACCAGAGGGGTGGCGGGCCACTGCCGCCGCATACGCTCACGCACATGCGCAAGCACATGTTGCTGTACGAGCGGATGCGTGCTCCCCAGCAGCATCGCGTGCGGCGCGCTGGTGAAGCCCACGGGTGGCAGTCGTCCCTCTGCCACCCCGCGCTCGCGGGACACGGTGGTGCGGTGCGCACCGTGGTCGGTGTAGCGGGCATGCCAGCGGAAGGTGGGCCCGGTCAGTACCTCGACGGCCGCGCGGTCTACCCCCGGCAGATCGAGCACGGCGAGCGGAAAGTCGGTGCCCACGGTGCCGGTGACCTGCACGGGCATCCACAGGCGCGCGGCGGCCGCCGCGTAGAGTGCCGAACCACCGGGGACGTCGCGGTGCACCACGCGGTCCGCCACGCGGTTCACGACATCCCCGTGCTCTAGGGTATCGAGGGTGAGCGTGCCGCCAATGAGGACCGAGGGCATCACCCGGCGACGAGCATGCCGGCCACGGTGGCGGTCATGAGCGAGGCCAGCACCCCACCCAGCAGGGCCCGCAGGCCAAGCTGGGCGAGCAGGGCGCGCTTGGACGGTGCCAGTTCTCCCATGCCGGCGATCTGCATGGCGATGGACCCGAAGTTGGCAAAGCCGGCCAGCGCGTAGCTGGCAATCACCATCGAACGCGGGGCGAGGGCGCCGGCCCCCTGCAGATGGTCGGCCAGCTGGCGGAAGGCCACGAACTCGTTGAGCACGGTCTTCACGCCGATCAGCTCACCTACCGTGCGCGCGTCCTGCCAGGGCACGCCAATGGCCCAGGCGAGTGGCGCGAGGGCGCGCCCCAACAGCCCCTGCAGCGTGAGCCCCGGCGCGCCGACCAGCGCGCCCACCCACCCAATGCCGGCGTTGAGCATGGCGAGCAGCCCCAGAAAAGCCACGAGCATGGCTCCCACCTTGATGGCGAGAAACGCTCCCTCCACGGCCCCGCGCCCTGCCGCGTCGATGACGTTGACGTCGGCCGAGTGCTCCGACTGTACGCTGAGCGTGGTGGAGGTTTCGGTGGCTTCGGTTTCGGGATACAGGAGCTTGGCCACCACCAGCGCCGCGGGCGCCGACATGACGGAGGCCGACACGAGGTGCCCGCCGATGGCGGGGAAGTACGGCGAGAGCAGGCCCACGTACGCCACGAGGAGGCCGCCGCTGATGGAGGCCAGGCCGGCCACCATGAGGGCAAAGACCTCGGAGCGCGTCATGCGCTCGAGGTAGGGGCGCACGAGCAGCGGGGTTTCCATGAGCCCCAGGAAGATGCCGCCCGCCGTGGCGAGTGTTTCGGCGCCCGAGGTGCGCATGGTGCGTTGCATGACCCACGCCACGCCGTGCACCACGCGCTGCATGAGGCGCAGGTAGTAGAGCACCGCCATGAGTGCCGAGAAGAAGACGATGGTGGGGAGGACGTGAAAGGCGAAGTAGGCCCCGGCGCGCGCGGCCTGTGTGGTGCTGGGGGTGATGGCGGCGTTGCCGCCGGCGGGGCCGGTGCCCACCGGGATGTTGTTGAACACCAGGTCGCCGAAGAGGAACTTGGCCCCGGCATCGGAGAAGCCCATGATGCGCAGCAGTGCCTCGTTGACCGCGCCAAAGAAGCCGCCGGCGCCGGGCGTGAGCAGCACGAGGGCGCCAAAGAGCAGCTGCAGGGCGAGGCCCCACCCGACCAGTCGCCAGGCGATGGCGTGGCGGTCGCGGCTCAGTGCCCAGCCGATGCCCACGAGGATGGCCAGGCCGGCGAGCGAGCGCAGTTGCGGTGGGAACATCAGGTACGGCAGCCGGTGATCACGCGCCTCTCCACGGGGTTTTGGTGCGGCTAATTGTAGCTCGCGGGGAGGCGGTTCACTTGATCGCGTCGTGGTTGGTACGACGGGTTGGCGCACGGCGGCGTTGCTGATTGGCGACCTCGTCGCGCACCAGGGAGGTGGCGGGTGCCACTTGCGCGTCTCTCACCGCAACTGAACGTTAGACTGCGTTATCTGCAGTCTAATCCGGGGGAGTGAATGTTTCGAAGTATGGCGCAAGTCGCTGATAGCGTGCGCGATAGCGGGTTTCGGCGTGCTCTCGGTGCTCCGGATTAGACTGCAGAATTGCGCTGCATAATCCGTGGTCTGCAGTGATCCCCTGCAGTCTAATCAGCGTTATGCCTCTCGGGTCATCGAATCTCTACAAAGCGATTAGGAACGCCTATGATTGAGTTGCTCGCGAAGAATGCTGGCGTTGCTGGCCAGAGGCTACAAGTGAGGAGCGCCCTCAATCCTCTACTCTGGCTTACCGCGGTCACCACGCCCGCATGTCTCTACGCAGCGTTCGCTTTCAGGTCTGAGACCGCGATCGCAATCGGACTACTCATATTATGTGCTGCGCCAGTTCTCGCGACGATTGGTATCGCAGTGTTCTTCGCCGTCAAGAGTCCTGAGAAGCTGCAATCGGAGGACTACCAGCTCCGTCACGAGACACTTCAGCTGGTCCAAGCAAAGGCCGGTCACCTCGCCGTTGATCCGACGTCACTTCAAGCGATTGCGAACCCAGCGCATCAACTGCCTCCCCAGAGGAACGGAGGCGAGCAATGAGCTATCTGAAATCAACGCCACTACGAACCTATATGCTAAACTTTGCGGCAACGGACAAGTTCATCCTCGACTTCCTAGACACGAGGAGAGAGGTTCTGAACTGGTACCGTGTCTTCCCCGGTACCGTACTGATTACTTCGCGGGCGGACCTTGCTGCGCTAACGGGTGTGATTCACGTGTCGAATCCGTGGCTCTGGTTCACGATCTCTGAGATCGACACCGCGCGAGTCAACGGATTCACAAATCCACAGGTCTGGGATTTCATCAACAACCCGAAATCATCCGGGCGCTGGGAGTAGCGAAGGCATAACGATCGCTGCTGCGGACGGGGCTGAATCGAGGATGGCGGCTGGCTCGCTGCGCTCGCCTGCCGCATTGTTGTGAGGCCCCGCCGCAGAGCGGGGGCGTTAGACATCACTCAACATGCTCGTCCAGTCTTGTCGACGCGCGAATATGGCACTCGACCGGAAGAGGACTCCTCAAGCATTCAGGCAATGAGCACGCGTGGGCGAATGGCCGCATCTAGTCGGCCTGAATCCAGGCGCCTCCACGTTGCCGCGCCTTGCATCCCTGCGTCGTTGGAACTTGGTGCTTCCGAAGGGCCGAGCTGCCGAACATGATTCAACTGAGCCGACCAATACACGATCCGAGACGGTCAGCAGCGTCCGGTCTCATTCCAAAACACCTCTTGCCCTAGAGCGTCGTGAGCCAGCAACAACCCCTTCGACTAGAAGAAGTGGACGCGCCCGATGCCGCTTGGCCGGTCTCTGTCCGCTTCCGGCGAGCGATGCTTTGGGTCGGCTCGGGCTTTACAGAACAGGTAATGGTTGACAACCCGGGCGCTGACATCCGAGAAGCGCTCGAGACGATACTGCTTCATCCTTGGGCGGCTGTTTTTGTAGACACTGACGATCTACCACTCGATCTGATCCGCGACGGGAACGCCGAGATCGATGGTCACCCTCTGCGACTCTATACCGAAAGCCCGTCCACAGATCCGCCACAGAACCGCGTACCCGTCTACGCGCTGCCACAAGTAGGTGCAACCGACCTCGGCGGTGTGAGCAAAGCGGCCAAAACGCTGAACCGCCTCCAGATGCTGCAGCGCGCTCCCGTCGACGCCGAGGTCTTCGTCGTTGGATTGTCACGTCAGCGCGACGTAGTAGCACTTGGAGAGGCTCGAGAGCTGTCTAATGCATTCAGAACTCTCGTCGTCGTCGGCCCAACGATACCCGCTCCTCTTGAACTGCGTGGAGTCGATTCGGTCCGCTACTGGCGCGCATCGCTCCAAGCGTATGGAACACTTCTGGAGTCAGTTGGAACAACAGGCGCAGATGCGGAAGATCTACTAGTTAGAGTGCGCAAGCAGGGCACCGATTTTTCAATACGGCTAGATACATGTGTCGACAAGAGCAATCCGATCACTCAGAGATTCGAAACGATCTCGCTGCGGAACCTGCTGAATGACGCTGTGCCGACTCTGGACGATCTTCGTTCATTCCTGTCAAATCCTTCAGGTAGCTGGCGGCCCTATGCCTCGGGAATTCCATTCCCGAGGCACCTCACATACCGCCGATCAGTCCTGACGCAGATCGCTCGATTCTCTCGCGATGGCGCCGCAGCGACTGAGACAATCTGGCTACAGGCTGAAGACGGATCAGGAGCGACGACGACGGTACGTCAGATAGCATTCGACCTCGCCAACATGGGCTACCCCGTGCTGCTCGCGAGACCTGACGCCGAAGAGTTCGACTTCCACCAACTTTCAGCATTCTTGACGCGCGCCGGGGATCGGTTCGCCGCCGAGGGCGTTTCATCGAGTGAGGCCCCATGGATTCTCGTCTTCGACGCGCAACATACACAGCTGAATTGGGAGTTTGTAACCGGAGTCGCAGGTGGTCTGAAGCGGCTTCAGAGAGCCGCACTTGTCCTAGCCGTTCGACCTCATCAAGAACGATCAGATAACGCTCGCCGAAGCGCACTCGGAGCAAATCGCTTCCTTGAACCTACGCTTAGGAACTCAATCGGCTTCGAGGATGCAGCTGAACTTGGCGAGCATTTCGCACGAATGCTGCCAGCAGAACTCCGCCGCGCTAGAAGGGATTGGGAGAGGCTTGTTGCCGATACGGTGCGCGTAACCCCGGAAGGGTCGCGCAGCCTCTTTTGGGTGGCGCTGCGCTTTTGGTTGCTGCGGGTGCCCGGCACGGAGGAGTCGTTGCATGACTGGCTCCGATCGCATCTCGATGCAATCACAACTGGACGGACAGCCCTGCACGCAGCGCTACTGGAAGTCGCGGCACTTTCAAGGTATCGACTCGAGATGCCTCGTGAGCTGATGCTTCAAGAAGCAGTGGCCCACGTGCGTGAAGTTGCCGCCGACGATGCAAATCTGCTTGGACTCGTTTCTGTAAGGAGGACAGCCACATCAGCGTTCGTGATGGTTCATTCCTTGACTGCCGAAGAGTTTCTCCGTCTTTCCGCAAAGGATGATTCAGCACTTGCTGCTGTTGGAATGTCCGAGTGCATAAACGCGTTCGACCTTGAACTGCATATGCTTGAACGCGTGATCACGCGAGAGCAGATCTCAACTCACGTAGGAACCCGTGTAGTCGAGGAGCTGGTAACTTCGGCCCTTCGCGTAGACCCACGCGAAGCTCCGCGAAACTATCAAGAGCGTAGTCGAATCGTGAGCATGCTTGAACGTGTTCCTGACCAAGTCTGGGACAACAGTCAAGTCTTCAATCATCACATTGCAAAAGCTCGGAGACACCTTGCCGTTGATCCGCCGGATGGTTCTTGGAACGCAGAGGCAATCGGCGAGCAACTTGCGTTGGCTGAGAACCACCTACTTGATGCCATCGACAACATTCAGCCAGAGGAGGAGAGTCGACGAGAATCACCACTCAATCTGAAGGTGTCCTTGGCTCTGACGTATGATGCGAGGGCGAAGCATGAGCTTCGCATGGGCAACACAGACGAGTCGGAGCGCTTTCGATCAAATGCGGAGAAAGCATATCGTCAGGCACAGTGGATTGACTCTGACAACTCATATGTGCTGGAGAACTTCGCGCGATTCAAGCTATATCAGCAGGCTATGCTTCCGGCCGGCGACGATCGAGTACGTCTGATTGTTGACGCAATCGGGCTCCTTGAGTGGGAGTTGCAAGCAGACCAATCAGGACGCAGAGAAGAGCCGATCCTATTCGAGCTGGCCAACGCGTACGAGGCGCTTGAAGCGGGCGAGGGTCGGGCGCTGCTGGCTCGTCTTGCTGCCGAGGGAACGGAAGCGGCGCTTGTCGCGCTCTCGAAGCTGGCAACGAGAATCGACTCGCCCGGTCAACTACCGGACGACGAATCAATGGCGGAAGCAGAGCGGCTACTAAGGAAGGTGCCTCGAGATGTCGCCTCCGCGCGAACGCTCTTCAGCCTTTACCGAATCATTTCGCGTCGCAGACCTTTCGACTTCGTGGAGCGGCTGGAAGTACTAGTAGCACTTGAAGGCGACCCCGACTTCGCAATGCCTCTTCAGATTCTTATGGAATTTGGCATTCTGCTGTTTCAGGTCGGAGGCCCGATTCAACGAAAGCGAGGTGAAGCTGTCTTTCGCGAACTTCGAGAACACCTTGGAGATCGAAGCGGTGCGCTCAACGTACCGGATGAGCTGCGGTTCCTTTCGGACCCCCGGCTAGGGTTCAAGGGAAAGCTGCAGACGTCAGTCGTTGTCAAGAACGTGGCAGATGGTGGTCGTAGCTACTTCGGCGTGCCTTTCGGATGGGGCGCGGTAGCAATTCCGATGCGCGTACATGATTTTGGTCCGAATCTTCGTTCGGGAAGCGAACGCGACTGCTACATTCGTTTCACGAATTTTGGCCCGCAGGCTGTTCCTCCGACTCTCGAGTAGGAAATGGCTATGCCGGGCGGTCGGAATAGAATTGCTCGCATTGCTCCCGTCAGCGCCCGTGGGAGTGCACGTGCTGAATCAGAAGCACGTCTGCTAGATGTCCTTCAGAAGGACTTTGCGGTTATGAATCTGACCGCAGCCCCGACATTCATACTTTTTGTCGAAGGGGCGACAGACCGAGGGTACATCTTGCGCGCTGCAGGACTGTTTGAGCAGGCATTCGGTGTCAACCCGTTGGACATCCCGCCAGGTGTCGCTGGGAGTTCGCCATCGAGAATCTCGGTTCTTGTTCCCGGTGAGCCCGGAAAGCAGGCCAGCGGGGGCGTTGCGCGGATGGGAGCTGCGGCCGCTTCACTCTTTCAGGACTTCTTCAAGAGCGAAGTGCCGAATGGTCTTCTATTCTTGTTCGACCACGATTATGCCGGCAGAAAGGAACGAGATGCTATAAAGAGATATGGATTTCTTCCTGGCACTCACTCGCTGACTTTAGATCCGCTCTCGCATCCCTCAATGGCTGGAAGAGCTGACGTAGTCATCGAAGATCTGCTTCCACTTTCAGTTCAATCGGCCTTCTTCGACCAAGGTGGAGCATCGTGCAGCAAGGAGTACAGGATGGGAGAACTGACTCGCATCAAGTGGGAGCACCCATCAAAAGCAGCCCTTCGAAAGTTTGTGTGCGAGCACGAGGGTATCAACGCGTTCGACGAAATGATCGTGTTGATCTCGAGAGTCCGATCCGCGTTCGGATTTCCCCAGCTGCCTCGTTCAAGCATCAGCGCGGGTGATGTCTAACAGTGCGTTGCTGTTGACAGGGCCTTCAAGGATTGCTCCCTGTTCGCTGCGCTCACTGGTCGCATCCTATTGAAAGGCCCTGCAACAGAACGCGAGCGTTAGATGGCGCGACTCAAGTGATCCTCCACGTGCACTATGCCCAAGAAATCAAACTCCTTTCAGCGCGTAATCGCGCTCCTCCACGAACAGCTCGCCGCTGAGGCGAGCGTGACTGAGTCCGAGATGCTCACCGACTCGCGCACTGGAGAGCAGCGCGAAGTGGATATCGTGATCCGCTCAGAGATCGGTGGGTATCCCGTAATCATCGGTGTGGAGTGTGTGGACCACGGCCGCCCGGCCACCGTTCAATGGGTGGAAGGGATGCTCGGTAAGCATGCGGACCTTCCGACTGACAAGTTGATCCTCGTTGCATCGAGCGGGTTCTCAAGGCAAGCACTCGTCAAGGCTGAAAAGCGTGGGGCACTGTGCCTCTCGCTCGCAGAAGCGGCATCGGCTGAGTGGACACAGCTGGTTGGAAAGCTTCCGGTGGCCTATCTCGATGTAGTAACGCACGAGCTGAAGGTGTCAGCCCGCCTCGTTCAGCCAGATCAGACCCAGGCGATCACCGACCTGACACCCGATACAATTCTCTGCGATCGCGAGCGGCACAATAGAGTACTGGCCCGTGAACTAGCTGCTGCAATCGCGAATCGGCCAGAAGTGGGGATGCACGTGATGAAGCACATGCATGACAATTCGCTCAGAGAGCATGCATACCACGTTGCGTATCGTGCTGGCGAGATCATGTTCGCCGTCGACTCAAGCGATGAACAACACCAAGTCGTGGAGTTCTACGTTTCCTTGCTATCGAAACGAACGCAGACAGCGGTGCCGCTGAAGCACCGTGTGGCCGGGGCGGCGCTCGTAGCCTATGGCGAGGGTAGTGGAGAGCTTGGCGAGCTGCGCGTGGCTATCGTTGAGAGGGACAAGCAGCCCCCAGTCGTCGAAGTCACTCAGAAGCAGGGAAGCAACTGGATGCCACTCGTCAATGCCGATAGCCAGGACGTCGACAGCGGCGCCGAATAGCGCCATCTAACGATGCTTGCTGCAGACGGGCGATGACGGTAGCTCGCTGCGCTCGCGTTTGATTTGATCGCCCGCTGCAGAAGCCGGCGTTGGGCGGCCCGGGCACCTCTCCTCGCCACACGCTAGTATCTCGCCCATGAACAGGCCTCCCGTCTGGTTCACCGTCGTCGCTGCCGTTGCGCTTGCCTGGAACGTCCTCGGCCCTCTCGGGATCCTCGCGGATCTCCGGCTTTCGGCCGCCGACATCGCTGCCCTCTCCGCACAGCAGCGGGCGCTCTACAACGCACGTCCGCTCTGGTCAGTCGGCGCCAGTATTGTCGCCGTGCTGGGCGGCACCCTCGGCTGCCTGCTGCAGGGCCTTGTCCTCGCCATTGCGGTCGGCC
>Ga0068877_10003320_pt1 | contig 12798 bp, 13 predicted proteins | sample NOAtaG_FD_66437 | JGI IMG/M metagenome (GOLD analysis project Ga0068877, IMG submission 66437) | Freshwater lake microbial communities from Lake Erie, under a cyanobacterial bloom - NOAA_Erie_Diel6S_1000h metaG | ecosystem: Environmental > Aquatic > Freshwater > Lake | place: USA: Ohio, Lake... | reverse complement strand
GTCACCTTCGCCGGCCCGCCGGAGAAGCGCCCGGCCATTGCGTTGGCGAGGTCTCTGTTATGACGTCGCAGAACGCGGTAACCTCCGATCCTGAAAAGGGCCTTGGCTTCGTGCCGGATTATCCGGTGCTGACGGCATGGTATGATGCGGAGCGTCGCCGGTGCGGGGAAATCTGAGCGGAAGGGGCGCAAGCATGGGTGATATCTTCGGCCTGGCGGGAAAAAGCGCGCTCGTCACGGGTGCATCCACCGGTCTCGGGCGGCATTTTGCCGAAGTGCTGGCGAAGGCGGGCGCGAGCGTGACCATGGGCGCGCGGCGCGAAGCTCTGCTGGGCGAGGCGGCGACCGCCATCCGGCAGGCCGGCGGCAGGGTCGAAGCCATTCGTCTGGATGTCACCGATGCCGCCTGCGTGGCCGAGGCCTGCGGCGGGCGCGCCTACGACATCGTCATCAACAATGCCGGCCTCAGCCATGACGGCAAGGCGCTGACAACCTCCGCCGAGGATTGGTCCCGCGTGATCGACACCGACCTTACGGGCGTGTTCCGCGTGGCGCAGGCCAGTGCCGCGCGCATGGTGGCGGAGGGGCGCGGCGGTTCGATCATCAACATCGCCTCGATCCTGGGCCTGCGCGTTGCGGGCAATGTGGCGGCCTATGCGACCGCGAAGGCCGGCGTGGTGCAGCTCACCCGCGCCCTCGCGTTCGAATGGGCGCGGCACCGGATCCGCGTCAATGCGCTCTGCCCCGGCTATATCGAGACGGATCTCAATCGCGATTTCTTCGCATCGCCCGCCGGGCAGGCGCTGATCGCGCGTATCCCGCAGCGACGTCTTGGCCGGATGAGCGACCTCGATGGCCCGCTGCTGCTGCTCGCCTCCGAGGCCGGCGCCTTCATGACCGGCACGGAACTCGTGGCTGATGGTGGCCACCTCGTCTCATCGCTCTAGGAAACGATCATGGATTTCACGATTTCCCCGCGCATCGAGGATTTCCGCCAGCGGATCGCGCGTTTCGTCGAGGATCACATCCTGCCGCTGGAGGCGGATCGTTCCGCTTACGACGCGCATGACAACATCCGCCCGGAGGTGCTGGAGCCGTTGCGTGCCCGCGCTCGCGCCGAGGGCCTGTGGTGCCTGCAACTGGCCCCCGAATCCGGTGGCCAGGGCCTCGGCAAGGTCGGAATGGCTGTATGCTATGAGGCGATGAACCGCTCGATCTTCGGCCCGGTCGTGTTCCATTCGGCAGCGCCCGACGACGGCAACATGATGGTGCTGGAGAAGGTCGCGACCCCCGCCCAGAAGGCGCGCTGGCTCGCTCCCATTGTCGCCGGCCGCGTGCGCTCCGCCTTCGCGATGACCGAACCGCATCCCGGCTCCGGCTCTGACCCCTCGATGATGCTCACCAAGGCCACACGCAAGGGCGACCGCTACGTGATCGAGGGCCGCAAATGGTTCATCACCGGCGCGGAGGATGCCGGACATTTCATCCTGATGGCGCGCACCTCGGATGACCCCCGAAAGGGCCTCTCGGCCTTCCTGTTCGATCGCGCCGCGCCGGGCTGGGCCATCGAAAGGCGGATCCCCATCATGGGGCCGGAGGAGCATGGCGGGCATTGCGAACTCGTGTTCGACGGCCTCGAAATCCCGGCCGCGGACCTTCTGATGAACGAGGGCGACGGCCTGAAGCTCACGCAGATTCGCCTCGGCCCCGCACGCCTTACCCATTGCATGCGCTGGCTGGGCCTTTCGAAGCGCTGCGTCGAGATCGCCCGGGCCTATGCCGGGCAGCGTTTCGCCTTCGGCGAGCGGCTCGCCAAGCGCGAGAGCATCCAGATGATGCTCGGCGATCTCGCGATGCAGATCGAGATCGGCCGCCTCCTGGTGATGAAGGCCGCGTGGGAACTCGATCGCGGTGGTTTTGCCCGCAAGGAGGTCTCCATGGCGAAGGTGCATGTCGCCAATGTGCTGCACAAGGCGGCGGATACGGCCATCCAGATCAACGGCGCGCGCGGCTATTCGAAGGATACGCCGCTCGAATGGATCTACCGCTACGCCCGGCAGGCGCGGCTCGTGGACGGCGCGGATGATGTGCACAAGATGGTGCTGAACCGCAATCTCGAGGCCGAGGGCCGTGATTTCTGGCAATGGCCGGTCGGGGCCTGAGGGAATGCCAATGACTCTGCCCCCGGATTTCAACGAAAGCACCTTCCGCGCCTTCCTCGATGCGAAATTTGGTGCGGCGGAGGATTATCGGCTGGAGCGCATCACCGGCGGGCAATCGAACCCGACCTATTTCCTGACATTGGGCGGGCGTCGCCTGGTCCTGCGCAAGCAGCCCAACGGCCCGCTGCTGAAGGGCGCACATGCCATCGACCGCGAATATCGTGTGCTCGCCGCCCTCCATCCTGCGGGCGTGCCGGTGCCGCGCCCGGTTCTCTACCACGAGACGCCGGAGATCCTCGGCACGCCTTTCTACCTGATGGAGCGCGTGGAGGGCCGGGTCTTCTCCGACGGTGCCTTGCCCGAGGTTCCCGCGAGCGAGCGCCACGCGCTCTGGATGGGCCTTGCCGATGCCCTCGGGCAGCTCCATCACGTGCGGCCCGATGCGGTGGGGCTCGCGGATTATGGCCGGCCCGGCAATTATTTCGAGCGGCAACTCTCGCGCTGGTCGCGCCAGTGGCAGGAGAGCACGTGCGGCCCCATCCCCGAGCTGGACCAGCTCGGCGCCTGGCTCGCCGCAAACCTGCCGCCGGATGATGGCGCGGTGAGCCTTGCCCATGGCGATTATCGCATGGGGAACGTCATCTTCCACCCGACGGAGCCGCGCGTGGTCGCGATCCTCGATTGGGAACTCTCAACCCTCGGGCATCCTTTGGCCGATCTCGGCTTCTGCGCCATGGCCTGGCATACTGCGCCCGACGAATATGGCGGCATCCTCGGGCTGGATCTCGCAGCTCTGGGCCTGTCGACGGAGGCCGAATTCCTCGCGCGCTACGCCGCAGCCAACCCTTCGGCCGCCCGGCCGCTGCCCTTCCACAAGGCCTTCGCTCTCTTTCGTTTCGCTGTGATTTTCGTGGGCATTGCGGATCGCGCAAGGCAGGGCAACGCTTCGGGTGCGGATGCCGCGAAGGTCGCGCCGCTCGCGCGGCGGTTCGCCATTCGCGGGCTGGAGGTCATCGCGGGTCACCATCCCGGCCCCTGATGCCACCTGCCGCTCACCGAGAAGAAGCGCGAGGGACAATTCTCCGTCGGGCCCATCCTCATGGCCCTGATCGGCACCAAACTGAAGGCGATGCGCAAGGGGAGGGAGTGAGCGTCGAGCAGGCCATGCCTTCCAATCCTGTGCAGCGGGCTCGGCCAGGTTCGGTCATCCGCATTGCTGGTGTTCATCGTGACTAAGCTGAGGCGATGATCCTTTGACGGGAAAGCGCTTTCTCATCGATGGCAATGCCCAGCCCCGGGCCATCCGGCACCAGCACGTGGCCCTCGCTCTGCGGGATTTTCGCAACGAGGATATCGTCCAGCAGAACATGGTGGGGCATGTAGAATTCGCAGCCCAACGAGATGCCCGGTGTCGCCGCGATCAGCTGCGTGCCGGCGGCGAGCGCGATGCCACCTTCCCAAAGCGTGCCGCCATAACCGGGAAGGCCCGCAGCATCCGCAATGGCCATGAGTGATTGCGCGCGCAGAAGCCCACCGCATTTCATGATCTTCACGGAGATGGCGTCGGCGGCCCGCTTTTCGAGGATCCGCAGGAGATCCATGCTGTCAAAACAGCTCTCATCCGCCAGAACGGGTGTATCGAGGGCGCGGCAGAAATCCGCCATGGCATCGAGGTGCTGTGCCGGCACCGGCTGCTCGATGAAGGTGGGCTGGAAGCGATCGACATCGCGCAGCCTGGTCATCGCTTCGAAAGGGGTGAGCGCCTGATTGTAGTCAAGCCGCAGGTCGATGCTCATTCCGAAGCGGTCGCGCATCCGCTCGAGATGCGCCATGTCCTCGGCATGGGGCTTCACGCCGGTCTTCACCTTGAAGAGGCGATGCCCCTGCGCCACCATGGCCTCCATCCGGGCGAAATCGGCCTCGAAATCCGGATCGGCGATCGAGAAGGAGAGGGGGATGCGATCCTGCACCTGCCCGCCAAGCAGGGTCGCGATGGGCAGCCCGGCGGCTTGCCCCAGGGCATCGAACATCGCCATCTCGATCGCGGCCTTGGCCTCCATGTGCCCCACGAGCGCGCGATCCATGGCCTCGAGAAGCGGGCGGATCCGATCGAGCCGCGCGCCTATCACCAGCGGCCGCAGGTAGAGATCCAGCGCGGCGAAGGCCGCTTCCGGCGTCCCGGTAAAAACCTCCCACGGTGCGGCCTCGCCCCAGCCGGTGATGCCATCGCGGGTGGTGAGCGCGACGATGACGCGCTTCACATGGCCTTTCACATCGCCCACGCCCTGCCGACGCGCCATCTTGATCGGGCTTTCGATCAGCCAGAGGCGCATCTGTTCAATCCGGTCCTCCATCACGTGAGCCCTCCATCGATATGCAGCACCTGCCCGGTGATGTAGCCCGCCTCCGGAGAAAGCAGGAATGCGATGCCGGCGGCGATTTCGTCGGGGTCGGCGCGCCGGCCCAACGGAATGCACGCCTCCAGCGCGGAGATTTCTGCGGAGTTCAGGGCGGAGCCGCGCCCCTCATCTTTCCGCGTAAGGCCGGGTGCGACGGCATTGACCGTAATGCCGCGCGGCGCGACCTCCCGCGACAGCGATTTCACGAGCGCCTCAAGCGCCGCGCGCACCGCTGCCGAGCCGGCGAACAGACCGAGATCCTCGCGAAAGACATGCGCGACGTAAGACGATACAGCGACGATCCGGGGTGAGGGGGAGCTCGCGAGGGCCGGCACCGCCGCCTGTGCAAGTGCCAGAAAGGCCTCGACCGAAACCCCGAAGCCGGCCTGCAGCACCGCTGGCTCCGTGCCGAGCGCGCCGCCGCGGAAAGCCTTGCCGGCATTCGCCACCACCGCATCGAGCTTCCCGAAGGCATCGATCGCTTTCTGCAAGAGTTGCGCGGCGGTGCCCGCATCAAGCGGGGCCACGAGCGTTTCCACGCGGGCCCCACGCGAGGCGGCCTCCTTCGCCACCGCAGCGAGGCCAGCGGCATTCGAGCCGGTATGCAGCATCAGCGCCTGAGCAGGGCCAGCCAGCCGCAGCGCCAGGGCGCGGCCGATGCCGCTTCCCGCGCCGGTGATCAGCGTGATGCGAAGCGGAGGCTTGTTCACGTCAGGCGCTCCCGCGATTGCGCACGCCCCTGCCAGAGGAAGAGCATGACGGCGATCGTCGCGGCGATGGCCACGCGCATAAGCACCGGAATCGGTTGGAACAGCGCGAGGCCAAGACCCAGCGGCATCATCACCAGCCGAAGGGGCAGGGGGAGCGGCGCGCGGAAATAGCCGAATGCGCCCGCTGCCATCAGGCTCAACGCAATGGCGATGACGAGAAACTCGCCGATGATCTCGCTCGGCGTATCGTTGAGCAGCAGCGCGCCCGAATGCAAGTAGCTGAAGCCAACGACAAAGCCGGCGGCCGCCAACCGGAAGGCCGCGAACCCGGATCGCATCGGATCGGCATTTGCGATGGAGGCGGCAGCATAGGACGCGACCGAAACCGGCGGGGTCGCATCAGCGAGGATGGCGAAATAGAAAATGAACATATGCGCCTGCAGCGGCGGCACGCCCATTTTCTGCAGGATCGGCGCGCCAATGGCCGCGCCGATGATGTAGGCCGCGGTCGTCGGCACGCCCATGCCGAGGATCAGTGTTGTGATCATCAGCAGCAGGCCGGCAATCAGAACGCTCTGTCCGGCGAGCGCTGTGATCTGGCTCGACAGCGCGATCACGAGGCCCGTCACTGTGAGGCAGGTGACGAAGATGCCAGCGCCGGCGCAAGCCAAAGCCACGATCGCCATGTTGGTTCCACCCTTCGCGAGCATGTTCACGATGTCGCGCGGATAAAGCCGGGTATGCCTCCTGAGCCAGGAAACCGGCGGGATCGAGAGGATGGACCAAAAGGCCGAGTAGGTGGGCGAATAACCCCAGACCAGCAGGCCAACCAGAAGCCCGACCGGGATCAGCAGGTGCACATCTTTCAGGATTTCGCCCCAGCCGGGAATGTCAGCCGGGTCGCAACCCTCGAGACCCAGTCGCTTTGCCTCGAAATGCACCGAGACCAGCACCATGAAATAGAAAAGCAGCGAGCCGAGGATCGCCGAGACCGCGATGGTCGAGTATGGGATATTGGTGATTTCGGCCATCACGAACGCGCCAGCACCCATCACTGGCGGCATGATCTGCCCGCCGACCGATGAGGCCGCCTCGACCCCTGCCGCGAAATGGCGACGATAACCGAGCTTGATCATCGCGGGGATCGTGAAGGAACCGGTCGCGAAGACATTCGCCACGGAGGAGCCGGAAATCGTGCCGAAAAGCGAGGAGGAGATCACCTCCACCTTCGCGGGGCCGCCCGATTGGCGCCCCGCCACCTTCATGCCGAGATTGTGGAAGAGCCGCCCCACGCCCGAGCCCTCGATGAAGGCACCGAAGACAATGAAGGTCGCCACCATTGTCGCGGAGATGCCGGTGATCGAGCCAAAAGCGCCCATCCCATTGAGAAGATACATATTCTCGACGATTTCCGGAAACGGCATGTTCCGGTAGTTGAGCATGCCCGGCAGGTGCTCGGTCATGAAGAGGTAGCCGATTCCCATTGCCATCAGCCCGGCGAGGATCGGCGTCACCGCGCGCCGCAACGCCTCGAGCAGTGCGACGACGAGAATGCAGCCGACCACCACTTCCAGTGTGGAAAGCGGATCAACATTCTCCATGCGCATGTTGATCGTGCGCGCTGCGAAATACGAATAGAGGCTCGGCGCCGTCGAGATCGCGGCCAGCCCCCAATCCAACCATGAGGGGCGATCCTGAGGGGATGCCGGTCGCGCCGGGAAGAGCAGGAAAGCCAGTGGCAGCAGCAGAAGCAGATGGATCGATCGCTGTTCGCGCGGCTCAAGGAAGCCGAAGCCAGCGGTCCAGAGATGAAAAAGGGCTGCCGTGAGGCCAATCGTCCAGACGATGCCCCGGGGAATGCCGCTCAGATTCCGCATGTCATGTCCTGCTGGTCACACCGGTCCCGGAGCCCATACCGGCTCCGGGCAGCTATCGCTTGAACCAGTCAGTTCTGGGCGATGCCCTTTTCGCGATAGTAGCGCATCGCGCCCGGGTGAACCGGCACGGGCCGCTCGCTGATGGCAGTCGCACATTTGTAGTCCTTCAGCGATGCGTGAATCTTCGGCAGATCCGCCTCATTCTCGCAGAGGGTCTTCGTCACCTTGTAGACAACCTCGTCCGGCACATCCTTTGAGGTGATCAGGGTCGTCTGCATGTTCAAGACCTTCACCGGCCCGCTCTGGAACTTCGAATAGGTGCCGGCGGGGATGAAGCCTGAGCCCATCCCGTATTTTGCCTTGATGTCGGCGAGCAGCGTCTCCGGCATGTTCAGCAATTCGCCGTCACGGCCGGTCTGCATGTCCATCACGGAAGCGCCGGGCAGGCCCTGCGCGAAGAACAGGTAGTCGATCTGCCCGTCCTTGAAGCCCGAGGAGAGTTCGGCGTAATCCGCATTGATGAAGCGCCAGCCCTTGGCGCGAAGCGTTTCGTAGGTGTGGCCGTAATGGGCCATCACCCAGCGCAGGGCCACCTCGTCGGTCGCGCCGGCCTTCACCGCACCGAAGCGGATATTCGTGCCGGTCTTGAAGAGCGTATCCATATCCATGGTCTGCCCTTTGGCCCGCAGGAAATGGTACGGCGTGTCGCCCAGCGACTGGCCGATCATCATCAGCTTGTCGTGCTTGGGTTTGCCCTCATAGAAGCCGACGCCATCCAGCGCGGCCCTCGCGAATACGTCGATCGACATGCCGAGCTGGCTCTGGCCGTTCTGCACCTTCGTGGGGTTTGCAGCACCCCCGCCCGGAACAGCCTTCACGATCAGGCCCGGATTTTTCTCTTCCAGCAGCTTCGAGCCGCCGGAGACGATGGTGTACCAGCCGCCGCCGATCTGGCCGGCGGTCCATTCAACAGTCTGCGCCATGGATGGCACGGACAGGGCCATCACAAATCCAGATGCAGCGAGCATACGCGTTGAGAATTTCATGGTCTTTTTCCCCCTGAAAAACACCCGACCGAGCATTTTCGACGGCAAGGATTGCATGTGATTTGAAGGCTGACAACTCGAGTTGTTGCGGCCGGAACGAAGCTTATTGAAATACCCGCAAACTGCAGCCCGCATGCTGAGGCCTCCATGCGATGCAATGCCCTCCAATCGTGATAGCGTGATAGCCTCGCGCCCAACATTGGAAAAACGCCTTGCCCAAACCTTCGCCCTTCATTGGCATCCTGATGCTGGATACCCGTTTCGAACGATTTCCCGGCGATGTCGGCCATCCTGCGACCTGGCCCTTTCCCGTTTGCTTCCGCGTGGTTCGGGGGGCAGGTGCCGAGGAGGCAACGGGAGACGATTCGTCGCGCCTTCTGGAGCCGTTTATTGCGGCTGGCAAAGAGCTGATTGCCGAGTGCGCTGTGGCGCTGACCACGAGTTGCGGCTTCCTCGCCATTCATCAACGCGCGCTGGCGAATGCATTGCCGGTTCCCGTTGCCGCCTCGGCCTTGCTTCAGGCGCCGATGATTATCGCGAGCCTCCCGCCGGGGCGAAAGCTCGGCATCCTCACTTTCCGGGCGGAAACCCTCTCTGCCGCGCATCTCGCGGGCGCGGGCTGCAATCCCGCCTTGCCTGTCGCAGGCTTGCGCCCGGATTGCTCCATGCGTCGCGATATTCTCGGCGGCGAACCCTCGAGCTTCGACGCGCGCGAGGCAGATGTGCTGGAGGCTGCAGAGGACCTGAAAAACAAGGTTCCCGATCTCGGCGCGATCCTCTGCGAATGCACGAATTTCCCGCCGCATTCGCCGACGATCCGGCAGAGCTTCAACGTACCCGTGTTCGATGTTATCACGCTGGTCACAAGCCTCGCGCAGAGCGTCGGGCTTACAAACCAGCCATCTTCAGGATGAATCCCGCTGGCAACGCCTCGCGGATACTTGCAGACTGATCCCTTCAGGCCTGCGCAGGAACGCTGTTTCGATGAGCAAACATGTCGTCGTCATCGGTCTCGGCATCATCGGTGCCTGCTCGGCCCTGGCCCTCTTGGCTGATGGTCATCGCGTGACGATCGTCGAGCCGGATTCGCCCGGCGGGCCGCAAGCCGCGAGCTATGGCAACGGCGCCTGGATCAGCCCGGCCTCCGTTGTCCCGATGTCGATGCCCGGCCTGTGGCGTCGCGTGCCCGGAATGCTGCTCGATCCGCTTGGGCCGCTCACGATCCGCCCGGCGGCGCTGCCGGCGCTCACGCCGTGGTTGATCCGGTTTCTGATGGCTGGGTCCACAATCAGCAAGGTCGAGCGGATCGCAGAGGATCTCTCCACCTTGCTGCGCGATGCGCCGCAGCGGCATCTCGCTCTCGCGGCGGAGACAGGTCAGAGCGGTATCATCGTGCAGTCCGGGCTGCTCTACGCCTATCCGGATCTCCGGGTGTTTCTGGGCGAGGCGCTGGCCTGGCGGCTGCGCCGGGATAATGGGGTAACCTGGCGAGAACTCGACGAGGCCGCTTTGCGCGCCTTCGAGCCTCGCCTCGCGCCGCATTATCGCTTCGGCGCTTTGGTCGAGGCCGGCGCGCATTGCCTCGATCCCGGAGAATATGTGGCCGGGCTTTGTGCTGCCGCCCTGTTGCACGGCGCCAGGCTGGTGAAAGCGCGCGCGCGGGATTTTCGCCACACCAGCGGCAAGCTCGCGGCCGTTATTCTCGAAAGCGGGGAAATTCCCTGCGATGCCGCCGTGCTCTCGGCCGGAATTCATTCGGCGCCACTCGCGCGCCGGGCGGGCGACAAGGTGCCACTCGCCAGCGAGCGCGGCTATCACGTGGTGATCCCCGACCCCGGCTTCACGTTGGCGGCCCGTGATGCCAAGCGATGGCAAGATGGCAAACACCTCGACCCGCGGCGGCCTCCGCGCCTCTGGCCAGGTGGAAATCGCCTCGGTGGATGCCGAACCGAACTGGGCGCGCGCGACGATCCTCCACGGCCACCTCCTTCGGAGCTATCCCGGCGTCACCACGCGCAACAATCCGAATGACTTGCCTGTCTGGATGGGCCATCGACCGTCAACGCCGGATGGTCGCCCGGTCATCGGGCCTTCCGAGCGGATCGATGGGCTTTTCCATGCCTTCGGACATGGACATATCGGCCTCGCCACTGGTCCTATGACAGGACGGCTCATCGCCAACCTGATCGGCAATCAGCCAACCGTCGTCCCTGTCGCGCCTTTCCGCGCGCAACGCTTCCATTGAGATGGTGCTGTTGAAAAATCGGGTTGCCGCTGCTTGATAACTCGCCGTGTGTTTGCCGGACGCCCACAGCGTCCGATCGGAACTAACTTCTGAAATCTCGAGGAATTTTTGGGGCAGAAACCCGATGATCCGAGGGGTGGTGGCCAAGGCGAAGAGTGTGAAGGTCAGCGCGCGATCTATCTCGACGATCCGGTGATGCCGGAGTTCTCCCGACGGATCTTGCCGATCGACTCCGATGTCGCGCGGCGTTGCGCCGGCTTGCATGTTCCGGATCCAAGATCCGAACGCGATGCTCTGATTGCGGCCACGGCGCTCGTTCACGGCCTGACCGTCTTCACCCGCAATATCGCGGATTTTGACAAAACGGGCGTCCGGCTCATAAATCCATGGAGTTGATTGGCATGTTAATCAAAAAAAGCTAATCATATCAATAAGTTAGTTCCATAATTATCCTTATGCGAATCATTGATTCTGGGGTGGCGAGATCTGGCCTTTTTCCCAGAGAGGTCATCGCGCCGTTGGAATATCGATCCACTGATCTGTGCTGAAATCGAAATATCTGTCGACACGATGCCCGTTCCATCGATAGCGCACATGGCGTTCCTGGCGCGGGATTCCCACTGCCTTGGGACGGAAGGCTGCAATGCAAGTCCCCCCAGCGTTGCGCACGCTGGGATAAACGATGCCATTCGAGCCCTGGTTGCGCAGCGACATCGCGAATATTTGGCTTGCACCGTAACTATCAGGGTCGAGGATGTTCGCACGCTCCGCCTCCTCAAGCATGGCGAGGTCGTGAAATTCCGTATGCGCCGTTCCAAGCAGCACGCGCATGTCTTCTTCGCGGTGCGGGTCGGCCGCGTCGCGAGCGAAGTTTTCGAAGTGATAGATGGTTTCACAAAGCGCTGTCTGAAGATCTGCTGCGGCATAATAGACGCCATAGGAGCCATTTGAGAAGCGCGAGCCCTTCGGGTTGAGATGCGTAAACGCTGCCATGACGAAGGAGGCTCCTGGCCCAGCGACGCGCTCGTCTGGTGGCACCAATGCGAGTTGTCCGACTTCGTCGCGGACGCGCGGGTTCGTCAGTTCCTCCAGGGTGATGAGCGCATCCCAAACGGTGGGATCGTCTGTGAGGCTCTCGAAAAGATGAATGGGTGGATAGCGTGATGCAATGATGCGCCAAGCCTCCTGCCACTGAATGGCTCGGAGCATGATTTAGCTCCAAGGGGAGCGGGCAGCATCGATGTAGCTGCGCACGGCTGCGAGATCGGTGACGTCACCAGCAGCCATCCGCCCAAGCGGGGTCATCCCTCCAAAGGCCAGATTGGGTGCTTTGATCCAACGACTAGCCAAACCCGGATCGGAATAGACGATCTGCAAGGCTTTCCATATCCCGGAAACGTACCCGATGCGTCGCAAGGTATCCATCGGGACACGAGCGACCTGCCCTGCTTTCCAGAGATAAAATGTCCGCTCCGGCGGTGCGCCCAGCAGTATCCGAGCGGTGTCATTGTCAACTCCCCAACGCTCCATGATGAGAAAGAAGCCTTTCATTGCCGGGCCGGCAAGCTTCCTTTCATCTGCAACGGGTCGGAATTTCAGTGCGGCGTTCGGCATTTTGATACTCCATTCCGGTTAGAAAATATGCGGTTATGCATAGAAAGTCAATAAACTGCGTGACTGCAGTTAATCGGATTGGGGGATGGAGGTGGTTTCAACTCCATTTTCAACGGCTGGCGGATCATTCTCGGCCATCAACGAGACGCTAAGAGAAATGCATTTTATTATATATTGCAGATTGACAAGATACCGGTTTGTTGTTCAAACCAGAGGGCGCTGACGCGGGGTTCAGTTCTCCTGCCTGCCGTCGATGGAAACGGAATCTGCGAGTGGATGGAGTGGCTTGGTATGGGGCGACCGGTGGCAGGCCGAGAGGAGAAGCGCTCGCTTCGGGTGGAGATGAGCGCGTTTGATTTCGAGCTGCTTGAACAAGCTGCGGCTGTGTTTGGTGTCGGGAAATCCGATCTCGTACGCCGCTTGGTGCGCGCCTCGGTTGGGGTCGGCCCTGCCCTCTCGACCGAGAGCATTGCGCGGATTGAAGACCTGGCAAGTCAGGTGCGGATTGTCGGGCGCAACCTGATGCAAGTGCTCAAAGCCATTCATCGCGGTGAGGCCGTGGGCATCGCCGAGAGCGAACCGGTTTGGCGCGGGCTGCATGAGCTGATCGCGGCGCTTGATGCAGAGCTCTCTGCTTTTAGTGAAGCGACGATACGCCAATCGGCTGCCTTACGCGAGCGGGCTGGATTGCAGAGTGCTGGATCTGCCGGGCTCGAAACCATGGTCGCAGCAGAATGAGTACTGCG
>Ga0068877_10003315_pt1 | contig 12802 bp, 12 predicted proteins | sample NOAtaG_FD_66437 | JGI IMG/M metagenome (GOLD analysis project Ga0068877, IMG submission 66437) | Freshwater lake microbial communities from Lake Erie, under a cyanobacterial bloom - NOAA_Erie_Diel6S_1000h metaG | ecosystem: Environmental > Aquatic > Freshwater > Lake | place: USA: Ohio, Lake... | reverse complement strand
GCCTTTCACAGTCCAAGGAACTTTTGGACGCAGGGGTAAATGCTATTTTGCCAAGGGAATCGGAAGATGATGTGGCCGCGGCGGCCATTTTGGCCGTTGCCGAGAACGATATCTTCTTCAATGAACTGGTGAGTCGGGCATTGCTGACGCGCCTTCGCCGTAAGAATTTGGGTACTCCCGTCGATGCCCTGCGTTTGTCGAAGAACGAGATACGAGTGCTTGAACTTCTGGCGGATGGATGCAAGACACAAGAAATTGCGGACCGGATTTTTTTGAGTGTCAAATCGGTCGAAAATATTCGCTATCATCTCAAAATAAAGGCCGGCGTAAGCTCCAGTATCTCGCTGGTTGCTTATGCCCTCCGCAATCGGCTGATCCGTTAAATGGCTTGATGCGGGTCATCGACCGTATTTTCCGAAGCCCGAATTTTTAGGGTTTTTACTCTTTTTTTAAGCAATTCGATAACTGAATTTGCATCTACAAAAATTTTGTATATGCATACCACTCCCATTACCGTAGTTGTTGCCGATGAGTTTGACATCTTTAGGGTTGGCCTTAGGGCTGCTATTCAGCATACGGCTGATATTAGAATCGTTGGTGAATCCAATTCAGCACCCGAGTTATTTGGTCTGCTGGAAACCCTTCAACCCGATGTTATCTTTTTAGACCTTGATCTGCCTATGAGTAGGGGTTTCGATACGCTTTTGCAGATTAGGAAGGCCGCACCTGACGCTAAGGTTCTTCTTTTGGGATACGAGCTTGATCCATCACTGGCGGAGAAGTTGTCTAAAGCCGGCGCCAATGGATTTTTATCGAGGTCATCTGAATTAGCAGAGGTGGAGACGGCTATTCGAATGGTGGTAAGTCAGGGTTATTTTTTTTCTGAGTCAGGTGACGTTAAAGAGCTCGAATCGGTATTCAGGCCAATTTCGGTAAGCGCACTTCGGTCTCAGCCCACACTTACAGAAAAGGAAGTGGCTGTATTGCGTCTGATCTGCCAAGAGCAAAGTACGCGCGATATTGCTTCTTCTTTATCCCTGAGCCCGCGTACCATAGAAAGTATCCGAGACAGAATCAGGATCAAGACCGGAAGCCGCAATTTGGCCGGATTGGCTTTGTTCGCACTTAAGTATGGGCTTATTCGACTGGGGTAGTCCCTAGTTTTCCGCGGTCATTTTACGCCTGGCGTAAAGACCTCTTGTAGCGTGCTTGTAGGAAGGCATTTTTGTCTGCCTTAGGCCAACCATTATCCGTTTAGTTTGTATTACGGACATGAAACATCCTGTTTCGGTCTTTTGGTTTCGCCGAGATCTTCGTCTGCAAGACAATGCAGGGCTTTTTCAGGCTTTGAAGAGCGATCACGCTGTTCTGCCCTTATTTATTTTTGACCGATCCATTCTCGACGAGCTGGATGACCCCGCGGATGCCCGGGTGAGCTTCATTCACCAATCACTGCTCTCACTTCAACAGCAATTGGTGGCAGCTGACAGTACGCTTATTGTACGGCATGGTTTTGTAGACAAGGTTTTTGCGGAGCTGTGTAACGAGTATGATATCAAAGCTGTCTACACCAATAATGATTACGAACCCTATGCCAGAAAGCGAGATGCACAGATGGCTGATTTTTTTGCCAGCCGTTCCATCGAATTTAATTCGGTAAAAGATCAGGTAATATTCGAAAAATCAGAAGTGGTAAAAGACGATGGATTGCCTTACACGATATTCACGCCTTATTCCAGAAAGTGGCGTGCTGCTGTAACCGCTGCGCAGTTGCGTTCATTTGGATCAGAGAAACTCATGGGGTCTTTTTACAAGCAATCGGCACTCGACATACCGTCTTTACCACAAATGGGATTTAGCCTTACTACTACTGCTTTTCCACCGATGCAGTGGGATAAGAATACCATAACGCGTTACAAAGAGCAACGCGATTTTCCGGCAGTGCCTGGCACTTCGAGGTTAAGCGTGCACCTCCGCTTTGGTACGCTCAGCATTAGGACCTTGGCCCGTGAAGCGGGTGCGCTTAACGAGAGTTATTTATCGGAGCTTATCTGGCGCGATTTTTATCAGATGATCCTCTGGCATTTTCCGCAGGTGGTAGCCTCGAGTTTTAAGCCCGTATATGATCGGATTGTCTGGCGCAACAATGAGGCTGAGTTCGAGGCTTGGTGTCAAGGGCTCACCGGCTATCCTATTGTAGATGCTGGTATGCGCGAGCTGAATCAAACCGGGTTTATGCATAACCGGGTTCGTATGATCGTGGCTTCGTTTTTGACCAAGCACCTATTGATCGACTGGCGATGGGGCGAAGCGTATTTTGCCAAGAAATTACTTGACTTTGATCTCTCCGCCAATAATGGGGGTTGGCAGTGGGCCGCGGGTTCAGGTTGTGACGCGGCTCCTTATTTCAGGGTCTTCAATCCTTATATTCAGACGAAAAAATTTGATCCGGAACTTCGGTATATCCGCCACTGGGTACCTGAATTTGAATCGTTGAATTATCCTGCGCCCATTGTGAAGCACGAGTTGGCAAGGGAACGTTGCTTACAAGTGTATGGTGCCGCCTTAAAAGATCGTAATAGCTGATCATGCCTCTGGTTCTAACAGCCACTCGTTGAAAGGAGAGTTGTTCTCATTGCGAAGCGCTTCAGTAACCTCGCCTGCCTGTAATCGTTGATACACCTCGAATAACATACGAATGGCCTTTTTGCCATCGCTACCAAGCGAAAGCGTGTAGTCATTTACATAGAGATCTATATGTTGCTGCATGACCTCGGGCTTCATGCTTTGCGCATGTGCTCTTACAAATTCACTTATCGTATGTTGCTGCCTTGCTTTTAGCAGACTTTCGGCGATCAATCGTTGTATGACATTGCCCTTCGATTCGGCCAGCGACTTTTTGATGGCAATACCTCCCAAAGGAATAGGGACACCTGTTTGCTGCTCCCAATAGGTGCCTAAGTCCATTATCTTGTGTAATCCTTTTGCCGCGTAGGTAAAGCGGTTCTCGTGGATCAGTACGCCCAGGGTGTTCTGGCCCGACAATACAGCCTCTTCTATGTCAGCAAAAAGCATAAATTCTTTTTTCAATGCGTTGGGAAAAGCCATCGAAAAAAGAAAGTGAGCCGTGGTATGTTGACCGGGTAAGGCTATGGTACTATTGTTTATCAGTGCAGGATCCATGCCTTGGTCTTCTTTGGAGACCAGTAGGGGGCCAACGCCTTTGCCGAGTGCTGCGCCACTGTCTAGCAAGCGGTAGTTGCCCTGCGTGGCGAATAAGGCCGGAAAACTTAGCTTGGTTACATCCAGACGCCCCTCCAGGGCCCATTCGTTCAGTGTTTCTACATCTTCGATATATAGTTCAAACTCGAGTCCCTGTGTATCGATTAGCTGGTTGACCAGGGCATCAAATACATAGGTGTCATTAGGACAGGGAGAAAAACCGATGCTGATCTTCATAGTTTTTGTAATGTCTGCAGCAGCGCCTTATTTAAGTGAGTGACAGCCTCCGAAAGTTTCCAGTTCTTTTTATTTCTTTCTGCTATATAGTTGCTCACGCTGCGTAGTTGTAAAAAAGGAATTTGCTCCATCAGGCATACATAATGCAGCGCAGCACCTTCCATGGATTCTATGACAGGAGCGAATAATTTCTTATACTGCCTCTCACGCCGCGGGTCTGTAGTGATCTCATTGACCGAAATGGCATTGACTTTGGGCAGTTTCAGCTTACTAAATCCCTTCCATGGGTTGATCAGCCATCCTTTTTTGTACGGGAATTGATCGGCTGGCACCAGTTGCAGATCAAAAAGTGTTTTTAGTTTTTTTAGCTCCACTACACTTTGGTCCGCCACACAATCTTGTCCGATGGCCAACACAGTGCCTAGTGCGATCTTTCGATCGAAACATCCACCCACACCGGCTTGTATGATCAAGTCAGGTCTTTTGATCGAGATCTGTTTTTGCAAGGCGAACGTGCTGGCCATAAGCCCAATGCCGGTGATCAGCACATCTATCTCCATATCTGTTCTTATCCCCTTGGGTAATTCATGCAGCAATGGAGCGATCTCGATGGGCGTAGCGGCTGCGATCAAACAATTCATGCCTGTAAAATTAGCTGAATGTCATTAACTTTGCCCTTCACCCCTCCCTCCGCCCAATGCTGTGCGGGAGCTAAAAGTAAAGCATGGTTTACTTAACCCGTATCGAGCATTTTAACGCTGCACATCGTCTCTATAATCCCGACTGGACTGCTGAACAAAACGATGAGGTCTTTGGTAAATGCGCCAACACCAATTGGCATGGTCATAATTTTGAGTTATTCGTGACGGTCAAGGGAATTCCCGACCCTGCTACCGGGTTTATATTCGATGCCAAGAAGCTGAGTGTCATTGTCAAGGAGCGAATAATCGAAAAACTCGATCATCGTAATCTGAACTTGGATGTAGACTTCATGCAAGGGAAATTGTGTTCTATCGAAAATTTGGTGATCGGTATTTGGAATGAGCTGGTGCCTGCACTGCCCTCTCGGGTACAGCTTCATTGTTTAAAGCTGGTCGAGACCCCCAAAATATATGTTGAGTATTATGGGGATAAATTCCCTTAACTTTAAACAAATTTCGAACTTATCGTTCGTTGGATTGTTTAAAGTACGTCCGTAAGAAGTTTACCACTTTACTATGTCAAAACGAGTTGCCGTTTATAGAAAAGAGCATTTCAATGCTGCTCACAGGCTCTACCGTCCCGATTGGTCTGCTGCGCAAAATGAAAAAGTGTTTGGTAAATGCGCGCTTCCCAATTATCACGGACACAACTACGAGTTGATCGTAAAGATAACCGGTGAACCTGACCCGGTCACCGGTTATGTGGTCGACATGAAGTGGATCAGCGATCTGGTACAAGCACAGGTCGTAGAACGCTTCGATCATCGTAATCTTAACCTTGATACCCAAGAGTTCAAGGACCTTAATCCTACGGCTGAGCATATCGCTATCGTTATTTACGATTTACTGCGACCACATATCGACTCCAAGCAGGATCTTCAGATACGTTTGTACGAAACGCCCCGCAATTTTGTCGAGTATCCCGCCCAATAAAAAACTAATTATGGCCTACCACAAATCCGAACAGTATGATGAGAAAGCCACCTCGGCGCTCACTAAAAATTACAAAGAGGCCATTGCTTGGTTAGGTGAGGATCCCGAGCGGGAAGGGCTGCTTAAAACTCCCGAGCGGGTGGCCAAGGCCATGCAGTTCCTGACGCAAGGGTATCAGCTCGATGCCAAGGCCATCTTGAATTCAGCCAAGTTTCACGAAGATGTCAGTGAGATGATCGTGGTGAAGGATATTGAGGTGTTTAGCATGTGCGAGCATCATATGTTGCCCTTTTTCGGTAAAGCACACGTGGCCTATATTCCCAATGGCTGGATCACTGGGCTTAGCAAAGTAGCTCGTGTGGTCGATGTGTTTGCCAGGCGTATGCAGGTGCAGGAAAGGCTCACCATTCAAATCAAAGATGCCATCAAGGAAACCCTTAATCCATTGGGGGTAGCTGTGGTGGTCGAGGCGCAGCATCTTTGTATGATGATGCGTGGCGTGCAAAAACAGAATTCAGTCACCACCACATCCGCTTTTGATGGTGAATTTCATAAGAACTCTACCCGCAGTGAATTTATGCGTCTGATCGGCGGAAAGTTAAACTAGTATCACCTACACTATCTTAATCTAAACTAATTTCTCTCTTGCTATGAAGCATGCATTTGTTTTTCCCGGACAAGGCGCTCAGTTTCCGGGTATGGCCAAGCACTTTTATGAACAATCGGCCTTTGCAAAAAAAATCATGGAGCAGGCTAACGAACTGCTGGGTTTCCGTTTGTCGGATATCATGTTCTCGGGAAGTGAAGAAGATCTTCGTCGCACCGATGTAACGCAACCTGCCATCTTTTTACATTCGGTGGTAGCGTACAAGAGTATCGAGCAAGCTAAGCCTGATATGGCAGCCGGTCATTCACTCGGCGAATTCTCTGCGCTGGTAGCGGCTGGCGTACTCAGTTTCGAAGATGCCTTGCACTTGGTAGCTGCTCGCGCCAAAGCGATGCAGCTTGCCTGCGAGCAACAACCCGGTACCATGGCCGCTATATTAGGCATGGCCGACGAAAAAGTGGCCGAGGTTTGTGCCTCTATTCAAGAAGTGGTAGTACCTGCCAATTATAATTGTCCCGGACAGTTGGTGATCAGTGGTTCGGTGGCCGGAATCGAGAAGGCATGCGTTGCCCTCAAAGAGGCCGGTGCTAAAAGAGCGCTCGTATTGCCGGTGGGTGGTGCATTTCACTCGCCACTCATGAAACCTGCCGAGGAGATTCTCAAGACCGCTATTCAATCCGCTACTTTTTATCAACCCATCTGTCCGGTGTATCAGAATGTAGTGGCCAAGGCCGTTATGGATGCAGAGGAGATAAAACACAACCTGATCAATCAACTAACAGGGCCTGTTAAATGGACCCAAAGCATTCAATCGATGGTCGCTGATGGAGCCACGCAGTTTACGGAAGTTGGACCCGGCAAGGTGTTGCAGGGACTCATTCAGAAGATCAATAAGGAATCGGTGGTGGCTTGTGTTGGTTAATGGCTAACGCCTTTATCGCGCCCAACCTTTAATCGGGGTGTAGTTCAATGGCACCATTAAGCCATTCCGGATCAAAGCTGGCGTTGTATTTTTTGTAAAAGTGGATGGCCGGTTCGTTCCAGTCCAGTACCTGCCAGCACACCCTAGCCATTTTCTTTTCTTTGGCCTCTTGCAGGATGGTCTCGAAGAGCGCTGCTCCAATCCCCTTACCTCGCATGGTGGCGGTCACAATGATATCTTCAAGATAAAGGCACTGTCCTTTCCAGGTAGAGTAGCGGACATAGTAAAGTGCAAAACCGTGTATCCCGTTCTCGTCTTCTGCTACAAAGGCCCACCAAACGGGATTTTCCCCAAACCCACTCTCGGCGAAATGAGCCGGGCTTACTGTTACTTCGTGTGGCGCTTTTTCGTAATCGGCCAGCTCTTGAATCAATTGTAGCAGCCTTGGACAATCTTGTCGCGAGGCAGGTCGTATGGTGATATTGGTTGTCAAGGTCGTTACTGTAAAGCTTGATCAAGGTCAGCAATGATATCTGCCGCTGTTTCGATGCCCACATGCATTCGAATCAGTCCGTCGGTGATGCCGTATTTTTCTTTTTCTTCTTTAGGAACACTAAAGTGTGTCATCGAGGCAGGATGTGAGAGTAGCGTATCACAGGTGCCTAGCGATACAGCCCGTACACAGAGTTGAAGTTTATTCATAAAATCGATACCGCCTTGTAATCCATTCTTTAACTCAAAGCTGAGTAGTGCTCCGGCATGACGCATTTGTTTCGATGCAATAACATGGTCGGGATGAGAAGAGAGTCCTGTATAATTTACGCCCGCCACGGCCGCATGCTGGTCAAGAAAAGCTGCGATCTGCTCGGCATTGGCGCAATGTTTGTCCATTCTGACCTCAAGGGTTTTGATGCCTTGCGTTAACAGATAAGCATCAAAGGGGCTGGCACAAGCTCCGGTGGTGCGAAAGAATTTTCCGATCGACGTTTTCATGCGTTCCACATCTTTACCGATCAAGATGCCTCCAATGGCAGTACCGTGCCCGTTGAGGAATTTGGTAGTGGAGTGAATAACAAAATCCGCACCGTGTGCGAGTGGTTGCTGCAGGTAGGGCGTGGCAAACGTATTATCGCATGCCACCAGGCAATTATATTTTTTGGCCAGCGCACAAAGGGCGGCCAGATCTACGCATTGCAACGTAGGATTAGCCGGGGTCTCGAGATAGAGCATCTTGATGGAGCGATCCGATTTCAATAACTCTTCGGCCCGATCGAGATCGCGCAGATCGCCTATGACCGCACTGATACCGAAACGCGGTAAGATGCGATGCACCAGTTCGTCGGTGCCTCCATAAAGCGAAAAGTGAGAAAGGATTTTATCGCCCTGGCTAAGCGTACTCATTAACAGCGTTGTAATAGCCGCCATACCCGATGCGTGCAAGATCCCTTTGGCCTCCAAGTTTAGTCCATAGGTCTCAAGCAATGCGATCTTCTCCTCGGCTTCGGTAACGGTAGGGTTACCCCAACGCGCATAGATATATCCAGGCTCTTGTCCGGTAAAACGATGCATGCCTTGCTCTGCACTATCGAATACATAGGTGCTGCTGGCATAGATCGGGGTCAGGTGCGCATGCGCTGCATCGGGCCGATGTCCGCCATGGACGGCTACGGATCCCCAGCCTTTTGATGTCGTATTTTTTTTCATAGAAGAAATTATGCATTGAAGTCATAGGCCCATCTTAACCAAATGGCACCCCAGGTAAATCCTCCGCCAAAAGCCGCCAGAATTATGTTATCTCCTTTTTTAAGTTTTGATTCCCACTCCCACAAACATAAGGGAATGGTAGCTGCCGTAGTGTTGCCGTAGCGTTCAATATTGATCATGACCTTGTCGGTGGTAAGTCCCATGCGGTTGGCCGTGGCATCGATGATGCGAAGGTTAGCCTGGTGCGGTACGAGCCAGGCAATATCATCGCCGCTCAGGTTATTTCTCTCCATCAACTCTGCACTTACATCTGCCATTCCTTTTACGGCGAACTTAAATACGGCTTGTCCTTCTTGGTAGGCGTAGTGCTCGCGATTGGCGACCGTCTCTGCGCTGGCAGGACGAAGCGATCCGCCTGCTTTCATGTGCAGGTAGTTAGCTCCGGTTCCATCGGTACGCAAGATGCTGTCCATGATCCCGTATCCGCTTGTATCAGGTTCGAGTAAAACAGCTCCGGCCCCGTCACCAAATATGATACACGTGGCCCTGTCTTGGTAATCGACGATCGAACTCATTTTATCGGCACCGCACACCACCACTTTTTTGTAGCGGCCGCTTTCGATGAGTGCCGCTCCTTGCGCCAGGGCAAATAAAAAACCGGAACAAGCTGCAGAGAGATCGAATCCCCAGGCCCGAGTGGCACCTATCTTGGCACAGACCAAGTTTGCAGTAGACGGAAAGACCATGTCAGGGGTTACGGTACCCACGATCAGGCACTCTATTTCATCGGAGCTGATGCCTCTTTTTTTACAGAGTTCAAGCACGGCAGGTACCACCATATCTGAGGTGGCTTTGCCTTTTTCTTTTTGTATTCTTCTCTCTGAAATGCCGGTGCGGGTCCGTATCCATTCATCGTTGGTGTCGACCATTTTTTCGAGGTCGAAATTGGTGAGTTTATCTTCGGGAACATACCCGCCCACTGCGGTAATGGCCGCTTGGATCTTGCTGTGCATGCTAATGGGTTGAAAAATTGAACAAAGTTAAGGTAAAGCAGGCCTGGCTTCTTACCTTGCAGTATGATCAGTTTCTTGAGAGGAAAATTCATTCAAAAGACGCCCGCACAGGTCTGGATTGAAGTTGGCGGTGTAGGTTACGAAGTAAACATAAGTTTAAATACTTACTCTAAGATCGAGTCGCTTTCGGAGGGAATGCTGTATACGCATTTACTGATTCGAGAGGATGCTCATCTACTTTTTGGCTTTTTTGATCTCTCCGAAAGGGATATATTTCAACAGCTTATAAGCGTTTCGGGCATCGGGGCCAGCACCGCCAGGGTGATGCTCTCGTACATGAAGCCCGAAGAATTGGCAGCAGCTATTTTAAGGGGGGATACCCGGTCATTGGAAGCCATCAAGGGAATTGGGAAAAAGACGGCAGAGCGGATGGTGTTGGAGCTCAAGGATAAGTTAGCCAAGCATCCCCTTGAACTAAATAATTCTGCTCTGATAAACAATACTTTGCATCAAGATTCGTTAAATGCTCTGATGGCCTTGGGCATCTCCAGACAAGTGGCTTCACCCGCCCTTGAAAAGGTGCTCAAAAACCACCCGGACCTGGGAGCAGAAGAGTTGATCAAGCTAACGCTTCGTTCACTGTAGTCCGTTCCAAAACTAACTACCAGAGCAGTTTGATTCGTTTTGCAGCAAATATTGTTGGGCCCTTTTTTCTATGGATCGCCACGTGGGTGTTTTCTCTTTCGGCGGGAGCCGAGACAATGCGTACCGATACGCTTCGCTTTCCCCTCTACGATCGCTATGCCAGTCCTTATTTGCAACGTAGATCTCAAGGGTTTGATCTCCGAGATACATCCATAGTAAGAAGAAGGGTCGAGTACGATCCAATTACCAGACGCTACTACAGCACCGAGATGATCGGTAACCAGTATTACCGAGCACCTGCCTCTTTTTCCATGGAGGAATTTCTACGGCTAAAGGGGCGTGAAGACGAAGTCGAGTATTTTAGAAAGAGAGCCTCGATGCTCAACGCCATGAACAGGCGGCTAGATCGACCCCGGTTCAGGGTGAGTAACGATTGGTACAATCGGATAATGGGTGTGGGCCCTGACGGAAAGGTAAAGATCGATATAAAGCCGGCTGGATTCGTAGATTTTTTGGCGGGATATCAGGGACAAAATATAAAAAACCCCACGTTGCCCGAGCGAGCACGTCGTAATGGAGGCTTTGATTTTAACATGAGCTCCCAGTTTCAAATGGATGCGCAGATCGGCGAGAAGTTAAAGCTCCCCATCAACTATAACACGCTGGCCAATTTTAATTTCGATAACCAGCTTAAGCTGGATTTCAAAGGGCAAGATGACGATATCATCAAACAATTCGAGGCAGGAAATACGAGCTTTGCTTCGAAGGGAACGCTCATTCCGGGTGCGCAGTCATTATTCGGGGTCAAGACGCAACTTCAGTTTGGAAAATTATTTGTGACGACGGTGCTGGCCGATCAGCGTTCACAACGACAATCCATGGGAGTGCAGGGCGGCGCAACGGCACAACGATTTATGTTAAGGGCCGATGAGTACGACGAGAATCGTCACTTCTTGATGGCTCATTATTTTCGTAATCAGTATAACCAGGCCATGAAACAATTACCCGTAGTCAACTCACGGGTACAGATTCTTCGTGTAGAGGCCTGGGTCACCAACAGGAACGGAACCACTACTGATACACGCGATGTGGTCGCATTTATGGATTTGGGAGAAAACAGGCCTTACTCTCCCTTGCTGACAGGAGGAGGTAATCCGCTTCCTCAAAATGGCGCCAACAACCTGTACTCCTTGTTGCTGACGAATCCTGCCTATCGAAATTCATCGCAGGTACAGTCCGCTTTGACCACAGCGGGACTAACACCGGTACAGGATTTTGAAAAAACATTTGCGCGAAAGCTACAGCCTGCCGAGTACTATTTTAATCCGCAGATCGGATTCATCTCATTAAACCAACCCTTACAGCCCGACGAAGTGTTGGGCGTTGCCATTCAGTATACGTATAACGGAAGAGTATATCAGCTGGGAGAATTTTCGCAAGATGTTCCGCCCGATACCACAGGAAATTTGCAACGGGTTCTATTCTTAAAATTACTAAAAGCTACTTCGCAGCGAACTCAGTTGCCCATTTGGGATCTGATGATGAAAAACGTCTACTCGGTTGGTTTCGGGCAACTCGAAAGGCAGGATTTCAGTTTGGATCTGCTGTACGAAGAACCTTCTTTGGGAGAGAAGCGCTATCTGCCACCAGCCGACGTATTGGATCCGTACAAAGGCATGCCGATCATTGCGCAAGTCAACCTCGATCGACTCAATAATCAAAATGATCCGCAACCAGACGGGGTCTTTGACTTTATCGAAGGCTTTACCGTCATCTCTTCACAAAGCCGAATTATCTTTCCGGTCCTGGAGCCTTTTGGGCATGACCTTGATTACCTATACCCCAATGCGGCGACTCGTAATAAATATCTTTTTTATCCGCTCTACGATACCATCAAGGCCATTGCACAGACCTTTGCCAACCTGAATCGTTTCAAGCTTTTTGGTCGCTCTCGTTCTTCGGGATTTGGAGCCGGTGCCAACCCGATGGGCGGAATGAATGGCGCTATGCCTGGTCAGTCCGGCAGCAGCGAATATCAATTAGGGTTCAATATTCCCAGGGGATCGGTGCGCGTTACGGCTGGCGGACAACTGCTAACAGAGAATGTCGATTACGAGATCAATTATGACTTGGGAACGCTTCGTATTGTAAACCCCTCTATAATAAGCGCGGGTGTGCCGGTAGATATCAATTACGAAAACAACCAAGCCTTCGGCTTTCAACAAAAGAACTTCTTAGGACTTCGTCTGGACTACTTGGCCAATAAACGACTCAGTATCGGAGGTACGGTGGTACGTTTGGGAGAGCGTCCTTTCTTTATCAAGCAGTCGTACGGTGAAGATCCAATTCGGAATGCCATGTACGGGGTAGACCTGGATTATCGTAACGATATTCCGCGTCTTACCAAGCTGCTCGACAAACTTCCCTTCTATACAACCAAGGCGCCCTCCTCCATCACGGCGTATGCCGAAGCAGCGGTTTTACAACCTGGGCATGCTCGTCAGATAAATGGTACGAATTATGACGGAACACCGCAGCGATCGGGGCAAGTTTACATTGATGACTTTGAAGGGGCAAGAGCTGCCATCGATCTTCGTTTTCCGCTATTGAGTTGGACACTGGCTTCTGTTCCCCAGGGAAATGGGCTCTTTCCGGAGGCGAACCTCAATGATGATCTGCGCAGCGGTCGCAACAGGGCCAAATTAGCCTGGTACAACATTGAGCCGGTCTTGCAAGAGAAGAGAAGTCCCAACAACCCCATAAACGATGTGAACGAGTTGTCCGATCCACGCGTAAGACAGGTGTTGCAGCGTGAGAT
>Ga0068877_10003313_pt1 | contig 12807 bp, 9 predicted proteins | sample NOAtaG_FD_66437 | JGI IMG/M metagenome (GOLD analysis project Ga0068877, IMG submission 66437) | Freshwater lake microbial communities from Lake Erie, under a cyanobacterial bloom - NOAA_Erie_Diel6S_1000h metaG | ecosystem: Environmental > Aquatic > Freshwater > Lake | place: USA: Ohio, Lake... | reverse complement strand
GCCCGCCAGCTCTGACGAACAACCGAGTACCTCGCCGTTCAACTGCACCACAAACTGCCCGCTCCCCACATACGCCAGTCGCAGCCGCGAATCACTCGAAAGCCGTGGCGGAGCGTGAAATCCTCGCGTCAGCTGAACTTTCGCAGCTCCGGTCACCCCCGCTCCTGACAGCGGCAGTCGTTCAGACCGCCCGGACCCGGATTGCCCGGACAACCGAAACTGCCACGGTCCGGCCAGCCGAATCCGGTGCTCAGACATCACTGTTGACTCCTCACAAATCTCCTGACCATTCCGGAACGAACGCCGTCATGAACACAATCAGCCCCCAAAATCCCGCCGACGGAAACCATCACCGAAATTCCTCGAACACTCCGATTTTCCGGAACCGCAGTGTCCCCCGCAGGTTCCCGCCTGGAATTCGCTGCCTGCCGGATACGGTATTGAACAGTCAACTGAATTGCGAGAGCATCCGTTTGCGGATAACCTCCCCCGGAATTCCCGAAATTCTCCATCAGGTCATCGGAACGTCCGATTCATGAGTGATTCTTCAGGCAAGCCCGGAAACTCCGGTACCCCAAAGCCCCAAAACCCTCCCGGGGGCGACCCCCGCAGGGTCAACTTCAGTTCCATGACGCTGGTCCTGCTCGTGGCGGCGGTCCTCGTCTCCATCTTTACGTGGACCAGTCTGCCAAAAAATCACGGCAACACCGTCCCATACTCGTTCTTCTACACCCAGCTGCAGAAGGATCAGGTTCGCAATGTGACCTTCCACGGTGAGATGCTGATTGGTCGCTGGAAACAGATTCCCACAGAAACGCCGGAGGGCTTCACCGGGACACTGGTCGAACAGTTCAACACAGCACTGCCCTCAGTGCAGGTGCCGGAACTGGAACCGGAACTGCGGAAACGCGGCGTACAGTTCAACTCCGTGCCCGTCACCGATGTGGGTTTGGGTAATCTGGTCTTCTGGGTACTCCTGCCACTGCTCTTCGTCTTCCTGATGTGGAACATGATGCGCCGCTCAGCCGATCCGTTCGGTGCCGGCGGGATGATGGGAGGCTTCATTCGCAGCCCCGCCAGGCGGTTCGAAAAGAACGACAAATCCGCAAAATTCGACGATGTCGCCGGACTGAAGTCCGCCAAACAGGACCTTCAGGAAGTGGTCGACTTCCTCCGCGACCCAGGTCGCTTCACGCGACTCGGAGCAAAAATCCCTAAAGGCGTGCTGCTCGTCGGACCTCCCGGCACCGGAAAAACGCTGCTGGCCCGCGCCACCGCGGGTGAGGCCGGAGTCCCCTTCTTCTCAATCAACGGCTCCGAATTCATCCAGATGTTCGTCGGCGTCGGAGCCACTCGCGTTCGAGACCTCTTCAAAACCGCTCGCGAAGCCGCTCCCTGCATCGTCTTTATCGATGAAATCGACGCCGTTGGCCGCGTCCGCGGAGCCGGGGTCGGTGGCGGTCACGATGAACGCGAGCAAACACTCAATCAGATACTCAGCGAAATGGACGGCTTCCAGCAGGGTGAGACCGTCATCGTGCTGGCAGCCACAAACCGCCATGATGTGCTCGACCCGGCACTGCTCCGGCCAGGGCGGTTTGATCGTCATGTCACCGTCGACCTGCCCGCACGCGAAGGGAGACTCGGAATACTGCGAGTACACACTCGCAGAGTGCCGCTGCACGATGATGTCGACCTTGAAGTCCTCTCCCGCACCACCATGGGATTCAGCGGTGCAGAACTTGAAAAACTGGTGAATGAATCCGCCCTGAAGGCCGCACGCGAAAACAAAAAACGCGTTGAAATGACCGACTTCAGATACGCCATCGATATCGTCACCATGGGCGCCCCGCGCGACGAAAAAGTTGAACAGTCCGAAAAGGAACTTACCGCCTGGCATGAAGCCGGACACGCTGTCCTCGCATGGGCTCAGGAAGGAATCGACCCCGTCCACAAAGTCTCAATCGTGCCTCGCGGTCGAAGCCTCGGTGTCACTCTCGTCATGCCTGAAAGTGAAATTCACAACCTCGGCGAACGACGACTCAAAGCCCGCATCGTCATGATGATGGGTGGACGAGCCGCTGAGAAGATGATCTACAACGAATACTCCGCCGGTGCGCAGAACGATATCGAACAGTCCACCTCACTCGCACGTCGCATGGTGGCACGCTGGGGCATGTCCGAAATTATCGGGCCCGTCTCATTCCGACAGTCCGAAGAACACCCGTTCCTCGGTAAGGAAATGCACACCTATCGCGAATTCAGCGAAGAAACGACTCGACAAATCGACAGTGAGGTGCAAAGGATCATCAAGGAAGCCGAACACCGGGCCATCGAACTGCTGACTCAGTACCGTGACCGCATGGATCGACTGGTCCGCGCTCTGCTGGAATCTGAAGACCTGGTCAGGGAACAGATCGAGCAGATTCTGGGACCACGCCCCTTTCCCACAAACCCGACCAGCTCCGCAAACACCGAAAATCCGGCCACAGGTGACTGATCGGGCAGGTCTCGGAGGGCACTGCAGACATGACAGTCTGGATTCAGAGGCAACTTCTGCTGCCCGAGATGCCTCGCGGCTGCCACCTGATTACCGCCAGTGTAATCCAGGAACTGCCGGAATTGACGCGCTGTCGAGTCGGTCTGCTGCATATCTTTATTCAGCACACCTCAGCATCGCTGACCATCAACGAAAATGCTGACCCGGATGTCCGCACTGACCTCAATCAGGCACTCAACCTGCTGGCACCCGAGAATGCCCGCTGGACACACACCTGCGAAGGGCCTGACGACATGCCCGCACACGTCAAACACTCACTCATGGGAGCCTCACTCTCCATTCCTGTCGCAGATCACAAACTGCTCCTGGGCACCTGGCAGGGAATCTGCCTCTGCGAACACAGAAACCGCGGAGGCCGGCGAAACCTGATCCTCACCCTCCACGGCGAGTTGGAGAGTCGCTGAATGGCGAAAGTCTACTTCTACTACTCCTCCATGAACGCCGGCAAATCCACCACACTCCTGCAGGCCGCATGGAATTACCGCGAACGAGGCATGCAGCCGCTGCTGCTTACACCGCGACTGAATACCCGCGACGGGCTCGGAAAAATTGCTTCACGCATCGGCCTCGAAGCCAATGCTCACCCTTTCAACGACACCGACTCGCTCCTCGAAATCTTTCGCAGTCAGCACCGCCGGACGCCCATCGCCTGCGTCTTTGTTGATGAAGCACAGTTCCTCACTCGCCGACAAGTCTCCGAACTCTGCCGCATCGCAGATGACGATTCCGTACCAGTGCTGGCCTACGGCCTCCGCACCGACTTCCAGGGGGCTCTCTTCGAAGGCAGCCAGTACCTCCTCGCATGGGCTGATGTGCTTTCAGAAATCAAAACCGTCTGCCACTGCGGACGCAAAGCCACAATGGTACTCCGCATCGATGCCAGTGGCAGACCGGTCAGAGCCGGCGAACAGATTCAGATCGGGGGCAATGAAAGCTACGTATCCGTCTGCCGACGGCATTTCCACCAGGGACTGGCTGAACGCTCGGAGCCACAACTGCCCTTTGCTGACCTGGATGAAGACTGAACGGCAACCACCTGTGCAACCTGTACACCATGCGCATTTCATGAGCACATGTTGCACAATTATTCACGACCGTGAAGAACTTGTTTCGGACAAATCGTGAGCACCGGCAGCTTCGCTACCGTTTGACACAGCGATTCGGCAATTTCCGCCACTCCGCCATATTCCGGCAAATTCTGCTGCAGTTGCCTGGCGATAACTCAACAGCACACCTGCCGGAACGCTGAAACGCAGATTCCCAGGACAACGCACCGCGTTGTCTGCACAATCGATGCAGTTGCGTTTGCTCCGAGTTTCCCCCCCTGAATTAGTTTTTCGGAAGACAGCATCATGAATCCTCGTACGCTGATCGGAGTTTCGCTGCTCGCGGGACTGGCAGTGGTCTTTTTCGGGATGCAGATTCTAATGGTCGGACCTCTGCAGGGACGGCTCCAGAATATCCAGGCCAGACTCGACCAGTCCGACCGCAGCATGAGTAAGCTTGTGAAAAGCGGAGCCGCTGCGGCTCAAACCAATGACCTGCTGTCCGCACTGGATCAGCAGGCCAGCAGTATCGAGAACCTGCGAAGGAACATCGCTGACATTCAGGCACTGCGAAACACCATCTCCTCCGAAGGTGTTGCCGCAATTGATGCCATGCAGGCTGTCGAGCAGATCGCTGCCGTTCAGGACCGGCTGATCGCCGAGAACGAAAGCACCGCACGAGCCATGAAAGCGGTTGATGGACTTGAATCTCTGCGGCAGTCCATTCTCAGCGGCAGCGATGCAACTGATGTTGCTGACTCAGCCCTGAGCGGCATGAAAGCACTGCAGGAACGCCTCATCGCAGCTTCCAATGGATACGAGCAGGCCAGCAACAGCATCACGCGGATGAGCAACCTCACGGAACGCATCATCGCTGAAGACAAGACCATCGAGCAGGCTGCAGCAGATTTCGACAGGTTCCTCCAGTTCCGCAACTCAGTCAGCGTTGCAGCAGCAGATCTGGACAGGGCCAACGCTGAGGTGGTTGCATTCAACGAGTTGAAAAATGCCGTCATCGCAGCAGCAGGTGATCTCCCGGCCGCCCGCACTGCTGCCGATGCTTCAGCGGAAATTACCAGCCTGCTCAGCCAGCAGTCTCAGCAGGTGATCACCGCTCAGCAGAACCTGAACCTGCTGCTGTCGATCCAGGAAGCCCTTGCTGCCGGCACCGAGCAGGTGGCCAGCGCTGTGCAGAACCTCGAAATCCTTGACGAATTCCAGCACGAAGCCGCCCGGCACATCAGTTCTCTCGAAGTCCTGCGTCGCACGCTGATGGAAATCGCTCTGATGGAATCCAGTATTGCTCGAGTCGCTGGTGTTATTCAGCCTCTGACCGAGATCGTAAACCTGCGACGGCTCGGAGATGATGAAGTTCGCGAAGCCGCACGAGTAGTTCTTGACCGACGAAACAGTCGCGTCAGTCGCCTCGACAACGATGCTGAGGCTGTACAAAAACCTGCTTCAGAACAGGACGGTAATGTTCCGACTCCCGTCGAAACTGTCCCTGCCAACTGACGCAACGCTGCCGACTGAGTAAAACGAAGCAGGGCCCTGACGGATTTGATCCGTCAGGGCCCTCGCTGCTTAACCCACTCAGCAGAGTTGTCGTCAGTTGTTCAGACCGTTCCCGCCCAGCCCCCACAGGAAGTTGAGCTGGACCAGGCTGAGGAACACATTCCCGACCTCTTCACCCAGTGTGTACTTCAGCACGATAAAGTCCTTCGGCTGAATCAGGATTCGTTCACCCGGATTCGTCAGGGCTCGGTTCAGATTTACCTTGATAGCAATCTGGCTGCCACAGGGAAGCTCACGGATGATGATCGCCTGAGATGGCTGGCAGAAGCCACCACCACCACCACCACCACCACGACCACCGCCGCCCATGCCACCGCCACCGCCACCGCCACCGAGGGCCATGACACCCGTCCCGCTGCTGCCCAGCGGACCACGGGCGAGGGAAATCGCTCCAAGAATGTCAAGGTCCTTGTCCCGCGGCAGAGGATATTCGCCACCACCCAGCACCCCGGCGGTGTAGAAGGTCTCCTCGTCGCGACTGCGAATAATCACAATGTCACCCTCGGACAGAATCACGTCGTCCTGGTCGAACCTGGGCGGATTGGCCGGATCGTACCGCAGCGGTACTCGAGTCACACTCGGCGGATCCGGCAGCGGTGCCTCGCTGCAGAAACAGTTGTCCTGGCAGTTGTCCTGACAGATCTGATTCAGCACCGAGTCGGCGTCGACACCAGCCTGATACATACCACGGTAAATCATGATCTCATTCTTCGCGTCCGTACCCGGCATACCACCCGTGGCACCCAGGGCATGCAGCACGTCGTTCTCGTAGGCCGGCAGGTCTACCACCTGACCAGTCCCACGCTTCGTAACACCCTGCTGTCCGCCCGCCTCTTCGCGAATGACCATCACTCGCACCTTACGCTGCTGAATCAGCGTCACAATGATGCTCTCTTCACCCTCGCGAATAATCGGCTCAGGGTAAATGTAGGCCATCTTGATGGCGTTCGACGCTTCAACCAGTGACATTCCCTTCACATTGATCGGCTCAATGATCGGCAGGGACAATGTTCCGTCCTCCCGCACCGGAACCGGCAGACCCACCGCCGGAGGACGATTGCCGTCTTCCGGGAAATGAATCGGAGGCAACTCCTCTTCGCTGCCAAGCACTCCCTTAATGTAAACACCCAGCACGTCGCCAGGCCCCAGCAGGTAGGACTCCGGAGGATCCTGGCGGAGCCTCAGCAGCGAGATATCCTTGTAGTTGTCCTTCCGGTCAACCACCAGTATTTCCTTGGGCACTCGAGACACCGGGATCGCATCAATCTCCCGGTCCATCAGGCAGCCCGTCTGCACCAGACAGGCCAGAGCGACCAGTCCCAGCAGGCTGGACCGACCGTCTCTTCCTCCATACTTACCCTGCTGTGCTGCACTTGCTGACATTTTCTCTGCCTCCCTGTAACCTGACTCTGCACGGCAGCTCGTCACTGCCAGCAGTCTGATGTCTTCCCTGATCAATCCGATTCTTCAATGCCTGACGCTGACTCACAGCGCCCGTACTTCAAACTCCCGCCGGTTCCTCGGCTGAAGCCCCCGCACATCAGTTCCCTTCGTAGGGTCTGGTCGCTGATGGTGACGTGCCTGGATTCGGTGGCATGTCTTCGCCTGCGGGAACTGCCGGATCAACATCCATCTCATCCGTCTGCGGCAACAAACCACCCTCGGGAGTCGGAGTGTTCTGCAGACCGTTGAAACACTCAGGATTAACCGGGGCATTCTTCGAAATCAGGTTGGCTCGAGCCGTCGGAGAAATCGGCAGCACACCCATGCCACCCATCCCGTCCTGCTGGGCCGCCAACGCACCGTGCGAATACCCGTCAAACCATGAGTTGATTCGTCCGCGACCGTTCGTTGTTTCGTAACTGGGCTTCCAGTAGGCTCGCGGAGGAAGCGTCGGCTGACAGCCACTGCCACCCTCCAGAATATTCCTGTAGCCCGCCTTGAAGCCCTTCGCGAAGTCCCACGGATGATTCAGTTCGTCGTAGCACCACGACCACTCGCCCCACGCCTTCTGGGCCAGTATCTGGTTTCGCAGATCCGTTTCTGTCCGAATGATCCCGTCACTGATGCTGCTGCAGCCCGCAGCCGAAAGAAACAGCAGTGCCAGCCATTTTCCTGTGGATCTCATAGTCATTTGAACTTCCCCCTCGTTATTCACTCTCCGCAGGGCGGAGCCTGTTTCCAAACCCGTCAGACTACTTCTCTGTGGTCAACTCTGCTCGCTTCAGAGTAGCTGCCGCGGCATCACGCACATCCTGGCTGGAATCCTTCTCAGACAGGTCCCGCAGCTTCGCCAGCTGCGACTCAGACAACGGGCAGAAATCCCCCAGCGTCAGGGCCGCGGACGCCCGCACATCTTCACTCGCTGATGACAGACACGACTCCAGTGATCGCAAACAGCATTCACGACTGTCCATCGCTGCAAAGTACCGCAGCATCGTGATCGCCTGCACCTGTTCGCCAGGCTGACCCTTTTCTGCCACGACGCTCAGTCGCTCGGCTGATGCACTGGTCAGTTCGCCCCGCTGAACCTGAGAATCCAGAGCGGCCAGCAGCACATCGACAGCAACCGTCTGATCAGCCACTACCTTCTCCAGGGCATCCTTCACTCCGGAATCCGCAGCCGGACATTCCCCCAGCAGCGTCGCTGCCAGACTCTTCGCCTCATCGCTCTCACCCTGCTGCAGCGCCTGGATCAACAGAGCCGAACTCGTCTCCGGGGCATCAGCCGCCTTCAACAGTGCGTCCAGCGTCACAGGCCCCGCCTGAGTTACTGAGACGGACCGCACCGGAACCGCAGCCTTCTCGGCCACCACGGCTGTTGCAACCTGCTCAGTGAATGCCTCAGGCTTCGCTGCCACAGCCGGCGGTGTCGCCACCTTTGCCGGCTCTGCAGCAGGCACCGCAGTCGGTGTCGCAAGCGGACCACTCTCCGGAGCCGAGGACGGCGCCGAAACCGGTTGTGCTGCTTTCAAAGCTGCCACCGGAACGGCAGCATTCGCAACTGGCCGAGACGGTTGTTTCGGGACAGCAGTACGAACCACCGCAGTTCCCGAACCATCCCCCCGACGCTTCGACTGCACTTCTGCCAGTCGCTCCCGAATCGCTGCATTCTGAGGGTTCTTTTTCAGAGCCCCCCGATACATCGTCTCTGCCTTATCCAGCTGTCCCTGTTGCTCAAAAATCTGAGCAATTGCCAGCATGCGATCCGCAGACGCCTGACGCGCCGAGCTCGCAGGCTCGTAATCACCCATCAGGGCGCTCGCCGCTGAACATCCGATGCCGGACGCCACCAGCATTCCACCAAGCAACAGCACCACGGGCCGCCTGAATCTCATTTGTACTCCCCCCACAGCCGCGTGAATCCGCGGCGTGTCGCTGCACCTTGAACGCAGCGCGGGCGATTTCCCCCGAAATCACCCGCTGCACCCAAGTCTGTCCCAGCCCGGGTGCCAATCCACCCCGGACAATCGCCAATCGCATGACAACAGACTCGATCCCTCTCATTCATCGGACTGTCACAATGCCTGGCCTTGTTTTTTTTTGCAGAATGTGCACGAACGGCGCAATCCACCCCAACTTGATTCCAGGCCCCGGTTCTGATCACAATCCCTCAAGTTCCACCGACAGACACCCTCGCGCCTCACTCCCGTTACTCTCACTCGCACACACTGACCCCCAGCATGTACCGCGCACTCAATCCCGAAAAAACCATCCAAACGCTGCAAACACTGGGAAAACGCATCGATGAACGGTTCCCAGGCGCCAGCCTCGGACTCGTTTGCCGTGAACTGCTCCAGATCGCTCGAGAAACTCATGACCGCGTCAACTGGACCGCACGCAGCCTCCCATGGATCCGCGCCGGCGTCTGCTCCGTCATCGTCGCCGCCATCGCTGCCGTCTGGTTCGCCGTCCGCTACATCAAGCTGCAGGGACAGCCGGAACTTGAAGAACTGGACGCCGGCTTCAATGTGCTGGTCCTCTTTGGAGCGTCACTGTTCTTCCTGCTGTCACTCGAATCACGCATCAAGCGACACCATATCCTGCAGGCACTCCACGAACTCCGCTCCATCTCACACGTCATCGACATGCACCAGCTCACCAAGGATCCCAGTCAACTCCTCGGATCGGCAGAACTGCGCACTGCATCCTCACCCGCAAGATCACTCACCCCATTCCAACTGACTCGCTACCTCGACTATTGCAGTGAGCTGCTGTCGCTGGTTGGCAAACTGGCCGCACTCTACGCACAAAGCACTTCCGACCCCGTCGTACTGCAGTCGGTCAACGACATCGAACAACTCACCAATGGACTGGCCCGCAAAATCTGGCAGAAAATCATGATGCTCGATGACGACGTCAACACGCCTCCCGGCGAACCCGGCCCGATCCACGGTCAGCAGAATTCCGACTGAAGGCCGGCGCTACCTCACCGGCACACGCTTCATTGAGTAAAATCCCTCAACCGGCCAGAATTGCCGGACGGCCTCAGACGCCTGCGACAAACGGATTTCATACAAATGCCCCGACTGATGCTCGCTAGTCCGCAGCAGCACAGTACGCCCCTCACCCCGCAACTCCACACCTGTCACCCGGACCTGTCGACGCTCGCTGTCCGCCGTCGCATAACTCCCCTTCCACACTCGCGTCGCTGACTGCACGTCCCAATCTTCCGGCTTGTCGCCAGTTCCACCCTGCAAAGGCTCAAAAAAATCCACCTCAAAACCATTCGACACAGCTCGGATTTCCCGGATGCCATTCGGACTGCCACCCCGCGGCCGCAACACCTCCAGACAACCAATGTTCCCGGCACCCTGCCAGCCACTGTCCCGAATACTGCCGATCCACAAGCCACCATCGGCTGAGAAACCACACGCAATCGGCCCCAGCAGGTCCGACTGCTCACCCGCTGCAGGCAAACGACTGAACCGATAACACGCCCCCTGCATCACACCATCAACTTCCTGCAGAGAAAAACGGATCAGACATTGAGTATCATACTCGCAGCCCACACCCTGACCCGCCAAAGCCGCTACCGGATAATCCCGCGGAAAAAATGCCACCGCATTCACGCTGCGAGTCCACGGATGAGGAATCATCAGCGCCGGTGACTCCGCCACCACACCCTCCGCAGCATCATGCCGCGACGGTACACCGTAATGCCGCCCCCGCTGCAGATGATTCAGCTCATTCCAGGTGTTCTGCACACCCTGATTGTCCGTGGCAAACAAACGATCCTGATGATCCACCGCCAACCCCATCGGAAAACGCATCGAATACGCAAAAGGCTCAATCCGACCACCCGAATCCAGTCGCAGTACCGTCCCACGCCAGCGATCGTTGTCCGCTGCTCGCCCCTTCTGCGAATAATCACTGCCCAGACCTACATACAAATCACCCCGACTGTCCCGCACCAGACCGGCTGTCCAGTCATGATAATCATCACTGTACCCCCAGCCCGCTGCCAGCACCGTAAACTCATCCGCACGCCCGTCAGCATCCGTATCTTTCAAACGCAGCACCTCCGGCTTGTGAGAGACCAGCAGATCACTGCCATCCGCCACAACCCCATAAGGCGCAGCAAGACCCTCGGCAAACAACATGGGCCTGTCCGGAAGGCCATCGCCATCACTGTCCGACAGCACCCAGACCTGCCCCTTCAGCGATGTCAGTGCCAGACGACCGTCCGGCAACCACGCCAGCGCCGTAGGCATAATTCCCGCAGGCAGCGACAACCGCTGACCACCGAAACCTGGCACCGACTTCAACTCCTCCTCCCTGGTTAACAGCGGAGCAACCGCTGGCGGTGAAAGCGGCTGCGGCAATTCCTGCTCAAGCCCCAATGTCCAATCCGCCGCCTCTCCCTGAACAAGCTGCGGCCAGCCACCAGCAGAACGATGCACTGACTCCACTTCAGACATCAGCCGAATCCGCTCCCCCCGCCGATCCCCACCCCAGCCCGGTAACTCCACCACTCGACCACTCGGGATACTGGCCCCCACCACCCTCAACTTTACCCCCGAACCACCAGTCCCACGCGGCGACAGTTCCAGCGTCAGCTCGACAACCTCATGCTGCTCCAGCAGACTCCAGACCGTCTGCTCACTGTGAGCCAACAACTTCTCGGCCGCTTCCGGAACACGGCCGAAATGAAATCTCAGCCGCAGCTCCACAATGCTTCCCTGCACACGCCACGACAGCAGCTCCGCTGTACGACGCTCATCACGCACTGGCAGCAACGGCTCCCCGCCACCATCTGAGTCCAGCAGACGACAAAAAGCAGCATCCTCAGGTCGCGACAGCAGCGGGATCCCCGCCAGATCCCAAAACCAGCTTTTCCCCTCCGTCCGCTGCCTCGCAAACTCACCAAACGCAAGCTGCTTCAACTGACCGCTGTCCGCGTCCAGCAATACGCTGAACCCATTACCAAAGCCGACAGCAAAAGCTCGCGCCGTTCCCGAACCACCAGCCGCACCCTCAGCCAGAAAGACGTCCCGCAACACCCGCGGTCCCTCGCCACGACCAACCGTCAACACCTGCTCGTAACGACTGGAAACAGTCGGAGGCACAAAGCCAGGATCCGCCAGCGCTGTCCACAACACCGCAAACTGCTGATTCAATGACTCCGCCGGATCACGGTCCAGCGGCCTGCGAATCGCCGGCATCTCAATTCCCGGCAACACCCGGATCGGATTCTGCATCCACCGCATGAAATACCGCGAACGCAGCCGACGCCCCATCACCAAAAGATCTGAACCCCGAGTCCCCGGAGCGACATTACGAGGCTCAAATCGCCCGGCCTTGTGACAGGCGATGCAGTTGAAACCCGCCGCACCCGCCATCTGAGTCCCCGAGACAAGTTGCTCCGATGTCGCCAGTGACGGATGCTGCGGATTCAAATGCTCAAACAAATCAGCCCGCAATGAATCCGCCTCGTCCGGAATCCGGTCCTCAGCAATCAATCCCCCCGCTATCGTTGCCGCTTCGCTGTCCGCCAGCGGAAAACGCGGCATCCGCACCAGCAGCCACGGCAGCCTCCGCTCCACCGACCGCCCCTGAATCGCCTCCAGCAGCACCGAGTCCCGCAATCGATCCCCCACCGCCGTTAATGCAGGAGGAATCAAATACTCGCTCTGACCACGCAAATCCTCACGCCGACTCTCGATCTCCGCCGCCCGTGCAGATAACCCCGACACACCGTCCCGCTCATGACACGCAAGACATCCATTGCGACGCAGTAACAGCGATCCAGCCGCCGAATCCCGCTGACCCGCAGGCAGCAGCGGCACCCCGATCGTCCCCAGCCACACACGCACAGCATCGGCTGCTTCCGCCCCCACACGAAACTGCGGACGCATTCCCACGCCGGAGATCCCCGCACCCGGGTTCACACAACTGCCACCGGCAACCGTCGCCGCAACCGCACGCACACCCGTCGTAAACTCCAGACGCTGCGGTGATTCCAGACCCGGGATGCGATGACACGACGCACACCTCGCACCCGCTACAATCCCACGACCAGCATCCACCGCCGATTTGCCAACCCGGGAAAGATCGCCACCTGAGCCCCCAACCGCAGCCGCCTCCGACTCACCATTCAAAGCCACCGCCAACTGCCGCCGCTCG
>Ga0068877_10003312_pt1 | contig 12808 bp, 9 predicted proteins | sample NOAtaG_FD_66437 | JGI IMG/M metagenome (GOLD analysis project Ga0068877, IMG submission 66437) | Freshwater lake microbial communities from Lake Erie, under a cyanobacterial bloom - NOAA_Erie_Diel6S_1000h metaG | ecosystem: Environmental > Aquatic > Freshwater > Lake | place: USA: Ohio, Lake... | reverse complement strand
AGGGAGGGAAACTTGACGGCGAACTCCTGGAAGTCGGTCAGTCGACGGGGCTTCCGCTCCTTCAGGTCCATGACGTACAGGTTGGCCTGCCGCGACTCCTCGCGCTCCGAGACGAAGTAGATGCGATCACCATGCCACATCGGGAACATGTCCTGGGCGGGATCGGAGGTCAGCCGGGTGGTCCGGCCCGTCTCGAACTCGTGCAGCCAGAGTTCATCGGCCTGGCCGCCCCGGTAGCGTTTCCAGGTGCGGAACTCGCGGAAGACGCGGTTGTAGACCATCTGTCGTCCGTCGGCCGAGAAGCTGCACCAGCCGCCACGGGGCACCGGCAGGGTCTCCGGAACACCCCCGGAAAGGCGGGCCAGGGTCAACTCGCCCTTGAAGGGATTCCACTGGGTGCGGCGTGAGCGGTAGACGATCGTGTCGTTGTCCCTCCAGGCCATGACGATGTTGTTCGGTCCCATGCGGTCCGAGACGTCGTCGCGCTCGAGGGTCGCGGTGTGGGTGAGGCGCCGGGGTTCGCCACCGTCGGACGGCATCACGTAGACCTCGGTGTTGCCGTCGTACTGCCCGGTGAAGGCGATGGTTTTGCCGTCGGGCGAGAAGCGGGCGAACATCTCGAATCCCTTCGGATCGGAGGTCAACCGTCGGGCCACCCCACCCTGCACGGGCACGGTGTACAGGTCGCCGGCATAGGTGAAGACCACCCTGCCTCCCTGCATCGCCGGGAAACGCAGCAACCGCGCCTCCTCGGCCCGCAAACCGATCGCCGCCAGGACCCCCAGACACGCGGTGGCCAGCCTTGAGAAACTCCTTCGCATGATCCGGACCCTACCCCGGGACCGCTCGCCGGGCCAGAGACGACTCGGACGTGGTCCGGCGATGAGGACCGGGAGACCGGATCCAGGCCGACACGGAACGGAGCGGATCGTCGGCCCAATCGTCGGCTCAATCGCGGGTGAAATCCGCCGACAGGAACCGCCGGACCAGGGGATCCTGCGAGGCCCGGATGGCGTCCGGGGTGCCCACCGCCACGATGCGCCCCTCGTTCAGGAAGGCGATCCGATGGGCGATGCCGAAGGCCAGGTCCCGATCGTGGGTCACCACCAGCGTGGTGGCCCGGGTCACCGCGTTGGCCCGGACGATCTCACGCCCCACCGTCACGGCCACCAGCGGGTCGAGCTCGCTCGTGGGTTCGTCGTAGAGCACCACCTGCGGTTCCATCACGAGGGCCCGCGCGATGGCCACGCGCTTCTTCATGCCGCCGGAGAGTTCGGCCGGATACTTGAGGGCATCCGCAGGCCCCAGGTGCACCAGGGCGAGCTTCTCCCGGACGACCCGCTCGATCTCCTCCGCCGGCTTCAGGCGGTGCTCCGACAGGTAGAGACCCACGTTCTCGCCGACCGTCAGGGAGTTCAGCAGCCCGCCGCTCTGGAACACCATGGCCAGGCGGAACCGGTCGCGGATCCCCTCGTCCTCGAGGCGCGTGTCGTTGAGCAGGATCTCGCCAGCATCGGGCGTCTCGAGGCCGATGAGATGACGCAGCAGCACCGACTTGCCGGAGCCGCTGGGCCCCATGAGCACGAAGATCTCGCCGGGGCGGATGTCGAGGTCGACCCCGTCGAGGACCAGCTGCGGCCCGAACGACTTGCGGAGCCGCCGCACGCGGATGGCGACGCCGGATTCTGCGGAGGAAACGGGGTTCATGGCGCGTCCTCGGGTCAGAATCCCCCGGCCATCGAGGCCTTGGTGAACGGCAGCAGCATGCGGGTGATCACGTAGTCGAGCACCAGGATGAAGACGATGGAATTGACCACCGCCTTGGTGACGCTGCGGCCGATCCCCCGGGGCCCACCGAGGGTGTCGAGGCCCTGGTTGCAGCAGACCACGCCGACGGTGACCGCGAAGAGGAAGGTCTTGATGAGCCCGTGGAGGATGTCCCGCAGCTCGAGGGTGGACCTCAGGTTGTTGAAGAAGGCGGCCGAGGACACGGCCACCTCCGGGTTGAACGCGGCCACGAAGGCCCCTCCGGCGCACCCGACCAGCAGCGAGAACACCAGCAGGCAGGGCAACGCCACCGAAATCGCCACGACCCTTGGCAGCACGAGGTACTCGATGGGGTTGATGTTCAACGTCCGGAGCGCGTCGATCTCCTGGTAGACGCGCATGGACCCGAGCTCGGCCGCCATGGCCGAACCGATCCGGCCCGCGATCAGGATGGACATCATCACCGGCCCCAGCTCCTTGGCCAGCGAGGCGCCGACCAATCCCCCGAGCATCGACCCGAGCCCGCGCTGGGCCAGCAGCGGCCCGGCCTGGAGCGAGAGAACGCCCCCGATGAAGAGCGACAACACACAGGCCATGAAGAGGCTCGAGTTGCCGATCTCGAACAACTGCTCGAAGAGGTTGCGGCGATAGCGCAGGACCTTCGGCAGCGCCCGGAGGATCGCCCCGGACAGCATCACCATCTTGCCCAGTTCACGGAACACAGGAGTCGAGGATTGCGCCGGCCGCACGGCTCGGCAATGGCCAAGGTTCGCCGGGGACGCCCGCCTAGCCGTCGCTGGGAAGGCGTTGGCGCAATGCCGCCGCGACCCCTGCGAAGGCCCGGGCGGCCTCGCCATCCGGGTCGGCCACGACGACGGGGCGACCACAATCGCCGCCCTCACGGATGGCCACCACCAACGGGATCTCCCCGAGGAACGGAACGCCCTTCCGCTCCGCCTCCTGACGGCCGCCTCCATGCCCAAAGATGTCGACCCGGGAGCCGTCGGGCAGGCGGAAGCCGCTCATGTTCTCGACGATGCCGAGGATCGGCACCTGGACCTTCTCGAAGAGCATGACGCCCTTGCGGACCACCCCCAGCGACGCCTCCTGCGGGGTGGTGATCACGACGCCGCCGTCCAGCGGCACGGACTGGCACAGCGACAACTGGGCGTCACCGGTTCCGGGCGGCAGGTCCACGAGCAGGTAGTCGAGGTCGCCCCAGGCGACCTGGTGGATGAACTGGTGGATGGTCTTCTGGATCATCGGACCGCGCCAGATGACGGCCTGCTCCGGGTCGATGAGGAAGCCCATGCTCATGAGCTTCACGCCATGGCTGGTGGGCGGCACGAGGCGCTCGTCGTCGGTGAGACCGGGTCGGTCGTGCACTCCCATCATCAACGGGATGCTCGGGCCGTAGATGTCACAGTCCAGCAACCCCACCCGGAACCCCTCCCGGGCCAGGGCGCAGGCGAGGTTGACCGAGCAGGTGGACTTCCCGACGCCGCCCTTGCCCGAGGCCACGGCGACCACCCGTCGCACGCCGGGCATCCGGTTCCGCTGCGGCACGCCGGTGTTGGCCGAGGCCGCCGCCACCGGGGTCGGCACCTGCACCTGGACATGCGCGTCGGTGATGCCCTCGAGGCGATCCCTCAGCGCGGCCTTGGCCGCGTCGGCGATCTGCCGGCCGATCTCGGGATTCGGCGCCGTGAGTTCGAGCAGCACGCCGACCGCCGATCCGTCGATCTGCACGCCCTTGACCAGGCCGAAGGACACGATGTCCCGGCTGTAGCCCGGGTACTTGACGGAGCGGAGGACTTCGAGGACGGCGGATTCTTGGAGCGTGGCCATGGGTCGGGAGGGAGGGCGTGACAGGGTTGGCGAGGGGAGAACGGGCGATCCGTTGGCAACCGGCGGGGGTGATCGGAAATGGGTGGCCAGGTCGGAAACGACAGGGTGGGGTCTCCTCTCGGAAACCCCACCCCTCGAAGGATTCAGGCAACGCGGACGGTCACTTGGCCGCCAGGGCGCGCTTCTTGTCGGACAGGGCGCGCAGGAAGGCTCCGAGGCCTTGCGCCTCCTCGGGCGAGAGCTTCTTTCCGAGCTGCAGCCAGGCCATCTTCTGGACCGCCTCCTCGAGGGTCTTCTGGGAGCCGTCGTGGAAGTACGGGGCCGTCAGGGCGATGTTGCGCAGGCTCGGCACCTTGAAGACGAACTCGTCGTAGTCCTCCTTCGTGACCTCGATGCGCCCCTTGTCCGAGGTGTTCTCGTAGGCGTTGAGGATGCCGAGCTTCTTGTAGTCGTTGCCACCGAGCAGCGGGCCGGAGTGGCAGGTGGTGCAACCGATCGACAGGAAGGTGTCGAGCCCCTTGAGCTCGGCCGCGGTCAAGGCCTTGTCATCACCCTTGAGGAAGTCGTCGAACCGGTCCTGGGTGCGGAGCGTCCGCTCGAAGGAGGCCACCGCCTTGGCGAAGTTGTCGTAGGTGATCGGCTCGTTCTCGCCGGGGAAGGCCTTCTTGAATCCGCTCACATACTTCTTCTCGGCCTTGAGCTTCTGGATCACGGCCGCCTCGCTGGGCATGGCCATCTCGCCCGGATTGAGCACCGGGCCCTTGGCCTGGTCCTCCAGGGTCTTGGCCCGGCCGTCCCAGAACTGCGCGATGTGGAATCCCGCATTGAGCACGGTCGGGGAATTCCGGCCACCGCGCTTGCCGAAGGCGCCGGGCGAGGTGGGCTCGTTGTCCACGCCGCCCCGGTTCTTGTCGACCGCGTGGCAGGAATTGCAGGACTGCGTGTTGTTGGCCGAGAGCTTCTTCTCGAAGAACAGCTCGCGTCCGAGCTTCACCCGGGCGGGCGTGTCGTTCTCCGAACCCGGCATCTTGTCGGGCAGCGTGGCCAGCACCTTGAGGGCGCCGGCCCGCAACTCGGCCGGCGTGGCGGCATGGATCGATGCGGGAACGATGAGGAGGACCGACGCCGTCACGGCGCGGCCCCAGGTGGAGGTCATGTTCATGGGAAAGAGACTATGTCAGGACTCGGTTTGTGCAACCGGAGGAGATGACCTCCCGCGGATTGCCGGTATTCACCGGTGCCATGGACGTTCGGGGACCCAGCGGCCTCAGTGCACGGGCTTGCCGGAGACATCGGCGGCATGCTGGCTGAAGGACTTTCCCCGGCCGGTCGGCGCGATCACCGAGTCGATCACGCCACGCTCGAACTCGTCCCACATCGGCGACATGCCCCGCAGCCGGGCGACGATCTTCGCGAAGGTCTCGACCACATAGTCGACGTCGGCCTCGGTGTTGCCCTCGCCGAGGGTCATGATGATGTTGCCCTGCGCGAGCGCATGGTCGAGGCCGATGGCCCCCAGGACGTGGGAGATCTTGAGGCTCTTGCTGACGCAGCTCGAACCGCTTGCCACGGCGATGCCGTTCATGTCGCACAGGAGCAACTGCCCCTCGCCCTCGATGAACTCGGTGGACAGGTTGAGGTTGGTGGCGATGCGGTCGGGACCGGGCTCGGGCCCGTTGAGCTGGATGTAGGGAACCGCCGCGCGAAGCCCCTCCCACAGCCGCTTCTGGAGCGGTGCGACGTGGGCGATCCGCCCGGACAGCCGCTCCCGGGCGATCTCGGCGGCCAGGCCGCCGCCCACGATGGCCGGGATGTTCTCGGTGCCCGCCCGGCGGCCACCTTCCTGCACGCCGCCGTGGATCACGCTCACGATGCGGGCCTTGCGGTTGCGGTAGAGCACGCCCACGCCCTTGGGACCGTAGAAGCGGTGGGGCGAGAAGCTCACCATGGCCGCGCCCCATTCCTTCACGTCGATCGGCAGCCAGCCGGCGCTGGCCTCACAGTCGACATAGAGCGGCACATTGCGGGCGGCACAGATCCGCCCGACCTCGCGCATGGGCTGGATGGTGCCGATGTCGTGGTTCACGTGGTGCACCGACACGAGGACCGTCTGGGGCGTGATGGCCGCCTCGAGTTCATCGAGGCGGAGGCGACCTTGCGGATCGACCCCGACCCGCGTGCAGGTCCACCCCTGCTTCTCCAGGAATTCCACCGAATTCATCACGCTCGGGTGCTCCGTGGCGGAAATCACCAGGTGCTTTCCCTTGCGCTCATTCGCATAGGCGGCCCCCTTGATCGCGAGGTTGGCCGATTCGGTGCCGTCGGAGGTGAAGAAGATCTCCTCGTCGCTGTCCGCGCCGATCAGGGCCGCCATCTGCTGCCGGGCCCGCTTGAGGGCGTCCCGGACCCGCAGGCCATGCTGGTGCAGGGAGGATGCGTTGCCGAAGTACTCGGTGAAGTACGGCCGCATGGCATCGAAGACCTCCGGGAGGACCGGGGTCGCGGACTGGTGGTCGAGGAAGACGTGGCGCATGGATCAGACGAACGGACGGACGATGACGTGGGGCGACAGCGATGGATCGGGCGGGCCCTTGGACCCACAGGGGACCCCCAAAGACCCGACCGCTGGATGGATGAAAAGCCCGCAATCGTCGGAACCGATGCCCCCGACGGCGGGCCGAAGCGATGGCCCGGTTCAGCCCGCGATCGGGGAGCCCACGGGCGATGGCGCGGCCGCGGCGGGGTGGCGCTTGACGTAGTCTTCGAGGGCCGCCTTGAGGGCCTCCTCGGCGAGGACCGAGCAGTGGATCTTGACCGGAGGCAGCCCCCCGAGCGCATCGACCACCTCCTGGTTCGAGAAGGCCATGGCCTCGTCGATGGTGCGGCCCTTGATCAGCTCGGTGGCCATGCTCGAGCTGGCGATCGCCGAGCCGCAGCCGAAGGTCTTGAAACGCGCGTCCTCGATGCGCCCGTCCTTGATCTTCAGGGAGATCTTCATGATGTCGCCGCAGGCGGCGGCACCGACCTCGCCCACCCCGTCGGCGTCCTTCAGGTCACCCATGTTCCGGGGATTCATGAAGTGCTCCATCACGGTCGAGTTGTACAATGTGTAGGTTTCGCTCATAGGCTGGAATTAGTTGGAATTGCGGGCCGAATTGGAATTTCGGGCCAGGTTGGGATTTCGTGCCAAAACCGTCGCCGTCGATCCGGGCCCCGAGGGATCGCCCGGGGCCGCCAGCGGGATCCGGGATCCGGCAAATTGCCGGACGTGCTGGGCCTGCTGGGCCTGCTGGATAAGGCCGTTGGGCAGGTGACGGCCCGCCAGGGTCGCGAGGCTGGTGCCGGCAAAGACCTCCTTCATGCGCTCCTGCGCCTCGGCCAACAACCCGCACAGGGCGCATCCCCGGCTGTGCTCACAGCCGGAGTCCACCTCCAGGCATTTCTGGAGGGCGATGGGTCCCTCGATGGACTCCAGCACCTCGAGGACCGAGATCTCGGAGGCCGGCTTGGCCAGGTAGAATCCTCCACCGGAACCCCGGGACGACCCGATGAGGCCCGACTTGCAGAGGCTCTGGAAGATCTTGCCGAGAAAGCTCTTGGGAACGGCCTCCTCCTCGCAAAGGACATCGATCATGACCACCTCGCCCAAAGGCCGGCGGGACAGGGCGATGAGCCCCAGAACCCCGTATTCAGCCGCCTTGGTGATTTGCATCCGGTGGAACCAGACCATTTCAGTCTGGAATGCGCCCAACCTATCCCTGGACCGACCGCTGTCAAACCGTTTTCAGATCAAAACAGTCTGATTCAACCACCGGTGGGGACAGGCTTGTCCGGGCACCCGGCAGCACCTCTCCAGAATCCTGGTGGGGACAGGCTTGAATGGGCTCCTGTGAATGTCCTCTTGCGGGGTGAGCGCTTCGATTCCAACATCCGGTCGTTGATGGACACTCAATTGAACCAGTACCTGCCCGTCCTGATGCTGCTCTTCGTGGCGGCGAACTTCGCGGGCGTGACGTTGGCCATCTCGGTGTTGCTCGGAAAAACCGGCCGCCGGACCCGGACCAAGGACATTCCCTACGAATGCGGCATGCTGCCCCAGGGCGAGGGGAATGCCCGATTGAGCGTCAAGTTCTACCTCGTGGCCCTGCTGTTCGTCCTCTTCGACATCGAGGTGGTCTTCATGTACCCGTGGGCCGTCACCTTCAAGGAACTGGCCCGCACCGACCTGGCCCTCGGCCTCGGTGGCATGCTGTCCTTCCTTGGCGTGGTCTTCATCGGCTACCTGTACGCCCTGAAGAAACGTGCCTTCGACTGGAAGAGCTGATCCCCGCATCCGGGATCAACTGTTCCAGAGACCCTGCGGAATCCGGCGAGGAAGCCCCGGAAAACGCCGATTCCTTCCACCTTTCCAAAAAAGATTTTGCCCCTCACCTCCGCCATTGGTTCACTTTCCTGACTTGGACCCAAACAAGGACCAGCATTCCCGTCGAATGAACTCGTACCCGTCCGTACCGAACTCGCTCTACCGGCCCGACTTCGAGCACGACGCCTGCGGCGTCGGGTTCGTCGCCAACATCAAGGGCACCCAGACCCACTCGGTGGTGCAACAAGGGCTCCAGATCCTCCGGAACCTGGACCATCGCGGTGCCTGCGGCTGCGAAGCCAACACCGGCGACGGCGCGGGCATCCTCCTGCAGATGCCCCACGAGTTCCTCGCCGGACAAACCCAGAAGATCGGCATCACCCTCCCGCCACCCGGCCAGTACGGCGTGGGCATGGTGTACCTGCCGAGGGATCCCCGGCAGCGGCGCAAGCTGGAGCTGGCCTTCGAGAAGATCATCCTGTCCGAGGGGCAGGACCTGCTGGGCTGGCGCACGGTCCCGACGGACAACAGTTCGCTGGGCGACACGGCCAAATCCTCGGAACCCCACGTCCGTCAGGTGTTCATCGGCCGCGCCGCCGACGTGAAGGACGACCTGGCCTTCGAGCGCAAGCTCTACGTCATCCGCAAGCGTTCCTACTCGGAGATCCGCTGCTCCACCAAGGATGGCGCCGGCTACTGGTACATCTGCAGCCTCTCCTGCCGCACCATCGTCTACAAGGGCATGCTGCTGACCGAGCAGGTGGACAAGTACTTCCTCGACCTGCGTGACCCCGGCATGAAGTCCGGACTGGCGCTGGTGCACTCGCGCTTCAGCACCAACACCTTCCCGAGCTGGGCCCGTTCGCACCCCTACCGCTACATCGCCCACAACGGCGAGATCAACACCCTGCGCGGCAACATCAACTGGATGCGGGCCCGCGAGGCCCTCTTCCAGACCGACGTCTTCGGCGACGACATCGGCAAGATCCTGCCCATCGTCGACCCCGACGGCAGCGACTCGGCGATGTTCGACAACGTGCTCGAGCTGCTGGTGCTGGCCGGACGGTCCCTGCCGCACGCGATGATGATGATGATCCCGGAGCCCTGGGCCAATCACGAGTCCATGAGCGACGAGAAGAAGGCGTTCTACGCGTATCACTCCTGCCTGATGGAGCCGTGGGACGGCCCGGCCTGCGTCGCCTTCACCGACGGCATCCGCATCGGTGCCTCGCTCGACCGAAACGGCCTGCGCCCCTCCCGCTACTACGTCACCAAGGACGACCAGGTCATCATGGCGTCCGAGGTCGGCGTGCTCGACATCGCCCCGGAGAACATCGCCCAGAAGGGCCGCCTGCAGCCCGGGCGCATGTTCTACATCGACACGGCCCTGGGCCGCATCGTCGACGACGCCGAGATCAAGGAGCAGATCGCCGGCGAGCAACCCTACCGCCAGTGGCTCAACCAGCACCTGGTCGAGCTGTCCAGCCTTCCTGATCCCGAGCACCTCGCCGAGCCCGGCCACTCCACCGTGCTGCAACGGCAGCAGGCCTTCGGATACACCTTCGAGGACCTCCGCATGCTGCTGGTGCCCATGGCCCGCGACGGCGTCGAGGCCATCGGCTCGATGGGAACCGACACGCCGCTGGCCGTCCTGTCGAACCAGTCCCAACTCCTCTACAACTACTTCCACCAGCTGTTCGCGCAGGTCACCAACCCGCCGATCGACTGCATCCGCGAGGAGATCGTCACCAGCGCCATCACGACCATCGGCTCCGAGAAGAACCTGCTGGACCCGTCCCCGGAGAGTTGCCACCTCATCGAGCTGAAGTCCCCCGTCCTCACCAACGAGGAACTCTCCAAGCTCAAGGGCATCAACCAGTCCGGATACAAGTCCGTCACCCTCCCCATCCTCTACAAGGTGGACAAGGGGGCCAAGGGCCTCGAGAAGGCGCTCAAGGACCTGTTCAAGGCCGCCTCCAAGGCCATCGACGACGGCGCCAACATCCTCATCCTCTCGGACCGGGGCCTCAGCGCCAAGAGCGCGGCCATTCCCGCGCTGCTGGCGGTCAGCGGCCTGCACCATCACCTCATCCGCGAGGGCACCCGCACGCGCGTCGGCCTGGTGCTCGAGTCGGGCGAACCCCGCGAGGTGCACCACTTCTCGCTGCTCATCGGCTACGGCTGCGGCGCGATCAACCCCTACCTGGCCTTCGAGTCGATCGACGACATGATCCACCAGGGGTTGCTCACCAACGTCGACGCGAAGACCGCCCACAAGAACTTCGTGAAGTCGGCCGTCAAGGGCGTCATCAAGGTGGCTTCCAAGATGGGCATCTCGACCATCCAGTCGTACCGCGGGGCCCAGATCTTCGAGGCCGTGGGCATCAGCGAGGCCGTGGTCGACCGCTACTTCACGTGGACTCCCACCCGCGTCGAGGGCGTCGGCATGGAGGAGATCGCCCGCGACATCGAGACACGCCACCGCTCGGCCTTCCCCGACCGCAAGTCGCAGAACCCGACCCTCGAGGTTGGCGGCCGCTACCAGTGGCGCCGGGAGGGCGAGTACCACCTGTTCAATCCCGACACGGTGCACAAGCTCCAGAAGGCCGTCCGCACGGGCGACTACAAGGCCTTCCAGGAGTATTCGAAGGCGGTCAACGAACAGTTCAAGCACTGGGCCACCCTGCGCGGCCTGCTCGACTTCAAGGGAGGCCAACCGATCCCGATCGAGGAGGTGGAATCCGTCGACTCCATCGTCAAGCGCTTCAAGACCGGGGCGATGAGCTACGGCTCGATCTCCAAGGAGGCCCACGAGGCCCTGGCCATCGCCATGAACCGCCTGGGCGGGAAGTCCAACACGGGCGAGGGCGGCGAGGATCCCGAGCGGTTCGTCCCGTTGCCCAACGGCGACTCGAAGAACTCCGCCATCAAGCAGGTGGCCTCCGGCAGGTTCGGCGTGACCAGCCAGTACCTGGTCAACGCCCAGGAACTCCAGATCAAGATGGCCCAGGGGGCCAAGCCCGGCGAAGGCGGCCAGTTGCCAGGCACCAAGGTGTACCCCTGGGTGGCCAAGACCCGTCACTCGACCCCGGGCGTCGGCCTCATCTCGCCGCCCCCGCACCACGACATCTATTCGATCGAGGACCTCGCCGAGCTGATCCACGACCTCAAGAACGCCAACATCCATGCGCGGATCAGCGTCAAGCTGGTCTCCGAGGTGGGCGTCGGCACCATCGCGGCCGGCGTCGCCAAGGCCCACGCCGACGTGGTGCTCATCTCCGGCTACGACGGCGGCACGGGCGCCTCGCCCCAGACCTCCATCAAGCACGCCGGCATCCCCTGGGAGCTCGGCCTGGCCGAGACCCACCAGACCCTGGTGCTCAACAACCTGCGTTCGCGCATCGTGGTCGAGACCGATGGGCAGCTGAAGACGGGCCGCGACGTGGTCATCGCCGCGCTGCTGGGTGCCGAGGAGTTCGGCTTCGCCACGGCGCCGCTGGTGTCCCTGGGCTGCATCATGATGCGGGTCTGCCACCTCAACACCTGCCCGGTCGGCGTCGCCACGCAGGACCCCGAGCTTCGCAAGCGCTTCACCGGCGAACCCGAGCACGCGATCCACTTCATGCGCTTCATCGCCCAGGAGGTCCGCGAGATCATGGCCGAGCTGGGATTCCGCTCCATCACCGAGATGGTCGGCCGCACCGACCGGCTTGAGCCTCGCAAGGCCGTGGAGCACTGGAAGGCCAGGGGCGTGGACTTCAGCAAGATCCTCTACCGGCCCGAGGCCGGCCCCGAGGTCGGGCGCTACTGCCAGATGGTGCAGGACCATGGCATCGACAAGTCGCTGGACATCACGCAACTGCTGCCCCTGTGCCGCCCGGCCATCGAGCGCGGCGAGAAGGTCAAGGCCACGCTGCCCATCCGAAACGTCAACCGCGTGGTCGGCACGATCACCGGCAGCGAGTTGACCCGCCAGCGCGGGGCGGCCGGCCTGCCCGAGGACACCATCCAGATCACCTTCCAGGGGAGCGCCGGTCAGAGCTTCGGCGCCTTCATGCCCAAGGGCATGACCTTCACGCTCGAGGGCGACGCCAACGACTACTTCGGCAAGGGACTCAGCGGCGGCAAGCTGATCCTCCATCCCCCGGCGGCGAGCACCTTCACGGCGGAGGAGAACATGATCGTCGGCAACGTCGCCCTCTACGGCGCGACCCAGGGTGAGGTGTTCATCCGCGGCATGGCGGGCGAGCGCTTCGGCGTCCGCAACTCGGGCGTCAAGGCGGTCGTCGAGGCCGTGGGCGACCACGGCTGCGAGTACATGACCGGCGGCACGGTGGTCATCCTCGGTCCCACGGGCCGGAACTTCGCGGCCGGCATGTCCGGCGGTGTGGCCTACATCTACGACGAGCGGGGCGACTTCGCCACGCGGTGCAACCTCCAGATGGTCGGGCTCGAGAAGCTCGACGCGTCGGACCTCCAGGTGCTCCAGGAGATGATCCAGAACCACGCCATCAACACCAAGAGCACGCGGGCCGCCGGCATCCTGAAGGATTGGGAGGCTGCACAGGCCCGCTTCGTGAAGGTGATGCCCCGCGACTACAAGCGCGTGCTCTCGGCCCTCCACAAGGCCCAGGCCGAGGGGCTCACCGGCGACGACGCGCTCAACGCCGCCTTCGAAGCCAACTCCAAGGACGTCGCCCGGACCGGCGGGGGCTGATTCCATCGAAACCGTCGCATCGGACCACCGCCCAGCGCACCCGCACCTAGGCCTTCAACCGACACAGAGACATGGGAAAACCGACAGGATTCCTCGAATTCGCCCGCGAACTG
>Ga0068877_10003298_pt1 | contig 12829 bp, 11 predicted proteins | sample NOAtaG_FD_66437 | JGI IMG/M metagenome (GOLD analysis project Ga0068877, IMG submission 66437) | Freshwater lake microbial communities from Lake Erie, under a cyanobacterial bloom - NOAA_Erie_Diel6S_1000h metaG | ecosystem: Environmental > Aquatic > Freshwater > Lake | place: USA: Ohio, Lake... | reverse complement strand
CGCGCGCCATCTGCGAGACGGTGGCCTTGGTTCCGTCGCCATAGGTGACGCGATCGTCGGAGAGCGGCGATCCCATCGCGATCTGGAAGCCGGGGAACCACGCGTTGTAGTACATGCCCTCGTTGAGCGTGACGCCAGCCGGCGGATCCTTGTAGCCGGTGAGCAGCGCGTAGAGGTAGTCGGCGCCGTTCTTGCGGGCCTCGACGATCAGCGAGAGGTCCGGCGGGTAGGCGCCGTTGTTGGCCGAACGCGCCGCCTTCTCGTTGGCGAAGGGGCTGTGCAGGCGATCGGCCGGGCGCGCGGTGCGCTCGAACATCTCGCCGTTGTCGTTCGGGCCATCCATGACCTTGAACTCGGCCGCGATCGCCTTGACCTCGTCCTCGCTGTAGCCGAGGCCGATGCCGCCCGGCGAGACGCCAAGGTCGCGATAGCGGATCTGGCTCAGCGAATGGCAGGAGGCGCAGACCTCCTTGTAGACCTGGTAGCCACGCTGCAGGGCCGCTCGGTCATAGGTCCCGAAGAGGCCCTCGAAACCCCAGCTCTGGGACGGGGGCTTCGGCGCCTCGGCCGCGAAGCCGGGCGACGCGAGGCCGAGCGCCAGGGCGCCGGCGACGACGAGCTTGCGCATCCGCGACATCACGCCTTCTCCATCGGCTTGGAGGCCGCGGCGGCGGCGATGCGACCACCACCGAGGACCGGCTGGCTGATCGAGATCGGCAGCGGCCGGGGGCGCTCGAACCACCCCAGGAGCGGCAGGACCACGACGAAGTGGAGGAAGTACCAGAAGGTGCAGACCTGCCCGATGCGCAGCAGCGGGATGCCCGCGGCGGTCGCGTCGGCCGGCTGCCCGCCGACCCAGCCGAGCAGCATGCAGACGACGAAGAACAGCCAGTAGAAGACCTTGAACACCGGGCGGAACCGGCCCGAGCGCACCCGGCTGGTGTCGAGCCAGGGCAGCAGGAACAGGATCAGGATCGAGCCGAACATCGCGAGCACGCCGCCGAGCTTGGCGTCGATGAACAGGATGTTGAACGTGACCGAGCGCAGGATCGCGTAGAACGGCAGGAAGTACCATTCCGGCACGATGTGCGCGGGCGTCACCATCGGGTTCGCCGGGATGTAGTTGTCCGGCTCGCCGAAGAAGTTCGGCGCGAAGAACACGAAGAACATGAAGAAGATCATGAACACCGCGAGGCCGAAGGCGTCCTTCACCGTGTAGTACGGGTGGAACGGGATCTTGTCCTGCGGGCCGCGCGCGTCGATGCCGAGCGGGTTGTTCGACCCGTGGACATGCAGCGCCCAGATGTGCAGCACGACCACGCCCGCGATGACGAAGGGCAGCAGGTAGTGCAGCGCGAAGAAGCGGTTCAGCGTCGCGTTGTCGACCGAGAAGCCGCCCCAGAGCAGCGTCACGATCTTGTCGCCGACCAGCGGGATCGCCGAGAAGAGGTTGGTGATGACCGTGGCGCCCCAGAAGCTCATCTGGCCCCAGGGGAGCACGTAGCCCATGAACGCGGTGGCCATCATGAGCAGCAGGATGACGATGCCCAGCCACCAGAGGATCTCGCGCGGCGGCTTGTACGATCCGAAGTAGAGGCCGCGGAAGATGTGGATGTACACCACGATGAAGAACATCGAGGCGCCGTTCATGTGGATGTAGCGGATCAGCCAGCCGTAGTTCACGTCGCGCATGATGCGCTCGACGGAACCGAAGGCGTGGTCCACGTGCGGCGTGTAGTTCATCGCCAGGAACACGCCGGACAGGATCATGACGACCAGCATGAACCCGGCGAGCGAGCCGAAGTTCCACCAGTAGTTCAGGTTCCGCGGCGTCGGGTATTGCGACCCGAGGCTGTGGTCGAGGAACGAGAAGATCGGCAGCCGGTGCTCGATCCACTTGACCGTGGGGTTCTCGAAGAAGCCGTTGTTCTGCGCCATGGCGTGGGCCTCAGCCGATCCGGATCAGGGTGTCGTTGACGAAGGTGAAGTCGGGAACCTCGAGGTTCTTCGGCGCCGGTCCCTTCCGGATGCGCCCCGACGTGTCGTAGTGCGAGCCGTGGCACGGGCAGAACCAGCCGCCGTACTCGCCCTTGGACTCGCCCGATTTCTGCCCGAGCGGCACGCAGCCGAGATGCGTGCAGACGCCCAGCACGACCAGCCACTGGTCCTTGCCGGACTTCACGCGCTTCTGGTCGGCCTGCGGGTCGGGCAACTCCTGCAGCCCGACGTCGCGCGCGGACTTGACCTGCTCCGCGGTGCGATGGTCGATGAAGACCGGCTTGCCGCGCCACGTCACCGTGATGCGCTGGCCCTGCTGGATCGGCTTCAGGTCGACCTCGGTCGACGCGAGGGCCAGCACGTCGGCCGCCGGGTTCATGGAGTGGATGAAGGGCCAGAGCGCGGCGCCGGCGCCGACCGCCCCGAACCCTCCCGCGGCGAGATAGAGGAAATCCCGGCGCGTCGCCTGGCCGTGATGTCCCGCCGCTGCGGCGGACGTCCCTGAACTGCCCATTCGTTCCCTCGTCGCCTCAAGAAGCCGGGCTGGACCCGGCCCCAGGTAACCGCCATGCCCCGCGAGACATGTCCTGCAAACCCTTCCCGCGGCGGGCGGCGCCGTCCGGCTGCCGCCTGTCGGGGATCCATCTGATTCGCTGAGCTAGTCTCGCAATGCCTGACGAAAAGTTTGATGCCCAAAACGCCCGCGGACCATCGATGCGACATCCTGCCGCATCGGTCAGGAAGAAGCGCCAACGGCATGCGAAACGACGCCGAGGGCTATACTAGAAACCCCGCCGCGTTGCCAAGCCTCGCGACCGCCCGCGGCCCCCTCCCCGCCAAGCCGGCCATGCGCCTCGCCCTCTTCGAGCCCGACATCCCCCAGAATACCGGTGCCATGCTGCGGCTCGCGGCGTGCCTCGGCGTCGGCGTCGACGTGATCGAGCCCTGCGGCTTCGCATGGAGCGACGCTCGGATGCGGCGCGCCGGCCTCGACTACCTCGACCTCGCCGAGCTGCGGCGCCACGCCTCGTGGGAGGCATTCCGCGCCGCGCGCGCCGCGGCGCCCGGCGGGCGCCTCGTCCTGCTCACGACCGCGGGCGCGGAGGACCTGCCGGGCTTCGCCTTCGCGCCCGGGGACACGCTGCTGGTCGGCCGCGAATCGGCCGGCGTCCCCGCGATGGTCCGCGCGGCGGCGGACGCGACGCTCAGGATCCCGATGCGGCCGGGCGCGCGCTCGCTCAACGTGGCCCTGGCGGCGGCGCTGGCGCTCGGCGAGGCGCTGAGGCAGACAGGGGCTTTCCCCGGAAAGGCGACGACGTGACCGAGAGCACCCAGGAACGCCGCGACGCGGCGCGCGCGTGGTTCGAGCATCTGCGCGACCGCATCTGCGCCGCCTTCGAATCGATCGAGGACGCGCTGCAGGGCGGTCCGCATGCCGGCCTCGCGCCCGGCCGGTTCGAGCGCAAGGCCTGGGACCGCGAGGGCGGCGGCGGCGGCGTCATGTCGACGATGCGCGGGCGGGTCTTCGAGAAGGTCGGCGTCAACGTCTCCACCGTCTGGGGCGAGTTCAGCCCCGAGTTCCGCCGCCAGGTCCCCGGCGCGGCGGAGGACCCGCGCTTCTGGGCGTCGGGCATCAGCCTGGTCGCGCACATGCGCTCGCCGCTCGTGCCGGCCGTGCACATGAACACGCGGCACATCGCCACCACGAAGGCCTGGTTCGGCGGCGGCGCCGACCTCAACCCGACGACCGCGCCGGTCGCCGAGGACACAGCGCATTTCCACGCCGTGCTCAAGGCCGCCTGCGACCGCCACGATCCCGCCTACCATCCGCGCTTCAGCAAGTGGTGCGACGAATACTTCTTCATCCCCCATCGCGGCGAGCCGCGCGGCGTCGGCGGCATCTTCTACGACACGCTCGACACCGGCTCCTGGGAGGCCGACTTCGCCTTCACCCGCGACGTGGGCACGGCCTTCCTCGACGCCTACCTGCCGATCGTGCGCCGGCGCATGGAGCTGCCCTGGACCGAGGCCGACCGCGCGACGCAGCTCGCGCGCCGCGGGCGCTACGCGGAGTTCAACCTCGTCTACGACCGCGGCACCAAGTTCGGGCTGATGACCGGCGGCAACGCCGAGGCGATCCTCATGAGCCTGCCGCCGGTGGCGACATGGCCGTGAGGCGGCGCAGCTCGGCGAGGCAGGCGGCGCGGTCCGGCGCGAAGTCGCGCGCCGCCCACCATTCCTCCACCGCGCCGAGCAGGCGTCCCACCTCGCGCCCCGCGGCGTAGCCCAGCGCCAGCACGTCCTCGCCCGCGACCGGCAGGCGCGGATGCTCCCAGGCCGCGATCGTGGCCAGCGCCGCGCTCGCGTCGGCGACCGGGTTCGCGCGCGCGGCGGCAAGCAGCACGCGGTCGCGCACCGCCTGCGCGCCGTCGCGATGGATGGCGAGGCGCAGCGCGCGCGGCGACGCCCCCGCCCCGCCCCCGGGCGCAGGCGCGAGCGTGGCGAGGATCCGGTCGCGCTGCGCCGAGGACAGGCGCAGCCGCCGCGCGATCTCGAGCGCGCGCGCACGCGGGCTTCCCGCCGGCAGCAGCGCGGCAAGGCGCAGCGCGGCATGCGCGCGGCCATCGGGCTCGAGCCGCGCGAGCGGAGCGATGGCCCCGACGTCGAACGGGCCCGCGCCCAGCGCGGCCGCGAGGATCCCGTCCTGCGCCATGTCGGCGACGCTCGGCGCGGGATCGGCCGCGGCGAGCAGCTTCAGCATCTCGTCGCGCACGCGCTCGCCCGAGAGCAGGGAAAGGCCGGGCGCCGCCGCGCGGCACGCGGCGCGCTCCTCCGCGCGCGGCGCGCCGCGGCCGAAGCGCGCATGGAAGCGCCAGAAGCGCAGCAGGCGCAGCCTGTCCTCGGCGATGCGCGCGGCCGGGTCGCCGACGAAGCGCACGCACCCCGCGGCCAGGTCCTCGCGCCCGCCGAAATAGTCGTGCACCAGCCCGTCGGGATCCGCGGACATGGCGTTCATCGTGAAGTCGCGGCGCGCAGCGTCCTCGCGCCAGTCGTCCGTGAAGGCGACGCGCGCGTGGCGGCCATCGGTCTCGACGTCGCGGCGCAGCGTCGTCACCTCGAAGCGCCGCGCGCCGGAGAGCGCGGTCACCGTGCCATGCGCGATGCCCGTCGGGAGCCCGCGCAGCCCGGCGGCGGCGAGCCGGCGCATCACGACGTCGGGCGGGTCGGGGGTGGCGACGTCGATGTCCTCGATGTCATGCGCGCCGCCGCGGATCGTGTCGCGCACGCAGCCGCCGACGAAGCGCATCGCCCCGCCGCCGGCGCGCAGCGCCTCGACCAGGCGGATGGTGTCCGGCTCGACCAGCCAGCCCTCGGCCGGCAGGCGGTCCGGGGCCACGCCGGCGCTCATCGCTTCGCCGGCGGCTCGAGATGGCCTGGCACGATGCGGCCATCGACGCTGCGCGGCGCGACGTAGGTGCCGCCGCCGATGTCGCCGAGGCTGCGCGTCATGCCGAGCGTCGCCGCGACCGCGACGACCAGCACGATGCCGGTGCCGCCGAGCCAGATCCATGGCGCCTCGCGCCACGGCGTCGCGGCGGGCGCACCCGCGCCATCGCCCTCGCCGGGCGCGGCGCCGCGGCGCGGAAGGGCGCGCCAGATCGCATAGGCGATGGTCGGCGCCAGCAGCGGCAGCAGGAACTCTGCGAGGAGGCGGATCATGGCGCGAGCAGCACGTCGGAGAGGTTGACGATCATCCCGGCCGTCGCGCCCCAGATGAAGTAGTCGCCATAGGGGATCGCCCAGAACTCGCGCCGCGCGCCGTTGAACTCGCGCGCGCGGCGCTCGCGGTTGCGCGGGTCGATCACGAAGCCGAGGGGCACGTCGAAGATCTCGGCGACCTCGTGCGGGTCGGCGCGCAGGTCGAAGGGCGGCGCGACGAGGCCGACGACCGGCGTGACCTCGTAGCCCGTGCGCGTGACGTAGGTGTCGAGCCGCCCCAGCACCTCGACGCGGCCACGGTCGAGCCCGATCTCCTCCTCCGCCTCGCGCAGCGCGCAGGCCGCGGCGTCGGCGTCGTCGGTCTCGAAGCGACCCCCGGGGAAGCTGATCTGCCCGGCATGGGCCTGCAGGTGCGCGGTGCGGCGCGTCAGCAGGACGCGCAGCCCCTCGCGCGATTCGACGACAGGCACCAGCACGGCGGCGGCGACCAGCGGCCCCTCGGGCCGCAGCAGCGGGTCGAAGTCGTGGTCGCCGCGCAGGCCGACGCGGCCGGGAACGGCCGAGCCACGCAGCCCGGGGCTGCCGGAGGCGGCGGCGATGCGCGCGCGCAGCGCGGCGCTGGTGAGGTCGTCCTGCCGGTCTGTCATGTCCGGCCCGAGCCTACTCCCTCGCCAGGCTCCAGGGGAAAGAAGCAGCCCGCGCTGCGCACGGCGAGGCGCGGCGTCCCGTCCGGGCCGGGGACCTCCTCCGCGAGGTCGACCAGCTGGTAGAAGACCGCGCGCGCGATCCGCGCCTCGAGGCCGGGCCGGACCAGCAGGTAGGGCGCCGGCTCCTCGGCCGTGCCGCGCATCTCGATGGGATGCGCCGCGTCCGCGACCACGACCTCGTCGAGGTTGGTGGTGAAGGCCAGCTCGCGCGCCGCGCCCTCGCCGCGCGCCTCGCACAGGACGGCCACGAAGGGCACGTCGTCGACCTCGATGCGGCCGCTCTCGTAGGGCGTGGACAGCCAGTACGAGCCATCCTCGCGCCGCGCGAGGACGGTCGAGAACAGGCGGGCCAGCGGTTTGCGGCCGATCGGCGAGCCATGGTAAAACCACGTGCCGTCGCGCGAGATGCGGATCGGGAACGATCCGCACACGGAAGCGAGCGGCGGCATCGCCGCGCTCCCCGCCACGGCGGCGCCTCTTCCTTCGGCGGAGTTGATCGGACGGCCTCGGGTCATAGGTCAGAAGTCCTGTTCATGCCTCGTCCGGCGAAACGCTCGCCGGGCGCGGCGCGCAACCGCCGCCCGGGCCGGGCGGCAGCCCCTTGAGGAGATTCGCGTGCCGACCGTGGATAGCAAGCCCGAGGCCCCCGGCCAAACCGCCGCCGTTTCGTCGCCCGCGGAGATCGTCGCCGCCGTCGAGCGCCTCGGCGAGCGCATGGCGGAGGTCCGCGGCCGGATCGCGCGCGTCATCTTCGGCCAGGGCGAGGTCGTCGAGCACGCGCTGGTCGCGCTGCTGGCCGGCGGCCACGTGCTGCTGATCGGCGTGCCCGGCCTCGCCAAGACGAGGCTGGTCGAGACGCTGGGCACCGTGCTCGGCCTCGAGGACCGCCGCGTGCAGTGCACGCCGGACCTCATGCCCGCGGACATCATCGGCTCCGAGGTCCTCGAGGAGGACGACGCGGGCAAGCGCCATTTCCGCTTCATCCGTGGCCCGGTCTTCAGCCAGCTGCTGATGGCGGACGAGATCAACCGCGCCAGCCCGCGCACCCAGTCCGCGCTGCTGCAGGCGATGCAGGAGCGGCGCGTCTCGGTGGGCGGCGCCTACCACCAGCTGCCGCAGCCCTTCCACGTGCTCGCGACGCAGAACCCGATCGAGCAGGAGGGCACCTACCCGCTGCCCGAGGCCCAGCTCGACCGCTTCCTCCTGCAGATCGACGTCGGCTATCCGGACCCGGAGGCCGAGCGGCGCATGCTGATCGCGACCACGGGCGCGAGCGAGGAGGCGGCCACGCGCGCCATCGGCGCGGACGAGCTCCTCGCCGCGCAGCAGCTGATCCGCCGCATCCCCGTCGGCGACAGCGTCGTCGACGCGATCCTTTCGCTCGTGCGGGCCGGCCGGCCCGAGACCTCGGACATCGAGGACGTGCAGCGCCATGTCGTCTGGGGCCCGGGGCCGCGCGCCGGCCAGGCGCTGATGCTGGCCTGTCGCGCGCGCGCCGTGCTCGACGGCCGCCTCGCGCCCTCGGTCGACGACGTCGCCGCGCTCGCGCGGCCCGTGCTGCGCCACCGCATGGCGCTCAGCTTCGCGGCGCGCGCCGACGGCCTGACGGTCGACGGCGTGATCGCCCGGCTCGCCGAACGCCTCGCCTGACCCGCGCGGCCGCAACGGCTCCGGGGACCCCCGCGATGGTCGAGGCAAGGCACCGCGAGGACGGCGTCGGCCGCAGGCGGGCCCGGGCGGAGGCCGTCGCCAGCCGCCTGCCCGCGCTGCAGGTCGCGGCCGAGCGCGTCGCGATGACGGTGCTGCAGGGCGTCCATGGACGGCGCCGCGTCGGACAGGGCGAGGCCTTCTGGCAGTTCCGCCGCTACGCCCCCGGCGACGCGCTGGTCCGCATCGACTGGCGCCAGAGCGCCAAGCGCTCGCATGTCTTCGTGCGCGAGACGGAGTGGGAGGCCGCGCAATCCGCGTGGCTCTGGCGCGACGCCTCGGCGTCGATGCGCTGGCGCTCGTCCGACGCCCTGCCGACCAAGCTCGAGCGCGCCGAGCTCCTGCTCCTCGCCCTCGCGTCGCTGCTGTCGCGCGGCGGCGAGCGCGTGGCGCTGCTTGGCGCGGGCATGCGCCCGGTCTCCGGCCGCGCCGCGATCGCGCGGCTCGCCGAGCGGCTGGACGACGCGCCCGCCGCGCGAGACCCCGGCCTGCCGCCGGCCGAGCGCCTGCCGCGCCATGCCAGCGTCGTGCTCGTGGGCGACTTCCTGGGCGAGCTGCCCGCGCTCGACGCCAGCCTGCGCGCCCTCGCGGCCTCCGGCGTCGAGGGCGCGCTGCTGCAGGTCTGCGACCCCGCCGAGGAGACCCTGCCCTTCTCCGGCCGCACGCGCTTCGAGGGGCTGGAGCAGGACGGCGAGATGCTGGTGCCGCGCGTGGAGGCGATGCGCGGGGACTACGCGCGCGCCTTCGCGTCGCATCGCGCGGGCCTGCGCGACATCGCGCGCGCGCTCGGCTGGCCGCTGCTGTCGCATCGCACCGACCGCTCGCCGGAGAGCGCGCTCATGGCCCTCTGGCAGCTGCTGTCGCGCGCCGCGGACGGGCGCGGGGGATCGCGCCAGTGACCGGACTCGGCGCGCTCGCCTTCCTTTCGCCGCTCTGGCTCGTCGCGCTCGCGGCGCTGCCGGCGCTGTGGCTGCTGCTGCGCGTGACGCCGCCCGCCCCGCGCGAGGTCTCCTTCCCCGCGATCGCGATCCTGCTGCGGCTGCGCCCGCGCGAGGAGACGCCGGCGCGCACGCCCTGGTGGCTGCTGCTGCTGCGCCTCGCCGTCGCGGCGCTCGTGATCCTCGCCCTCGCCCACCCGATCCTCAACCCGCAGGCGCGGCTCGCGGGCAACGGCCCGCTGCTCGTCGTCGTCGACGACGGCTGGGCCGCGGCGCGCAACTGGGACGCGCGACGGCGCACGATCGACGGGCTGCTCGACCGCGCGGAGCGCGAGGCACGCCCCGTGATGCTGCTGACGACCGCGCCCGGCCTGGCCGGCGACCCGCCGCGCGCGGGACGCCTGTCGCGCGCGGGCGACGTGCGCGCCGCGGCCGCGGCGCTGCAGCCGAAGCCCTGGCCGGTCGATCGTGCCTCCGCGCGCCGCGCGATCGAGGAGCTGCGCCTCGGCACGCTCGCGACGACGGTCTATCTCGGCGACGGCGTCGACGACGGCGAGCTCGCGCCCCTGCTCGCGTCGCTCGCCGCGATCGGCCAGGTCGAGTTCCTGCGCGAACCGCCGGCCCAGTCCGCGCGCCTGGTCCTGCCGCCGGCGACCGAGCCCGGCGCGCTGGTGCTCCAGGCGCGGCGGATCGCGCCCGGCGCGCCGGAGCGCGTCGTGCTGCGCGTCGTCGCGGAGGACGGGCGGCTGCTTGCACGCGAGGCCGCCACCTTCGCCGAGGGCGAGGCGCGGGCCAGCGCGCGCCTCGCGCTGCCCGCCGAGATCCGCAACCGCGCCGCGCGCGTCGAGATCGAGGGCGAGGCCAGCGCGGGCGCCGCCGTGCTGCTCGACGAGCGCTTCCGCCGCCGCCCCGTCGGAATCGTCACCGCCGGCGGCGCGGAGCGCGCGCAGCCCCTGCTCGCGCAGACCTACTACGTGCAGCGCGCGCTCGCGCCGCTCGCCGACCTGCGCACCGGCGCGATCACGGAGCTGATGCAGCGCGAGCTCGCCGTGCTCGTGCTCGCGGACACCGGGCGCCTCGCCGACGCCGACTTCGCCGCCGTCGATGCCTGGGTCCGCAAGGGCGGCCTGCTCCTGCGCTTCGCCGGCCCGAGCCTGGCCGAGGGCGCCGACGAGCTCGTGCCCGTCACGCTGCGCGCCGGCGGCAGCCGCACCTTCGGCGGCGCGCTGACCTGGGCGCAGCCTGCCGGCCTCGCGCCCTTCGACGCGGCCAGCCCCTTCGCCGGCCTCGCCGTGCCGGAGGACGTGCGCGTCACCCGCCAGGTCCTCGCCGAGCCGAGCCTCGACCTGCAGCAGCGCAGCTGGGCGCGGCTCGCCGACGGCACGCCGCTCGTCACCGCCGACCGCCGCGGCGAGGGCTGGGTCGTGCTCGTGCACACCACGGCGACGCCCGACTGGTCGAGCCTCGCGCTCTCCGGCCTCTTCGTCGAGATGCTCCAGCGCGTCGTCGCGCTGAGCCAGGGCGTCGGCGCGGAGGGCGCGGGCGGCCTGCTCGCCCCGGTCGCGGCGCTCGACGGCTTCGGCCGGCTCGACGCGCCGCCGCCCGCCGCGGCGGCGATCGCCGGCACCGACATCCCGCGCGCCGCCGCCAGCCCGCGCCATCCGCCGGGCTGGTACGGCAGCGAGGGCGCGCGGCGCGCGCTCAACCTCTCCGCCGCGCTCGCGGCCTACGCGCCGGTGGGCGCACTGCCCGACGGCGTGCGCGAGGGTGCCTATGCCGCGGCGAGCGAGACGGACGCCAAGCCCTGGCTCCTTGTGGCGGCGCTGGCGCTGCTGCTCGTCGACTTCGCGGCGAGCCTCTTCCTGCGCGGCGCGCTGCGCGCCCGGCGCGGCGCGGTCGCGGCGCTCGCGGCGACGCTCCTCCTTTCGGGCCTCGTCGCCGGGCATGCAGGCGCGCAGCAGCCCGCTCCGCGCGGGACGCGCGACGACGACGCGGGCATCGCCGCATCGCTCTCGACGCATTTCGGCTACGTGCGCACCGGCGTGCAGCAGGTCGACGACGTCACGCGCGCCGGGCTCGTCGGGCTCGGCGCGGTGCTCAGCAGGCGCACCTCGATCGACCCGGGCCCGCCCGTCGAGCTCGACATCGAGGCCGACGAGCTCTCCTTCTTCCCGCTCATCTACTGGGCGATCGCGCCCGGCGCGCCGCGGCCCGCCCCGGCGGCGATGGCGCGCGTGCAGGCCTACCTGCGCAATGGCGGAATGATCCTCTTCGACACGCGCGAGGTGGAGCTCGCGCGCCCCGGCGCCGGCTCGGGGCCTGCGGCGCAGCGCCTGCGCGAGATCCTGCGCGGGCTCGACCTGCCGCCGCTCGTGCCGGTGCCCGAGGGCCACGTCCTGACCAAGGCCTTCTACCTCCTCTCCGACTTCCCCGGCCGCTACGCCGGCGCGCCGGTCTGGGTGGAGAGCGACGGCCGCGCGACCAACGACGGCGTCTCCTCGGTCATCATCGGCGCGCATGACTGGGCCGCCGCCTGGGCCACCGACCGCCAGGGCCGTCCGCTCTACGCCGCGGTGCCCGGTGGCGAGACGCAGCGCGAGTTCGCCGTGCGCTTCGGCGTCAACGTCGCGATGTACGCCCTCACCGGCAACTACAAGGGCGACCAGGTCCACGTGGACTCCATCCTCGAGCGCCTGCGGCGATGAGCGGCGAGGTCTCCATCGCCTTCGCGCCCGCGGTCCCGTGGTGGGCGATCGCCGCCCTCGGGGTCGCTGGCGCGGCGCTGCTCGCCGCGACCTTCGCCGCGCGCGCGCCCGGGCGCTGGTGGCGCATGCTCGCCATCGCGGCGCTGCTCGCGGCGCTGGCCAACCCGATCGCGCTGGTCGAGGAGCGCAGGCCGCTGCCCGACATCGGCGTCGTGGTGGTCGACGACTCCCGCAGCCAGGACATCGGCGAGCGCCGGGCGCGCACCGAGGAGGCGCTCGCGCGGCTGCGTGCGCGCGCCGACGGCCTGTCCGACCTCGAGCTGCGCGTGGTGCGCGCCGGCGCCGGCGGCGGCATCGACGCCGACGGCACGCGCCTCGTGGGCGCGCTAGAGCGCGCGCTCTCGGACGTGCCGCGCGCGCGGCTCGGCGGCGTCGTGATGCTGACCGACGGCCAGGTCCACGACGCGCCGGAGGCCGGGCGCATCGCCAGGGAGGCATGGCCCGCGCCGGTCCATGTCCTGCTGACCGGCGAGCGCGGCGAGCGCGACCGCCGCCTCGTCGTCGAGCAGGCGCCGACCTACGCGATCGTCGGCAAGCCGCAGGCCATGACCCTGCGCATCGACGACGGGCCAGGCGCGGCGCAGGGCACGGCGCGCGTCGAGCTGCGCCGCGACGGCGGCGAGACCCGCGTGCTGACGCTGCGCACCGGCGTCGCGCAGGAGGTGGAGTTCGTGCTCGAGCGCGCGGGCACGTCGCTCTTCGAGGTCTCCGTCGAGCCCGGCCCGCGCGAGCTGACGCTGGAGAACAACCGCGCGGTGGTCGCCGTGTCGGGCGTGCGCGACCGCCTGCGCGTGCTGCTGGTGACCGGCGAACCGCATCCCGGCGAGCGGACCTGGCGCGCGCTGCTCAAGTCCGACCCCGCGGTCGACCTCGTCCACTTCACGATCCTGCGGCCGCCCGAGGCGCAGGACTTCACGCCGGTGAACGAGCTGTCGCTGATCGCCTTCCCGATCCGCGAACTCTTCGAGGTCAAGCTCGACGAGTTCGACCTCAT
>Ga0068877_10003297_pt1 | contig 12832 bp, 11 predicted proteins | sample NOAtaG_FD_66437 | JGI IMG/M metagenome (GOLD analysis project Ga0068877, IMG submission 66437) | Freshwater lake microbial communities from Lake Erie, under a cyanobacterial bloom - NOAA_Erie_Diel6S_1000h metaG | ecosystem: Environmental > Aquatic > Freshwater > Lake | place: USA: Ohio, Lake... | reverse complement strand
CCGGTGGAATCCACCACGCCGACCTGCATGTTCGTGCCGCCAAGGTCAATCCCCACCACGGGCCGATCGGTTCGCGTTGCCATAGACCCAAGGGTCGGCACAAACCGGAGAAAACTCAAGGGCAAAGAGACAAAAAAAGCCCACAGCAGTCGGAAGACCGCCGACATCGATTCACACGACGCAGGAGGTTCAGTGGTACACTCTGAATCACGCATGCCTACCCCAGAGTTGAGCAGTAATCTTGAGAAGATCGCGAAATCAATGGAGGCCTTTGAGGCATCCGAGAGTGTTGCGAACACCGGCACAGGCGCTCGCCGCGAGGGTGATGACTTTGAGCGTCTCATCGCTCGGCTTTGGATCGCTTTTCGCCAGGTCGCACAGACTGGAGGCGCAACAGTTGAAGTGGTACCCGGAGTCGGCAAGAGGCGATATGCAAAGCTGTCCTTTGGACACCGGACTGTTTTTGTACCAACTTCGTCGACCGATGAGATCTCAAACCCTGCGTCTGAGCAATCACGATGGTTGGAGGTCGTCTTTGGAGTCTCAGATTTGGTGGAGAGCTTTCCTTCCGAGGCCGAAGCGATCCGCCGCTATGCACCCACGACAGGCCCCTACGCCGCCCGTGCGTATCCGACCATCTATAGCGGTCTGACGACCAAGTTCGATGACACGGTGGTTTTGGTAGAAGGCGGAGTCCTTCGAGAAAAGATCTTGCTTGAATACAAAACAGCCAAGTCCAGTAAGCGGCGACAGATTGACGGCAATGCCCACGAGCGGCTCTCTTTCCAGATCATGCAGTACCTGGAGGTTGCGACTCGCTACACGAAGTGCAGTCTCATGGTGATTGCCAATGGTGCGTTTGTCCGCTATCGCAACAAGTACCACGTCAACTTCCACGTCCAAGCCGACCGCTTGAAGAACTTCTCTTGGTTCTCGATGGAGCATGCCTGCACCGCGGTGGAGTACACTGGTTTTCTCAAGGCCCTGCTGTCTTGGTTGTTTTTGGGCACGCCACGCGAGCAAGGGAGTTCTCGTTGATCAAGTACATCGGTTCCAAACGCACGCTCATTCCGGTGATTCTTCAGGCAGTGCGTCGCGCTGCGGACGCCCACACCGTGATCGACCTCTTCTCCGGCACCTCGCGCGTCGGGCATGCGCTCAAGGCCGCCGGGTACCGCGTGCTGTCGAACGACCACAACGCCTACGCCGCCACGCTGGCCCGCTGTTACGTCCAAGCCGACGCGGAGGACGTGCTCACCGACGCCAAGCTCCTCGTCCGCGAGTTCAACCAGCTCGCACGCGGCCCCTGCACGCCCGGCTACTTCACGCAGACCTTCTGCGTGCAATCCCGCTTCTTTCAGCCCAAGAACGGCGAGCGCATCGACACCATCCGCGAGACCATCGCGCGCAAGTCGCTCGCCCCCGAGCTTGAAGCGGTGATGCTCGTATCGCTGATGGAAGCCGCCGACCGCGTTGATTCGACCACGGGCTTGCAGATGGCGTACCTGAAGTCCTGGGCCCCGCGTGCGCACAACGACCTGGAGCTGCGCGTGCCCGAGGTCCTCGCCCGCGCCAAGCACGGCAAGGGCGAAGCCTCGTGCCTCGACGCCTTTCAGGCCGCCGCCACGCTGGAGGGCGATATCGCGTACATCGACCCGCCGTATAACCAGCACTCGTACCTGGGCAACTACCACGTGTGGGAATCGCTGGTCCGCTGGGACAAGCCGCCGGTCTACGGCATCGCCTGCAAGCGCACCGACGTGCGCAGCCGCCAGAGCGTCTTCAACAGCCGAAAGCAGTTCGCCGAAGCGATGCGGCGTCTGCTGAAGACCGTCCGCGCGCCGGTGTTGATCGTCTCGTTCAACAACGAGGGGTACCTCTCACGCGAAGAAATGGAAGCGATGCTCGCGGAGCTGTGGAACGGCACGGGCAAAGTCACCACCATCGAGAACGACTTCAAGCGCTACGTCGGCGCACAGATCGGCATCTACAACCCGCAGGGCGAAAAAGTCGGCAAGGTCAGCCACCTGAAAAACAAAGAGTACCTGTACGTCGTCTCACGCGAGTGCCTGCGCGAGAAGCTCGAACCGATGACGGTTTTGCCGACTCAGCAGGGCGGATTGTTCGTTTGAGTTCATCGCACCCTCACACCACCCGCGTCGGCACCGCCACCACCCCCAGCTCCGCCCGATCACCCTCCACCCCCTCCCGCGGCAGGTTCTGCTCCGCAAGGTCCGCCAGGCGATTGATCGCCTCGTCGTCCTCCTCAACCTCAAACGGCACGAACAGCGTGCTCCCCGACCCCGACACATACACCGGGATCTGTGTCGGCGCCAGCACACGATCGATCACCTCCGCCAAACGCGGCTCCACCGCCGCCGCCGGCGATGCCAGATCGTTGAACAGCTCCATCGCGGGGATCGCCCCCTCATCCGCCGCCCGCTGAACCAGCGCCCGCACGCGCTCTTCATCCACCCGCGCCGTCGGCTTCGCATCAAACGCCTTGTACACCGCCTGCGTCGGGCACCCAAAGCCCGGCACAATCAGCAGCACGTCTTCACTGGGCGTTTCCACCCGCTCGATGAGCTCACCAAACCCGCTCACCACCGCCGCCCGCGGCGGACGATCCCACGCTCGCCGCAACTCCGCCACGATCGGATCCACATCGCCTTCATCGTCATCCGCGCCAGCGCCAGCGGCATCGGCATCGATCTCGTCGTCAATGAAGAACGCAACATCACTCCCCAGCTTCGCCCCCAGCGCACGCAGTTCAGCACGCCCGAGCTTCAGATCGAAGAGCCGATCCACCGCCAGCAGCATGCTCGCGGCATCCGACGAGCCCCCGCCCATCCCCCCGCCCACCGGGATCCGCTTGCGCAGCGACATCTTCACACCCAACGGCCGGCCCACACGCTGCTCCAGCAGCCGCAGCGCCCGCACGCACAGGTCCTTCTCCATCGCCCAATCGATCGCGCTGACCACCGGCGCATCCTCGCACCACGAAATCGCAAACGCGCTCGGCGTGCGCTCATCCTCATGCCGCTCAAGCAACAACTCATCGTGCAGCAGCACCGGCGCGAACCACGAACAGATCCGGTGCCAGCCCGGTTTCGCACTCCCCGCAGGCTCCGGCGGCCCGACCGCCAACGCCAAGTTGATCTTCCCCCACGCCCGAGCCGAAATCGTCCGCATCACCATCCTCGTCCTCTCACGCCCCACAACCCCTCACTCCCTCACTCCCCCAATCCCCCAATCCCTCAATCCCTCAATCCCTCGCTCCCTTGATCCCCGATCCCTCGGTCCCTGCTCCCTCGATCCCTCGATCCCTTCCAACTCAATGCTCCTTCCGCAATCGCCCGGTCGGAATCCCGAGCTGCCCGCGGTACTTCGCGACCGTTCTTCGCGCGATGTCCAGGCCGCGTTTCTTCAGTTCGTCCGCGAGCTGATCGTCGCTGAGGGGGTTCTTCTTGTCCTCCGCCGCGACCACTTCCTGCAAGGCCGCCCTGATCGCGTCCCACGCCACCTCTTCGCCCGATTCGCTGCTGACCGTCCCGCCCGAGAAGAACTTCCGCAGCGCCACGATGCCGCGGGGCGTCTGGATGTACTTATCCGCCACCGCCCGGCTCACCGTCGCCACGTGGATCCCAAGCTGCTCCGCGACCTTCGTCATGGGCAGGGGCTTCAACGCCTGCGGGCCGAAGTCGAAGTACTCGCGCTGCGCGTCCACCACCGCCTCAAGGACCCGCAGCACCGTCTTCTTGCGCTGCTCGATGGCGTCCATCAGAAAGTTCGCGTTCGCCAGGTTCGTCTTCAGGAACTCGCGCGTGGGCTTGGGTGCCGTGCGGTCTTTCGCGAGCTTCGCATACTCCTGATTCACCCGCAGATTCGGCAGCCGCGATTCGTTCAGATACGCGATGTACCGATCACCCTCCGCGTCATACTCCACGAACGCGTCGGGCACGATCGCCGGCTCAACACTCTCGCTCAGCCCGCGCCCGGGCGCGAGCCTCAGCGTCCGCAGCCGCTCCAGCGCCCCCTTGATCTCATCGACGCTCGCGCCGGTGCTCTTGGCGATCTTGGGCAGGCGGTTGTTCGCCAGGTCTTCAAGATTCTCCGCGACGATCTGGCGCGCCAGCTCCCAACCGCTGCGCTCCGCGTCGCCGCCGTCGCGGGCCGCCAGCTCGTCGAGCTTCACGTCGATCTGCAGCAGCAGGCACTCTTTGCTGTCGCGCGCGCCGATCCCCGCCGGCTCCATCAAAAGCTGCACCGCCCGCAGCGCCCGCTCCAGATCCGCGATCGTCACCGGCGCGCCGCTCTTCATCGTCGCGCCCGGCATCCGATCCAAGACCTTCTCCAGCGGCGTCCGCAGGTACCCGTCATCCTCAATATGCCCAAGAATCGCCTCGCCCAACGGCCGTAGCGTTTCGTCCACTTCCGTCAGGGCCCACTGCTCGATCAACTGCTCCTGCACGGGCTTGGCGCGCTCGGCCGTGTTCGCCATCGCGTCCATCTTCGCGTCGCGGTCGCCGCCGCTGTCGCTGCCCGAACGCGACCGCTCCATCCAATCATCGCGCTCGCGCGTCAGCCCGCTCCCCCCCACACCCTCGTCGAAGGCGTTCTCCGCCGCCTCGGGGTTGCTCTGCTCAAACGTGTCCAGCCGCTCAAAGTCCGCCGCACCCTCACCAACCGTCAGCTCCCCCCGCTCGGCCTTCGCCTCAAAGCGCTCCTGCTCACGCTCCGCACGCAGCTCAAACTCGCCCTCGCCCGCCTCGGCGATCTCCAGCGTGGCGTTGTTCTCCAGTTCCCGCTCAATCCGCTCCTCCAACTCCGCCTGCGACATCTGCAGAATCTCCATCGACTGGATCATCTGCGGCGCCAGCTTCATCTGCTGGCTCATGCGCATGGATTGGGAAGCGTCAAACCGCATCGAAATCCGCACTCCTTCAACCCCAGCCCCTTGGCACAGCCCGCCATCATGCAACTGCCGTGCCAACCGACATCAGAGTGTATCGGCACCGCGTCCGCTGAGGCTCATCCTCATCTCCCCGTTTCTGCCACAAAAAGCCCGATACTCGCCTCTCCAACCTCCTCCAAACGTCGCCGAAGTTCACTTATCATTCCGTATGGCCCAGCACCTGACCGTTGCCGACCTTGTCCACACATTGGATGACTTCGCCCCCACCTGGTTGGCGGAAGACTGGGACAACGTCGGTTTGCTCCTCGGCTCACCCGCCGACGCACTCACGGGGCCCGTGCTGATCACCATCGACCTGACCGAAGCGGTCCTCGAAGAAGCCTTCGCGAGCAAGGCCTCCGCGGTCATCGCCTATCACCCGCCGATCTTCAAGCCCATCAAGCGTCTGATCGACGATTCCGCCCTCAGCCGCACACTCCTCCGCGCTGCTCGCGCGGGGCTGGCGATCTACTCACCCCACACCGCCCTCGACGCCACCCGCGACGGCATGACCGACTGGCTGGCCAACAAACTTCTCCTCTCGCGCCAGAGCGGTTCGCCCCACAGCGCCGACCGGCGTGCCCTGCGTCCCGCGCCGAGCCTGCCGCCGTCGCAGCGATTGAAGATCGTGACGTTTGTGCCCGTCGATGCCGTGGAACGCGTTCGATTGGGCCTCGCCAGCGCCGGCGCGGGGATGATCGGCGAGTACTCCGTCTGCTCCTTCGCCGCCGAGGGCACGGGCACGTTCTTCGGCTCTGAGAAGTCTTCGCCCGCGGTGGGCAGTCCCGGACAGCTTGAGTCCGTCCGCGAGATGCGGTTGGAGATGGTCTGTGCCCGCCGGGCCTTGCCGATCGCGCTGCAGACCCTCAAGCAGTTCCACCCGTACGAGCACCCCGCGATCGATGTCTACGAGCTTCAGCCCCAGCCGCGACGCGACACGGGCCTGGGTCGGCGGCTCATCCTCGACACGCCGCAGGACCTCGACACCATCGCCCAGCGACTGAAGACGAACCTGAACATCCCGGTGGTGACCGTCGCGCAGGCCAAGCCCGGAAAAATCAAAACCATCGGCGTCTGCCCCGGTGCCGGCGGCGACCTCGCCCCGTTGGCCCTCAGCGACGGCTGCGAGCTGTTCATCACCGGCGAGATGAAGCACCACGAAGTCCTCGCCATGACCGCCGCGGGACTCTCGATCCTCCTTTGCGGGCACACCGCCACCGAACGCGGCTACCTGCCCACCTTCGCCCAGCAACTCTCAACCCGCCTGCCCAGCGCGAAGTTCATCGTGAGCGCCGCCGACGCCGACCCGCTGCGTGCGGTCTGATGCGTGGCACCGCTTCGGCGTGGACGTTCGGTCACGCCGAACGTCCGAGATCATGCGCTCAACGATCAAGTTGCGGGGTCTGCACGGGGTATTTCGCGCATAACCCCTGCGCGGACATTGTTGTTACGTAGAAACGCGGTAGTTTCCCCGAGTCGTGTCGGTTCATCGGTTGGAACGCGTTGTTCCACCGACGAGCCTCATTCACTTTGAAAGCCGCGCACGGCTCTCTCAGTTCCGTCGGCGCGGATTTCGGAAGGAGAGTTGTCACATGGTCCGTGGGATCGCCTCGATCGTTGCCGTCGCCGGCCTTGCCGCCGCCGCCTCGGCGCAGTCTGCTGTGTACACCGCCGCCACCTCGTCGAGCGGCCCGCGTTACAACCGACTCGTGGACGACGGGGTGACCGGGCTCTCCACAGGCCTCTCAACCGTCGGCACCAACACCCCCTATCACGTCCAGCCGTTCTGGGTCGGTACCTCCGGCCCGTACAACTTCTTCTCCAACGCCGGTTCACCCAACGGCTGGGATCAGTACCTCTGGCTCTACGGCTCAAGCTGGAACCCCGCCAATCCCGCCATCGGCGCCATCCGTGGAAACGACGATTTCAACAACCTCATCGGTCAGTCCGGGTTCAGCGGCGTCAGCCTCACCGCCAACACCCAGTACTACCTCATCACCACCGGCTATGAAAACTCGGATTTCGGCAGCTTCACCAACTCCATCACGTGGGCCAGTGAATCCGAAGGCGGGCCGATCAACCTCGGCATGATCCCCTCCCCCGGCGCCGCCGCCCTGTTCGGTCTCGGCGGCCTGATGGCCACCAAGCGCCGCCGCACAAGGTAATCCGCATCCGATCTTGAATACGCATTCACCAACACCCACTCAGGAATACACCTGAGTGGGTGTTTCGCTTTTCTCGCTCGATCAAATCGGAGCAGCGGCCCTCTTGATGGTGTTGAGATTGAATCTCATTGACGCTATTGTGGGGTGCCTCAATGGGCTTTTCGCCATGAACACCACCCCCCCCTCCACTTCGTTGCCGCAAGTAGTTCGGCATGACTGCGCGAGCGATCCGTGTCACTGCGCCGGGGCGGCGGAGCGGGCGGGCGCAGAGGGCGCGGGCGGGGCGGGTTTGCGTTCCGTCGCCAAACCGTCGCAGGCCGTGGCGCTTTGTGCGCTCAAGACTGGTCAGACCGGGGTGATCGCGGAGTCGAACCTCAGCGAGGACGATGGGAAGCTGTTGCGGGCGATGGGCTTATCACCGGGTCGGCGGGTGGTGATGTGCCGGACGGGCGAGCCGTGCATTGTCGCGGTGGTCTCGGGGCATCATCATGCGGAAGTGGGTGGGGCTGATGCGCAGGGGTGTCGGTGTGCGGCCCGGATCGGGCTGGCGCGTCCTCTGGCTGAGAAGATCATGGTGAGTGTGGGTGCGTCGGGTGAACCGACGCGCGGGGTGTAAGGCCATGGGCGCTGCTGAATCGACCGAGCGGCGTGTGGCGCTGGTGGGGAACCCCAACACCGGGAAGACCACGCTCTTCAACCGTCTGACAGGCCTTCGGCACAAGACCAGCAACTTTCCCGGGACGACCCTCGACGCGCGGGTTGGGCGACTCTCCATCGGGGCGGGTGATCATGCGGTGCCGGTCGAACTGGTCGACCTGCCGGGGGTTTATTCGCTGGAGCTGCGCCAGCTTGAGTCGGAAGTGGCGCTGGGGGTGATCGAAGGGCGCTCGGCACCGGTGGGCGAGGCGGCCTTTGAGCCGCAGGCGGTGCTGGTGGTGGTGGACGCGACCAACCTTGGGCGCAACCTGTTGCTCGTGGGCGAGACTTTGCGCCGGCGGCTGCCCACGGTGGTGGCGGTGAACATGGCGGACCTGGCGGCGAAGCAGGGTCTGCACGTCGACGCGGCCGTGTTACGCGAGCGGCTGGGGTGCGCGGTGGTGCTGATCTCGGCCCGCGCGGGCGAAGGGATCGATGAGCTGCGCAGCGCCCTGCATGAAGCGGTGACGGTGGGTGCGGTGCCGACGAGGACGCCGCCGGGCGATGAGGCGGCGCTGGGGGCGTGGGCGGAGGAGATCGTCGTCAGCGCCACATCGGGCAGCGGCGAGCTGATCGGGCGAACGTTCACCGATCGCGCGGACCTGGTCCTCACGCACCCGGTGCTGGGCGTGCTGGCCTTCGCGGGGATCATGACTGGGCTCTTTCTGAGCGTCTTCTGGCTGGCGCAGTACCCGATGGGCTGGATCGAAGTGCTCTTCGGGGGCATGGGCTCGGCGCTCGACTGGGCCTGGGATGGGCTGGGGCTGCGGGTGGGGCCTTTGCACGATCTGCTGAAAGACGGCGTCATCGCGGGGGTGGGCAGCACGCTGGTCTTTCTGCCACAGATTTGTCTGTTGTTCTTCCTGATTTGTCTGCTTGAGGACACGGGGTATCTGGCGCGGGCGGCGTTTGTGATGGACCGGGCGTTGCGGCCGTTTGGGCTGCCGGGGCATTCGTTTGTCCCGCTGCTTTCGAGCCACGCGTGCGCGCTGCCCGGGATCATCGCGGCGCGGTGCATCCCGGATTCGCGTCAGCGGCTGGCGACGATTCTGGTAGCGCCGTTCATGACCTGCTCGGCGCGGTTGCCCGTGTATGTGCTGCTGACGGGGCTGCTGTTTAAGGACAGCCCTGTCACGGCGGCGCTGGCCTTCGTTGGCTGTTACGCGCTGGGGATCGGCGCGGGGGTTCTTTCGGCGCTGCTGGCTCGACGAACAATTCTGCGCGGGCAGAGCCGCCCGATGGCCCTGGAACTTCCGACATACAAGCGCCCGAGCCTGCGCAACGCGGTGCTGGCGACGGCGGACCGTGCGATGGTCTTCCTGAAGAAAGCCGGCACGGCGATCCTGGCGATCTGCATCGTGCTGTGGTGGATGGGGAGTTATCCGAAGGCCGAGCCCAGCGCGCAGGTCGTTGCTCTTCGTGAGCAAGTAAAGCTTGTCGAATCAGGGGCGGCGACAGCGTGGAACCTGAACGACCCGGCGAAGCTGGCGGAGCTGGCGAAGCTCGACGAACCGACGCGGAAGAAGGCGATTGTCGAAGAGCTCACGGCCCTTGCGGATCACCTTGAACACCGCGAGGCGAAGAGCGCTTCGCTGATGGGCGTGATGGGACGGACTTTGGAGCCGGTGTTCAGGCCTCTGGGCTATGACTGGCAACTGACGGTGGGCGTGCTGGCGAGCTTTGCGGCCCGCGAGGTCTTTGTCAGCACGATGAGCGTCGTCATCGCGGGGCAGGAAGAGGGCGACGACGAGGCGGCCAATCAAACGATCCGCCAGGAGCTCGCCAGCGCCACGCGCAGCGACGGCGTCACGCGGGTCTTCTCGCCCGCGGCGTGCTGGAGCCTCTTGGTCTTCTACGTCCTGGCGATGCAGTGTCTGCCGACGCTCGTGCTCACGAGCAAGGAGAGCGGGCACATCAAGTGGGCGGTCTTGCAGTTTGTGTGGATGACCGCGGTGGCGTACGGCGGGGCGCTGCTGGCGTACAACCTCGCCCGTTTCTCGGGGCTTTCCTGAGATGCCCGTGGACGACTGGCAGTTCTGGGTCACCACGCTGGTGGCGCTGATGGCGCTGGGGTATCTGCTGCGCAATGTGCTGCCGGTGCCGTTTTTCAGCAAGCGTGCGAAACGCAAGAAGCATGAGCGGCGAGCGACGCTGACCGTCAGCGCGGCCTCGACAAGTGCGCAGGAAAAGAGGAACGGCTAAGCCGAGGCAGAGTCGGTGTGGCGTTCAGCGGGTTTGACGACCGTGCTGCCGCGGGGTGGTCAGGGCTTGGGCGGGGTTGTGCTGGTGGCGCTCACGGGGGCCATGCCCACGGGCGAGCCGGGCTGTTCGTTCGGCGGCTGGGGGATCAGCGGGATCCACTCGTACCAGAACTTGTCGCGTTCGAAGTAGGGGTAGATGTACTCGCGGCGCTGGGCGAAGGGCGTGCGGGTGGTGTCGAGCCACTTGAGCCAGTCGCGGGGCTCGTCGCCGAAGTCTTGCCCGGTGAGGGTCCAGAGGGATTTGCTCGCGGCGCGGTTGACCACCAACGAGTCGTCGCTGAGGGCGCCGATGAGGGCCTGCAGCACGCGCTGTTCGGCGTACTGCCCCAGCGCGGCGCACGCCTCGGCGCGGACGTCGACGTCCTCTTCCTTGGTCATCCGCGACGCATCGAGCAGCGCGGGCACGGCGACGGGGTTGTGCAGGCGCTGCAATGTGCGGGCGGCCTCTGCACGGACGCGGCGGTCGGTTGAGGACATCAGGGGCAGCACGAGCGGGACATCGGAGGGCTGGCCGTGGAGGGCGAGCGCGCGGGCCGCCACGGCGCGAACGCCGAGGTCTTCGTCGGGTTTGTCGGCGGGCGGAGCGCCCAGGGCCATTCGGTAGACCTTGACGTAGACGTCGTCGCCGCCGAAGGGCGCGTTGGCGAGGAGGTTTAGACCCGCCATGCGCTTGTTGGCGTCGTAGGGATCGACGGCCCAGCGGGCGGCCTCGGCGGGTGTGGGCGGGGCGATCATCGCGAAGATCGAGCCCGAATCTGACGCGCGGCGGTTGGCGGCGGTGTCGCAGGCGCTCAGGACGAGCGACGAGGCCAGGACACACGCGAGGCCCGCGGCGCGAAGCGGCCGGGCGAGATCGATCCGCGCGATGAGCACGGAGCGCGTGCGGCGTCGGGGGTGCTGGTTGATCGTGGTCCCTGCGGGGGTGTGATCCATGGAAAACCAGTATAAGGCCCGCGGATCGTCTACGCTCTGCGGCATGGCTATGCACAGAGATTCGGGCGCCGGGTTGACGCTGATCGGGGTTCAGGTCGTAGCGCTGATGCTGACGCTTCTGGGTGGGTGCGCCGCGACGCCCGCGGAGCTTGAGCCCGACGGGCCGATCAAAGGCGGTCAGCCGCGCGGCGGCACGGGCGACTCAGCGGCGGGAGAGATCGGGTTCTCGCTGTCAGCGGTCGATCAAGCCGCGGCGGCGAAGGAACTGGGCGAGCTGACGCCGGAGCGGCTGGCGATGAAGGTGATGCCGATCCGCCGGGCGTTTGATGGGAAGAAGCCGGGGTCGAAGCTGATCTCCACGCGGGTGGTTGACGAGGGTGAGAAGACGGTGACGGTGCGTGAGGTGCCGTTTGATGGTGCGGAGCCGGGCGAGGCGGTGCGCACGCCCAAGGCGATCCCTGAAGGGGGCAAGGCGGGCGACCTGCCGAAGAAGGGTTCGCAGTTCGAGATGAAGCTCGACGATCAGGGGCGGCTGGTGCTGAATCGTTCGGCGGACTTTGAGGACCGCGTCACGACGAGCTTCACGCCGGCGATGGTCGTGCTGCCGGCGAAGCTCGAGGTGGGCAAGCCGGTGGTCAGCGAGTTTGAGATGGTCGTGCGCCCGATGGAGAACCCGGGGACGGTCAAAGCGCGGGGCAGGGCGAAGAACACGGTTGAGCTGGTGCGGTTTGAGCGTGTGCGGACGAAAGAGGGTGAGTTCATCGCGGCGCGGGTGCGGACAAAGCTGGAGGCGGAGTTGAACCCCGCGAAAGTGGTGAACACCACCACGAGCTGGTTCGTCCCCGAGCTTGGTGTGGTGATGGAGCAGGAGATCCAGCGCGTGACGGCGCTGGGCTTCCCTGTCCGCACGGGTGATTCGGTGTGGATCACCAGCCCCGTGAAGCGCGAGGGTGCGGCGACGAAGAAGTGATGTGCGTGACTCTGTGCCGAAGAGGATCGAAGCAGGGGCTCGGAGGGGTTAGAGCAGGTCGCCCGCCTGATTGCGGCGCATGCCCAGGGGCTGGCCGAGGATCTCGTTGAGGATGAGTGCCGAGCGCCATTGCTCGGGTGTCTTGGGCAGATGGAGATTGACGGGCTGGTTGCCCACGGGGGTGAGCCCGGCGCGTTGGAGTTCCTCGGCATCCTCGCGGGCGTCGCGTGCGAGTTCGCGGCTTTCTTTTTCACGCTTGGCGGCCAGGGCTTTCTGCTTGCGGGCACGCTCGGCGCGTTCCTCGCGGTCTACGTTGTTGCGTTGCTGAGCTTGGGCCCTTTGGGCTTGCGTGGGCTGGCGACGCGGCGGTGCAGCAACCGACGGACGGGCCATGGGTTGCTGCCGCTGTTGTTGCTGCTGCGGGCGCTGCGCGGGCATCGGCGGCGGGACGGGCTGGTTCGCGCCGGCGTTCGGGGTGATCTCGATCACGGGCCCGCCGGGCCAGAGCTCGGTGCGGATCGGGGCTGGGCCCGCCGCGGTTGGGCTCATGGGCTGCTGCTGCGAGGCGCCGCCCACGCCGGGCGCGTGCATCGGTGCGCCGGGGGAACGCATCTGACGCAGGCGGCGAAGCTCGGCCCGCGCCTGTTCCGCGGCGATCTGGCGACGGTCGGCCCCGGGGGAAAGGACCGGATCGGGCCTGACCTGCTGCGAAGGGGGGGTCAGGTCGGGCAGCGGCTCGGCGTTCGGATCGCGCCCGGTACGAAGGATCTCACGCTCGCGGGCTTCGTTCATCTCGCGGGCGCGCTTGACCTCGTTCTGTTCCTTCAACTTCCGCACCGTCCACGAAATCGCG
>Ga0068877_10003292_pt1 | contig 12837 bp, 7 predicted proteins | sample NOAtaG_FD_66437 | JGI IMG/M metagenome (GOLD analysis project Ga0068877, IMG submission 66437) | Freshwater lake microbial communities from Lake Erie, under a cyanobacterial bloom - NOAA_Erie_Diel6S_1000h metaG | ecosystem: Environmental > Aquatic > Freshwater > Lake | place: USA: Ohio, Lake... | reverse complement strand
TGGTCCCCTGCGTTGCGCGCAAGATCTAAGCCCTCACGGTAGCAATCTTGCCCTGTGTAACGTTGGCCCGCAATGTCACCCTCAAACTGGGCGTTGCCAAGACCCACATAGGCCTGCGCCATGAGTTTATGGTCCCCTGCGTTGCGCGCAAGATCTAAGCCCTCACGGTAGCAATCTTGCCCTGTGTAACGTTGGCCCGCAATGTCACCCTCAAACTTGTTGTTGCCAAGGCCGATCAGCGCCTGGGCCATGAGTTTTTGGTCTTGGATCCCCGTGGCCAAACGAAGCCCCTCAAGATAGCAATCGGTTTCCTTATAGAGCTGGTCGCCAATCATGCCCTCAAAGCGGGCGTTTCCTAACAGATAAAATGCTTTGGCTTGAAGGTGTGGAGCGTTAAGGGTTTGAAGCTTTTCAAGGGCATTGAAACAAAACCCTTGAGCCTGTTGATCATCTCCATGCGCGCCAGAAATTCCCGCTCGTAAAAGGAGCTCTTCCACATCTTGTATAGTAAAATGGGAGACGGGGGTTGCTGTAAAAGCAAGAGCTGAGGCGATCTCCTCATCTTCATCCGGATCTGTGAAAGCCTCGTCTGCAAAAGCAGCTGCATGGGAGGCATCGAGCATTTCCTCATCCTCAGACACGTGCGAGATGGTAAGGCGATCATCGCTCTCACTGCTGCAGGAGGTGTCTTCTTCATCAGACTCGTCCCTAGAAGTCATCATTCTTTTGGGGCGTGGTTCTAGTCGCTCTGTGACAATTCCCCCATTATCGGCCAAAAACGCCTCATAGGAACGTTTGTCACGCACCGTCACGGAAGAGGCGCGAGACGCAGGGGGGCTTGGAAACAGAACAGACGCGCGAGCCCCTTGAGAACTTTGGGTGGGTGCCTGACTTCTCGAACAAAGCACGGCAGAAAGACGAGGGCTGTTTTCGTCATGGGAAACAGTTCGTCTTGCCCGGCCCTGCCTTTCTTTGGCGATGGCTTTGAGGGTCTTTGCAAAGGCACGTCCTTCTTTGGAGTTAAGATAAGGCGTGTGGACAAAGGTCATCTGCTCACGTGTGCCGCCTGCTTTGCTCTTTCTGAGGGTAGTATTAGCCCGGGGTGTATGGGTTTTATCGAGCAAAGAAAGGGCATAAGTTTCTGGAGTAAGAGCTCCTACCATGTCTTGGGGTTTATATCCTTCTTCAAGGACAAGGCGGGCCATCTCTAACGTGGCAGAGCGTGTGTAACCATCCGACAGGGTGCTTGAGAGGGTTTGCCACGCCAGATCATGATCGCCAAGGATGGCAAAACATCGGCCTAAATAGACGGCCATATGATGCAGGGCAGCGTTGTAGTGGCGACCTAGTTGTTGCTGATTTTGGCGAGCGTGCTGTAACGCGGTCTGTAGGGTTTTTTTGATTTCGTTAAGGGTTGCTTGCTTTGTTTGAGGTGTTGGTACAAACCTATGATCCAACACTAGGGCGCTTTGATAGAGGGACGCGTTGATCAGGTTTGTGGTTTTTTGCAAACGCGTTGAGGGTGTTTTTTCTGACAGATCTTTTGCAGACTGCCATATAGACGTGCGGGATCCGTCATAGGTCTTCCCTGGAAGACGGTTTGTTTTTCTATTCAAGAAATCGACGATGGACCTGTGAGGAAAGCTCGCCTGAGTGCTTCTAACGGCACGTGGTTGCACCACCGTTTCTTCCGAGACGGAAGGCGCCCTTCGGGTATTCGAAGATAAAAGCGTTGGTGAAGAAGGGGTCGGTGTGTCACATGAGAACTCTACGTCTTCCATAGAATTTTCATCGTGTCTTAGTTGCGCAAGCGCTCTTTGTGTTTCTTGGGCGTCTTGGGTCAGCTTTGCGCGGTACTCATGCAAGTAAGTTTCTTCTTTAGCGCTTGCTTTGACGTGCAACATATGGGGGTCAGTATCCCGTAACAAAAGATTATAATGGGAATTTTTAAGCAGAAGTCTCACCACTCCCTTACTTTCTTGAAGGGACCTTTTGTGGAATAGTTGTAAAGAATGGGACGCATTTTCTTGAGAAATGTACACACGCAAATCAAGGCGGTAGACATAAGAAAGAACGTCTAAAAGAGACACCGTATTAAGGGTTGCGTCTGCCCCTTCATTTTGATGACACTCCACCATGGTCGTGGTTGTTTTATAATGTGTAAGGTAACGCTGTCTTTTTTCTGCAGCACCCATGCCATCGTGGAAGAGGTTTCTAATCTCTTGGTTGAGGACATCTGTTTCGATGGCTTTATCTAAAAGTCGTATTGTTTCCATAGAGCCTGCGTTGATTTTTTCTTCAATCAAAGCAACAGCATTTTGTCTTGTGGTATTGAACGCTTTAAAGGCACATTCATGGCCTAGGGGGCTTAAGAAGTACTCTTTAAACGCCGTGTCTCGTCCTAAGGCATTAAAGTGGTAGGGAATCGCTCTTTGAGGGGTGATCCGTTTGACGGCATCGTCAATATCAGGATTGGGGGCGGACATAACCGGGGAAAGAGCCAATTGGCTCGATAGAAGAACACTAAGACTTCTTTTTGCAAAGGGGGAAATCATAATGGCTACACAGTCTCTTATTGAACATAAAATATAAATGGGAACTCGCCAGTTATAATTCAATATTTTTGACAGAAATATTTTTGATGTTGTATATATTTTGATTTATACCTTCTAAGAAGGTGTTTTCATTTGAAATGATTATCTCCTCATCAAAAGACAAAAACCTCACAGAGTATACTTTTTGGGACATAGGAAAGAGGGGAGGATATTAACTGACCTGTGTGCTCACACTTCAATCAGTCAAAGGGTTTAAAGATCATCCAAGCAAGTAAGGAAGTAGCGTGTTCCCTTTAAGAGGCCCTCTTTTCTCAAGATTCCATCTTTGAGCATTTCTTGCAAATCTCTGGTCGCCGTAGAGGCAGACGCGCCCGTTATGGAGACGTATTTCTTTGCGCTGAGTGCCCCTTTAAATCCGCCTAGACCATGCTCGAATAGCTTGTTGATGACTTTTGTTTGTCGTTCGTTTATGACACCATCATACTTGCGGAAGAAGGCATCTTTTTTCAGAATGAGGGATATTTTTTTTTCCGTATAAGAAAGGGCGTCAATCATCAGCTTTGCAAAGTAGGAAAGCCATAGATCAATGGTGTTAAACTTATTTTGCTCTTCAAGAGATAGATAATACCCTTTTCTTTCAGACTGAATTGTTTGAGAGAGCGCAAACAAAAAGGGATGACCAATATTTTGCCAAACTGCTTTTTCAACAAGAGCACGCGCAATTCTACCATTCCCATCTTCAAAGGGGTGGATCGTCACAAACCACAAGTGGGTAATAGCAGCCCGAAGGATCGGCTTATTCTTAAAAAAATCATCATTTAAAGAGGTGTTAAACCAACCAATAAAGGTTGTCATTTCATCGTAGACCATGTGCGATGGGGGAGCTTCGAAATGGACCTTTGGTTTATGAAGGTAGCCCGATACAATTTGCATGGCTTCTTGGTGCGTACGATATCCACCGATCATTTCAAGGTCATGACGACTCTGCATTAAAAGACGGTGCCATTCCCATAGCGTTTCATGTGATAAAGGGGTTTGAAAACCCTTATAATTTTCAAAAATTAATTGCGCGATTCCGTCTTCTTTTGGCCTGTATTTGCTTGTGTTTTTGCTCAGACCGAAGTGTCTTTTGATAGATGATTGTAAACTCTCCCGGTCTAAAAATTCACCTTCGATCTCTGAGGTTTTGTAAGCTTCGTTGGTTGTAAGCTCAACAATGAGCATCTCTTTATCTGGCTCAGACAAAGCGTTAGAGGTGCCAATGGCAATGTATGACCTTTGAAGAAAGAGGCGTTCACAGTCACTTATGAGGCTATCATTATATTGAAAATGAGGCCAATCTTCTTGCTGCCAATTCCATTTTTTTTCCATGTTGAGCCGAATGTGTCCTATATATAGCTCATTATATATAATTTTATGGGCTATAATCAACTAAAATATGGCTCACATTATGTGGTGTCGTGTTGTCCCCGTGGTCATATCTTTTGGAGTATCGGCGTTGCGTGTTCCATTTATGATTTTCAGTAAGCATGGCTATTTCTGACGGAAGTATCAGAGCTTTCTCTGCTGTAGAGATCTTTAAAAGTCTTCGCAGAAAAGGCTTTAGTAGAAGTATACTTTCTGGGACAGAGGAAAGAGGGGGGTGTACTTTTTATGTTTGTACAATTTGAAAATCGAATTAAAAAATTGTACAATCAGTAGAGAGTGAAAAGACGGATAAGATCCAAAATGATTCATAGAACGATCTCACAGTACCTGACACACGTTGCGTCAAAGTTCCCTGTTGTTGTGTTAACGGGTCCTAGGCAATCAGGAAAGACCACGCTTGTAGAAAAACTATTTTCCTATAAGGCGTATGTTTCTCTTGAAGATCCAGATGTGAGAGATTTTGCGTTAACAGATCCTAGAGGTTTTCTAAACCAGTACAAAGAGGGCGCTATTATTGACGAGGCGCAGAACGTTCCATCTCTTTTTTCGTATATTCAAACTCGTGTGGATCAATCTAAAAAGGACGGAGAGTTTGTGCTGACCGGTTCTCAAAACTTCTCACTTGTTGAAGGTATCTCCCAATCTCTGGCAGGACGCGCTGCTGTGGCACACTTGCTTCCCTTGAGCATTGAAGAACTAATATCTGATAACGAGACCGTTGAAAATCCTTTTACTTTTATACAAAAGGGCTTTTATCCGAGAGTCTATGATAAAAATATCCCAGCAACAGATTGGTTTAAAAGCTACATCAACACCTATCTTGAACGCGATGTCAGAAAAATTACAAACATATATGACTTGTCTAAATTTCAGCTTTTCTTAAAACTATGTGCTGGCCGCATTGGGCAACTCCTTAATATGTCGTCTCTTGCCAGCGACTGTGGTGTGACGCACTCAACGATAAATTCATGGATCTCTATTCTAGAGGCAAGTTTTGTTGTCTTTTTGCTAAGGCCACATCACAAAAATTTTAATAAGAGGCTTGTGAAACAGCCGAAGCTCTACTTTTATGATACAGGTCTTGCCTCTCATCTTTTGGGACTCCATAAATCAGAAGATCTTGTTTCTCATTATATGCGTGGTGCGCTTTTTGAAAATTTTGTGGTAGCCGATTTGATCAAGCAGAGGTACAACCAAGGAAGAGAGAGTAATCTGAATTTTTGGCGTGATAATCACGGTCATGAAGTAGACGTCGTCATAAGCGCTGGAGAAAATTTGATTCCTCTTGAAATAAAATCTTCTCAGACCATTTCATCAGAACAGTTTAAATCTCTTTCGTACTGGTACGAGCTTACGGGTAAAAAAAATGATGGATACCTTGTCTATGCCGGCAATGCGTCTCAAGAAAGAACCATGGGACGTGTCATGAGTTGGAAAGATTTGTATAAAATAAATAATTCTTCCTAATGGAAGCGATCAAAATCTTCAACACTTTCGTTTTAATCGATCATGGGCATGTCCTCTAATAGGTCCGGTTTTGTGTCCACGATAAAGAGCGTTAAAATAAAGACCCACGAGTGTCTATTTGTAGGAGATTGAGAGTTGCTCACTCTTATCCTTTAATCCCCAGAAAGTGTGGAAAAGACTGTTAACCATTCGTTAATGTGAAAGGCAAGCAATTGATCTTTCTATGAAAAGATGAAATGGTCAAACGTTGATCACGCTATTCTCTCTTTTTTGCCTCAGCAGCGTTGTGGCGGTCCTGCCAGTTTTTTTTGTATTGATCCACAAGGGATTTGTTTTGGATGATGAGCATATTTTCAGCGTTTTTGTGTTCGGCGGCGTTCGTGAAGTTATAGGACCCCGTGGCGACCGTCTTGTTGTCGATGATCATAATTTTGTTGTGGGCAATCGCAACGGTGTGGTCATAGGTGACAGGGATGCCAGCTTTTCCGAGCTCTGGGATCCTGGAGTAGGGGGCTGTTTGCTGCCCGTGGTCGGCGATGACGCTGACACTCACGCCGCGCGCTTTTGCCCGGATGAGAGCGTCCTTGAGGGGTTTTGCCGTAAAAGAATAGGTTTGGACAAGGATTTCCTCACGGGCGCCGTCAAGGAGTTTTACAAGAAGGTTTTGGCACTTCGAGCCTGGCGTAAAGCAGGCCTGAATCGTTGTGTGTGAGGCGTCATGGACAATAATGGGAAAGGCAAACTCGCGCGCTGCTTCGTAGGCAAGAAGGACCACGACACCCGCCACCAGAGAGGAAAGTGTCCACCTGGAAGAGGGCAGGGGGATCAAAAACCCCGTTGCTTTTTTTCGAGACCTGGTCATTTCTTACCACATCTTTGGTGTTGTTTGGATCATATGGGTGCGCCCGAGCCTGTGCCATTTTTCTTTGACATCCTCGTCATCTTTGAGGCGTGAAAGCGCGTCCACAAGGGCGCCCAGGATGAGTTGTGCGTCTTCGTGTTTGAGGGCGTCCAGTTGCAAGTCATCGCCTGGGGTGACACCGAGGTGATCTGCCAGTCCTGATTTAAGGACAAGTCCTCCCAGCTGAATTTTTGTTCTGGTTTCTCCTTTGCGAAAGGCGAGCGCTGTTTTTCTTTTTTGGACAGTCAGACGATTCATGAGCAAGCCTATCCGGATTTTATGCTGTCTTTTTTTGTAAAGAAGGGGCTGGCGGACGCTGATGTCGAGGTTTTGTTTTTGCGCAAAACTTAGCGCCTTGTCGGCGCCATTCCTCCTTTTTGTCAGCACTGTGATCGTTTTCTATGACCCACAGAAGCGCGCCAATAAGGGTGTGAGAATCCATCTCAGCCAGATCCATATGGGACAAGGCGCTTACAAGCTCGTCCTTACGTTGGCGCTTAAGGTCGGTCATTTCTTTCAGAATCGTTTGATGTTTTTCTTCAAGTTTTTGAAGTTTAAGTTCTAAATTCATAAAGCCTCTCTTTATCTATCCTGTTGATGTTAAGCATAACAAACGATAACAAAACAACAAGAACTTTAAGATAAATAATTATAAAAAACTTGACCTACGGCTATCCGACGAGCAAGAATTGCTCTAAAGGCGCACTTACGCGCTCATAGCACTTTTGTTTTGCCTAGCCGGCGGCCTAAAAAAGAATATTACAAATCAGAAAGATAAGACTCGGGTGGCGATTTTTCATTATTCTGTGGGGCATGTCTCAAGAAGTACGGGCAGAAGCCCTGTACAAAGTGCTGCCTATATCACAAGAAATGCCCTTTATGAAGAACGCCGGGGCGTGAGTGCCAACTACCAAAATGCAGGCCCTGTCCTTGTCCATGAGACCCTTCTGCCAGAAGGGGCGGACGAGTCATTCAAAGACACACAGAAGGTGTGGAATCTCTTTGATCACTACGAAGATAAGTACGCGCGTGTCCGCTACAAAACAGAGGAAACCCAAGAAAAATATATGATGTCGGCAAGGACGGCCTTGACCATAGAATTTGCGCTTCCCCTAGAGCTTAGTCCTGAAGTTCACGAAGAAATGGTCCGTGATTTTTTAGAAAAAACCTTTGTTGCTCAAGGGCACGTTGTGACCTTTGCCCTTCACCCGGATGAGGGAAACCCCCACGCACACGCACAAATTTCTACCCGGGCGATGGGAGAGGACGGCACGATTTCTTACACAAAAAATCGCGACATGTCATCAAGGCTGGGTCTTGTGGCGCAGCGAGAGGCGTGGGCAAGAACGGCTAATTTCTATCTAGAAAGAGAGGGAATTTCTGCGCGCATTGATCACAGAAGCTATGAAGAACAGGGGATCGATTTGATCCCGAGCGTGCATGAAGGGTGGTATGCCAGGCGCCTGGCGGCGAGGGGAGAAACCTCTCGGTTAGTGGAGGAAAATAAAGAGATTGCGGCAGAAAATGCAGCGCTTGTGGCGACGACCCCCTCTTTGATTTTGGAAGAGTTAACGCGTCAAAGGGCCACCTTTGGTGAAGGAGATATCTTAAAATTAGTACAAAAAAGAACCCAGGACATCCCAGAACTTGCCCAGCATGTTTTTGAATCTGTTTTAAAAGAAGCGGTCCCTGTGGGGTATGATTTGTGGCGACGACCCCGTTATACCTCGCAAGAATACCGTGAAACAGAAGCAGCACTTGTGGATCACCTAAAGGTCCTGACCCACGCCCGCGTAGAAAAAGAAATCCCAAGTGCAGGGATAGAGGCGTCTTTGAAAGAGAGGCAAGAAGGGGGCCACTTAAGCCCCGAACAAGAAGCGGCTGTGAGATCCTTTTGTGGGCGCCACGCCTTTGGGGTTCTGGTCGGACGTGCGGGCACGGGTAAAACCACAGGTGTGTTAAAACCAGTGGTTGAGCTGCACCAAGCGGCAGGCTTCAAGGTCATGGGGATGGCCCTTGCGGCAGAAGCGGCAAGAGTGCTTCAACAAGAAACGGGATGTGAGAGTGCTACGATCGCCTCCTATCTTTACCGGTGGCATGAGTATGAAAAGCTTGATCAAAAGCTTAGCGCCGACCATTTTATTGAATCAAAACAGCGCCGCGCCTTAGACGAGGGGCTTCATTCCTATTACAGCCAGTTTATTCCCACAAAAGACACCCTGATTTTAGTCGATGAAGCGGGGATGGTTGGGACAAAGCAGTGGCGCGTCCTCAGTGCCATGGCCCTTAAAACAGGGGCAAAGCTCTTGGTGTGTGGGGATGATCATCAATACAAAGCCATTGAGGCGGGAGACGCCTTTAGAAAGGCCCTTGAGATTGCAAAAGAGCAGGATAATCAAGTAGAGCTTACACAGATTTTCCGTCAAAAAGAGGCGTGGATGGCTGAGGCGTCTTTGAATCTGGCACGCCTTGAGACCAAGGAAGCGCTCATGGCATACGAGCGCCGTGGGCACGCGGTAGGATGCGACACAGAAGGGGATCTCATTGACGAGATGGCATCCGACTATGGGGCGAAGATACAAGAGGATCCAACCTCTTCTGGGTGTGTGCTGACCTCAACCAATGGTGTGAGGGTTCAGCTCAACGGGGCCATTAGAAAAAATCTTCAAGGAAGAGGGCTTTTAGCCGCAGATCTTTTTTCTTATCAGGGGCGAAAGTACGCTTTGGGGGATCAGTTGATCTTTCTTAAAAATGACAAGAAGGGTGCCTTTGTCAGGAGTGACACAAAAGGGGTTCACGTGACCAATGGGACGCGGGGGGTTCTTGAGCGGGTCACCTTTGTTTCTAAAGTGAAAGTCTCGTCTCAAAAAGGCAAGCGCCTGAGGATCTGCCAAGTGCCCCATTTGATTGTCCGCACAAAAGAGGGCGCGCGTCTTTCATTCTCCCTTGATGCTTACGACAAAATCGATCACGCCTATGCCCTCACGGGTCATAAGAGTCAGGGACAGACGGTGGATTGGTCCTTTGTGCATCTCAGCAAACAGCTGGATGCTTACGGTCTTTACGTGATGCTCACCCGTCACCGACGCGACGTCACTATCTATTATAACAAAGAAGAAGTCGGCAGTTTTGAGCGCTATTCTGACCTGGTGCGCACAAGCTATAAAGATCTAGTGGTGGATTATACGATCATGCCCGAGCACGAAGAATTTTATTTCAACGTCGAGGATTACAAGCTTCTTGGCCGTGAGATCGTCCTTGGCATAAAAAACAAGCAAGATGTATCCGCCCTGATTCAAGAGCGTAAGGTCCTTGGTCATGACATTTTGTCGGATCAAGACGCCCACCGCCTTTTTGTATTGCAAGGGGGCCTGACCTTTGAGCGCATTGCCATGGCCACAGGCGTGAAGCGCCGGCCTTTGAGTGTGGTGGAAGAGCGCGCGGCTGCGACCACGTCCCAGTATGCGTTGGCGGCTTTAGAGGCGCGGGATATGTGGCGTGAGATCAGGAAGACCGCACCCGGATCCTTGGCCAAAAGCCATCCTGATTACGCCTCCTTCAAAGACCTGTGCGCTGAGCGCGACAGTCTTGCCTGTTTGATAATGACAGCGCCCTCCCTTCACCGCCCTTTTTTGAAGGACGTGCACAAGGCCTTGGGTTACGGGATTGCGGGCATCAAAAAGCAAGCAGAATCCTTTCAAGCCTCCCAACTGAAAGCCGCCCTGCATCAACACCCTGATAGGGGAGAGTGTTTAAGACGAGAGCGGTTGTTGTCGTATGTATCGGCGCGAGACGAGGCAAGAGCGCGCTGGTCGACGTTAAAACCCGTTCTTAAAAAGAAGGAAAGCCAGCGTCTTTCAGCTACCTTAGACAAAGAAGTAAACGCCTTTAAGGAGGCGTCCTGGCACCGGGACGTTTTGGCGCACGAGATTACCCACCACTTAGAAGACTACCAAAAGACAGCTGCCACCCTGCATCTGCCCCTGGATACGGCACGTCTTTTTGACCAGGCAGAAAAAGGTCTTCGCCACCTTTGCCTTGAGAACTATCAAAAAAGTAACCTTCTCCTTGTGAAACTTCTCTCGGCGTCTACGCTTCATGAGATGCTCGCGGCGGAAAAAGAGGGCGGTGCGCCGATTACAAGGCGCGCCCTTCAAGAGCGCAAGATTGATGTGCGTGCCTTGGAGGCAGATGCCAAAACCTACAGCCAAGAAGCCTTTTATGGCACCCTTAAGACGCCTCAGGAAAAAGAGATCTGGGGTCTGTTGTCAGCCTATCAAGGGGGATGCCAGACAACGAAAGCCCTTTATTCCTTGTGCGTGGAAGAGGCCGATAGAAACGGCACTCACCCCTGGCAAACACCCTCCCATAAAGCCCTGCGTCGTGCCCGCGTGGCAAGAGATGCGGTGGCACACGCCCTGACGCAGCGCGATCATCCTTTAACGTCGTCTTTGGCGGAGGTGATGGAGATCTCGCTCAAGACAGTGGAGAAGGAGGCCCTGGCCCACACTGCTCGTGAAAGAGAGAGATCTTCTCCAAAAGAGGCGTCAAGCCCTGCTGCGATGGTGTCAGCGTCTATAGACGCGTGGGTCACCCTTGAAAAAGAGATAACGTTATCTCCAAGAAGACCTTTCTTTAAAGAGCCTCAACAAGAAAGGCATAAACAACACCTGCCAAGAGAAAATCTTTCAGGTCTTCTTGAAGAGCGCGTCGGCGAGCTTGCTGACCATGTGCTGGGCAAACCAAGTGCGGCGACTTCTTTTCAAAGACGGTATGGCAGGAAGGGGTCTGTGTGCGTGCATGTGGCAGGGGCCAGGAAAGGGCTTTATGCGAACTTTGAAACAGGCACGCACGGGGGCCCTCTCACCCTTATTGAAGAGCAGAGGGGGCTTTCTAAAGAGGGGGCAACGGCTTGGGCTCGCGACTGGCTGCGTCTTGAGCGCGAGGCGCCGCGCCCCCGTGTTCAAAAGAAGAAAGAGCCTCTTCCTCAAAGCACCTGGACACCTGTGTTTCCCGTGCCCCTCAGGGCCGGCGCACCCGATATCACAGGTAATCGGTTTTTGTCTTCTTTGTGTCGGGGGAGAAAGGTGAAGGCCCTCTATGAGTATAGGAGTCAAAAAGGCGAACGGCTCGGGTATGTCGTCCGTCTTGAGGACAAGGACGGCCACAAAATCACCCCGACGCTGACCTACTGCCAGAATGAGGAGGGGGCCCGTGCCTGGAGATGGAAAGGCTTTGGCGAGCAAAGGCCCCTTTACGGCCTTGACCGTCTCACAAAAGAGAAACCGGTTTTAGTGGTTGAAGGCGAAAAGGCCGCTGACGCCGCGCAGGCGCTGTTGCCCGAGTACGCTGTCCTCACGTGGTCTGGGGGATGCGGCGCCGTGCGTAAAGCTGACTGGTCCCCTCTTAAAGGCAAGGACGTCGCCATCTGGCCCGATCATGACGCGCCGGGCAAGGAAGCAGCTCAAAGGCTCGCAACCCTCCTTCACGAGATGAATAAAGAGTCACGCCACGAGACCACACCCCGTCTCCATGTGGTAGAGGTGCCCCCGCACCTTCCCCAGGGGTGGGACTTAGCCGATAAAAGACCAGACGATCTCTCCCGTGAACATATCCGGTCGCTCATTAATCCTGGTGCCCAGGAACACACCCTGGACGAAAAACTCACCCCGTCAAAAGAAGCGCAAAAAGAGTCGCTTCTAAAGGACCTGCAGCACGCTTTCATGGCGCGACAAAGAAACCCCCATGCTTTTGAGGCTGTGAAAGATAAAGTAGGAGAAGCAGCGTTTGCCCTTCATCAAACGGACGGTCTTTCCAGTCTTAAAGACTTTCCAGAAGTCTTTGGGACCTTCGTCAAAGACCACTTGATGCACCACGAGGAAAAACATGGACTTTCGAGTCCACATACCCTTGAAAGGTATCTGGATCTACGCATTCACTACGAAAAAACAGGCGGGCTTCTGGGCGCGGGCAATGAAGATCTTTTACGAACCCTCCACGCGATGTCTCACCGCATCTGGCAGAATGATGCGCTAAAAGTCCACATAGAGACTCACTTGCCTGAATCCTTCACCAAATCCTTTAAAGCAGAGGCAACACTGCACGCACAAATGCTAGACGCCAAGCCTCCCCAACACAAAACAAACACATTAGAGATGACGTTTTAAGAAAGATTGGAGGGTGTTTATGCGTAAGTGTCATCTGCCTATGCCTTTATCCCCTGGACTAGGCATTATCTATTCAAATTGGGGTATAAATAAAGATTATTCAGTTAAATACCTCCTAAAATGAAATCATTATTGGCGTGTCCCCCCTTGACCAAGGAGAAAATTTCTCCATAACGTGATGAAACAAAGGGCTCGCGCTGAGGACCTTCAGCCAATTTCTTAAATGAGGATAATTTTGTGTCTCAAACCACGCTTCATCTACTTTAGAAAACTGCCGAACAAAAGGAAAAACGGCCATATCCAAAAATGTTGAGTTGCC
>Ga0068877_10003289_pt1 | contig 12840 bp, 10 predicted proteins | sample NOAtaG_FD_66437 | JGI IMG/M metagenome (GOLD analysis project Ga0068877, IMG submission 66437) | Freshwater lake microbial communities from Lake Erie, under a cyanobacterial bloom - NOAA_Erie_Diel6S_1000h metaG | ecosystem: Environmental > Aquatic > Freshwater > Lake | place: USA: Ohio, Lake... | reverse complement strand
TGTTGCTGTTGGTGTAATTGTCGACACCAACGTTGGTCTTGAAATACCCGAACGAGAATGGCGTGATGGTGATGCCGAGGTTCGGGAAGATGCGCGTATTGCGCGACTCGATGTTGTTGCGTTCGATGCTGAAGTACGGGTTGTCCGTTTCGGAGTTCTGCGCCAGTGCGGTGATGCGGCGGCGGGTGCCCGCCGGTGACAGGAAGTCACTGGCCTGATCCGTCTGCGGCCAGAGCAGCAGGCCGAGCAGCGGGCCGTTGTTGCCCTTTTCCGGCTGGTTGTTGGCCGACTGGGAGTAGATCACCGACAGGTCGGCGTTCACGTACTTGTTGACCTGCGCAATCGACCGACCGGTGAGCGTAATGCGGGTCAGGTCGGAGTTGGGCACGACGCCCAGATTCCGGTTCAGGTTGCCGGAGATGCGGTAGCTGACCTTGTTGTCGGTCGTCGCACCGCTGAAAGTCAGCGTGTGCTGCTGCGAGACCGCCGTGCGGAAGAAGTCGTTGACGTTGTTGTAGAACTGTGTGCCCGGCGCATACGGTGCACCGAAGTACTGGAAGGAGCCCAGCGTTTCGCCAGTCTGCGACGTGGGGCCATAGACGCGCTGGATTTCCGGCTGCGAACGGGTGTTGTCCATGCGCACCCAGTTGCTGTACTCGAAGCCGCCCGTGCCGGCCTGCCCGCGCTTGGTGGTGATGACAATGGCGCCGTTCGCGGCATCGATACCGTAAAGAGCCGCGGCCTCGGGCCCCTTCAGCACCACGAGGCTCTCGATGTCCTCGGGGTTGATGTCGGCAGCGCGGTTGGTGAAGTCCACACCGCGGTTGCTGAAGGCCGTGGCCGACCCGGGCGCGTCGGAGGCCAGTACGCCGGTGTTGAGCGTCTTGTTGTCGAGCGGCAGACCGTCGACGATCATGAGCGGCTGGTTGCTGCCGCTGATCGAGCTGACGCCGCGAATGGTGATGCTCGACGACGAGCCGGGCACGCCCGAGGAACTGGTCACATCGACACCGGCCACGCGGCCGGCGAGGGCGTTGATGAAGTTCTCACGCCCCGTCTGCGCGATCACTGGGCCGGACACCGTCTGTTGGGCGCTGCCGAGACTGCGCCTGGCGGTGGTCTGCCCGAGCGCGGTCACCACCATCGCGTCGAGGCTGGTGGGCGACTTCTCGAGGACCACACTGATGGTGTTCGCCGCGCCGACGGTGCGCTCCTGCGGCAGGTAGCCGATCAGCCGGAACTGCAGCACCTGGCCGACGGTCACGCGGATGGAATAGTCGCCGTTGAGGTTGGTCTGGGCGCTCTGGCTGGTTCCCTTGACGATCACCGAGACCCCGGAGAGGGGGACGGTGGCGTCACGGGTGACCTTGCCGGTCACGATCTTCTCCTGGGCCACGGCTGGCGCCGCCCAGAGGAAGGTGCCGAGCAGCACCGTGAGTATTCGGTTGGGCATCATGCGGAGGGGCCGGGTGGTGGTGGGACTGCGATGGCCTACCTTAGCCCGCGCCAGAAGGGCTGTCAAACTGCGCAGCGCATTGACACAATGACGAGTAACGCACTCTGGAATGCGATGACCGTTCGGCGTGCGATTGCCATTTCGTTAGTTAAGGGTGCCGAACTGATAGTCTTTTCAATCTTTTTGACAGGTTTTTCCGCTTGTTGCTGCCATCCCTCCCGGCGCATCGTAGGGGCATGCCTCCCATGTCCTTGCCGCGCGAGACGCCGGCCACGGTCGAACTGATCGGCGTCCCCATCGATCTGGGCGCCAGCCGCCGCGGCGTCGACATGGGCCCGTCGGCCATGCGGCTTTCCCATCTTGTGACACACCTCGAGGCGCTCGGCCTGATCGTCCACGACACCGGCAACGTCGAAGTGCCCGACCGCGCCCGGCTGGGAACGGACGCGACGGCGCTTCTGGCTGCCATCACGACGGTGTGCCGCGATATTGCCCAGCGCACGGCCGATGCGGTTCGGCGCGGGGTCTGCCCCCTGGTACTCGGCGGCGACCATTCGCTGGCCGCCGGCTCTGTGGCCGGTACCGCGACCGCCCTCGCCGAACGCGGCGAGCGAGTGGGGGTGCTCTGGCTCGACGCCCACGCCGACCTCAACACGCCAGCCACCAGCCTCAGTGGCAACGTGCACGGCATGCCAGTGGCGCATCTGCTTGGCCTGGGCGATCCCCGGCTTGCCGGCCTGGCGTCGGTGACGCCGGCGGTACGTCCCGAGCAGCTGGTGTATGTCGGCCTGCGCGATCTCGACGACGCCGAGAAGGTGGCCATCCGCGCGTTGGGTATTCGCGCCTTCACCATGCGCGACATCGACGAGCGCGGCCTGCGCGCGGTGATGGACGATGCCGTCGCCATCGCCACGGCGGGCACCGGGGGACTGCATGTCTCCTGCGACGCGGACTGGATCGACCCGGCCGAGGCGCCGGGCGTTGGCACGCCGGTGCGCGGGGGCGCCACGGTGCGTGAGGCCCACCTGGCCATGGAGATCATCCATGACACCGGGGCGCTGCTCGCGCTGGACCTCGTCGAGATCAATCCGATTCTCGACCACCGGAACGCGACCGCCGAGCTGGCGGCCGACCTGATGGCGAGCGCCTTCGGGCGTCGCATCCTCTGATCGCCTCACACGGGAGCCTCCCATGACCACCACGCTCGCCTCCCCGACGCAGTCGTATATCGCCCGCGAAGACGCCTGGGGCGCCCACAACTATCGTCCGCTCGACCTGGTGGTGGCCGAGGCACACGGCGCGTGGGTGACCGACGTGGAGGGGCGGTGCTATCTCGACTGCCTGAGTGCATACTCGGCGGTGAACCAGGGGCATGGCCATCCGCGCCTGCTGCGCGCCCTGACGGAACAAGCGGCGCGGGTGACGCTCACCTCGCGCGCCTTTCGCAACGATCAGCTCGGCGCCTTCTGCAAAGACCTCGCGCAGCGCTGCGGCATGGACATGGTGCTGCCCATGAACACCGGTGCCGAGGCCGTGGAGACCGCCATCAAGGCGGCGCGGCGCTGGGGCTATCGGACCAAGGGCATTCCGCACGATCAGGCCACGATCATCGCCTTCACCAACAACTTCCACGGGCGCACCACGACGCTGGTGGGGTTCTCCAGCGAACCCACCTACCGGGCCGACTTCGGGCCGTTCGCGCCCGGGTTCGTCCTCGTCCCATTCGGGGACCTTGACGCCGTGCAGGCCGCGATCACGCCGCACACCTGCGCCGTGCTCGTGGAACCCATCCAGTGCGAAGCGGGGGTCATCATCCCGCCCGACGGATTCCTGCGGGAGCTTGCCGCGCTGTGCCGCGCGCACGACGTGCTGCTCATCGCCGACGAAATCCAGACGGGCCTCGGCCGCACGGGGCGGATGTTCGCCTGCGATCACGACGACGTGGTCCCGGACATGTATGTGCTTGGCAAGGCCCTGTCGGGCGGCTTCTATCCCGTGTCGGCGGTGGTGTCGCGCCGGGAGGTGCTGGGTGTGTTCGAGCCGGGGTCGCATGGCAGCACCTACGGCGGCAATCCACTGGGGTGCGCGGTGGCGCGGGAGGCGCTCGCCGTGATCGACGACGAGCGGCTGGTGGAGCGATCGGCGGCGCTCGGGGCGTGGCTGCTGCGGCAACTGGAAACGCTGCGCCACCCGGCCATCAAGGCGGTGCGAGGCCGCGGGCTCATGTGCGCCATCGAGCTGCACGAGGCGGCACGCCCCTACTGCGAGGCGCTGCAGGCGCATGGGGTGCTGTGCAAGGAGACGCACGGCACGGTCATCCGCCTGTCGCCGCCGCTTGTGGCGTCCGAAGAAGACCTGGCGTGGGCCGTGGAGCAGCTGCGGGGCGTGTTCGCGGCCTGATCGCACCGCCGCACCGTCGGGCGGGGCCGTGTATCTTGCGGCGGTCGGCTGCTTCAGGCTTCCCCGTTTCGTGATCTCGTCATGTCCGAACCTGTTTCCCACCCGCTGGCACTCCCTGCGATCCCCACGCGCCTCCCGTCCCGGGTGCTCGTCACGGGCGGCGCCGGCTTCATCGGCAGCGCCCTCGTCTGGGCCCTCAACGGGCTCGGGGTCGAACGCATCGTGGTCACCGACCGCCTCGGTCGCGACGAGAAGTGGCGCAACCTGGTGCCGCTGCGTTTCGAGGACTACCTCGATGCCGACGACCTGCTGCCGCGCCTCGAGTCGGGGGCGCTCGGCACGTTCGATCTGGTGCTGCACCTTGGTGCCTGCTCGGCCACCACGGAGCTCGACGCGACGTATCTCGGGAAGAACAACTTCGAGTACACCAAGCTGCTCGCCCACTGGGCCCTGGGGCGGCACATACGCTTTGTCTACGCGTCGAGCGCGGCCACGTATGGGGCCGGCGCCGCGGGCATGGACGACACCGACGACTCGAACGCGGCGCTGACGCGGCTGCGGCCGCTCAACGCCTACGGCTACTCCAAGCACCTGTTCGACCAGTATGCGGCGCGCGCCGGTGTGCTGTCCCGAGTCGTGGGGCTCAAGTACTTCAACGTGTATGGCCCCAACGAGGCGCACAAGGCCGACATGCGGTCGCTGGTGCACAAGGCGTACGGACAGATTCTGGAGACGGGGGCGGTGAAGCTGTTCAAGTCGCATCGCCCCGAGTACCGCGACGGTGAGCAGCAGCGCGACTTCCTGTACGTGAAGGACGCCGTGGCGATGACGCTGCATCTGGCCATGGCTCCCGCTGCCGGCGGCCTGTTCAACGTCGGCAGCGGCGCCGCGCACACGTGGCTCGAACTCACCGGCGCGCTCTTCGCGGCGCTCGACAAGCCGCCGGCGATCGAGTTCATCGACATGCCCGAGTCCATTCGCGCCAAGTACCAGTACCACACGCAGGCGGCCATCGGAAAGCTGCGGGCGACGGGCTACGACGCCCCGGTGACTCCGCTGGCCGACGCCGTGCGCGACTACGTGCAGGGCTATCTGGTCGGGGATCGCCGGCTCGGGGACTGAGCGCGCATCGGCGGCGTGCGCATCGACTGAGCGCACATCAACGGAGCGCGCGTCGACCGAGCACCCGCCGCACACCGGCCCGATCAGGCCGCCTGGCCCTCCGGTCCCGCGCTACATTCTCCGGCGTGCGCTCCCTCCTGATCCTCCTGCTGGCGGTCCTCGCGGCCTGTGGCGCCCCACCTGACACGGGGCGGGGCGCCGTCCTCCGCTGGGGCGGCGATGCCGAGGGGGGCGCGCCGTTCGTGGAAGCCGATCCGGCCGACCCCGCGGTCGTACGCGGCTTCGACGTGGAGATTGCCGGCATGCTGGCCGCGGGTCTCGGGCGCACGCCGCAGTTCACGCAGGTGGCGTGGGCATCGATCGAGCAGTCGGTGGCGCGCGGTGACTTCGATGTCGGGATGTCCGGCCTGGAAGACCGCCCCGAGTTGCGATCACGTTTCGCGGTGAGCCTGCCGTACTTCGAGTTCCGCGAGGTGCTGGCGGTGCGCCCGGCCGACCGGGCGCGCTTTCTGTCGCTCTCGGACCTGGCGGGCCGCCGAGTCGGGACGCTGGGGTCGACCCAGGCGTATCAGTTGCTGCTGGACGCCCAGCGCACGCACGGCGTGGTGCCGGTGTCGTACGACGACGACGTGCATCCGTATACCGATCTCGTGGATGGCCGCCTCGACGCGGTGCTGCTCGACCATGTGATTGCCGAGCGGGCGCTGCGGCGCGCGCCGGGGTTCGTCATCCAACCGAGCGCGGTGGCGCGGGGCCATTACGTGGCGGTGTTCGCGCAGGGCAAGGAAGCGCTGCGTGATTCGGCCGATGCGATCCTGCGGGCGCGCATCGCCGACGGTTCACTCGAGCGCACCTTCCGCCGGTGGGGCGTGTGGGACGAGGAGCAGGAGCGATACCTGGCCCGGGTGCTGGCCGACCGCACCGCATCCGACGGGGCACGCCCGGCGGCGGCCTCACGCACGGTGCGCGCCTATCTGCCCGCGCTGGCGCGGGCGGCCGCAATCACGGCGCTCATTTCGCTGCTGGCCATGCTGCTGGCCATGACGATGGGCGCCGTGGTGGCCGCCGGGCGCCTCTACGGCGGACCGCTGCTGCGGGGCCTCCTGCTGACCTACGTGGAAGTGGTGCGCGGGACACCCGTGCTGCTGCAGCTGTTCGTGTTGTACTACGGGCTGAGCGGCGTGGTCCGCCTGCCGGCATTCGTGGCCGCCGTGCTTGGCCTCGGCCTCAACTACGCCGCGTACGAGTCCGAGGTGTATCGCGCCGCACTGCAGGCCATCCCGCGGGTGCAACTCGAGGCGGCGCGCACGCTGGGCCTCTCCGAATGGCAGGTATTCCGGCTGGTGCGCGGGCCGCAGGCGCTGCGCCTGGCGCTGGCGCCCATGACGAACGATTTCGTGGCCCTACTCAAGGATTCGTCGCTGGTGTCGGTGATCACGGTGGTGGAGCTGACCAAGCAGACGGCGATCTACGCCACGAACGTCGGCAGCTGGGTGGTGCCGGGGCTGCTGTGCGGGGCGATCTATCTCGCCATGTCGCTGCCATTGTCGCGACTGGCGCGCCGGCTCGAAGCGCGGTGGCACATGGCATGAGCCGCTCCGTCGCGCTGCAGATCGAGGGGCTGCGCCTGTCCCGGGCGCGGCAGGAGGTGCTGCGCGGGGTCGACCTGGTCGTGCCCGCTGGTGACGTGTGGGCGCTGATGGGCGTGTCGGGGGCTGGCAAGTCCACGGTCCTGCGGGCGGCGGTGGCGCTCGACGCCTTCGATGCCGGCCGCATCGTGGTGGATGGTGAGGTGCTGCTTCCCGGGCGTCTGCCTGCCGAGTCGCGCCTGCGCGCGCTGCGCCGCCGGATCGGCATGGTGTTCCAGCAGCATGCGCTGTTCCCGCACCTCACGGCGCGGGAGAACGTCATGCTGGCCCCGATCCACGCCGCTGGCGTCGACCCGACGCAGGCACAGGCGCGGGCCGACACCCTGCTGGCGTCCCTCGGCGTCGCGCACCGCAGCGAGGCCTATCCCGGGCAACTCTCCGGCGGCGAAGCGCAGCGCGTGGCGATTGCGCGGGCGCTCGCGCTCGACCCGCACGTGCTGCTGATGGACGAACCCACCGCGGCGCTCGACCCTGCGCGGCGTGGCGCCCTCGCCGACACGCTGCGCCGTCTGGCCGGCGAGGGGCGCGCCCTGCTGATCACGACCCATGACATCGAGTTCGCCAGGACGGTCGCCGATCGCGTGGCGGTACTGGCCGAGGGCGTCGTCGTGGAGTGTGGGCCGGCGCGTGAAGTGCTCGAGTCGCCGACGCACAGCGCCACGCGGGAGTTGCTGCGCCACTCGCTCGACGAGCCCCCGGTGGCCTGACGGTGTTGGCGATCACGCCGTATCCGCGATCTCCGCGCAATCGGCCGCCGGGTCACCCCGTCCGCATCCGATCAGTGTCCGATCAGTCGGCGTGCCCACTGGTACACGGCGGCGTACTGTACCGCGGCCGACGCCCACGAGTGGTCTTCCCGCATGCCACGGTCTCGCACGGCGGCCCAGCCGATGGGATCCCGATAGCAGGCCAGTGCGCGGCCGATGGCCTCCGCGAAGTGGCGCGCATCATGCGGATGAAACACGAAGCCGTTGCCGTCGAGCCCTTCGCGTACGGTGTCCGCCAGGCCACCGGTGGCCCGCACGATGGGCACGGTGCCGTAGCGCAGCGCGATGAGCTGCCCAAGACCGCAGGGCTCGAATCGTGAGGGCATGAGCAACGCATCGCTGCCGGCGTAGATCTGCTGGGCCAGCGCGACATCGAAGCCGATCTTCACCGAAACGCGGTCGCCATGCGCCTCCCCGTGTCGCAGGAACGCCTCCTGCAGGTACGGCTGACCCGAGCCGAGGACCACGACCTGCGCGTTGGTTTCGCGCAACAGGCCGGGCAGCACGGCGTGCAGCAGGTCGAGCCCCTTCTGCTCCACGAGGCGCGACACGACGCCGAGCAGTGGCCGCGCCGGATCGACCGCGAGGCCACACCGCTGCTGGAGCGCCGCCTTGCAGGCGGCCTTCCCGGCCATGTCCTCCACCGTGTAGGGTGCGGCGAGATGCCGGTCGGTGGCCGGATCGAAGACCGTGGTATCGATGCCGTTGAGAATGCCGCGCACCCGGTCGGCCCGGTGGCGCAGCAGCCCGTCGAGGCGCTCGCCGTACGCCATGGTCATGATCTCGCGGGCGTACGTCGGGCTCACCGTGGTGACCACATCGGCGTACAGAATGCCGCGCGCCATGCAGTTGAAGGTGTTGGCCAGCCCGTAGCCCATGCCATTCTCCACCAGCCCGCCTTCCGACAACCCGGCGAGCGCCAGCGTATCCGGATGCACCTGCCCCTGGTACGCGAGATTGTGGATGGTGTACACCGTGGCCATATGGCCGAACGTGTAGTGATAGAACGTCTTGATGTAGTTGACGACCAGCGCCGCGTGCCAGTCGTGTGCGTGCACGACATCCGGCGACCATCCTTCCACCTCGCGCAGGTGCTGGATGGTGTCCATGACGCCACGGCAGAACAGGATGAACCGCCGGTGATCGTCCGGTTCTCCGTAGATGGCCTGGCGTTCGAAGGCCGCCGGAATGTCGAGGAAATACACCGGGACGTCGCTCTCGAGACTCCGCCACACCCGCTGCTCCTCGGCCCGCTCGCCGATGGGGAGGAACGAGGCAGCGACGGGCCCGGACATGGGGACGCCGCGTTCCCGGAGCTCGCGATACCTCGGCATCACGACGCGGACCTCATGGCCGGCGTGCTGGAGCGCCTGCGGCAGGGCAGCGGCCACATCGGCGAGACCGCCGGTCTTGACGTACGGGGCCACCTCGGCCGCCACGAAGAGCACTTTCATGGCCGTACCTTACGCGATCCGCACCCGTGACGCAAAATGGCCGTAGTCTCCATTCCCGCCGCATCAGGAGCCCGACGATGGCCCAACACCGCCCCGGTACCATTGCCCGCAACGCCATGGCCTACGTGCTCGCCGGCGGACGTGGTTCCCGGCTCTACGAGATGACCGATCGCCGGGCCAAGCCGGCCGTGTATTTCGGCGGCAAGACCCGCATCATCGATTTCGCGCTGTCGAATGCCATCAATTCGGGCATCCGTCGCATCGGGGTGGCTACGCAGTACAAGGCGCACAGCCTCATCCGGCACCTGCAGCGCGGCTGGAACTTCCTGCGCCCCGAACGCAACGAAAGCTTCGACATCCTGCCCGCCAGCCAGCGCGTGAGCGAGACCCAGTGGTACGACGGCACCGCCGATGCCGTCTACCAGAACATCGACATCATCGACGCCTATCATCCGGAGTACATGGTCATCCTCGCGGGCGACCATGTGTACAAGATGGACTACGAGCTGATGCTCGAGCAGCACGTGGCGCAGGGAGCCGACGTGACCGTCGGGGTGCTGGAGGTGCCGCGCATGGAGGCCACGGGCTTCGGGGTCATGCACGTGGATGCCGACGACCGCATCGTGCATTTCCTCGAGAAGCCAGCCGATCCGCCGGGTCTTCCGGGCAACCCGGATCTGGCGCTCGCCAGCATGGGCATCTACGTCTTCCGGACGTCGTTCCTGTTCGACCTGCTGCGCCGTGACGCGGCCGACCCCAACTCGAGCCGTGATTTCGGCAAGGACATCATTCCGTACGTGGTGGCCAACGGCAAGGCCGTCGCCCACCGCTTCAGTCAGTCGTGCGTGAAGGCGGACCGCGAGGCCGAGGCGTACTGGCGCGACGCGGGCACGGTGGACGCCTACTGGGAGGCGAACGTCGACCTTACCAGCGTGGTCCCAGCGCTCGACCTGTACGACCAGGAGTGGCCGATCTGGACCTACGCCGAGATCACGGCGCCCGCCAAGTTCGTGCACAATGAAGAGGGGCGGCGCGGGCAGGCGCTCAACTCGCTCGTCTCGGGCGGGTGCATCGTCTCGGGCTCCTATCTCCATCGCTCGCTGCTCTTCACCGGTGTGCGCGTTCACTCGTACTCGCACCTCGAAGGCGCGGTGGTGCAGCCCTATGTGGAGGTCGGCCGCGGGGCCCGCCTGACGAACGTGGTGGTCGATCGCGGGGTACGCATCCCGGAAGGCCTCGTGGTTGGCGAGGATCCCGTGCTCGATGCGCAGCGGTTTCGGCGAAGCGAGAAGGGGACCGTCCTGATCACTCAGCCCATGATCGATCGCCTCTAGGCCGATTTCGCCCGGAGCCACCGTCGTGCCTTTCCACGCCGAGCGTCTGCATGTCCAGGTTCACGAAGAGCCAGCTGGCTCGCGTCGTCGTTTCGCTGCTGCTGGCGGCTGGCGCCATGAGCGGGACGGGCTGCTACAGGGGCGGCGTCAACCCCAGCGGCAACACGGTCATCCTGGTGGTCACCAATCGCGGCTTCTTCGACGTGAACGTGTTCTCCGTGCGCTCCAGCGGTGGCAACAGCCGGCGCCTCGGACTCGTGAACGGGAACAGCACGCGAACCATCCAGGTGCCGGAGAACGAGTTGCAGCCGGGCGGAACCCTCGTGCTCGCCGTCCGTGCGGTCGCCGGGCGGTTCGCGTGGACCAGTCAGCCGGTCCAGACCGGGCCCGGCGTGATTGCGCGGCTCGACGTCATCTCCACCGGGAGTGGTGACTTGAGCCAGAGCCAGCTCTACACCCAGTACTCGCGTCCTCCCGAACCCATCGACACCGTCGGGGGGCCCTGAGCCGTCAGGGGCGCTTGCCCCAGGCCGCCGTGATGGCCTGCCCGATGCGGGCGATCACGGCGTTCCCCTCGCTGTCGCTCCAGTAGCGCGTGTCGACATTCGACTTGGTCATCACGCAGGCCACCACACGGGCCGGCAGGTACAGCACACCGCAGTCGGTGCGGGCCGCATCGACATCGCCCGTCTTGTGGGCGGCGCGCACCCCGTAGTTGAAGCGCAGCAGCTTCGAGCTGTCCTCGTTGTGCTCGAGCAGGGCGAGCATGGTGGAATCGGCGCGCGGACTGACCGCCTTTCCCTCGGCCAGCAGCGCAAAGAGCCGTGCCATTTCGTTTGGGGTGGTCACGCCAAGGCCGTACTTGGCGGAACTGTCAGGGGCCACGCTCGCGATGCGTGTCATGGATCCGGAATGCACCTTCGTGTGCGGCAGGCCGAGCGCCTCCATCTTCTGCCACACGCGCCGGATCTTGATGCGGTCGAGTACGAGGTTGGTGGCCGTGTTGTCGCTGAGGGTGCTCATGAGCCATGCCACGTCCCACAGCCGCAGCGTGAGCGGGGTGCGCAAGAACTGCAGCTGCCCGGCGCCGCCGACCTTGTCGATGTCCGTGAGGACGATCGGATCATCGAGTGAGAGCTGCTGCTGCTCGGCCAAATCGAACAGCGCCACCAGCACCGGCACCTTGATCAGCGACGCCGTGGGGAAGGTTTCGTCGCCGCGCCGCTCGAGGGTTTCGCCCGTCTCGAGGTTGGTGATGTGATAGCCGACCACGCCGCGGTGGGCGTCGGCGAGGCTGTCGAGGGTGCGGCGGAGCGCCGCGGGTACGGGTCGCTGCGCGTAAGCAGCATCACCGCTGATGAGTGCGCCGGCCAGCGCGCTCACGAACGCGAGAACGGGGAGGAGTCGCATGGCCGGAACATATCGGCCCCGTGAGCGCCTCGCTGCCCGACCCGCTGGAACTGAAGCCGTTGCCCCCTGCCGTCGATACTCCGGAGGCAGCTGCGCGGCGGCTTGCCTGCCTGTCTCTCCCGGAGGATATCCATGTTCTTCAAGCGCCCGAGTCCTGTTTCCACACCCTCCCAGCCTGAGGGCTGCGCCGCCGATGGCGGTGCTGTCCCGGATGCGGTGACACCGGTGCTCGATACGCTGGGGCAGGTGCTGGCGGCATACACCCATGGCCTGTTCGACCTTCCCGATCGACCCGAGGGCGAGACGCGGGCCACGTTCGGCGCATGGCACCGGCATGCCATGATCGGGACCCGGGCGCCCGATGCCGACGAAACCAGCACCTCGGGCGGGGCGATCCCGGAGCGCGACTGGGCGGGTGTCAGCCGCACCTTCGGGGAGCATCGCCGAACCGAGAAGCAGTTCGTGGAGACGGCGCTGCGCGACCTGCGGGATGCGCTGTGGGTGTGCGTGGAACGGACGTATCAGGCGCTGCAGACGGAGTATGAGACCGACACCGCCGCCTCGGTCCAGATGGATCGAGTGCGCGGGGCCCTTGAGGGCCTCGAGACCGGCGTCGTGAAGACCGAGATCTCACACGCCATGCGTACGCTCGAAGCCCTGTCGGCACAGCGGCGTGATTCCCATCGCGCCACGTTCGGTCTACTCGCCGCCCGCATCGAGCAGTTGGGCTCCCAGCTCGACGAGGCCCAGCGCGCCAGCGAGACCGACCCGCTGACCGGCCTGGGCAACCGTCTCTGCTTCCAGCGTACGCTGGCGCGCCAGCTGCACCTGCACGCACTCGGCGGGCATCCGATCGCGCTGGTGATGGTCGACCTCGACAATCTCAAGCCCATCAACGATCGGCTCGGACACCAGATGGGGGACGCCGCCCTCATGACGGTGGCCAAGGTGCTGCACCGCGTCTTTCTGCGGGAATCGGACGTGGTGTGTCGGATCGGCGGTGACGAATTCGCCGTGGTGCTGCCCAACACCTCCGCGGCCATGGCTGGTCGGCTGGAGGAGCGGTTTACGGAGGCCCTCGGTGGAGAGCCCTGGCCGTACACCGAGCAAGGCCTTGCGTTGGCGGCGAGTACCGGCAGCGCCGAGTGGCGGCACGGCGAGACGCTCGACGCGTGGGTGAAGCGCACCGACGAAGCGATGTATGCGGCGAAGCTGGCACGGCGTGAATCGGCCTGACCGCGGTGCCGT
>Ga0068877_10003287_pt1 | contig 12849 bp, 9 predicted proteins | sample NOAtaG_FD_66437 | JGI IMG/M metagenome (GOLD analysis project Ga0068877, IMG submission 66437) | Freshwater lake microbial communities from Lake Erie, under a cyanobacterial bloom - NOAA_Erie_Diel6S_1000h metaG | ecosystem: Environmental > Aquatic > Freshwater > Lake | place: USA: Ohio, Lake... | reverse complement strand
GCGTGCTTCATTACATCGAGGGTGACGTCCAGATCAACGATCAGGCACAGGTGATGAAGCCAAGCAAGTTTCCGGAACTGAAAGATCGGGAAGTTTTGCGGACCGGGGAAGGCCGGGCGGAATTGCTGCTGGCGCCGGGGAGTTTTTTGCGGCTGGCGGAAAACAGTGCGGTGCGGATGGAGTCGAACGCGATTCTGGCGACGCGGCTGACGCTGCTCGCGGGTACGGCACTAGTGGAAGTGCTCGAGATGGGAAAACTCGCCTCGCTCGAGTTGGAGATCGGGCAGAGCAAAGTTTCTGTGCGGAAGCCAGGGCTTTACCGGCTGGAGATGGCAGGGCCGGTGGTGAAGGTGTATATAGGCGAGGTGGCGGTGAATTCGCAGGACAACCTGGTGCGGGTTACCGAGGGCCGGAGCCTGGTTATTGCCGGGGAACTCGCGGTGGCCCGGTTTGACAAGAAGCAGAATACGGATGAGCTGGTGCAATGGGCCGACCAGCGGGCCCAGACGCTCGCGCTCGCCAATATCCATTCGGCGCGCACCGTTTCGAATGGTCTGGCGAGTAACCAGCGTTTGGGGATGAGCGGCTGGTTTTACAACAGCTTTTACGGAATGATGACGTACGTACCGATGGGACGGGGATTTCTTTCGCCCTTTGGCTACACATTCTTTTCGCCGGTTACGGTGATCGCGGTTTACAATCCGCCGGTATATGCAATGCCGTCCTCGTCGGATTCCTTCAGCGGCAGCCGGAGCCAGGTTGGCTTCAACCCCGGCTTGGGTTATAACACGACAGTAATGCGGTCGCCGACAGGCTATAGCGGAGGCGGAAGCGCGGGCGCAACGGTCTCAGCCCCGGTGGCGGGGGGAGAGCGGGCGGCGGGTGTAAGCGGCGGGGGTGGGGCGCGTGGCGGCGGTGGTGGGACGAGTGGCGGCGGCGGTTCGCCGAACTAAGGCGTACGGCCTTAGTCGACGGCTCGCAAAACCGGATAAAAATCTTTATCGCGCTCATAGAAGGGGCTGCGCTTGTAGAGCCAGAAAAGACGTGCGCGCGGGTTGGCTTTGAGGGCAGCGTCCGCGGCAAGGGCGGCATCAAAGTCGGCTTTGAGCTTCGGGTCGGCAGCGAGCATTTTTTCCGCCAGCGGCTCGAAGATGTAGTCGGAGGCGTATTCTTTCTGCTCGAAGATGTTGTTGAGCAAGCCCCAGCGCACAACGGAGTCCGGCGCGGCGGCTTCGAGCAAATTTATGGCGAGTTTACCGAGCGGCTGGTTGGCGGGCACGAAGAGGTAATTGGCATGGATATCGCGCAGCTCGCGTGTCGTGCGAGTCTCGAAGTTGGGGAGAAAACGGCCTTCGAACGGTTGGTTGGGGAAGGTGACGTTTTCAAAGCGGGTAACTTCGACGCTGGTGCGGGTAGGCGTGGTGACGGCCTGGGTGCGGACACCGTGCAGGCGTAGGAGATCGAGGATGGGAGTCCACTCCTTGGGGACGTAATAGCCGCGGGGAACGGTGATTTCGGTGCGGGGTAAAGCTTTGCGAATCAGCGTGACCTCGAGATTGCGGGGCTTGGGGAGATAACGCAGAACCGGGCCGCCGAGGGCCGAGCCCTGGTAGGTTTCCGTCTCGAGCAGGCGGGCCGTGTAGGGGACGCCCTCCTTGGCGGGCTGGTAATCGAGGGCGAGGCGGGAACCGGGTTGGAGGGTCTCGCGGTCGGCGGCTTCGGTGGCGGCACGAAGGTCACGGCCGGAGGCGGCGATTACCTTCAAGGATTCGAGCATGATGTCATAGTGAGCCCAGGCGCGCACGGCGAAGGGCTTGAGCGAGTGGGTTTCGACAAGCAGGCTGGCGCGGTTGCGCACGGCGGCATAGCCGTTGCCGAAGCGTGGGCTCATGGGCAGCATCGTAAAGGGCAGGCCGGGGCGGATGGGGCCGCCAACGTACCAACCCATTGAGTGGCCTTCGGCCTCCATGCCGGACCAGAGGGCCGGCAGCCATTTCTGCCCGACCCAGGAGGCAACGGCGGGATGGACGTCGATGCCGTCATGGATGACGATGGTCGTGTCGGCCTGGAGGTCCTGGCCATCGGTGACATGGTTGTCGATAAAGAGATCGGGGCTCCATTTGTGGAAGGCCTTCAACCAGTTCTGCATCTCGGGGGAGTCGGCCTTCATGTAGTCGCGGTTGAGGTTGTAGCGCTGGGCGGTGACACGGAAGCCCATTTCGTTGGGTCCCTGCTCGTTGATCCGATGGTAGGGGGAGCGGTTGTCGAGGCCATCGACGTTAAAGGCAGGCAGGGAGACGATGATGGCATGATCGAGCAGCGACTCGTAGTGGCGGGTAACGAGGATGTCGCGCAGCAGCATGAGGGCAGCGTCCTTGCCGCCGTTCTCGCCGGGGTGGATGGCGTTTTGAAAGAAGACGATGGGCTTGCCGGTTTTGCGGGCGGCGGCGGCATCGAAGGCTTTGTCCTTGGAGGCAACAAAGAGGTACATGCGGCGGCCCTGGGGGCTGGCGCCGATGTCGACCATGCGGCCATAGGGGGACGCGGCGGCGAGTTTGAGATAGAGATTGAGGATCTCGTCATAGGTACCGGTTTCGCGCCAGGAACTGGTTTCGGCCAGGGTGAGCAGATTCTTCGGCGAGCGGCGCGTGGAGGCTTCGAGATTGCGGGCGGCCTTCATGGCGTCGGTTACCCAGACGCTCTGATTGGGGGCGACGAGGATCTGTTGGGCGAGGAGAGCAAGCGTGAGTACAGTGGTCATTGTTTGGTATCCAGAGAGATCGTGGCGAGGATGAGGGCCAGTTCGCGGCCGTCACCGGGAAAGGTGTTGGGGGGGATGGATTTGTCGGTGGCGAAGGTGGCGACAATGCGGTCGGCGGCGAAGGCCTGTGCGGGAACGTCGGCGGAGTAGGCGAAATCACCTGGCTTCTGAATCGTGTAGGGGGGCAGATCGAACTCATTCAAACGGGCAGTGATACGAACGGGGCCGGTACGGGCATGGACGAGATCGGGGAAGTTGCCGCGCAGGGTGAGCGTGGCGCCAAGTTTAGGGCTGCCGAAGGGAGCCTTGAGCTGGACGCTAAAGCGGGCCGCCGCCCAGCGCCATCCCTCCTGTTCAATCTGATGGAAGCCGGTCAGTAACTGCGCGGCATGCTTGGGGTTGGCGGTACGGATGTGAGCGGTCAGGTTGGAATCCTTGTCTTCGACCGTGTACTGGGACAGATCGCGGTTGGGACGGCAGGAGACCAGAACAAGAAGCAAGAGCGGAATGCATTTCAGCATGGTTCGACCTCGATCAGACAGGAATAAAATGTAGCGCCTTCACCGAGGTCCGTGAGCCGCTGCGAAGTCAGAACATTGACTCCCTTGCCTTCGGCCGAGAGCAACGGCCAGCGAAGGCTCGGCACGCAGACGACGCCTGGCTGAACATGAGCGGCGTCGAGACGGGCCGTCGCGGTAAAGGAACCACGGTCATTAAACAGACGGATGCGGGCTTGACCGGCAATGGAGCGGGCTGCTGCATCCTCGGGATGAAGGATCGCGATGGCGGTATCGGCATCGACGTCCGTGCGATTGCCGAAGGTGGAATTCATGGAGTCATGATTCTTCCAGGAGATGAGCTCCAGTTTGTAGGGCCCCTTGGCAGCCCCGAAGCGGGATTCGACCGGGGGGGTGTAGGCGAGAGCGCGGCCGCCGGTGACGAAGCGTCCGTGTTCGGTGGGAAAAGCTCCGTCGCGGAAGGGGAGGAATTCCCCGCGCGGGGCGCCGAGATTGAGACGGACGAAGTGTTCGGCATCGAGGCGCTCGAGGGTGATGCCGGCGAGGTAGGGAGAGCCGGAGTCGAGCGCCTGGCGGATCATGTCGTCTTCGCTGTCGGCGAAACAGGAGTCGTGAAAGCCCAGGGCGGCGGCGAGCAGACGGAAGATCTCGACATTCGATTTGGTTTCGCCCGGGGCGGGCAGGGCTGGGCGGGCCAACTGGAGGTAGTAGTGGCCGTAGGCATAATACAGGTCGGTGTGCTCGAGAAAGGTTGTAGCGGGGAGGATGATGTCGGCGCGGAGGGCGGTGTCGGTCATGAAGTGTTCGAGCACGACGGTGAAGAGGTCTTCGCGCGCGAGGCCGCGGTGGACGAGGGTTTGGTCCGGGGCGACGGCGGCGGGATTGGAGTTGTAATTGACCAGGGCCTGAACGGGCGGGCCATCGAGGGCGGTGAGGGCGTGGCCGAGCTCGGTCATGTTGACCAAACGGGTGGGATGGGGCTGGAGGTCGGGCCGCTCGAGAGCGGCGCGATCAAAGGCAAAGCCGCCGGAGGTGCTGAGCTGGATACCGCCGCCGATGTGGCGAAACTGGCCGGTGAGGGCGGCCAGGGAAGCGATGGCCTGCACGGCGCGGCCGCCACGGTCCGAGCGCTGCACGCCGTAGTTGACGCGGATCACAGCGGGGCGGGTGGTGGCATAGCTGCGGGCGAGATCTTCGATGACGGCCTCGGGCACGCCGGTGAGCGCGGCGGCGCGGCTGGGCGGCATCGCGGCAGACGTCTCGCGGTATTCGTCGAGATCGTGTATGTGGCGGCAGTAGTCGTGGTCTTCGAGGCCGTCGCGAAAGATGACGTGAGCGAGGGCGAGGGCGAGGGCGAGGTCGGAGCCGGGATGCAGAGGGATATGCTGGTCGGCCAGGGAGGCGGTGCGGGTGCGAATGGGATCGATGACGATGAGGCGGGCGCCTTGGCGGCGGGCCTCGACGAGGAAGGGCCAAAGATGCACGTTTGTGGTGAGGACATTGGCGCCCCAGGCGAGAATCAGGCGGGATTGGGAGAATTGCTCGGGCTCGGTGCCGAGACGCGCGTTCATGGAGGCCGTCAGCGCGGCGCCGCCGGCCGAGGCGCAAATGGTGCGATCAAGGCGGCTTGCGCCCAGGCGGTGGAAGAAGCGGCGGTCCATGCCCGCGCCGTTGAGCAGGCCCATCGTGCCTGCATAAGAATAAGGGAGAATGCTTTCCGCGCCGGAGGTGGCGGCAATGGCGCCGAGCCGGCCGGCGATCCGGGAAATGGCTTCCGGCCAGGAGATGCGGCGGAATTGGCCGCTGCCCTTGGGCCCGGTGCGCAAGAGGGGATAGAGCAGACGATCGGGATGATATTCGCGTTCGAGATAGCGGGCTACCTTGCCGCAGAGGAAGCCGCGGGTCACGGGATGATCGGGGTTGCCGCGCAGTTTGCTGGCGCGCGAAGTGCTCGTGTCGACCTGTACCAATAGGGAACAGGCATCCGGGCAATCCAAGGCGCAGACGGAATGGATCGTCTCAATCGGCATGGATTTAGGGTAACAAGCGGGGGCGCGGACGGCAGTTCGTGGCCGATGCATACTGGTGAGAAGGGGCCGGCCGGGAGAGAGGCAAACGGGCCCGGCAGGCTGCCGGTGAAGGAGAGGTGGGAATTGGCTTGGACAAGAAGAGAATTCCTGGCCGCTGGCGCAGCGGGGATGGCCCGGGCGGCCGGGCCGCGCAATGTGCTGTTTATCGCGTCGGATGATTTGAACCATTGTTTCAGCACTTACGGGCAAAGGATCGTGCCGACGCCCAACCTGGACCGTATTGCGCGGGCGGGGGTGCGCTTTGACCGGGCTTATTGCCAGTTTCCCCTGTGCAGCCCTTCGCGGACGTCGTTGCTGACGGGACTGGCGCCGGACCGCACGGGGGTTTACGATCTGCGAAAACATTTTCGCGAAACCGTGCCCGATGCGGTGACGCTGCCGCAGCTGTTTCAACGCAATGGATACTTCGCGGGCCGGGTGGGCAAGCTGTATCACTACGGCAACCCCGGGCAGATTGGCACCGACGGACTGGATGACGCTGCGTCGTGGAATGCGCGTGTGAATCCGAAGGGGATTGACAAGCAAGAGGAAGCGAAGTTAACCAACTACACACCGGGGCGGGGCCTTGGTAGTTCTCTGTCGTTTTATGCCTCCCCAGAGGAGGATCGGGCGCACACGGATGGTAAGGTGGCGCTGGAGACGCTGGCGATGATCGAGAGTCAGCGCGGCAATCCCTGGTTTATCGGCGCGGGCTTTTACCGTCCGCACTGCCCCTACATTGCTCCGGCCAAGTATTTTGATCAGGTGCCGCTCGAGCAGGTGAAGCTGGTTCCCTTCGAGCAATGGGAGATGGAGATTGCGCCGAAATGGGCTTACTACACGCGGCCGGCGCACTGGGGCTTGAGCGAGAAGCAGCGGCTTGAGGTGATGCGGGCCTATTATGCCTCGATCCTGTTTCTGGACGCGAACGTTGGCCGGCTGCTCGATGGGCTGGAGCGGATGGGACTAATGCCGGCGACGGCGATTTTCTTCTGGAGCGATCACGGCTATCATCTTGGCGAGCATGGGCAGTGGATGAAGCAGACGGTATTTGAAAACGCGGCGCGCAGTCCGTTGCTGATCGCCGGGGCGGGCGTGACGGTGCGGGCAAGGAGTTGCAAGAGGGTGGTGGAATTTCTCGACTTGTACCCGACGGCGGCGGAGTTAGCGGGGCTGAAAGGTGTGCCGGAGGGCCTGCACGGGGTGAGCTTGGCGCCGCTGCTCGCGAATCCCCAGCGGGACTGGGACCGTCCAGCGCTGACCCAAGTACAGAGGCAGAAGGTGATGGGTTATTCCTTGCGCACGGACCGCTTCCGTTACACCTATTGGGACGAGGGGCGCGAAGGGGAGGAGTTGTACGACTACCGGCGAGACCCGCGGGAGCGCAAGAACCTGGCCGGCGACCCGGGGCAGGCGCGGCTGAAGGCGGATCTCAAAGGACGTTTGGAGCAGATTCGGGGGCGGCGCCGGCCTTGATCGCGGGGCGCGCGGCGGCTAACTCCCCGGCACGGATGACATGACCGACACGGGAGACCTGCCAGGCCGTGTCCGTGCCAGCAGGGGCGAATCGAGGAGGCAGTAACTTCAGCGTGCTTGAGCGGAGCCTGGCGATTGTATTCCGGGCCGCCGATGCAAACGCGTTTTCCCCCCCTTGGCTTGGGCCTGCGCGGTCGAAGGGGAAGAAGCGGGCGCAACAGAATACAGCCGGAGAAGAACCGAGGAAACAACAAGAGGCAGGCGGCGGCCATGGTGGCGCCGTTGGAGTCATCCAACAGAAAGGAAGGATCGGGATCGGGCCATATTGTTTGGCCGCGGGGCACGGAGGGGCAACGAGGTGGCGCGAGCGTTGAATTGGCAGACAAGGGGGAGAACATCGTTTTGGTTTCCGGTTCCTCCGTGCAGCAGGACGAGAGCCCGCGGCGTGCCGGTATCATCGGGTAGGAAGACGTACTCGAACAAAGCGAGAGCCGATCCGGGAGAGGAAGGGGGCACGGTCAGTAAATTGACGTAGTGTAAGGTGCCTTACCGGGGAATGATTTCTCTCGCTTTGTCCTGGAGCGCCGATATGACTGATGAGCGGAAGGCGATGGCGGGAACCTGGCCGGCTCAGACTTTTGGCTCCGCCGCGGCCGCCGTTGCCGTCGGGAGCAGGCCGGGCCACTGCCAGCGGGCTCGGAAAGAAAGCGAAATCAATCGATGTCTCAATCGAGGAATACCCCCTGTGGTCAACCGCAGGGTATGGGCAGAGAAGGATTGGACCGGCGGGAATGGCTAGCCCGATGGCCGCTGGGAATATTGGGTATGCCGATCGCGGTGCGGGCGGCTGCGGGCGAGGAGAAGCAAAGTGCGGAGTCAGCCGTGGAGCGGCTGCTCGAGCGGGTGATGGCGAGCGAGGAGCGGATGATGCGCGAGTTGGGGGAGCGCAGCCCGATTGTAGAGACCTACATTCAGGAAGAGGGGATCGCGGAGGTTCGCGATCATTACTTTCTCGGCCGGCTGAAGCTGGTGGAATCGGTCGATTATGTTTCTTTCGTGAAGCGGAGCGAGGAAGCGCCCGCGCCGGCCAAGAAGTTGGAGCCACGCGCGAAGCTGCGGCTGCCTTTTTTCAAGAAGGGGGAAGAAACGGTAGCCGTTACACCGGAAAAACTCACTTTTCTTCCGGTGGGGTTTGCCCAGATGGCGCTGATCGACGCGCGTGATTTCAACCGGCAGACTTACCAATTTGACTTTGTGCGGCGGGAATTTCTGGGGGAAGTGCGCTGTCTGGTTTTTGACATCGGACCCCGCAATCGGGAACAGGCGGGCAAGTTCGTGGGTCGCATTTGGGTGGAAGATCAGGAGGCATGTATTGTTCGCCTGAACGGCACCTACACTCACCGCAGCGCGGACGGCGTGTATTTTCATTTCGACAGTTGGCGGTTGCAGGCGGCACCCGGATTATGGATTCCCGCGACGACTTATATTGAAGACACCGTGCAAGAGGAAGGGAACAATCGCGGCGGAGCGCGATTTAAGGGTCAAACGAGGATTTGGAGCTATGATTCGCAAACGCGGAAGAAACTGGATGAGTTGACATCGTTGCTGGTTGAGTCAGACGCTGAGCTCAAGGACAGCGCCGAAAAAGGAGAGCTCTCGCCACTGGAGAGCCAGCGGCGATGGGAGCGGGAAGCGGAGATGAACGTGATCGACCGTCTCGAGCGGATTGGGCTGCTGGCTCCTGCCGGGGAGGTGGACCGGGTTCTCAATACGGTTCTGAACAATCTGATTGTGACCAGCGAGCTGGATGTCGAGGCACGATGCCGGCTTTTGCTGACGACGCCGCTTGAGACGTTCACGATCGGGCAAACGGTGGTGATCAGCCGTGGCCTGGTGGATGTTTTGCCCGATGAGGCGAGTCTGGCGCTGACGCTCGCCATGGAATTAGCTCATATCGCGCTGGCGCATCCGACGCGGACCGAATATGCCTTCAATGACCGCACGATGGTGGGCGACGAAGCAGTGCTCGAGCGTTTTCGCTTCAGCCGGACGCCGGAGGAAGTGGCCAGTGCGATGAAAAAGGCTTCGCTCCTGCTGGCCCGCTCGCCCTACAAGGACAAACTGGCAGGCGCGGGGCTATTCCTGAAAGCGCTGCAGCAGCGCAGCCCGGTGCTGCCGCGGTTGATTCAGGCCACGCTGGGCAATGACCTTTCGATGTACTTGAAGACGCCCGAGTTCGTTGAACTGCTTGAAAAAGCCCCCCCCATGGAAGACACGAAGTTGGAGCAGATTGCCGCTCTGCCGCTGGGCTCGCGAATTCGTCTGGAGCCTTGGGCCAACCAGACCTACATGATGAAAACGAAGGCCTTGGCCTTGCTCTCCGCCCGGGAAAAGATGCCTTTTGAGATTGCCCCGGTGAACCTGAGACTAACCCGGCTGCCCCGGACCGGCGCGAAACCATGACGGAAGCACCTTTGTTCCCTATCTTGACGCCGCCCGAGCCGGGCTCCGCTATCCAGCGCCTGCTTTTAGGTTTCAGCGTCAACCTGAGTTTTGTCGTGTTGGTACTGACGCTGGGTCCGACGGCTTGGCAGCCTGCCAGCAGGCACACAAGCCGGCAAATGGTACTGGTCCGGCTTCCCGATCCACAGCCCGTTCAGGCGCTGTCCGCGCCCGAAGCTCTAGCTGCGCCGCGGCGAATCCGCAAAGGTCCACTTCCCGCGGGGCGGCCCGAGCCTGCGATGCCCGAGCCTGCGATGCCCGAGCCTGCGATGCCCGAGCCTGCGATGCCCGAGCCTGCGACGCCCGAGCCTGCGACGCCCGAGCCCTCGGCCATGCCTGCGCCACCGGTTTTGGCAACGGCGCCTGTGCCGCCGGTTCGCGCTCCAATTCCTGCCGCCGTGCCCGCTCTGGTCCGGCCCCAGCCGGTATTGGGCAGCTTTGCCGATGCCAAGACCGCCGCAAAACCAAATTTTGCAAGGTCCAGCGAACTGACGCAACCCGATTTCGATCTGGCGAGAACCCAGATGGCCACCCGCCGGACGGACTCGGTGCAAGTGGGTGCGCTCGATCCGACAAGAAATCAAGCAGTTTCGAGAAATCGGCGGGAAATGATTACAAGTATTGAATTTGAACAGCCAGCAAGGGTGCCGGCCAAGGCTGCGGCGAGTCCAGTTACAGCGGAGGCTGGCTTCGACGTACGGCTCAGCAGAGAGCCAGTACCGAGCCGCCGTCGGGTGGAGGAGGGTGGCTTCGAGCCAGTCGAGATTTTGACGAAACCGAAGCCAACGTACACGGAGGCGGCACGAAGACTGGGAATTGAAGGTGAAGTATCTCTTCGGATTCTTTTTGGAAGTGATGGGAAACTAAAAGTTTTGGGAATTGTTCAGGGCTTAGGGTACGGACTGGACGAAAATGCGGCGAGTGCGGCGGCGCGTATTGAATTCCGTCCCGCGCGGCGTGCCGGTCGGCCCGTTGAGCAAGCTGCCGTGGTACGAGTGCAGTTCTATCTGGCGCAATAGAGGCACAATGGGCAGTGGTCCCGCTGGCGGCAAGTGAACTTGCGGGGCTGATCGAGTCTGTTTCGAAAATGAACCAAGAATTATTCATATCTGATTGAAATGAAAAGAATTGGCCGATTTGCGATTTTCTGAATTGGCAGGAAAGTGCCTCACCTGGGGAAACAGTCTTGCCGGGCTACTGATTGATGCTGAGCAAGTCCAAGTCTTTCAATAGCTTACCGCACAAGTAAATTGTACTTACACTTGGAAGGTGGCCTACGTTATGCCATACTGAAGTCAAAGTTCATTCCGATGGCCCAAAAGATTGTGGATGATGCAATCGTCCGCTACCAAAAAATCCTTGAATCCGCTCCCCACAATAATTTGGAATGGACCGATGCGCTTACAGAAAAAATGAAGTCGCATGGGATGGTGTTAGGGGTCCGTTTGGCTAGTCCATTTCTGCGACCACATTTTCTTACGCAAAAACAGTTTGAAGTGCTGACCAAGAACGGCCAATTGTTGCTGGGTGCGATCGATCGGTTGGAGTCGCTGGCGCTGTCTCAGCCGGCGCTGCTGCAGAGATGGGAATTGCTTCCAGCCGAGCGGATGCTCGCCAGCATCAACCCTGGCTATTCTTTTCCTCATGTCAGTTGTCTGATGAACGCTGTGATCGGGCAGGCGCCGCCGCGCATTGGCGGCATGCAATCCACGTCGGCTGCTGGACTCGCCTATGGGGAGATGCTTTCGGAAATGTTTTTTGACGCGGGGCCAGTTCGGGAATTTCGCAAGAAGCATGCGTTGACGAAACTGGGCGGGACCAAACTGCTACTTTCGGCCTTATTGAAGGCCTACAAAGCCTATGGCGGCAAGCGGCAGCCGCAGATGGCGATTCTCGAGTTCAAGCAGCCTTTTCAGACGATCGATAGCGCCGAATATCTCGTTCTGTGCGAGTTGCTTCGCAAGCATGGCTACCAGACGGAATTGGTGAACCCCGAGCAACTGGATTACCGCAACGGCATGCTGAGCAAAGGCGACTACCGGATTGACCTGCTGTTTCGCGCTGCCTCGCTGCAAGAGTTCCTGCTTCGCTTTGACCTCACCCACCCTTTGGTGAAGGCTTACCGGGATGGAAAGGTGTGTGTGGTGAATTCGTTTCGCGCCGAACTCGCGCAAAAGCCGACGATGTTCTGTCTGCTGACAGACGAGACCATCACGGCCGGATTCCCGCCGGCGGAACGAAAAGCGATCTCGGCGTTGGTTCCCTGGACGCGGACGGTCGCCGCGGGGCGCACGCAGCGCGGGCCGGAGCGGATTGACTTGATGGAATACATTTCCGCGCACAAGGATGAACTGGTTCTGTTGCCAAACGACTCGACGGGAACTTTGCCTGCATATGACGGACCCTCTACCGAGCAGAGCGCCTGGGACCGGGCGATTAAGCAAGCACTGCGCGAACGCTACGTTGTGCAGCAGCGGATCGGCGCGGAAACCAGTCGATTCCCCGTCTTGTTTTATGGTTCGATGGAATACCGTGACATGCAGGTTCAAGTGCATCCGCACGCGATGCTGGGCGAGATCAAAACCGCCACGGCCCATCTCAGCAGTGCCGAGGGTGGATTTTCGACGATGCAGGGCGCGACACCGCTTTACCTGCTCGATACGAAGTAAGATTTCAGGAACAGAACCGTTCGAGACGGGGACGCAGGGATAAGAATCTGCCAGCAAGTTCGGGCAATAACTCCTTGCCGAAGACTATATCGCCGTTGTTCAAAGCTTGCTCGATCTGGCGGGCAATCGGAACGAGGGAATCGGAGCCGGCATTGGCCGCCGCGCCTCGAATCGAGTGGGCGGCCCGAGCTGAGCTTGCGATGTCGCCGGCATCGAGGGCTTGTTCGAGCAGCAGCAATTGAGCGGGAACATCGAGCAGGAAGGCGTTTACGACCAGGCGGGCGAGTTGCTCGTTACCGAGCAAGCGTTCAATCAACGCGCCTTCATCGAATTGCGCGAAGGCCAGCGGTCCAAGCGAAGCCAAGGCCGCCTGCCATTCGACACCCTTTGCCGAGGCCGGCAGGACCCGGTCCAGGCCGATCGATCGCGCCAGTTTCGCTGCCTCGTTCTGATCGTTGCGGCCCAGTCCATAGGGCAGTAGCCCCCAACGCGGTCCGGGCGAGCCGATTCCGGAAAGTGTGCGGGCAAGCTCAAGGGACTCCGTTATGGTAGGCCCCAAATAGAGCACGACCAGGGGCCAGGACCGGCGCAGCAAACTCGAAACAGCCTCGGCTGGCGTCCTCGCGGTCTCGATCCGTGCGGGTATGGACTTCCGCAGGAATTCCACGGCGGATGGACAGGCATCCTCGGGGCCGATTAACAATACGGTGACAAGAGAAACCATGAGTTGTTCGTCCTAGGAGCCTGTTGAAAAAATCCCCTCTTGCCGATTTCAACCCTTTCACGGGGGTCAGCAAACCATTGCCAGCCCGCTGCCGATCGATTCTGGGCCGTTTGTGGGCCAAGAATTTTCA